>SAMEA3663235__coassemble_1014_pt1 | contig 8711 bp, 7 predicted proteins | sample SAMEA3663235__metabat2_low_PE_011 | metagenome-assembled genome bin SAMEA3663235 (sample SAMEA3663235) | pig gut metagenome | biome: pig gut; feature: pig-associated habitat; material: faeces | place: China | collected 2013 | reverse complement strand
GCAGAAGGCGTTTGTGAGTGAAATGTGGTAAGCAAACCAGGCTGCGCCTCGAGAAACGTCACGTTGGGGCGCCGCGACCTTTGGTTTGCAATAGCAAAACAGGAGTAAATAAAATGAACGCAGGTGATATTGCATTCCCAAATCTGGGAATTTATTTGAAAAATGTGCCGGTTACCTTTAGCGTTTTTGGATTTGAGATTGCCTTTTACGGTCTGTTTATCGGAATCGGTGTGATGGCTGGACTTCTGATGGCGGCACATCTGGCAAAAAAGACCGGTCAGAATCCGGATGATTACTGGGACTTTGCCATATGGGCAGTACTTTTCTCAGTGATTGGCGCACGAATCTATTACGTGATATTTTCCTGGGACGATTTCAAAAATGATCTATTGTCGATTTTCAAGCTCCGCAGCGGAGGATTGGCTATTTACGGCGGTGTGATTGCTGCATTTATCACGTTGTTTGTCTGGTGCAGAATTCATAAAAAGAAACCGCTGCTGATCGGGGACACGGCCATGGCGGGACTGATTCTCGGTCAGGCCATCGGCAGATGGGGCAACTTCATGAACCGGGAGGTGTTCGGGGATTATTATAACGGACTCTTTTCCATGCAGCTTCCGATCAGTGCAGTGCGTGACCGCTCAGATATCACAGAGAACATTGCCGCCCATATCCCCGAAGGGGCGAACTACATCAATGTCCATCCCACTTTCTTATATGAGAGTGCATGGAATCTGTTCATTATGGTACTCATTTTGGTTTATATGAGGCATAAGAAGTTTGACGGGGAGCTGTGCCTGCTGTACCTGGGTGGTTACGGTGTGGGGCGATTCCTGATAGAAGGTATCAGAACAGATACCCTTTTCCTTCCGGGAACGCAGGTGCCGGTATCCCAGGTGCTGGCTGCCGTTATGGTAGTATTTGCGGTGACAATGGACATTGTTGTAAGAGTCCGTTTAAAAAACAACACTGCAAAAGAAGAATTGCCAAATTGAAAAGAATTTAAAAATATTTAAAAAATTTTACAGGAGCATTCCCTTGCCGGAATCATAGATATGACGGTTGAGGAATGCTCTTATACTATATATTGTGTCTTGTTACGGAATAAGCTCTGCGAAATGCCCGCAGGGCTTATTTTTGTGGGCTTTTTGACAAAAAAAGGGACTTGCCAAAACTTTAAGAATAGTTTAATATTTACTTAAAAGTGGTATGAGTGTGGCAGTAAATACCATAAAGTGGGATGAAAATTCCAAAAATGGGATGAAAAGCCAAAAGAAACGAACCGGTGCCGGTTTTGTGGCAGACCCGGTCAGGATTGGTGGTGATTGCTTTTGTTTATGGGCAGATACAATCATACAATTGACCCCAAAGGCAGGTTGAGCATTCCCTCCAAGTACCGGGAGAAACTGGGCGAAGAGTTTGTGGTATCCAAGGGAATGGATGGCTGCTTATTTGTGTATGCGTCGGATGATTGGAAAGTCTTTGAAGAAAAGCTGGCATCATTACCATTGATTAATGTTGAAGCAAGACAGTTTGCCAGGTATTTTTTGTCCGGCGCCCAGTATGTGACGGTAGACAAGCAGGGGCGTATCCTTATGCCTCAGGATCTGCGGGAATTCGCCGGTCTGGAAAAGGATGTGGTTCTGGCAGGCATGGGAGGCCGCATCGAGATTTGGAGCCTTGACAAGTGGAACGAGAACAGCAGTCAGGTGGATATCAATAAGATCTCCGAGGGAATGATAAATCTCGGCTTGACGATCTGACGATAAGGCATAAGCAAGAGGTTCAGGATGGAATTCAAGCATTATTCGGTTCTTCTGGAGGAGACCATTGATCAACTGCATATTAAGGCGGACGGTATCTATGTGGACGGCACACTGGGTGGAGCCGGTCATTCTTCGGAAATATGCCGGAGGCTTACCACCGGCCATCTCTACGGAATCGATCAGGATGATGCTGCCATAGCGGCTGCTTCCGAGAGGCTGGCACCATTTGGAGAGAGAGTAACCATCCTCAGAAATAATTACTGCAATATGATTCCGGCACTCAAGGAGCATGGGGTGGAAAAGGTAGACGGAATCCTCCTGGACCTGGGTGTTTCTTCTTATCAGCTGGATACCGGAGAAAGGGGTTTCTCCTATCGCTTTGACGCACCCTTGGACATGAGAATGGACAAGCGTCAATCCCTTACTGCAGGTGATATTGTGAACAATTATTCCGAGGGAGATCTCTTCAGGATTATTCGGGATTATGGCGAAGATAAGTTTGCAAAGAACATAGCGAAGCATATTGTGGCGGCGAGGACAAAGAAGCCTATCGGTACAACCTTTGAACTGAATGAGGTTATCAAAGCTGCCATACCTGCCAAAATGAGACAGAACGGACATCCCTCCAAGCAGACATTTCAGGCCATTCGCATTGAATGTAACAGAGAGCTGGAGGTGCTGAAGAATTCCCTGGATGAGTTCATTGATTTTCTGAAGCCCGGCGGAAGGATATGTGTGATCACCTTCCATTCCCTGGAGGACAGAATCGTAAAAACAGCGTTTAAGAGAAATGAAAATCCCTGTACCTGCCCGCCGGAGTTCCCGGTGTGTGTGTGCGGGAAGGTTTCCAAGGGGACGGTAATCAGCAGAAAAGCAATTCTTCCCGGTGAAGAGGAATTGAACGTAAACAGTAGATCCAAGAGCGCCAAGCTAAGAGTATTTGAGAGAGCTTAAGGTGGTTTGAAGAGGCGGGGAAGGGATTCCCCGGTAAAAATAAAGAAAAGGCGGAACAGGAATGAGACAGAACGGACGGAACCGGAATTTATATGTATATGGAAGTGCGGCAGCTCAGCCGGATGACTGGAGACAGCCTGCAGAAGCACGTCCCCAAAGGAGACAGCCGGCGCAGAGACCTGCTCACAGAGCAGAGCCTATCGTACATAAGAATCGCAGCAAGGCTCGCCGCATGAGTATCGGATATCTGACGTTTCTTGCAGCAGCACTGATTGCCTCTGCTTATGTGCTTGTGAACTATATCCGGTTGCAGGGTGATCTGACAAATGTGACCAGAAGTGTAGCTGCAAAGGAGAGTGAATTGAATAACCTTAAGGTCGCTAACAGTGAGGAGTACAATAGAATTGTCAGTGGTATTGACCTTGAGGAAATCAAGCGTGTGGCTATCGCTGAACTTGGAATGACTTATGCCCGGGAGGGACAGATCATTTATTATACCAGTGAAGCTAATGACTATATGCGTATGGTTGTGAACGACTGACAAGAGGTGTATGGTGAAAAAGAAAAAAGAACGCAGATTTTCCGTTAAAATGCAAAAGAAGCTGGCAGTATTGTTTTTTTGTGTACTGCTGGCTTTTGGTGGGTTAAGTGCCAGATTGGTCTGGCTGACCAGAGAAAACGGAGAGCGCTATGGGAAACAGGTTCTGGCACAACAACAGTATGATTCCGTTGTCATTCCATACAGAAGAGGAGATATTGTGGATGCCAAAGGAACCACATTGGCGACCAGTGAGAAAGTCTATAATCTGGTCATAGACGCAAGAGTCATGAACACGGATTTGAACGGTCAAAAGCCCTATCTGGAGCCGACTCTGAAGGCATTGGAACAATGCTTTGACCTGGATATGAATGCGATTAGAAATCATGTCACGACCAATGTGAACAGCTCCTGGTATGTTCCTCTGAAGAGACTTCATTATGAGGATATCAGTGCTTTTATTGTTGCACAGCAGGAAAACTCCAAGATTAAGGGAGTCTGGTTTGAAGAGGAGTATAAACGTGTATATCCCTACAGTACTCTGGCTGCCGATGTCATTGGTTTTACCAGTACAGACAATCAGGGAAGCTATGGATTGGAAGAGTATTACAACGACATTTTGAATGGAATCAACGGACGTGAATACGGTTATCTCAACGAGGATCTGAACCTGGAGAGAACCGTAAAGGCTGCGGTGGACGGATATAACATTCAATCTACCATTGATATCAATATTCAGATGACCGTGGAAAAATATCTGAAGCAGTTTATGGATGAGCACGAGAACCTGGTGAGAAACGGTAACGGTGCGGAGAATATTGGCTGTGTGGTTCAGAATGTGAAAACCGGAGAGATCCTTGCCATGGCCAGCTATCCTACCTACAACCTCAACGATGTGCGCAATCCCCAGGCTTTGATCGGCAGTATGATGGTAGAACAGGTGACCAACGCAGCGGGTTACTATGAAATCAAGAAAAATGGTGTTGTCATAGATCAGACTGTGCTGGACACTATGGATGATGATCAGCTATACCTGAATCTGAATCATCTCTGGAAGAACTTCTGTATCAACAATACCTATGAACCGGGCTCGGTCGCAAAGCCCTTTACGGTGGCAGTGGCACTGGAGCTTGGGACAATCGCACCCGGAAGTACCTTTGAGTGTACCGGTGCCCTGGAAATCGGCGGATACAAGATTAAGTGTCATAACGGCGCGGAGGGTACCATGACTCTGGAGAGGGCAATTGCAAAGTCCTGTAACGTAAGTCTGATGAAGATTGCGCAGACAATTGGACCCGAGAAATTTACGGAATTTCAAAAGAATTTCAATTTTGGATTGAAAACCAATGTGGATCTGGCGGGAGAAGCGAGAACTGCCAGCCTCGTATATGAAGCGGAACAGATGGGACCTACCGATCTGGCAACCAACAGCTTCGGTCAGAACTTTAACGTTACCATGATTCAGATGATCACCGCCTACAGCTCTCTGATCAACGGCGGATATTATTATGAACCCCATCTGGTGAGTAAGATAACAGACACCAATGGTGCTACCATAAAGGTAATAGAACCCCGGGTGCTGAAGCAGACGATATCGGAAAGCACTTCAGAGTATATCAGACAGTACTGCAGGGCAGTGGTGGAATACGGAACCGGTAAAACAGCCAGACCTGCAGGTTATATGATCGGTGGCAAGACGGGAACAGCGGAGACCATTGACCAGAACACCCACAAGCGTTCTCCTGATGAGTATGTGGTATCTTTTATGGGCTTTGCCCCTGTGGATGATCCTCAGATTGCTATCTATGTGGTGGTGGATCGTGCCAATGCCACCAGACAGGATGATGCCAAGTATGCTACAAGAATTGTGCGTGGCGTACTCACCGAGATACTTCCATATCTGCAGATCTTCATGACGGAAGAACTGAGCGATGCGGAAAGAAAGGAACTGGAGGCAATGCAGCTGGAGATTACAACCCAGTATGCACAGAAAACGGAAGCAGATAAGAACCTTTTGGATTCCCAGCCTCCGATTACGACAGAAAACGGAACTGCACCTCTGTGGATGAGCTTTCCCATTGACCCGGCAACAGGTTACCGGGTGGACCCGGCTACGGGCTACAAATATGATCCCCAGGAAGGATTTCTGATAGAGGGGAGCGAGGGCGTTATGGGAACCGAAGGACCGGTAAATCCCAATCTGCATTGATGGAGCATTGGGCAGAATCAGCATTGACGCCCGGGATGCGCTGAGAGAAAAAAGCATAACCTCATAAAAAAGGGAATAGAGTATATCAATACCTTTTTTATGAGGTTTTTATGATGGAAGGCAACAACAAGATCTTCCACCGAAAGAAGATCCTGACAATATTTCTTCTCTGTGCCGGCGTTTTTCTGGGGCTTTTCGGAAGGCTCATATATCTTGCGGTATGGAGAGCAGAGCATTATTCGACTCTGGCAACGGACCTGCATGAACGGGAGAGAAGTATCAAGGCAGCAAGGGGAAGAATCCTGGACAGAAACGGTACGGTTCTGGCTGACAACAAGACGGTGTGCACGGTTTCGGTGGTACATAACCAGCTGGAGAATCCGGATGAGGTCGTGGAAATCTTGTCAAAGGAACTGGATTTGAGTCCGGAATATGTTCGTAAAAGAGTGGAAAAGTACACTTCCATGGAGCGTATCAAAAGTAATGTGGAAAAGACGGTCGGTGATCGGATCAGAGAGTACGACCTGGCGGGAGTAAAGGTGGATGAGGATTATAAAAGGTATTATCCTTATAACGAACTGGCCAGCAAGGTGCTTGGTTTTACCGGTGGCGACAATCAGGGGATCATAGGTCTGGAAGTGGTGTATGAAGAGTATCTTGAAGGAAAACCGGGAACAATCCTGACCGTGACGGATGCCAAGGGAGTGGAGGTGGAAGCGGCCGGAGAACGGCGAATAGAACCGGTCAACGGACACGACCTGTGTATCAGCCTGGATATGAATATTCAATCCTATGCCACCCAGCTGGCAACCCAGACAATGGCAGCCAAGGAGGCTGACAGCGTATCGATTCTGGTAATGAATCCAAAGACCGGGGAGATGCTTGCCTGTGTCAATGTGCCTGAATTTGACCTGAATCAGCCATACCTGTTACAGGATGGGGCAGGGCAGGACTGCACGGAAGAAGAAAAACAGAATCTATTGAATAAAATGTGGCGAAATGGGTGCATCAATGATACCTACGAACCGGGGTCGACCTTCAAGATCATCACGGCCGCTGCCGGACTGGAACAGGGCGTGATTACCACGGATTCCCATTTCAGTTGTCCGGGCTTTATCATTGTGGATGACAGAAAGATCCGCTGTCACAAGATCGCGGGTCACGGTTCACAGGACTTTACACATTGCATGATGAATTCCTGCAATCCGGCATTGATCAGCGTCGGACTGCGGCTTGGGATTGATAACTACTATTCTTATTTTGAACAGTTTGGACTAAAGGACAGAACAGGAATCGACCTTCCCGGAGAGGCAGCGACCATCATGCATAAAAAAGAAAACATGGGAAATGTGGAGCTTGCCACCGTGGCTTTCGGACAGTCTTTTCAGATCACGCCCATACAGCTGCTTACCACGGCATCCTCCATTGTCAACGGGGGAAACAGAATCACACCTCATTTCGGTATCTGCGTTTGCGATTCCGGAGGGAAGGTGCTGGAGGAGTTCGATTACCCGGTGAAAACAGGGATCGTATCGGAGAAAACCAGTGCCACCATGCGGGAGATCCTGGAGATGGTGGTCAAGGAGGGCTCGGGTAAAAACGGTAAGGTGGAAGGCTTCCGCGTGGGAGGCAAGACTGCAACCAGCCAGACGCTTCCCAGAGGAAGCGGGAAATATATTTCCTCCTTTATCGGCTTTGCACCTGCGGATGATCCACAGGTGATTGCGCTGGCAATCATCAATAATCCCAAGGGAGTCTATTATGGCGGACAGGTAGCCGCCCCGGTGATCCGCCAGCTTTTTGAAAATATATTGCCCTATATGGGAATCATGAGTTATAATCAATGAGGAGTGTCCCGATGAACAGAATTGTGATTACGGCAATTTTTATTTCTTTTGCAGTGAGTGCGTTCCTGGGACCGATTATGATTCCCGGACTAAGAAGACTGAAAATCGGTCAGACCGTGAGAGAGGACGGTCCGTCCGCACATCTGAGCAAGAACGGAACGCCTACCATGGGCGGACTCCTGATTCTTATGGGGGTGACGACGAGTACTTTGATTTTTGTGAGGGATTATCCCAATACCATACCGGTGCTGCTTCTGACCATGGGCTTTGGAATGATCGGGCTGCTGGATGATTACATCAAGGTAGTCTGCAGGCGCTCGCTGGGGCTTACGGTTTTCCAAAAGCTGGCCGGACAGATTGGGGTTACCGCAGTTTTTGCATGGTATCTTACCAGGTATACGGATGTGGGACTGAAAATGCGAATCCCTTTCCTGGAGAACTGTTTTCTGGATCTTGGGAATATGAATATACTCCTGTTGTTCCTGATTGTGCTGGGAACAGCCAACGGAGTCAATTTTACGGACGGTCTCGACGGACTGGCCGGAAGTGTAACCATGATTGTGGCAGTGTTCTTCACGGTTGTTGCGGTGGGAACCGGGAGCGGAATCGAGCCGGTTACCTGCTCCGTGGTGGGAGCGCTGATGGGATTCCTGTTGTTTAATGTACATCCCGCTGCCGTTTTTATGGGAGATACGGGTTCCCTTGCTTTGGGAGGCTTTGTGGCGGCATGCGGCTATATGCTGCAGATGCCTTTGTACATAGCGATAGTGGGAATTGTCTATCTGACGGAGGTGGTATCCGTCATCCTTCAGGTCTGCTGGTTCAAAATCAGCGGCGGCAGAAGACTGTTCCGTATGGCGCCGCTGCATCATCATTTTGAATTGAAGGGGTGGTCAGAAACGAAGATAACGGCATGGTTTACGATTATCACGACACTGGCCTGTCTGGCAGTCCTTGGGACATTATAAATCTATGTGATTGACAGAAACATTAGGAAAAGAAAGAAGGATAAAGAAAATGAAGAGCGGAGAAAAATGTCTGGTGATCGGCTCCGGCATCAGCGGGGTCGGTTCCGCGACACTGCTGGAGCATATAGGTGCAGAGGTGGTTTTGTATGACAGCGACGAGAAGCTGACCGCACAGGATATCCGGGAGAAGCTGGCTGCGGACAGCCGGGTGCGCTGTGTCGCAGGCACACTGCCGGAGGAAGTCATGAACAGTGTGGAGACTGTTGTTCTGAGTCCCGGTGTGCCGGTGGATATCCCGCTGGTAACGGAACTCAAGGCAAAGGGCGCCGGTGTTATCGGTGAGATCGAGCTTGGTTACCGGCAGGAGAAGGGAAGAGTCATCGCTATCACCGGTACCAATGGCAAGACAACGACCACAACGCTTGTGGG
>SAMEA3663235__coassemble_1008_pt1 | contig 8749 bp, 11 predicted proteins | sample SAMEA3663235__metabat2_low_PE_011 | metagenome-assembled genome bin SAMEA3663235 (sample SAMEA3663235) | pig gut metagenome | biome: pig gut; feature: pig-associated habitat; material: faeces | place: China | collected 2013 | reverse complement strand
CCTAACACCTTTAATGAAGAATTACAGCGTATTTGCAAGGCTCTAGGTATCAAATACCGCTCCAGTCATCAGATAAGGTTTACAGTGGCAACACTGCTCTATGATGAGGGAGTTAGCATTACGAAAATATCTTCTTTATTGGGTCATGCAGACACAGCTACAACATGGCATTATATACGGAAAAACGATCCCGACGAAGCAACCATAAACGCCATGAAATCGCTGTTAGACTAACGGAAAATTTTTACAAACATTTACAAGCAAGATTTGTATGTAATGAAAATACGGCAAACCCAGATAAACACTAGGTTTGCCGTACTCTTAAAATACTGCTGGCCGCCGGACTGATACAGTCGAAGATACTCTTTTGAAACGTCCGAATCAAAGATTAATACATCATCAGAGCCAATGGTAACATCCACACCCTTACGATAAAGCTGTGCGATAGGATGGTGTGCCCCATTCTCCCACATGCCAAGCCCCCACACATCTTCACCGATTTCCAATATAGTTACTCCATCGGATTTTGCCTGTTCAAATGTTGCCTTAATCAAGAATTCTCTTCCTTCCGGACTATTAAAACGATTCCCGATATATCTGCTGCTCCATGAGTCCATTTCACTCATAGATTTTAACGGGGTGGTTATAGAATCGATTTTATGCCCGGTCTTATGGAAGATATATTCCCTACTTCCACCAAGTACAAAATGGTTATGCAAATCCGCTTTAGGAAAACTACGTATTGCTTCTAAATCCTGACTATAAAGTGCTTCTGTAAAAGTCATAACCAGCTCACTCTCTTTCATCCTGCTAATCTGTTAACTGTTAATGAAGCTACAAATCGCACTCAAGATCTCTTCCGGGAAATCCTGTTGCGAATACAATACCGCCGGATCCGAAGTATCTATTTTGTAGCCAAAGTGGCTGCACTCGTCAAAGACAAGAATCGAGATGTTCTGCTCCTCTGACAGGTTATCCTTCCACAAAGCAACATCCTCTTCAAAGATTTGTCTGTCCGCCGTGCTGTTGATGATCAGGGTTGGCAAATTTATCTTTTTGATTGTTTCAATCGTAGAGAGTTCATTGTAGCTTGCCCAGTAATAATCCGGTGCGTTATAGAAATATAGACCTCTTGAACTCTCCTCTGTTATGGTTTTAACATATTCCGATATCTGAGCATAGTAATCAGAATTATCCGGATCGATTTCCGCATATTGATCTTTTATGATATCAGCCAGGTGCCTTGCGGAGCCATGAAACAAAATCAGACCGCTCACTTCATTCTGTTCTGCAAGTACAGGGGCTATCTGAGTGCCCAGGCTATGCCCCAGAAGATAGATGTCCCCCGCACTATTATTGACCAGCCAGTCAAGGGCATTATCGTAATCCACAAAGTACTCTTCCTGTAAGCTTATTTGACCGGCTGCCTCATCTCGATATCTATTGGTCCTTTTTTCGATTCGTAAAGATCCGACACCCTGCTCCGCAAGTCCCAATGCAATATCCTTAAAGGGAGTAAGCAGTCCCACTGTTTCATTATAATCCGAAACACCGGAACCGGGAATCAGCAATACAGCAGCCCCCATATCGCTTGAGTGTGTATACACCGCATTCAGTTCGTATCCATCACTATTCAGTAAAAAGTAGGTTTCCACCACCCCATTGTCATATGTAATGTCAAAACTGTTTCTGAAACGGATATCTGAATTCATCCCGACCAACAGCCCATCCTGAATGTAAATGACCATATGATTATCCACATTTTTATACTTCAATGTCACATTATACAGAGAAATCCCTTTTTGAACAGTGGAAGTCTCGTCCTCTATTCCCACGATTTCACCAAAGGTTGCCTTCAGATCAAGGAGCATCCTTTCAAATGACTCTTCCGAGATAACTTTGACATCATCTGAGGCATATTGATAAATCTCAGAGACTTCATTTTTTATCAGCTTATCAAGAATAAATCTGTAAAGTTCATCGTTTGTTTTTGGTTTTTCTGCCTGTGTAGTGTCTTGTCCATCCTCAGGAGATGCTGTCTCCGAAGAGCCCGTATATAACTCTTCGGACGACTCATTGTTTTCCTTTCCGCATGCACAGACCAAGAAAACAAAGCACATAATAATCACTAACTTTCTCGCTTTTCCCATCATAATATCCTCCTTAATCATAGCTAAAGAAATTGTTCAAAAAAATCAAAATTTTTCAAAAAAACATTTGACTTTTGAGATGAAGAGTGTTAATATAATCCTTGTGCAGTGCGTATGCGGAAGTGTCGGAACTGGCAGACGAGCAAGACTAAGGATCTTGTGGTAGCAATACCGTGTGGGTTCAAGTCCCATCTTCCGCAGTATTATTTACCCGAAACCCTTGTAAGGTTTTCGGGATTTTTTATTTTTCACAAAATATACATTGGAATTCATCTCGTGAGCCGTCAGGCGCACATATCCAAAATGGGATGTAATTTATTATAAAGCATTTGAAAGCACATTGAATCCCATAAAATTCTTTGACATATTCATTATATGGTACTAATATGATTATAGAAAGGGAGCTACCGATAGACGGTTAGTCCAAGTAAATATATAAGACAAAAATAGCCGCTTAGTTTACCAGACTGGGGCGGCTATTTTTGTGTCTTTTGGCTACCGATGGTAATCCTAAGCCCGAAACAGGTCAGGCATAAAGGACATCAATGTTTTCACTAATGCCCTTTATCTAAAATAAATCACTATGAGTTCCGGTTCTTGTTAAATATAAAAATAAATTTTCTCCATCAATTTCATAAATTAACAACCAATCAGGCGTAATACGACATTCTCTTTTACCTGCATAATTTCCAGTCAAAAAATGGTCTTTATTCTTTTCAGGAAGTGTTTCACCGTTTGCTAATTTTTTAATAATTTCTGTTATTAAACTTAAATCGTACCCTCTTTTTTGTACACGTTTTAAGTCTTTTTGAAATTTATTGGTTGGCTTAATTATATATTTCACGATAATAAGTCCTCCATCATTTTATCAACATCTGTATATGACTTTCCGATGGACGGATTTTTTTTCATTTCTTCAACTTCATTAAAAGCGGCAATCGTTTCTTCATTTGGAATCTCCCTAGATACATAAAACGGAATTCCTTGTTCTCTTACTGCTTGCTTTGCAGCCATTGTAAAAAATGTTGTCATATCTAATCCCAAATCGCTCATTAGTTCCTGTAATTGAGACTTTAAATTTTCATCAATTCTCATTGTTACATTTGTATTCGCCATAAAATCACTTCCTTCCTTTGATATTATTATATTCTCCCTTTTTGTAATTTTCAATACATTGTTATAACAATGCACGCAAAACAATCAATTCATGTCCGTCGTATTCTCCGTCAACCATAATAAATCTGTCAAGGACAAAAAGAAAACCGCCATTGTTGGCGGCTCTTTCGTTAATCCCAGTTGATAGCATTATGCGGAATTGTTCCGTTTTCTGCTATGCTTCTATTTGCTCTTGCTATTGCTTCTATTTCGTCCGGTAGCGGTGCATCTTCAGGAATAAACTTGATAACAACATTGTAAAGCGTTTCTATATCCTCTTCTGGTACTAATTCAATCAAACCCTTTAACATTTCCTTGCTCATCCTTTCCACCTCCTACAATCTTTTATATGCCTGCCCTCTCGGCAATACATCTTTTATTGTTATTATATCATTTTCAACGGAATATAAAACTCTTAAATCTCCAACGCGCAAGCGGTAATCATTTTTATATCCTTGAAGTTTCTTGATGTCTCCATCCGGCAATTTTTCTATTGCGGCTTTAAGACGTTGCCTTGTTGTCTTATCTTGTGCTTGTATATGCTTTGCAGCTTCTTTCTCGTACTCTATCCGCATCTTTTGCAACTCCTTTTGCAAGAACGTATGACTTTCGGAACGCTGCCCTCAAATTACAATTTCCCACAAAAAGGAAGCTCGCTCACCCCATCTTCTATCACGCCGACCATCTCCTCGTGGGAATCGCAATCCGGTGCAATGACTCCGGGAGCCAGCTTGATATAGCTGATATCTGCTTCGGCCAGCAGATTCCCCTCGGTGTCAAAGATACCGGCTCTGGTGACTATGAATTTACCGGTTTCGCGTACCACCTTGCCACAGCCGAACAAATCGGTGTCATAGGGTACCGGTTTACGGTATTTTACTTCGATACTCATGGTTACCCCAAAGACGCTCTCATCTCCGTCTGACCATAGCGCTCGCAATCCAAGCTCATCCAGCATGGAGGCGATGATGCCGCCATGGACGCGTCCGGGGAAGCTCTGATAAAGCTCACTGAAACGGCAGGGTGTCACGACGCTTCCATCCTCCATGTTGTAAAACTGTGCACGCATACCGATAGGATTGTCCATACCGCATATAAAACACATCTTGCTGTTACTTTGTTTTCCTACTACTCTCATTGCTTTTCTCCAAAATCCCTGCTCTGATACAGCAGATTCATTTTCATCTCATACAGCTCCGGTGTCATGTCCACATAGTGTTCATGAGGATTTTCGAAACGAAGCTCCTCCTCCCAGATTTCATTTTCCAGCTGGTGCTTTACAAAATCCCGGATGTCGTTGATGTCAGGCTCCTCGTATACCAGCTCTCCCTCCCTGAAAATCTGCACCTGCAGGGGCTTTGCCTTGCAATTCTCAAAGAATCGGTTTTTCCAGGGCTTTTTGGTATCCACATAACGGAATTTTTCACTGCAGTCCACCTGCTGCTCTGCTGTTGCAAGCAAATCAGCTACGGCTTTTCCTGCTTCATCATAGATACGGTACACTTGTTTCAATCCGGGATTGGTAATCTTCTCCACATTCTCCGACACCTTGATACGGGGCTCAAACCTGCCGTTTTCTTCTACCGCTGCAATCTTGTATACTGCCCCGAAGACCGGCTCGGACTTGGCTGTAATCATGCGCTCGCCCACACCGAAGCTGTCAATCTTCGCCTCCTGCCGGGTCAGCAGAGACTGAATGGTGTACTCATCAAGGCTGTTGCTTACGATGATCTTGCAATCCTCCATTCCGGCGGCATCCAGCATTTTGCGCACCTTTTTGGAAAGATATGCCAGATCCCCGCTGTCCAGCCGGACACCCTTCACACGTTTTCCCATGGGAGTCAGTATTTCCTTCTGTACACGTATGGCATTGGGGACACCGGAATTTAAGACATCATAGGTATCCACCAGGAATACAGCGGCATCCGGATAGGTCTCGGCGTATTTTTTGAATGCGGTATATTCATCCTTGTAGTACATGATAAAGCTGTGCGCCATGGTTCCCGACACGGGGATGCCAAACATTTTGCCGGCCAGCACCGTTGCCGTGGAATTCACGCCGCCGATATAGCAGGCTCTGGCTCCGTATACCGCAGAATCATTGTTGTGGGCTCTTCTTGCACCGAAGTCAGACACTCCTCTGCCCTCTGCTGCCCGGACGATTCTCTGCGCCTTGGTGGCAATCAGGCTCTGGTGATTCACCTGAAGCAGCAGCTCCGTCTCAATCAGCTGTGCATCAATCAATGGCGCCACCACGGTAATCACAGGTTCATAGGGATAAATAACGGTTCCTTCGGGAAAAGCATAGAGGTCGCCACGAAAGCGGAACTCCGCAAGGTATTGTAAGAACTCCTCTCCAAACAGCTTCAGCCCGCGCAGATACGCAATATCCTCCGCCTCAAAATGCAGATTCTTAATATAATCAATAATCTGACTGAGTCCCGCGAAAATGGCAAAGCCCCCCTGGTCCGGATTCTTGCGGTAAAATACATCAAACACGACCCTTTGATTTCTATCCACATCCCCATCTGAGAAGTATCCGTTTGCCATGGTCATTTCGTAGAAATCCATAATCAATCCGATATTCTGATTCATACTGTCCCCTTTCCCGCTATTCTGCTTAACAGTCCTTTGCCTGTCGTTGTCTCTTCTCTTCCTGCTTCACGGCTCTCCACAGTGCCAATGCTTCCTCCTCTGTCTCCGGCATCCTGGCATCACCGAAGACGTGAGGATGTCTGCGGATCAGCTTCTCCGAAAGCATCTGCACTACATCCCTGAATTCAAAGGCTCCGCGTATTTTCGCCAGCTCGCAATGTGCCAGGACCTGAAGCAGGACATCTCCCAGCTCCTCGCAAAGGTTCTCGTCATCTTTATTGTCAATGGCCTGCAGAACCTCCTCCGCTTCATCCGTCAGACACTTTTTCAGACTCTCATGGGTCTGCTTCCTGTCCCAGGGACAGCCCTCCGACCCGTGCAAAATAGCTACAATCTCCCGCAACTCCTCCATATCATGAGGAGCATTCTCCAAATAAGTCTTCCCGTTATGTTCCCGCATTCTCAGTTCCTTTCCTTAGATAGCACAAACGCTCCCGGAAGCCTGTACTCCCGGGAGCGCCATCTTACCTGCTCAGAGGCTTTCCTGTCAAAAGTTCATAACCCTGTAAATATTTCTGAATAGTCTTGTCCACAATGTCCTGCGGAAGGGTCCAGTCATTGCCGGGATTCGCTTTCAGCCAGTCTCTTGCAAACTGCTTGTCAAAGGAAGGCTGTCCGTGTCCCGGCTCATAGCCCTCTGCAGGCCAGAAACGGGAGCTGTCGGGGGTCAGCATTTCGTCGCCCAGAACGATATTTCCCTGCTCATCCAGACCGAACTCGAACTTGGTATCAGCAATAATAATGCCCTTGGTCAATGCGTACTCTGCACATTTTTTATACAATGCAATGGTATAATCGCGAAGCTTCTCCGCATATTCCTGTCCCTTGCCGGGGAAACGCTTCTCCAGATATTCCACGCTCTGCTCAAAGGAGATATTCTCGTCATGGTCACCGATCTCCGCCTTGGTGGAAGGGGTATAAATAGGCTCAGGCAGCTTGTCTGATTCCTTCAGTCCCTCGGGCAGCTTGATGCCGCAGACAGTTCCGTTCTCCTTGTAGCTTGCCCAGCCGCTGCCGGTAATATATCCTCTTACGATACACTCTACGGGAAGCATGTTGAGCTTCTTGCACATCATGCTGTTGCCGTTAAATCTATCCTGTCTGAAAAATTCAGGCATATCATTTACATCAACGGAAATCATATGATTGGGAACAATATCCTCCGTCATATCGAACCAGAACTTGGAAATCTGGGTGAGAACGGTTCCCTTCTTATCTACGATATTATTCAGAATCACATCAAAGCAACTGATTCTGTCTGTGGCAACCATAATCAGGCTGTCTCCGTTGTCATAAATCTCACGTACTTTACCCTCTTTGATAGGCTTAAGTTCCTGAATACTCATCTCTTTTACTCCTTTATTCATATATTCCTTTCCGTATGCTCTGCCAAAACGGATTCGTCAGATTGTTACTACATTTTATTGTATTCAAATAAAAAAATCAAGTCTTTCTGAATAATTCGGGAAAAAGCGGACAGAATCAATATTGTCAGGGAACCCCCTCCTTTGACGAAACCAAGGATAAAATAATACTTACGCCGGTAACACGGCGTTATCCTCCCCTTAGTAAAGGTTCCCGGGCAAAACAGTAGCTTTCGCCCGGGGACTTTTGTTTTGACAGCCTTCCTTCCGGATGCTATGATAAAGAAAACATCAAAAGTAAAAGCGGTGCACAGCTTTCGTCACCGCGCACCGCAGAAAGGACATATGGTTATGACTGATCAAAATAAGAAAACTACTTCCGGTTCCCGTATTAGCGTTAAACAGGTAATCGCCATCATCGGAATCATCCTGCTGGTGGCGCTCTATGTCTTAACCCTGGTCATGGCTTTTATAGACAAATCCGCTTCCGGTAAATTATTCCTGCTCTGCCTGTACTCCACGGTAGCCATCCCCATACTGCTCTGGATCTACATCTGGATCTACAACAAGGTGAAGGAGCAAAAGGAGCAGAGGGACCGGCAATAAGTCCCTTATTTTTTTAATGCGCTTTCTCTGTAGATAATATCATCTCTTCCGGGACCGTTGCTCACCATGGTGATGGGATAACCAATCTGATTCTCAATGAACTCGATATAGTTGCGGCAGTTCTCCGGCAGCTCCTCATACTTTCTGATGCCACGGATCTGGCACTTCCAGCCGGGCAGAGTCTTCAGTACAGGCTTTGCCTTCTCCAGCTTGGCGGTAACAGGGAACTCCGTGGTCACCTCTCCGTCAATCTCATAGCCTACACATACCGGAATCTCATCCAGATATCCCAATACATCCAGCACGGTAAACGCCACATCGGTGGTTCCCTGCAGGCGACAGCCGTATTTGGAAGCCACGCAGTCAAACCAGCCCACTCTTCTGGGACGTCCGGTGGTAGCGCCGTACTCTCCGCCGTCGCCGCCTCTGTTGCGAAGTTCCTCCGCTGCCTCTCCGAACAGCTCGGATACGAAGGCACCGGCACCTACTGCAGAGGAATATGCCTTGCAGACAGTGACAATCTGCTTAATCTCATAAGGAGGAATACCTGCACCGATGGCGCCATAGGCAGCCAGTGTGGAGGATGAAGTAACCATAGGGTAAATACCGTGATCCGGATCCTTCAATGTTCCCAGCTGACCCTCCAGGAGAATCGTCTTTCCTTCCTTGATCGCCTTGTCCAGGAATGCAGAGACATCACAAACATAAGGTGCAACCATGTCTCTGTATTCGTGCAGGGTATTCAAAAGTTCAGCGGGGTCAACGAGCGGTTTGTGATACAAATGCTCCAGCAATACGTTCTTGGTCTGGCAGACCCGC
>SAMEA3663235__coassemble_1003_pt1 | contig 8772 bp, 7 predicted proteins | sample SAMEA3663235__metabat2_low_PE_011 | metagenome-assembled genome bin SAMEA3663235 (sample SAMEA3663235) | pig gut metagenome | biome: pig gut; feature: pig-associated habitat; material: faeces | place: China | collected 2013 | reverse complement strand
CCCTTAAGAATCTTTTTTACAGTGTATGACAGATTCTTAGGGGGTATGCATTATTGGGAAGGTTCTTTTATACGTTCATCTCCATTTGTTGCGTATGAAACAATTACACTCCCTACTCATATATTTACACATAATTTAAACCTTAACCTTTTCAATACCTTACATCTCTTCCGGGCATTCCATCTCTAACAAACCACACGCCTCACACAACACCTTCTGTACGATATCAACCAAAAACAGTATTTCCACTACAGATCTCTAAGTTTCTTCGCTGTCGTTCTTTATTTGCCATCGTTTTCCCCTAATTCGTAGGCACCTATTATTTTGTCAAACTTCTCTTTATTACAAACCCAAAGATCATCGGTGTCAATACAGAATTCGTCGGATGATGAATAGTGCCTTTTTGCTCCGCTGATTCCATATTCTGCTTTGCTTTTCTGATCTTCACCGGAATAAGGATGATAGGTGAATCTACCATCATATGTATAGGTAATTTCCGACTCGCTTTCTTCCGGCCATACTTTTGACGGATAAACAAATACACTTGGAACCCCGTCCTTATCGACTTTGATATAGAAAACAACAAAGTCTTCACCCTTGTAGAAATTATCTCTGGAAATAAATGAATAGTTTCCTTCTTTGACTGTCTTAACCTGAACTAATAATTTTCTCCCGTCAGACTTCTTTGCCACAAGATCAATACCATGATTATCAACAAGTGGATAATATACCGTATATCCCATTGATTCCAAGAGATTCCGGGCATACAATTCACCGCATTTACCAAGCTTAAGAGAATCAGATAATATAGTTTTCCAATTCAAAATATTGGATTTAGGATTTTTAAGATTTCTGTCACTCTCAAGTGTAATTTCATTTGTTTTCTCATTATAGTAAATACACTCACCCGGATTATTCTGAACCATTAACAAAACCCTTTTCGCACTTAACCCCCATAAATCGTCTAAGAACTCCCCAAAGGTCCCCTCATCGGACATTTTATCTGCCTCCTCCTCAGAAATCATTGCACCTTCAAAATGTCCTTCTTCACACCGAAAGCACATTTTTCTTGTAAAATCTTCCTCTGAAAAAACAATATTGTGACATTTGCTACAATAATACATCATTTTCATATATATCCCTCCATAGACTGAAACTTGTTACTATATGTTATCTTTATAAATCTATTATACATTAACTATATCCATTTTTTTCCACATAATCAACTGCATCTCCACATTCGTTGTTGGTCACACATCCCAAAAATCAATTTCCCTGGTCTGTTCATATTCAATGAAATCCAGACACTTCTGTATCTCTGTCTCCTGATCTCCGGCTTCTTTCAACAAATCTGTACTGTACCAGTACAGGGGCTTAATACATTTGTATAACAAAGGGGCCGCCTTTTTTTCAAGTTCATTAAACTCATATACTTCAGAACTGATCTGCAGTGCTTTTTTTATACTTAAAAGGAAATGATCTTCCCTATAGAAAGAGTCCCAACCTCTGGTACTCACATATGGCGTCTCCCTGAAAATCAGATTCATGAAAACCTCTTTTCCTCCAATATTAAAATCATAGACTCCTTTAAAATTGCCTTCTTCATCCAATAATACATTGGTATCGTTGATATCTGCCTGAAATACGGATGTTGGCAATTCAGAATAAATCTCCCTAAGCTGCTCCCTGGCATTCTGCCAGTTAGCCCAGATTCGCTCCACCTGTTCTCTATATTTTTCAGGAAGTTTATCCGCTTCCTCCTTCCATTTCATGGAATTTTCTGTCACCTCATCAACCTCGTCTTTCGCCTCAAAGGTTTCAAACATACAATATGCGGATGGAAGCTCTGTAAAATGATAGTGTTGTGATGCTACTCTGGCATTCATCAAAACAATATCTTTTAAGAAGGAATAATATCCGTCAACCATGAGACCACTTTCCCTGAATTTATCTTCAATAATCTCGTCCGCCGAACGATACAAAGAATATTCCTCTGCATATGCAATGCAACTATGTCCTTCATAGACGACTCTGGGAAACGTACCATCCAATGCTTTTATAAACTGCGGACAGTAAAAACCCAGCTCTTTATACTTTTCCGCTATGGTCATCCACATAATCAGATGTTCTTCGTCAGTAAATCCATTTTCCGCAAGCTTTATTACAATTTTTTCCTCTGTATATTCCACAAACAAAGCCTCTCTGAAGTCATCCTCTCCACGACTTGAATTTTTAACAGTTATATTAACAGGCTCTTCATTTCTAAAAAGATACGCAATCTCTTTCTTCTCCATTCTGTTTTTCTCCCTACTGCCATCGATAGTATAAATCATTATCCCATTATACCAAAAGCACTCCCGGGTTTCCACCTGAAAGTGCCGTCAAATCGCCATTTCATATTATCTCGTCCAATTCTACTGCAACACTTACATTCCTGGATGTGTATGGATAGCTGTCTGCATACATCGTTTCCGGTGCAATATCAATTTCACCGTTCATCCATGTCATAACACCATGAAAAATAGTGAAATTCATTTCAGGTCATTTTGCAAGTACTAACCGCATAATCGAAATAAGAATCATCCGCATGGTAGCCTTTAATCAAATCAAAAGCGTTCACATTGATGCCAAAATGATCAATCAAATACCCTTTTGCTCTCCTTGCAACGGGTGTTTTGATAGAAAACAGATGATGTTTCGACTTCTCAGCGCGATTCTTCAAAAAGGGAGTTCTCCATCAAAGAACTCTTCATCCTCGTCTTCAAACTCAAACGACTCGTAATAATCTTCCAAATACTTTTCGTATTCCTTTATCGCTTTGTCTATGACTCTTTTCTCTTTTTTCTTTCCTGTCACCTGATATAAGATAGAAGCTGCTGTAAACATAATATCATTTTCATCTGTGCATTTAGATTTATCCAGAATAAATCGTTCCACTAATTTTTCTGCCTCTTCAAACGCCTTTACCTCAATGAAAGCATATACTCCGGCAGCTGCAGCCACAATGTTTTCCGGTTCTTTTTGAAGCCACTTTTTACAAAACTCTGCCGACTCCTCCTTTTGACCAAGGGCTGCCATTACAGTCGCTTTTCTCATTTTAATATCTGAACCCGTATATTCAGGCCAGCCAAACATATCCAGCAGATCATCACACATTTTTAACAGAGTCCTATGCTCCTCGCGCATATCTAACTCATCCAGACAATCCTCCAGCCAGCCCTGGATATCACATTCACAATCCGTAACCTCCTCCAGCATCTCCAACTCAGATGCGTAATTTGGATTCGTCTTTCTTTCCTCTCGAACGATTTCCATCAGAAGTTCAAAAGCCCGCACCCAACAGTTGCCATCCTTTTCTACTCCTATCATATTGTTATAACACATTTCTGTTAATTTACCGAATTGCTTCCATTTCTTGTTTTGCATTCTGTTTTTACCTCATTTCCTTTCATAGGTACAGCCTTCTATCATCAAAGAACTCCAAACAAATCTTCCCAGTTGCCACCCATAATAATACGCTCACTGGGTGTATCTGAATTGGCGAGCATACTTTCTACACGATTTGCCAAGGTTACATCCACAAAACGTCCTGCATCAATCCCCCGCAGTTCAAAGAATAGCAGCGGATTTTCATCAACCCGTGCTCCGATTCCGTAGAGAACCGCTGCCACATGTTTACAAAGGAGAGCCCAGTCCGGGCAGCTGCAGTTGAAACTGATTTCCTTTGGTTCCGGGAATAAACCTTCATCTCCAAGGAATATCTCCTTCAATTCTTCAGGAAAATTTCCATTTACCAGCTGCTCCAGGTTTTCAATCTTTCGGCTACACTTTTCAATTGCTCTCTGGCAGCGTTCCTCGGACAAGGGACTGATTCGTATTTCTACCTTATATGGTGCTTTTCTTCGTCCCTGAACCCGGGCCAGAACTTTTCCCTTTTGAATCTTTAAATCCACCACTGCTCCTGTTCGCACATACCGTTTTCCGCGTTCCAGCCGACTCTCAAAATCGGCATATCTCTCCAGATTATTGCACCATGCCTGTCCCCACCAGCTTTTTGCGATACTGCGTCCCTGGATAACAACCGGTTCCGGCTGCTTTCCCCTGGCTTTCTCTTTTTGTATGGTCTGTCTCGCATTTTGCTTCAGCTGCGCAGTATCCGGCTGGCTGAAATTTTCTCCTATGTTCCAATAACTTCTCATATCTGAGGTACTCCCTTAATCCAGTTTCAGAATTGATAACAATTCTTCATTACTCATTTCCGTAATCCAGCTTTCACCGCCGCTGCCAATCACATTGGATGCAAGTTCCTTTTTTGATTCAATCATCTCATCAATTTTTTCTTCAATCGTTCCTTTGCATACCAGTTTATGCACCAGAACATTATTTTTCTGTCCAATTCGATATGCACGATCCGTTGCCTGATTTTCAACTGCCGGGTTCCACCACCGGTCAAAGTGAATGACATGATTCGCATTTGTCAGGTTCAATCCCGTTCCTCCCGCCTTTACAGACAGAACAATATAGGGAACATATTTTTCTCCCTGAAAAGCTTCCACTATCTCATTTCTTTTTGCCACAGGGGTTCCTCCATGCAGCACATAGCCGTGGCAGCCAAAAATATCTGCCAGAAATCCATCCAGATAACCGGTAATCTCCTTAAACTGCGTAAATACAAGTACTCTTTCTCTCTTCTGATATATTGTCTCGCACACTTCCCGAAGCATTTCAAACTTTCCGCTTTCCTTCGGGTCATATGCCGTCTGACCCAGATACTGATCCGGATGATTGCAAATCTGCTTCAATTTTGTCAGGGAAGCCAACACCAGACCTCTCCGTTTCATTCCATCCAGTTTTTCCAGTTTCTCTGCCAGCTCCGCCACATATTTCCTGTAAAGCACAGTCTGCTTTTTAGAAAGTCCCACATAATCAATCTGTTCCAGCTTGTCCGGCAGGTCAGAAATGATTGCTTTGTCTGTTTTCACACGTCTTAACATAAAGGGAGCAATCATAGCTTTCAGCTTTGCATACCCCTCCGGATTATCCTCCAGCCCTTTGCAATAATCATGAAATTCTGTAGAGCTTCCCAGCAATCCTTTATTCAAAAAATCAAAAAGTGACCAGAGATTCGTCAGATCATTTTCAATCGGTGTACCCGTCATGGCAATGCGCATCTTACTATGCAGAGCTTTCACGCGCTTTGTCTGCTTTGTGAGCGGATTCTTGATTGCCTGAGCCTCATCCAGAATCAGACAGTCCCACTGTATCTTTTCCAAGGTTTCCAGTCGCGCAACCATTCCGTAGGTAGTAATGGTTAAAAAGCTGTTATCCTTTGTATCATTTCCATTTATCTTGGCACTGCTGCCGTGCAGAATCTGAAATGTCATGTCAGGTGCAAATTTTTCGGCTTCCTTCTGCCAATTTCCCAATAAGGATGCAGGTACAACTAACAGCACATGCGCATCCTTATTCATCTTTCGAAGCTTCTCCAGAAAAGCCAGTACCTGAATGGTCTTTCCCAGTCCCATGTCATCCGCAAGACAGGCTCCAAATCCTAATTTATTCATATAATCAAGCCAGGTAAAACCATCCTTCTGGTATGGGCGCAGTGTCGCACGAAAGGTCTTTGGCACCACTGCTGATCGAATTCTTTTGGGATTTCTGAGATCCTGCAATAAATTTGCAAGCCAAGTGCCGTTGGTTACAACCGGTCCCACATCAGCACGCTCTGACTCCTGCCCTTTCAGTCCCATGCGCAGGGCATCCAGAAGTGTCAGACTTCCCCAGTGCTTTTCCATATCATCCAGCAGTCTCTGCAGTCTCGCATGGTCAACCGCAATCCACTTTCCCTTTAGAAACGCAAGTCCATCTGTCTGTTGAAGCAGGGTTTCAATCTCATCACGGCTAAGCGGCACTCCATCCACTGCAAGCTGTGGGGTCATACTCAGAATCGTACCCAGTCCTAAGAGCGGCGGCTTTTCCTCCCCAAGACTCACAGACATTGTTATTCCATACGCATTTCTCTTCCACCAGTTTGGTATCCGGCATACGATTCCGCATTCCTCGATTCTTGGTACTTCTTTCAATATCTGATAAGCCTCATCCGCTGTCAGACGCAGCGGATGAAAAAGCTCGCCCTTTTCCACAAACTCTCCTATCAGCGTTGATACTTCCGATGCCCTGTTAAGACAGGAAAGCAGCTGCAATAATTTACCTCTGTCCGTCTGATACTCGGTAAGTGCATAGGCAAGCGGCATATGGCGCACTTTATCGTTTGTGTCTTTTGTCGCATAAGTTGCAAGAAACGCGAAGGGATAATCCGCCTCTTTGCTCTCAACCAAATGAAAAAAAATACGTTCCGGCACCTTCAGATGCTGGCTCTTATCCGCCAGATAAAGTGCAACCGTCCCCTCATAAGTGGCAATTTCTCTTGCATATACTGACTGAAGTTGCCTAAATGCTTCTTTCAGCCACTGCATATTCACATACTCTGCCCCTAACGTAAATGGCACAGCGTTCAAAAGTCGCTCCATCACATTCTCATCCAAAGACACCTCGACATGTTCCCTTGCGACTTCTAAATCCGGCTGATGAGTCAGCATCTGCTGAAATCCATCCGCCACCTGATACAGAAACAAACCTGCTGCATCCAACCATTTCGGTCTTTTCTCAAATCCAATCGCATAGACCGCCTTCCATTTGTCAGCCTCAAACTGTTCCTTCCACGGAATGATATCCTCTGCATATTCCCCGTCTGGGTTATCTAACATAAACCCCGTTTTCGTAAAACGAAAATGCAGTATTTTCTGTTTCTCTCCATGCTTCTTATCCTGTGTTTGCATTTTGGTCCCTCCAGATCCACTTCAGCGGACATATTTCATTCTATTTCAGTTTACCGCAAGAGAAGAAATTTAGCTACTGTTTTATTTGTCCCTGATTCTACGAAAAGAATTTATCTCCTTTCATATAAATACTCAACTCGCCCGCCAGTTGAACTTCCTAAAATGCACAGTTATTGAAACTTCGTAAAAAGCTCGTTATGATACTACTATCAGCTGATAAAAAATTTTCGGAGGATTTCAACTATGAATTTAAATTTAGGGAATGCTATAAAGCGATTGCGTACAGAGCACTCGGTAACCCAGGAAGAATTAGCCGAATATTTAGGAATCTCATTTCAGGCAGTAAGCAAATGGGAAACGGAAACCACGTTGCCGGATATTACGCTGTTACCTAAGCTTGCTGCTTTCTTTGGTGTCAGAATCGATGAATTATTTTCCGTGAATCACGAAGATGAGTTAGAACGGATTGATATCATGTTACAGCGGGAAACCATGACAGATCAGAATTATTCCTATGCAAAGCGAGTTTTAGATGGAATTTTGCGAGAAAATCCGGAGGATACAAGTGCGATTAAGCGGTATGCCAAAGTATATTTAGCGAAGACAAATACAGATTTGCTGGCAGCGGGACAAATGTTGGAAAAAGCAATGGAACTCAGCCCATTGGATGAGGAGATTTACTCCTTATATCGCAGTGTCCGTGGCGGAAGTGAATATAAGCAGCATAGTGACAATGACTGGTTTATCCGAGTATGTGAGCCTTATGCAAGAAAGTATCCCCAAAATTGCGGACTATATCGGATGCTGATTGAAGCGATGATTAGTAAAAAGTATTTCAAAAGAGCGGAAGAACTACTTGATATGGTGCAGTTTGAAGGTGAAAACAAGCATATGAGAGAAGTACTTCTCGGAGATATTGCTCTTGCAAAAGGAAATGACCAGACGGCAAAAGACATCTGGAACACCATTCCAAAAGAAAACTGGTTGGGACAGTATGAGGTGGGTGAGCGTTTTAACCGCCTTAATGAATATGAGAAAGCCATTGAATGCTTCAACAATGCGTATGAAGCACAAACAGCACCACATAGGCTGGATATGCTGTACTCGTTAGCATTTTTGTATAAAAAACTGGGACATTTTGCGGAAGCAAAGAAAGAATGGGAACTTATTACTAAAATCTTGATTTCGGAATATGAATTAACGGAAGATGATAATGATATACTGTGGGCCAAGAGCGAAATTGCACAATTAGAATGTTTATTGTAAACAAAGCAACTATTGACTTGATTAACCCCGATGTTCTAAAACAGTCACCGTATCAAGAGTCTGTGAAAGTAGGGGTACCGCCATAAATGCCGCAGAATTAATCTGCGGCATTTACGTTTATTGTCTTTTCTTCATTCCACCCAAACAATCTTCCTCATCTTCCGTTCAATATTGTTCTAAGGAGTATGCATTACAATGTTGTATTCCTCTTCTTGCAAGGCGTACAATCACCTTTCCATCAAATCTTCCACGGTGCAGCCCAAAACCTTTGCAAGACGATACATTGTATCCACACTAGCTTTATTGATATCTTTATTTCTTTGTTCGTACATCTGAATCGAACGAAGGCTTACGCCGGAACGTTTTGCTAACTCTGCCTGTGTAAAACCATAGGCTGTTCTGATACGTTTCAAGTTTGTTTCAGCAAAAACAGCCTTCATTCTTAAATCCACAGTATCAACAAACTTTGAGATATCTGCTTCGTGGAGAGGATCGTACATCCTCTGCAAATCTTCAAAAGAAACTACGGTGAAAATATCATGGTACTTTCTATTCGAATACCACTGATAATAAGCAACTGCCCACCCTATCCAATATTCTCTGGAGCGTCTGAAATGCTCCTTATGTTCTATTTGAAGTTCCTGCTTTTTTGTCTCTGCAACAATTT
>SAMEA3663235__coassemble_985_pt1 | contig 8862 bp, 6 predicted proteins | sample SAMEA3663235__metabat2_low_PE_011 | metagenome-assembled genome bin SAMEA3663235 (sample SAMEA3663235) | pig gut metagenome | biome: pig gut; feature: pig-associated habitat; material: faeces | place: China | collected 2013 | reverse complement strand
ATTATAGATTTTATCAGAAAAAGTCAAGTATCAGTTTCATTTTGTGTCGTACCCGTGTGTTTTTCTCCCTTTTTGTCCTCACGTCTTCCGATGCTGTTGACAAGTACCTTGTTTACCGGTCTGAAATATAGGTTGAGGTATGCACCAATCATGAAGATATACATACAGAAATACATCCAGAACAGAACAATGATGATGATAGACATACTGCCATAGATACCGTATGTATCACTGTAACCGACATAGATGGAGAAGCCCCAGGAGAACAGGTTCCAGACAATCGCCGCAAAGGCAGCGCCCGGAATCTGCTCTTTAAAATTCAGTTTCTTGCTTGGCAGATACGCGTAAACTGAAGCAAACAGCAGTGTCTGCACCCCCCACGACAGCAAAAAGCGAAATCTCATAAGCAAAAACACAAATTCCCGAACCACAGGCATACGATACAAAACCAATCGCACCAGTTGATTACCAAATACATTTAAAAAAAGCGATAATATAATCACAACCAGCATTACCAGAGTATACAGACTTGCCATGCCCCGCAATGCAAAATAATTGCGTTTCTCTTCCACATCATTGATGGCGTTAAGTCCTCTCATCAACGCCATAACCCCCTTCGCCGCAGACCATATGGTCGCAACAATTGCAACAGACATTATCCCTACCGATTTCTCATACACATCCGCTATCAGACTTACCGCCAGGGGAACGATCTGTTTGGGTACCACATCCGTAACCGCTTCTACAAGATTCTGCTGTGTCAAAGGGGTATAGGGAATAATCGTACATATCATAATCAACATGGGACCTATGGACAAAAAGAAAAAGAATGCAATACTTGCCGCATAGGAACTGATATTCTTTTTTCTCATCTGTAAGGAAAAGCTTCGAAACAGAAGATACATCTTATGCAACATAGACAACAACCGTCCTAATCAATTATATACCTGATGAATCAAACAATTTTTGTAAAAGAACAAAAGGATTTCTTCTGCTGTATAACCACACTTTGCCATCTCCTTTGCTCCATTCTGACTCATACCAACACCATGTCCAAAGCCGCCGCCAATCAGACGATAGCCCGTGATGATATCATCTTCCTTTTGTGGAACAATCACAAAGTAACCACTGGGAAGAAGTGTCGGGAAGGAGCTTTTGCCCCCATCCTGCCTGATAACTGCCGCTTCTCCGTTATCCATCACATACCTTATATTATGTTCTGTGATTACTTTATATGTATTCTCCGAGCCGGTGATTACCAGTTCATCAGCCACGCCTCCCGATCCTCGTTTCACGATTCTGATATCGCATATGTCACCCGGATTCTCCACCTCCCTGCTGACATACTCTCCATCCTCCAGTGTGAGAACACGGTTCTTATTAGAATTGTAACGATCCTGCAGTCGCTGTTGTATTGTATCTGAATCTATTTCTGCCACCTCATATGTCCACCGATACCAGGTCTCGTCAACTTCAAAATCATCAGGATCGGAACCGGTTATAAAATCATAAAAATACGCTTCCTCTTTCATTCTTTCTCCGACATTACCTGTACTTTCCACCTCCGAAGCCTGCTCGCCGCGTTCATACAGAGCCTTTAGTTTTTCTTCCATGGTTCTCTTATTGATTGCCGTAGCCTCCAGATAATCGATAGACAATGCGCTTTCGGTCTTCCACACTGTGGCGTCGCTTCCCATACCACAGGATGTTGAATAATAATATGTCTCCGCCAGCTTTCCTTCTGCCGTGCAGAGAAGCTGCCCATAGGTATTCTTCACGGCTGCCGTAGTTGTTGCCTGCTCTCTTATGTTGTTGTATACCTGATAGAGCGTACTGTCATCTACATGCGCGCCAAACTTAGGATATCCGGCATGCTCCATATGACCGTATCCATAGGTTCTTGCGCAGATTGCCTGTGCCTTAAGGGCTTCCTCCGGGTAGGTTGACGGCATCTCACTTGGTACTACACTGTATAGATACTCCTCCAGCAGCACCTGATTAATAACGACAATTCCTTCCTCTGCATTTATCATTTCGACGGTTCCGCGATAAGATGGTATTCCCTGATTACGTTTCATACTTTTAATGATTATCTTACCCGTCAGCACATCCGGTGTTATCTGCACTCTTCCTCCGGCGAGAAATACTCCGTCCTGCGTAAACTCGATTTCTTCCCCTGCAACATATTTTTCAGAAACATATTCCTCGTCTGCCATGTACGAAACCGTAAAATCCGTGTCTGCGGTCAGAAGTACCGATTCGTGGAATATACCCTCAAAATCTGTATTCCTAAGCAAAACCCTTATGTATTGCATCACCTCTTCTTTCACCATCAGAAGAGCGCAAATCTCTTCATTCTCTATGCAGAAATCCGTAAAATTATATCCGTAGATTAAGTCCTCAATGTCGCACATTGTCAGACTGTCATATAGCCGATATCCGCGATACTCGTCTGCAAGCTTCAGCTTACCATATCCTTCTATCTCTACCCAATCCTGCCCGGCGCTCAAAAGCCTGCCGTTTATCCTTTCCTTTTTCAGCTTGATCTCCGTAATATTTCCATCTGTCAGGGTAAGGTCAGCCACCTGTTCCCGAAGTACGACTCCTTCCTCGTAGGGCATTCCCCATGGATAGTCCCATTCCTCACCCTCATAAAACACTTTTAAGCCTTCCACACCTTCTTCCACAATCCATACATTTGATAACCTCTGTATAACAGGTTCCGGAGGTGTTGTCGAAAAAATACCCGCATCCTGCTCTGTCTGATTTATAAAAAGCTTCCCTAACAGTAATATGAGAATCAGCATCAGCCCCAGAATACAGATCCAAAGCTTTATCTGTAATCGTTGATTTTGACTCAATTGAAATTTTTTCTTATCCAAATCGCCCTCCATATCAATTTCAGTCAAAGAAAAGAGCAGCCATCGAAGGCTGCTCTTTTCTTTCGTATCCCCAAAATGCCGCCTCCTGTTTTTTGACTCCTAGCATAGCTAGGTGGGTGACCGCAACCGAATTTTTGCCTTCCCCTGCGATCCTCAATATGAGTGAGGGCCTGACAGCCGTCCGGCAATATAGGAATCCCGTTTAAAGTAAATGTAGGTTCAAAACATACAAGAGTAATCGGGCATCTCAGGTTATTTATATTATATCTGAAATCTCTATGATTTACAATAGAAAAATTTGACAAATCAGCGACAAATCGGCAACCCCGAATCAAAAGCCAAAGGATTAATCAACCTTATCCTCTGCATTCTCATCCGATGCATCTTCGCCATCCTCTGTATTCTCCACCGGCGTTAATACAGGCATAGGCGCACCGCAGGTATTGCAAAAAGCAGAGCCGACTGTCACATCAGCACCACACTTGGCGCAAACTGTATATCCCTTCAGCCCCTTCAGCTGATCCTTATATTTCTTGGCATTATCCTCGCACACATGTAATTCGTTTACAAGGTCTGCAAATTCCGGTTCAACCTCAGCAGTAAGCTTGGAGACATAGAGCTGTCCAATCTTAACATAGCATTCCTTAATCTTCTTTTCTTCTTCCGAAACCTTAGCACTCAGCTTGGCAGTTTCCGCAAACTGTTTTGTCTTCTGGGTCACAGTCTGCCCCACCTGGGTAAGCTTCTCGCTGACATCATTTAAAATAGCCATAATACATATCCTCCTTTATTTATAAAAACATTAATCCAAGTACTTTTTTATTTATCTCATTATATCAGATTCTATGAATAAATCAATAAATCTGCCTATTGTTTATTGATTATTTATAAACCATATGATAATATATGTACGTCAATCAACTGACAAATCAATTAATATAAAGCAGAAAGGAAAAAACATGAAAAAGAAATTATTGACTGTATTGCTCTGTCTCATGATGTCATGTTGTCTCATCTCCTGCGGAGATACTGATGACAGAGACAACGAAATCACTGATGAAGAGGATGAGGAGAACGAGGACAAAAAGAGTTCTAAGAAAAAAGACAAGGATAAGGATTCCGAGGATGAAGACGAAGACAAGGATTCCAAGGATGAAGATGAAGACAAGGATTCCAAGGATGAAGATGAAGACAAGGATAAGGATTCCAAAGATGAGGATAAGGATTCCAAAGATGAGGAAAAACCCGGAAAAGATATTGTAGCCAAACCTACTTCCAATGCTTTGGAAGACTGGTACAACAGCGATGCCAGAACTGCCCTTGAAGAACAGATAAACAATATATTCAATTCTCAAGGCTTGAGCTTCCGTCTTGATTATGAAGATGATGATACCATCATCTATATTTACACCTACACTACATACCAGAATTTCGGTGGTGCAAGCAAAGCCGAAATCAAAGATTACTTTGACTCCGCCATTGCAGGTCAGGCAGAAACCTTCAAAAACGAGCTGGTAAACTATAAAAATACATATGATCTTGATCTAACAACAGTTCGACTGATGTACCTGAATGCAGATGATTCCGTTATTTACTCAGTTGACATTGATGAAGATTTCGATCCCTCTGTTTCCACACCTTCCACAGGAACCGACACAAGCTCTTCCTCCTTTTCTACTCTGGAGGAGTGGGTCAACAGTCCTCTGAAAGACCAGACTGCCGAAATAGTTAATTCCTCTCTCGCACCTATGGGACTGATTGCCGATTTCGGCGCAGATGACGATGTGCTGGAGATGATTTATACCTTTGTAGATTACCAGGACTACACCGGTAGCTCAGATGCCGATATCAAACTTGCATTTGAAACGAATGTTGCACCTACATTGGCAAATTCCTGCGAATCCATGATTTCGGCCTTTGATACACAATACGGAATTACCATCAGTGATGTACACCTTATCATCTACAACTCAGACAATACCTTGATTTATGATGTATATTTATCCGATTTATAATTTGTTTCCATCACAATAGAAATGAATCAGGATATTTCATTTTCTGAATACAATTTCCAAAAAAGAATCCCGAAGCCATCCATTGAACGGCTTCGGGATTCTTCTATTCTCTTTTTATACTATGTTTCTCTATGTGCCGCTAAGAAAGCTTACAGGCTTGCTGCCTCGTCAACAATCTTCTTCAGGGCAGCCAGTGCCTCATCGGGAAGCTTATCATAGCCTTCCTGCTTGGTTGCAAAGCCTTCTACTGCGTCCACACGATTCTGCATCGCATTCTTCAGCTGTGCAACATATTCCTTGTCAGTGAGGTCGGGCTTGAATGCATCAGAGGTCTTGCCGGACCAGTCATACATAATTTCGATATCTTCGAAAGGTCCCCACTGCTCGAACTTTGCTTTCCCTTCAACGATTGTCTCCAGAATTCCGAGAGTATCTGCGGGCTTACACTTGGTACCCATGAAGTCTCCGGTGTTAACAATATAGCAGTCTACGTTCTTCTCTTCTACCAGCTTCTTGAACTTCTCATAGTCGTTAACCAGAGGATAGGTTCTGAAGGGGTTAGCGTAAGGAACGATACGAAGTGCATTCATATCGGTACCTGCTGCTACACGCTCTGCGGTAGAGGTCTTGGTTGCAAGAGTTGCACCCATAACAGAAGCAAGTGCTGCTCCCTTAAGCTTTACTACAGGAGGAATGGTAGGATCCTTCATGATCCAGAAGATTGCATTCACGGGGGAGTCAATCTTATCTACGCGGTTAGGGCTCCAAAGCTTGGACTTGATTGCACGTCCGTTACCGTTTCTGATATCCTCGGTAACCAGCTGAACCTTGCCATCCTCGTCCAGAGTTGCGGAACAGTTCTGTGCGGTAAGCAGGAACTTGTTATCAGGGCATCCGGTAGGATAGTCAGCGGTCTTATCGAAATAAGTAGGCTCCAAAGCGATGGAAGCACAGGTGTCGGAATTGATGATGAAAGCATCGTCATGAAGCACCTTGATGCCGCCGAACTGGTCATACTTGCCGGCATGTTTTGCATGGGTAAGAGTAGACTTACCGGATCCGGACAAGCCGTATACGGAAGCAACGAACTTCTTGCCACCCTCCAGGGAGTACTCCTTCTGTCCGCCGTGGCAGGAAGCATAGCCGTTTCTGTTAGCCATTGCCCAAGCCATGGTCAGGGTTCCCTTCTTGTGCTCACCGAAGTACTTCATACCAAGGATAGCAGCACAGTTCTGATCTGTATCGAAGTAGCACAGAGTCAGAGGATCGCTCAGGCAGCTGTAATCCACATCGGGAGCTTCCTCGGGAGTCCACTGGGGATTAGAGAAAATATAGATATCAGGCTCTTTTCCTCCTCCGATAGGCTGGGAATCCTTGTACATTGCAACGTATTTGTCAGACATATACTGGAAGTTCAGCATCCAGTTGTAAAGCAGATTCTCTTCTCCTTCAGGAATCAGCAGATGAGCCTTAACCATGAATTCAGGATCAAGACCGATAAAGCATTCTGCATGATACAGAGTCTGCCAACGGGTTCTGTATACAGCGTCCATAACTACCTTGTCAAGCTTGGCAGCGTCTACACCGGGCTGTCCCTTGATGCGACGTGCTGCCGCATAACGTCCGGTAACAGCGCCATCATTGAACAGCAGAACCTTTGCGTCTCTCTCAAGTCCCTGCTCTTCTGCCCTGTAAATAGGCATATCTGTAACGATGGTTCCGGGAGAATTCTTGGCAAGATCGTATGCTTCTCTTACGGTGTTAACCTTTACAACATTGTTGCCGTAAAAAGCAGCTTCGATAATGGAACGTGTCTTGCTGAAGCCAGGCTTGCCGGCGCCGATTTCATTCAGCGGATAATAAGCTTTTGTTGACATATTACATGTCCTCCTTTTATAGTATATTACTACCGCAGTAATACATGCGGTGACTTGTAAAATTCCAGCCTGTCCGGGCATATGTAACGGACAGCCAAATTTGGGTTAATTATCTCAAATTATGTGGCAAAAGTCAATAAATGCTGTTGAATTTATAAAGATTTTACTTTATTTTTTCTTTGCATAAGCTGACCGCTCTGGAGGTACCTACTCTCTCACATCCAAGCTGTAAAAACATTTCCAGATCTTCTACTGTAGATACTCCTCCTGCCGCCTTCATCTTTACTTCAGGTCCGATATATTTCTTAAACAGCTCAATATCTGCCTTTGTTGCGCCATCGGTACCAAAGCCGGTAGACGTCTTGATATAATCCGCACCGGCATTTGTTACTGCCCTGCACATGGCAATCTTCTCTTCTTCCGTAAGATAGCAGGTCTCAATGATCACCTTCAGTATATGCTCCCCGCATACCTCTTTCAGTGTCTTGATTTCCTTTTCCACCTTCTCAAAATCACCATTCTTCACATCTGTAATATTTATTACCATATCAATTTCATTACAACCGTCGGCAAGGGCCTGCTTAGCCTCTGCCACCTTGGCTTCCGTGACACTGTATCCAAGCGGGAAGCCTATTACGGTACAAATATTTACCTTTTCTCCGTATGTTTCATGAATTCTCTTAATGTAAGCAGGCGGAACACATACACTGGCTGTCTTGTATTCCACCGCCTCATCGCACAGCTTCACAATATCTTCCCATGTAGCATAAGCCTTTAGCAGTGTGTGATCTACATGCCGCAACATATCTTCTACATTCATACAAATACCATCCTCTTCACAGTTATCCCCATCCATGCTTATCTGTCATTCGCACAGATGGGGATCTTACTAATTTTTATATATTATTGTACTTTTCCTCTGTTGACATTAGATTTTCAAGAATCCCTTAACCACATTCTTCATCTCGTCCACATCACACTGTACATCATGTACAACAGCTGCGGTACGAATCTCCTGAATAGCTTTGGGTACCTCAACATTGGCAATCCCGGAAAGCTCGTCTACCAGTTCAAAATCACCCATGGTATCATATTTGCTGTCAATTGCATTCATAACACTTCTGGTAAATTTGAAGGGACTTGCAGTTGAGGCGATCACTGTCTTGGTCACATCTCCCGTAGCCTTCAAGTATTTCTGATATACGGAAGAGGCTACAGCGGTATGAGTATCAAGTACATAGCCACAGGCTTCATATACACGCCTGATTTCATCTGCTGTCTCAGCTTCAGTTGCAAAATTGCCATAGAAATCACTCAACTGAGCTTTCATCTCATCTGTAATCTCATACTTACCCTGACCGCTGAGTGCTGTCATCAACTCCCTATTCTTATCAGCGTCGTTACCTGCAATACGGTAAATCAATCTCTCCAGATTGCTGGAAATCAGAATATCCATGGAAGGAGAGGTTGTAAGTACGAACTCTCTGTTTCTGTCATAGATACCTGTATTGAAGAAATCATAGAGAACCTTATTGTCATTGGATGCACAGATCAGCTTACCGATGGGAAGCCCCATATTCTTTGCATAGAATGCGGCCAGAATATTACCGAAATTACCGGTGGGAACCACCACATTAATCTTCTCTCCTTCTGCAATTTTGCCCTGCTTCATAAGAGTTGCATAAGAATAAACATAATAGCAGATCTGAGGTACCAGACGTCCGATATTGATGGAGTTTGCGGAAGAGAACTGGAATCCCTTTTCATCAAGTTCCTTTGCCAGCTCACGATCCGAGAAAATCTTCTTCACTCCGGTCTGTGCATCGTCAAAATTGCCGTGAATACCAACCACCAGAGTGTTTTTCCCCTTCTGGGTTACCATCTGCTTCTCCTGAATCGGGCTGACACCGTTCTTGGGATAAAAAACAATGATTCTGGTGCCCTCCACATCAGCAAAGCCTGCAAGGGCAGCTTTGCCTGTATCACCGGAGGTGGCTGTCAGAATAACAATCTCATTCTTGATGGAATTCTTGCGGGCTGCGGTAATCATAAGGTGAGGCAGGATGGAAAGTGCCATATCCTTGAATG
>SAMEA3663235__coassemble_661_pt1 | contig 10975 bp, 10 predicted proteins | sample SAMEA3663235__metabat2_low_PE_011 | metagenome-assembled genome bin SAMEA3663235 (sample SAMEA3663235) | pig gut metagenome | biome: pig gut; feature: pig-associated habitat; material: faeces | place: China | collected 2013 | reverse complement strand
AGACCATTCGAAGCGCCGAGCAGGCAGAGACAATTCAAAAGGAGCTGAAGAACGCCGAATACCGCGTTACGGAGGTGAAAAAAGGGGAGAGAGTCAAGAAGGCACCTTTGCCCTTTACTACCTCAACTCTTCAGCAGGAAGCCAGCAAAGCGCTGAATTTCTCCACCCAGAAGACCATGCGGCTTGCACAGCAGCTTTATGAAGGGGTGGATATCAAGGGAGAAGGTACTGTGGGGCTGATTACCTATCTGCGTACCGATTCCACCCGCGTCTCAGAGGAGGCGGAGGCAATGGCTGTGGAGTTTATCAAAGAACATTACGGCGAAAAGTATCTTGCCGGTGAAGATAAGGAAAAGAAGAAGACACAGAAGATTCAGGATGCTCACGAAGCAATCCGCCCTACGGACGTCAATAGAATACCTGTTGAAATCAAGGAGCAGCTTCCCAGAGATTTGTTCCGCCTGTACCAGCTGATCTGGAAGCGTTTTGTGGCAAGCCGCATGAGCACAGCTATCTATGAGACCACCAACGTGAAGATTCAGGCCGGTCAGCATTTGTTTACCATGTCGGCTTCTGTAAGGAAATTCGATGGATTTATGAATGTATACATGGTGCAGGATGAAAAAGAAGAGGATAATGCGCTAAGCAGTATTCCGGGCAAGGACAGCGAGCTTGCCTTCCTGTCCTTTGACGCGAACCGGCATTTCACACAGCCCCCCGCACATTACAACGAGGCATCTCTGGTAAAGGCAATGGAGGAGCTGGGAATCGGGCGTCCCAGCACTTATGCACCTACCATTTCCACTATCCTTGGCAGGCATTATGTGACGAAGGAACAGAAGAACCTTTATGTTACAGAATTGGGTGAAGTAGTCAATGATATGATGAAGAAGGCGTTCCCGACCATTGTTGATGTGAATTTCACAGCCAATATGGAGGCGTTGCTGGATGGCGTCGGGGAAGGCAAGGTGAAATGGAAGACGGTGATTTCCAATTTCTATCCGGATCTCGATGAGGCTGTAAAACAGGCTGAGAAGGATCTGGCAGAAGTAACAATCGCGGACGAAGTCAGTGATGAGGTATGTGAGGTCTGCGGACGTCAGATGGTGATTAAGTATGGTCCTCATGGTAAATTCCTTGCCTGCCCCGGTTTTCCGGAATGCCGCAATACCATGCCCTATTTCGAGAAAATCGGTGTACCCTGCCCCAAGTGCGGCAAGGATATCGTTATCAAGAAAACAAAGAAGGGAAGAAGATACTACGGCTGTATCGGGCATCCCGAGTGCGACTACATGTCCTGGCAGAAACCGGTGTCTGAATTGTCTCAAAAATCATAAAATAGTTTAAATATTTGCAAATTTATCATTGATAACAGTAAATTTATATGCTACAATAAGTTCAGGGCTCCTTATGCTACACAGAAAACGGAGGAATGAAATGAGTAGCGTACAATTGTTGGATAAGACCAGAAAAATCGGAAAGTTGCTTCATAACAATAATTCCAGTAAGGTTGTTTTTAATGACATTTGCAAAGTGATGCGTGAGATTTTGAATTCCAATATTCTCGTGATTAGCCGTAAGGGTAAGGTCCTCGGCGTGGGAACCTGTGATGGGATCGAGGTCATTACAGAGCTTCTGGATGAGAAAATCGGAGAATTCATTGACCCCATGCTGAATGAGAGGCTTTTGGGTGTCCTTTCCACCAAAGAGAATGTGAATCTGGAGACCCTGGGCTTCGAGAACACGGATACCGTAAAGTTCCGGGCGGTCATCACCCCTATTGAGATAGCGGGAGAGAGACTGGGAACTCTGTTCATCTATAAGTGTAATGAACAGTATGATATTGATGACATTATTCTTTGTGAGTACGGGTCTACGGTGGTAGGTCTGGAGATGCTCCGTGCGGTGAATGAAGAGAGTGCGGAGGAGAGCAGGAAGGTTGCTGTTGTCAAGTCTGCCATCAGCACTTTGTCTTTCTCGGAGATGGAGGCTATCACACATATCTTTGATGAACTGGGCGGTATGGAAGGAATCCTGGTTGCCAGCAAGATTGCAGACAAGGTGGGTATTACCCGCTCCGTTATCGTAAATGCATTGAGGAAATTCGAGAGTGCAGGTGTCATTGAATCGCGTTCTTCCGGTATGAAGGGTACCTATATCAAGGTTCTGAATGATGTGGTTTTCGAGGAGATTGAAGAGCTGAAGCGCCAGAATTTCAGAAAGTGAAGAATTGAATAAAAATGGATTTGAGCGGTTTGACCGCAGGTAAAGGGATTTATTAGTTTGATAATAAGTCCCTTTTTTGTTATTATCAGACACAAGACCTTGTACTTTTTTTGTTAATTACTACAAAATGTATTGTTTTTTTACGTGGATTCATTATAATAGAATAGGATGGTTATACGAAGAAGGAGAGATTATGATTCAGACAAATGTTTTTGACTATATTAAGGTGCTGGATAAGGCGGCGGACGCAAGCTGGCTGCGCAATGATGCAATAGCCAACAATATTGCAAATGTGGATACTCCCGGATATAAGAGACAGGATGTTGCTTTTGAGTCTGTGCTTCAAAAGGCTTTGGGGCACAATCGTTATGTTTCCATGGATTCCAAAGTCTCTGCCGCAGGAAAGAAGAATCTTTCCGTACGGACCTTTACCGATTATTCAGGCTTTTCTTATCGTCTGGACGGCAATAATGTGGATATAGAGAATGAAAACATTATGCTGGCAGAGAACCAGCTGAAATATCAGGGCTTACTTACCAGTATTTCACAGGAATTTACCAATTTGCAGACCGTGATGAAGTGATTTGGGCTGTTGGGGTGGGAGTTCCGGTTGCCGGAGCTCATGAAAGGAGTAATAATATGAGCATGTTTTCCGCTTTTGACATTAATGCGTCGGGTCTGACGGCGCAGAGATATCGTATGGATATCATTTCACAGAATGTTGCAAATGCCAACACCACCAGAACCTCTGACGGAACTCCTTACCGCCGTAAGGTAGTCAGCTTCGAGGAGAAGGGCGGACAGACTGCCTTCAGCAGGGTGTTGGGACAGGCTGCCTACAGTCATGGCTACACAGGTCAGGGAGTAAAGGTTCGGGGAGTATACGAGGATTATTCTACAGAGATGAATATGGTATATGACCCTTCCCATCCCGACGCGGATGAAAACGGTTATGTCACCTATCCGAACGTGAATATTATCACGGAGATGACGAATCTGATTGATGCCAGCCGCGCATACGAAGCCAATTCAACGGCTTTCAACGCCAGCAAGTCCATGGCGCTGAAGGGATTGGAGATGGGTAAGTAATACCATGTAGTGTAGGGGGATACCCGGCAAAGATTTTTTAATGAAAGAGGAATAATATGGATTTATCTGCGATCAAAGCTCTTTCCGGAATTAACAATTTCGGAATCGGAAGTGTCACCGGTACGAATTCTGCTTCCGCTGCTATTTCTGACAATGAAAAAAAGACAGACGGTACCTTGTTTGATTCCTTTTTGAGCAGTGCCATTGATAATCTCAAGACGACCAACAGTTATCTGTCGGATGCGGAGAATGAGGAGATTAAATTTGCACTGGGTGAGACGGAGAATACGCATGATCTTACCATCGCATTGCAGAAGGCTTCCACCGCACTGCAGTATACAGTGGCCATCAGGGACAAGCTTATGGAAGCCTACAAGGAAATCATGCAGATTCAGATTTAATTGATTACTTAGGAGAGAGAGACAGATGCTCGACAGGCTGAAGGAGATATTAGCTAAAATAAAGGCATGGTGGGATCGGTTTACCACCAAACAGAAAACTGTGATTATTGCCATTTCGGCGGCGGTAATCTTTACTTTTTTCATCATCGTATATGTGCTTTCCAGACCTCAGTACGTGGAACTGGGAACCTATGCCAGCAGTCAGGAATCCGCAGAAGTAGTGGAGATTCTGAAGGAAGCCGGGGTGACGCCGAAGGTGAGCACGGATGCCCGTACCATCCAGGTGGAAAAGTCTCAGGAGTATCAGGCTAATCTGGCGCTTGGTGCTGCCGGTATTGTCAGCGACAGGCTGAAATATTCGGATTTTGTGGAGAACAGCATGTCTGCCACATCCTCCGATAAAGCAATGCAGCAGCAGTTATATCGTCAGGCGGAGCTGGAGAAGACACTGGAAGCACAGGAAGGGGTTAAAACTGCCAAGGTTATTCTGAACGTGCATCCCCAATACGGTACTTTGATAGAGCATGAAGAGGATGCCTCCGCTTATGTTACCCTGGAGCTGGACGGCAATCTGTCCTCCGCCCAGGCGGCAGGACTGGCGCGCTGTATTCAGGCAGCCCTTGGTAATTCCAACACCGCCAATATCACCATAGTGGATACCGATGCCAACATTCTGTTTGTGGGCGGTGATGATTACAGTACCGCGGGGATTGCAGGTTCCATGCAGGAGCTGCAGAACCAGGCGGAAAACATGATCGCAAATAAGGTAAAGGGACATTTCTACCATTTCCCACAGTGTGATTCTGTTAGCGTGGTCAGCCATCTTGCCCTGGATTATGCAGAGTACGAAGAAGCAAGAAAAGAATATTATGCCAACGAGGGTTATGTGGATGGCATGAAGGCGCATCAGGATCTGTTTGAATCCTCTGGAAGCAACAGCGGAGGCGGAATTCCCGGTACGGATTCCAATGACGGCAGCAATCTGAATACATACGTTACCCCGGATTATGGCAACAGTGAGACCAGCCAGTCCGAGAGCTCTACGGATTATCTTCCCAACGAGTGGGCCTGGAACAAAAAGACGATGTCCGGCGTCATAGATTATGATTCCTCTTCCATGGCGATCTCTATGATCTCCTATCGTATTTATAACGAGGAGAGTGTGAAGAGGCAGGGACTTCTTGACGGTGGCATCACCTGGGAGGACTTCAAGGAAAACAACCGCGCATCCGTCATCAAGGAGGTGCCGGAGGAGTATTATCAGGCGGCAGCCGTTGCCACCGGTATCAGTGTGGACAAGATTAGCATTATTGCATATGAAATGCCTATATTTAATGACAAAGAGGGTATGAAGGTCAGTGCCACGGATATTCTGAGCCTTGTGATGATCATCCTGATCATCAGTCTTCTTGCGTTTGTTGTATTGAGAAGTATGAAGACAAGAAAGTCCGAGGAAGAGGAAGAGGATCTCTCCGTGGAGGGAATATTACAGTCCAATCCCGAGCCTCAGCTTGAGGATATCGATGTGGAGACGAAGTCTGAGACGCGCAAGCTGATTGAGAAATTTGTGGATGAGAATCCGGAGGCGGCAGCGAATCTGCTGCGCAACTGGTTGAACGAAGATTGGAATTGATGCCTGTCAATTGGTTGATACGGAAAGGCTTTCGGGGAAGTGAGGAAATATGGCGAAGGCAATGAAAGAAGATACGATCAAAGGAATACAGAAAGCTGCAATCCTTTTGATTACCTTGGGGCCGGAGCGCTCCGCCGGAATATTTAAACATTTGAAAGAGGAAGAGATAGAAGAGCTTACGCTGGAGATTGCCAATACCAGAAGTGTAACGCCTCAGGTCAAGGAGGATGTGATCAACGAATTTTATGAGGTGTGTCTGGCGCAACAGTATATCGCAGAGGGCGGTATCGGCTATGCAAAGGATTTGCTGGAGAAGGCGTTGGGGGCAGAGAAGGCGATGGATGTCATCGGCAAGCTGACTGCGTCCCTGCAGGTAAAGCCCTTCGAGTTTATCCGCAAGACGGATCCTTCCCAGATTATCAACTTTATTCAGGACGAGCATCCGCAGACAATCGCCTTGATCCTGTCCTATTTGTCTCCGGCACAGTCTGCTTCCATTCTGTCTTCCCTGGCACCTGACAGACAGGCGGATGTGGCGAGGAGAATTGCCGTGATGGACAGAACAAGTCCTGATGTGATAAAGGAAGTGGAGAAGGTACTGGAGTCCAAACTGGCAAGTCTTGTAAATCAGGATTATACCATCATCGGTGGTGTGGATGCTGTGGTGGAGATCTTGAATACTGTGGACAGAGGAACAGAGCGGCATATCATGGAGACTCTGGAAATCGAAGAACCGGAGCTGGCAGACGAAATCAGAAAGAAGATGTTTGTATTCGAGGATATTCTGCTCCTGGACGACAAGGCGATTCAGCGTGTGCTGCGTGACGTGGACAACAGTGACCTGGAGATGGCGTTGAAGAGTGCCAATGAGCAGGTACAGAATGCGATTTTCAAGAATCTGTCCAGCCGTCTGGCTGTCATGATCAAGGAAGATATGGAATTTATGGGACCTGTCCGTATGAAGGATGTGGAAGAGGCTCAGCAGAAGATTGTAAACATTATCAGAAAATTAGAGGACACCGGAGAGATTATTATCTCCAGAGGTGGAGGTGACGAAGTCGTTGTCTAATATTGTGAAGCAGTATTTTACGGTAGTTCGCTCGGAGGATAAGCGTATTATTGACACCAATGATCTGGCGATGAAACGTATCGGCGAGCAACTGACAGAGTCAGACGCAGGGGATGATGGCTTTATCTCCGGTCTGAAAGCAGAAGAATTAGTGCCCGTGGATGAGGATATATGTGAAGAGGAATCCGAAGGAGGCAATGCTGCCCAAACTGCTGCCAATACGGGATATCTTGTGGAACAGGCAAGAAAAGAGGCAATTACGATCCTTGAGGAAGCCAGAGCAGAGGCTGCAAGGATTACAGAGGAAGCCAGAAGCCTGATGGAAGCCGAGAAAAACAAGGTTTTGACGGAAGCCGGAGAGAACGGGTACAGGGAAGGTCTTATCAAAGCCGGTGAAGAAGCGGAAGCCTTACGACGTGAGTACCGGGAGAAGGAAGCTGAACTGGAGAGTTTCTACCGTCAGCAGATAGAAGAGATGGAACCAAAGCTGGTGGATGCCATAACGGATATTTACCAGCATATTTTTGATGTGGAATTGAGCAATCATAAGGAAATCCTGCTGAACCTGCTCCGGTCGGCTCTGAAAGGTGCCGGGGGACGGGATTTCCTGATACATGTGTCGAGAGAAGATTATATTTACATCAGTGAAAACAGAACAAAGCTTTTGGAGGTGCTTCCCTCCAGATGTGAGCTGGATGTGGTGGAGGATCAGAGTCTTGCCGTTAATGAGTGCCTGATAGAGACAGAAGGCGGTATGATAGACTGCGGTCTGGACACCCAGATGACAGAGCTGAAACAGAAACTGAGACTGTTGGCCCGGACGAAGGAGGAATAGGATTTGCTGACGGCTTCCCTTGATTTGAATAAATATCGCAGGCTGACGGATGAAGTATTCTACCGCAGGTACGGCAGAGTGGTCAACGTGGTGGGATTGACGATGGAGTCCCTGGGACCGGAGGCCAGGCTGGGGGATGTGTGCAGGATGATTCCCGAGGGCGGACAAGCGCCGATTATGGCAGAGGTGGTAGGCTTTAAAGACAAGAAGACGCTGCTTATGCCCTATGATGCAACAGATGGAATAGGTCCCGGCTGCGTTGTGGAAAACACAGGGTTTCCCTTGAGAGTCATGGTGAGCGACGAACTCCTGGGCAAGACACTGGATGGTCTGGGAAGGCCACTGGACGGAACGACGCCGGAAGAGGGCGTTCCTTATGCCGTGGAGGCAACGCCCCCGGATCCCATGAGGAGAGCGATTATCGATACGGTTCTCCCCCTTGGCGTGAAGGCGGTTGATGGCCTGATTACTGTGGGAAAAGGACAGAGAATCGGTATTTTTGCCGGATCCGGTGTGGGAAAGTCTACACTTATGGGTATGTTTGCACGGAATACCAAGGCAGATATCAATGTCATTGCATTGATTGGAGAGCGCGGCAGAGAGGTTCGTGAATTCATAGAAAGAGACCTGGGAGAAGAGGGCATGCGCCGGTCTGTGGTTGTGGTGGCGACCTCGGACAGACCTGCCCTGGAGCGTAACAAGGCGGCGAAGACGGCGACTGCCATTGCAGAGTATTTCAGGGACCGGGGAAAGGATGTGCTGTTGATGATGGATTCCCTCACCAGATTCTCCATGGCGCAGCGGGAGATCGGACTTGCCAGTGGAGAGCCGCCTGTGAGCAGAGGGTATCCGCCCAGTGTATATGCGGAGATGCCGAAGCTTCTGGAGAGAGCGGGAAGGGCAGAGAACGGCTCTATCACAGGATTGTATACGGTGCTGGTAGACGGCGATGATTTTAATGAGCCCATTACGGATACTGCCCGGAGTATTTTGGATGGACATATTATGCTGGACCGCAAGCTGGGACACAAGAATCATTACCCGGCAATCGATATCCTGCAGAGTATCTCCAGATGTATGAGCCAGATTGCCACGAAGGAACATAAGAGACTGGCGGGCAGACTGAAGACGGTATTGGCGACCTATCAGGAGGCGGAGGACCTTATCAATATCGGTGCATACAAGAACGGCAGCAATCAGGCCATTGATTATGCCATCAGCAAGATAGATGCTGTCAATGCTTTCCTGTGTCAGGAGGTTGACGAAAAATTTGACTTTGAGACAAGTGTGCAGTTATTGGAAGCACTGTTTGAAAATTAAGGTGGGATAAGAGGGTTGTATGGCGCGATTCCGATACTCCATGCAGAGTATACTTAATATCAAAATGAAGATGGAAACCCAGGCAAAGCAGGAATTTGCGGCAGCAAAGATGGCACTTTCCGCGGAAGAGGACAGATTACAGGCTCTTATCCGCAGAAAAGCAGGATATGAAAGGGAAGCTGCGTATTTGCTTGGAGAGAGCGAACAAGAGGGCGGTCATCTTGATCTGCAGGCAATCAAGGACAATAAAGTAGCGATAATGGCGATGGAGGAACGGGTGGAAGAACAGAGGTTCCGGGTTGCGGCAGCGGAACGAAGCCTGGAGCTTGCCAGGGAGAGGCTTGCCGAAATCATGGTGGAGCGTAAGACCCATGAGACCTTAAAGGAGAAAGCCTTTGAGGAGTTTCTTGCGGAGGAAAAGAGACAGGAAGGCAAGGAAGTCGATGAGCTGACTAGTTATGTTTATGGTCAGCGAATCGGTGAAAAACAGACATAAGCCATAAGACAGGAATGTAATCGGGAGGCAATATGGCAAAGGAAGTAACAAAGGAAGCAGTAGCTGTGGAAGCTGAGAAAAAAAGACTGCAAAACGAAAAAAAACAGCTGAAGAAAGAAAAAAGTAAGCAGAGAAAGGAAGTAAAGCGCAGGGCTCGTGAGATTTCCAGACAGGAAGAGGAACTGGGACTGGATGAAGGTGGCAACGGTCTGGTGAACTTTGGCGCTACCCTTTTTATCGTTGTGCTCTGGATAGCTGTGGTATGCATTATTGTGAAACTGGATATCGGCGGCTTTGGCAGCTCCGTGCTGGCTCCGGTGCTCAAGGATGTGCCCGTGGTGAACAAGATTTTGCCCGGCAAGTCACTCACGGAGACCACGGACCCTGATAGCTATGGCGGTTATAAAAGCCTTCCGGAGGCGGTGGAATATATCAAACAGCTGGAACTGGAACTGGAACAGGTGCGCGCCGGTTCCAATGCGAAGGATGCGGATATTCAGAAGCTGATTGCGGAGAATAAACGTCTCAGTGAATTTGAGGACAGACAGGTGGAATTCCAGAGAATCCGAACGGAGTTCTATGAGGAGGTCATCTATGCGGAGAACGGACCCGGGGCGAAGGATTATCAGAAATGGTATGAGGGGATGAATCCGGAGACCGCAGAATACCTTTATAAACAGGTGGTGATCCAGGAACAGGCCAGCAAGGCGGTTCAGGAATGGGCGCAGGCTTATGCCGAGATGAAACCGAAGGAGGCCGCGGAGATTTTTGATACCATGACGGACAACCTGGATCTTGTCGCTAAGATTTTATCGAGTATGGATGCGGAGTCCAGAGGGAAGATTCTTGCCGAGATGAATGCGGAAAATGCTGCAAGGCTTACAAAAATTATGGCGCCCAACCCTTAAGTTAACAAGTAAGATGTCCGATATATGTATTGAGGCTTGATATACCCAAGCCTCAAGTACCTTGATAATTTCAGAAAGGAGGTCAGAAATGACGAATACACCTGTAAAAGATGTAGGTTTCAGACAAAACGGCCTGATGACAGCGGTTGGAATGCAGAACCGTATGTCGGGGGATTTTCAGGCAGTCTGGAACAATCAAAGACCTGAGGGGATGGCAGACAGTCAGAACCGACAGGACTTAAGACCGGTAAAGAAGACGTCGTATGATTCGATGAAAGCAAGGGATGAACACAGGGCTCGGACGGAAAAACGGGAGCCCAGCCGGAACGTGGAAGAGCGTACGGACATCTCGGAGGAGACAGCGGAAGTGCTTGCTTCTTCTGCAGTGCAGAATCAGACGGCAGGTAACCGGGTTGCGGAAGAGATTTCCGCAGAAGCATTACAGGCTCTGGAAGAAGCCGGTGTCGAAGCAGTGGCTATGGTGGCAGAGGCTTTTGGCATGACGGAAGCTGAGGTCAGGGAGGCAATGGCAACTCTTGGGATGGAGAATGCAGATCTGTTGAATCCTGAGGAATTCAGCAAGCTGTTGATGGCGGCAGCCGGAGAACAGGATACGGCGGTGCTGGTGACGGATGAAGAGCTGTATGCCAAATACAGAGAACTAATGCAACAATTGGAGGGACTGTCGGAACAGACAGCGGACAGGCTGAACTTATCCGCAGAGCAGCTGGGGGAGCTTGCCGCAAAGGCACAGTCGAAGGATATCCCTGTAAGTGAATTGAAAGCGGATGGAGAGCAGGATGGTTCCCGGCAAGAAATGATTTCTGTTTCGGCGGAAGGGAATTCTGTGACAGAGAGGAATCCGGCAGGAAATGCTTCGGGACTTTCGGAAACTGCAGAAAACGGATCGGATTCACGAAGCGGCAGAGAATCGGCTGAGAAAAACGGTACAGGCGGGAACAACGCCGAGGGAGTAAACCTGTTCACACAGAATCTCA
>SAMEA3663235__coassemble_653_pt1 | contig 11082 bp, 15 predicted proteins | sample SAMEA3663235__metabat2_low_PE_011 | metagenome-assembled genome bin SAMEA3663235 (sample SAMEA3663235) | pig gut metagenome | biome: pig gut; feature: pig-associated habitat; material: faeces | place: China | collected 2013 | reverse complement strand
CCTGCTCTTCCGAGCTTTTCTTCCACATTATTGGAAAGAGCCTGAATCTGGCTTGGATTGTTTCCACCGGCTATAATAAAGTAATCAGCAATCACAGATACTTCACTGATATCAATCACTTTAATATCTTCCGCCTTTTTATCTTCTAAGGCTTCAATTGCAATTTTTGCAAACTTTAATGCATTATTTTCCTTCATATTTCCTCCATTTGCAAAAGAATACATCAATTATGATTATTCTTACTATAATACTGTAGCGTCTTTTCGGTCAAGGGATCCGTTTCTTTTCCGGACTTTTTTAAATAATTAACAGTTTCTTGTAATATTGTAATTAGCGCATGGTCAATATCCTCAAATGCCATTTTCCTAATCTCTGAGAGATTTTTTGCCTGTTTTCTTCCGGGCTCAATATAATCGGCTATAAAAATGATTTTTTCCAGAAGGCTCATGTTCTCGCGTCCGGTGGTATGATTGCGTATGGCATTTATTATGTCCTGATTTTCTATGCCATACTTTTTTTTTGCTAAAAATGCACCTACTTTTGCATGTAGAAGATAAGGATTCCGCTCTTCTACATCTGTCACTTCGATACCATTTTTTCTACAAATGTTTAATTTTTTTTCATCGGACATACACTTGGCACAATCATGTAAGAGTCCCGCTGTCTGAGCATCTGATATAGATACATCATAACGCATCGCCAAAGCGGCTGCAGTAAATTCCACACCTAATGTGTGTTCAAATCTTTTGGTATCCTGTATCTTTTTAATTCTTTTTCTAAGTTTACGCAAATCCATAGAATTATCCACGATAAAATCCTTTTTCATAAATATACTTTATCACATTATCAGGTGCCAAATATCTGATACTCTTATTCTCTGATACCAATCTTCGAATCATCGTAGAAGATATTTCCATTTCTGGAAAATCTACCAGTACGATTTTAGCGTCGAAACGAGTCTCCAATTCATACTTTTTTTGCAACAACTCATCCTTTGAATAATTCTCCCTATTTGCGACAACCATAACACAGGAAGAAAATATTTTAGCAGGTTCTTTCCAGGTTTCAATTCTAAACAAACAATCTGCTCCTGTTAAAAAATAAAATTCATGATCAGGGAAATTCTTTTTCAATTCCTCTAATGTTTCATAAGTATAAGTATTTCCGGGCCTTTTCAATTCCATATCCAAACATTTAAAGTGTTCATTACCATTTATTGCAAGTTTGGTCATATAAAATCTGTCTTCCGCTTTTAGTACATTATCCTTCTTTTTCATATAGGATACCCCTGATGGAATAAACCATACTTCCTGTAAACCCAGTGAACACTTTACCCATTCAGCCATCATCAGATGTCCCATATGAATCGGATTAAAAGTCCCCCCCAAAATACCTATTTTATGCATTGTTGGAGCCTTTCTTAGCAACTGGAAGAACAATCTTCGGCTTGTCTTTATCAGGCTTATACAACACGAATTTTTTACCGATTACCTGTACGACCTGGGAATGAGTACGTTCTGCCAGCATCTCTGCTATTTCTCTCGGATCGTCGGCACAGTTTTTTAACACCGCTATTTTAATCAATTCATTTGTATTAAATGCCTCATTAACAGCTTCTGTAATCTCCGGCGTAAGGCTTGCTTTGCCCACTTGAAATATAGGATTAATTACGCTTGCAAGGCTCTTTAAATATGCTCTCTGTTTACTTGTCATCTCCATTCACCTCACTTAATCTCCTATTTATAGTAATCAAATTTCAAACCATAGATGCGAACAGTATCGCCATCCTGAATTCCCAGCTGTTCTAATTCCTTCAATATACCGGTATCGTTAAGGAATTTTTGAAAAAACTTAAAGCCCTTTTCGCTTTCCAGATTTGTATAACCAAGCATTTTTTCAATTCTCGGACCTTCAACAATATATTCATCTTCTTTACTGTCGTAAGTAACACTATACGGTTCATCAGAATTACCGAAAGCTTCGATTTCAGGGAAAAATTCCTGCTCAAATACAGTAACTTCCTCATCCAGATCTTTCAACATATCCGCCACATGATAAAGTAACTCTTTTACTCCCTGACCGCTCACCGCAGAAATAGGAAATACAGGAATTCCTTTGGATTCAAATTCTTTCTTAACCTGTTCCAGCAAGTTCATGGTCTCTTCAGAAAGAGCATCTGTCTTGTTGGCTGCAATAACTTGAGGTCTCTTGGCAATGTCCGGATTATATGCTTCCAACTCTCTATTTATGGCATAAATATCCTTTACGGGATCTCTTCCCTCTGTAGCGGCAACATCAACAATATGAATAATTACTTTGGTACGTTCTATATGCCTTAAAAATTCATGACCCAATCCTACACCTTCAGAAGCACCCTCAATCAATCCGGGAATATCGGCAATAACAAAACCTCCTGTCCCCTCCAAATCAACCACCCCAAGGTGAGGATTAAGGGTTGTAAACGGATAGTTTGCAATCTTTGGTCTGGCATTTGTAACTCTGGAAAGGAAGGTAGATTTCCCCACATTAGGAAATCCCACCAAACCGACATCTGCAATTACTTTTAATTCCAAAAGCAGTTCCAGTTCCTTCGCCGGTTTACCGGGTTGTGCATACTTTGGCGCCTGCATGGTACTGGTAGCATAATGCTGATTACCATTTCCACCTCTACCACCTTCCAACAACACTACACGTCTATTTTCACCAGACATATCCACAATTACACGTCCGCTCTCAGCTTCTTTTATTACAGTCCCCTGCGGAACCTTTAAAACGATGTCTTTTCCGTCTTTTCCACGACAATTCTTTTTACCGCCCGGCTCACCGTCCTGTGCTTTGTATTTGCGCACATTGCGATAATCAATCAGGGTATTTAATCCTTCATCAACCTCAATAATAACGTCTCCGCCACGACCGCCATCACCGCCGTCAGGACCACCTGCCGGCACATACTTTTCTCTTCTGAAGGAAATATGCCCATCTCCACCTTTACCGCTTCTTACATAAATTCTGGCTCTGTCTACAAACATAAGATAATCTCCTCGCCAAAAAAGGACTTCAAACAATCAAGTTTGAAGTCCTAATAAGTCCGTGTTACTCCTCAACAGGATATACAGAAGCCTGCTTCTTGTCTCTGCCCTTTCTCTCAAAACGAAGGACACCATCAACCAAAGCAAACAAAGTATCATCTCCGCCAATTCCTACATTAACACCGGGATGAATCTTTGTTCCACGCTGTCTGTAAAGAATATTACCTGCCTTTACGAACTGTCCGTCAGCTCTCTTCGCACCTAATCTCTTGGATTCGGAATCTCTACCATTTTTGGTGGAACCTACACCCTTTTTATGAGCGAAAAATTGAAGGTTCATATTCAACATGACCTACACCTCCTCGAATTTTACTTGCAAATACTTGGTACCATACTCCTCTGAAATGTTCTGTAAAGAAAATATCATAGAATCCATCAAAAAAGAGGATTTTTCTTGAAGTGTGCTTTCAAAATCACACTTCAAATAACCACTTTCACTATCTGAAGATATTTTTATTTTCTCTCCAGCCAATGTTTCAAGAGAATTAATTGTTCCTATGGTTAATGCTGATATTGCCGCGCATAAGACATCAGGTTTGCCATGTTTAGCATAACCTGCATGCCCCTTACAGTAAAAACCGCAATAGGAACCTTTATGGTCCATTTTAATCACTACAGTTGTCATTATGCGTTGATCTTGTCAATCTTAACCTGGGTATATGCCTGTCTGTGACCATTCTTTTTGTGGAAGCCGGTTTTTCTCTTGTACTTATATACAATAACCTTTCTGCTTCTTCCCTGCTCCATAACAGTTGCAGATACAGTTGCTTTCGCAACATCACTGCCAACCTTGAGGGTTCCGTCACTTACTGCGATAACCTGGTCAAAAGATACAGTGTTTCCGGGTTCAACATCAAGCTTTTCAACCTTGATAACATCTCCTTCAGAAACCTTGTACTGCTTTCCGCCTGTTGCAATAATTGCGTACATATAAAGGCACCTCCTATTCATGAACTACGATTAGCTCATTTACTCGCTGACTTTGGTGGCGTAATCTCGCACTTCTACCTTGTCATGCGGCATACCGTAGTATATTAACATGAGGTGCCTTTATTTGTCAATAGATTTAGTTATTATTTTGCATTTTTTTGAAGTTTCTTTTCAAAATCCTCCACATATTGGATAATAAGATTCACAGTACCTTCAATTCCCAAAATACTGCTGTTGATACACAAATCATAACTGTCTGCTCTTCCCCATTTTTTAGAGGAATAATAATTGTAGTAACTCTGACGCTGCTTATCCTTTTTGACGATCATATCCTTGGCTTTCGCTTCAGTCAGACTATATCTTTCCATGATACGTTTCACTTTGGTTTCTTCATCGCCGTAAATAAAGAGTTTCACAACATTCTTATTTTCTGCAAGCGCATAATCTGCACAACGTCCTACAATCACACAGGGTCCCTCTTCTGCTATCTTTTTAATAGTATCAAATTGTGCAAGAAAAACCTTGTGACTGATAGGCATATCTACAAATGCAGATGAATTATATCCGAAAGAATAGGTATCCATCACCAGATTATATAAAAATGAGTTTGTAGGTCTCTCATCATGGTTCTGAATCATTTCTTCACAAAAACCGCTTTCCTTAGCAGCTCTGCTGAGCAATTCCTTATCATAACATTTAATGCCGAAATATTCTGCAACTCTCTCGCCAATCTCACGTCCTGCAGAACCAAACTGTCTTCCAATAGTGATTACAGTATTCATAACATCAACCCCTTTACCAAATTAGTATAAATACATTAACCCCAATAATGATTTATCTATCTGTATTATACTACATTTATTGCATAAAAACAACCAATTCTGACAAATTACAGTATTTTTAGCAGATGTTCAAAATATTCAGGCAAAGGTGCATCAATTTCTACATACTCACCTGTAGTCGGATGCTGAAATCCAAGTAATTTTGCATGAAGTGTCTGTCCTTCCAGATGAAATGGACATTTTCTTGTTGAATAGATGTCATCCCCCAACAGCGGATGCCCTATACTTGCCATATGCACTCTGATCTGATGTGTTCTCCCTGTTTCCAGCACGCATTCCACATAGGTATAATCACGGAAACGTTGTAACACTTTGTAATGGGTAATAGCTTCCTTCCCATTTTTTTCATTTACTGCCATCTTTTTTCGATCGTTAGGATGTCTTCCGACAGGCTTGTTGATGGTGCCTTCCTCTTCCTTTAAAACACCATGGCATATTGCATGATATCTTCTGTTTATGCTATGTATTCTTAGTTGTTCGGCAATACTTTTATGTGCTTCGTCATTTTTACAGGCAATCACTGAACCTGTGGTATTCATATCAATTCTATGCACTATCCCGGGCCTCATAACACCATTAATTCCGGATAGCTCCTCTCCGCAATGATACATTAAAGCATTTACCAAGGTACCTTTGTAATGACCTGCCGCCGGATGAACTACCATTCCTTTCGGTTTGTTAACTACAATAACATCCTTGTCTTCATATAAAATGTCAAGCGGTATGTTCTCTGCTTCAATCTCCGGTTCAACTGCTTTGGGTAAACAAAATTCGACCAGATCATCTGCTTTAATTTTATAGCTGCCTTTCACAGGTTGACCGTTAACCGTTACAGCTTCTTCTTTTATCATCTTTTGAATAAAGGACCGGGACAGAGAGTTAAAACCGGCTAAAAAGCGGTCTATTCTCTCTTCTTCCTGCTCTTCCGTTATCTCGAACAAATATTTGTCCATATGCCCACCGATTACTTCATTTCACGATATTTATTTTGTTTAAAGCTCAAAAAATCAAGGTCTTCCTCTTTAAATACAAATATAAATAATATGAATAATATGGTAATTGCCACTACAATATAACAGTCTGCAACATTAAATATGGGAAAGTTAATTAATACAAACGAGAAAAAATCTACCACATGATCAAATCTGATTCTATCTATCATATTACCTATACCACCTGCAATCACAGCAGAAAGGCATACATGTACTGGATAGAATTTTTTATTCTCCGGAAGCTTGAGCAGGAAAAACAGTACTATTCCCATAAACAAAACGCCGACAAAAATCAAGAAGAATTTCTGATTCTGCAGCATTCCAAAGGCTGAACCATGGTTCTCCAGATAATTAAGTTCGAATACATTCTTAATAATAACACGAGCCGGTTTGTCCTTCAAATATTCAATAGCAAGCTGTTTGGTAAACTGATCCAATGCCAAAAGCACAAATACAATCACTAAATCTATTATTATCCAATTTCTTTTACGCATGTGCATCCTCTTCACTGAAATTAATCTCGTTGATTGCAGCCAGAATTTCCTCATCCGTTACAGTCTGGTCAATCACTGCTTTACCAATCTTTTTTAGTAGTACAAACTTAATTCTGCCGGAATCCATTTTCTTATCTGATTTTGTATATTTCAAAATCTCCTGCGGATCAATATTATCCACAGAAATAGGAAGATAAAAGGGCACAAACATATCTCTGATTTCGTAATATTCATCCATGGACAACAATTCTTTTTTCCACGAAATATATGCAGCCGCAACCGCTCCCAAGGCAACACACTCACCATGATACAACTCAAAATTCTTTGCTTTTTCAATAGCATGCCCAATGGTATGTCCAAAATTCAAAAGTGCTCTGTCTCCCTGTTCGGTAGGATCTTTTTCTACCACCATTTTTTTAACATTACAGCTTCTTATGAGCATTTCCTCAAGAACCTTGATATCACGTTCACAGATTTCATACATATTTTCAATGAGCCACTCATAAAACATGCTGTCCTTTATCAATCCATGTTTCATTATCTCCGCAAAGCCGGAAAAATACTGTCTTTCATCCAAAGTTGTCAATGTACTTAAATTCATGTAAACAAGGATTGGCATTTTAAATGCACCAACCATATTCTTATAACTGTCAAAATCCACTCCGGTCTTACCACCAATACTACTATCTGCCTGAGCCAACAATGTTGTGGGAATCTGGATAAAATCAATTCCTCTCAGATATGTGGCAGCCACAAAACCGGTAGTATCGCCAACCACCCCTCCGCCAAGTGCAATTAAAAGATCCTTTCGATCAAATTTTTCTTCAATCAAAAAACGATAAATCTCTCGAACCGTATCCAGATTTTTGTTTTTTTCCCCATTCGGAAATGCGTACTTGACAGCCTTTTTGCAACAGCCGCCAAGGATTCCCAATAACTGATCTCCGTAAATCTCATCAACCTTTGAATCAGTCACAATACAAATCTTACGCCCCTTACACTCAAAAGCTTCCAATTCTGTCGGTAATTCATCAAAAGAGTGAGTGAAAACGATATCATAACCCGGTTTTCTATGATACATTACTGATATTCTTTCCATTACTGTACTCCTTAATATACGAAAGAGCCCGCAACGCGGACTCTCACGTTTTATCTAACATTCTACGGACTTACTGATTCTTTAACGGCATTTCAAAGGAATCACTGAATACATCCTGAAAATCTCCCGAAATATCAACACTTGCAGGTGTAATGATGAATATATTGTGTGAAATCTTCTGTAAATTGCCGGATATGGCAAAACACGAACCACTTGTAAAGTCAATGATTCTCTGTGCGTTATAATTATCCAATCCCTCAAGATTCAATACCACAGCACGATTTGCAAGAAGAGTCTCCGTAATCTCTCTTGCATCTTCAACATTGGTAGGCTTAATAACACATACTTCCATTCCCGTGTTATTCTGTCCTCTTCTGGAAGAAGGCTGCTTAATAGGTGTAATCTTATTGGTAGCCGCAGCTCTTCTGACAGGACGTTCTTCGGGTATTTCGTCTTCTTTTATTTTCTGTGTCTGCGCTTTTCTTGGAGGGACTACCGGATTTTCATCATCGTCATCATCCAAAAAATCATCATCCAGATACTCTTCCTCTTCACCATTCAGTTTCATGTAATTCAAGAACTTATCCATTACTCCCATTATAATTACACCTTTCTACAGCTGACCCTTATTCCGGTCTTTGCTGTAATCACGCTCTCCAAATATACCGGTTCCGACCCTCACATAAGTAGCTCCCTCTTGAACAGCCACAAGATAATCCCCGGTCATTCCCATAGAAAGCACATTCATATTAACATTATCAATGTTTTTTGTCTTTATGTCAACAGACAATTGTTTCAATTTCTGAAAATATTTGCGATTCTCTTCGGGATTCTCTGTAAAAGGCGCGATCGTCATCAATCCCTCAATAATTACCCCCGGCAATTTTGAAACAGACTCAATTAATGCAGTAGTTTCTTCGGTAGTTGTTCCAAATTTGCTTTCTTCCTCCGCCACGTTTACTTCTATCAGAATCTTAACCGTAACTCCCTTCTTTACAGCTTCTTTACTGATTTCCTCGGCAAGTCTCAGAGAATCAACACTATGTATCAGGTACACCTTTCCCACGATGAACTTTACTTTATTACGCTGCAAATGTCCGATCATATGCCAGCGAACATCCGTTGGCATATTGGGGATTTTCTCCTCAAGCTCCTGTACTTTGTTTTCACCAAAATCCCTCGCTCCGGCCTCATAAGCCTCCATTAACATTTCTAACGGTTTCGTCTTGCTGACTGCAATCAGCGTAACGTCCTCTTCCTTTCGTCCGCAAGCATCACAGGCTGACGTTATGTTTTCTTTTACTGCTCTATAATTCTCTTTAATCATAAATCATCACCCATTATTGTATGAATTGATTTTCACTGACAGCTTCTGCATCCAATACGATATAATCATACACGCTCAAACCATACCTTGTATTTGATTTTACAATGGCATATTCATCGTTCTGATATAAGATATTTATCTGCTTAAAATCTGCATAGCCCTTATTCATATTATAGACGCCTATAAGTGTTGCCCGCTTACTTACCGTAAAGGTCTCCTGTCCTTCCTTTTTGGTAAGAATATCTCCTGCATTCAGTACCGAACTGTCCAAATAATACTCCTTGGATTCACTGTCATAATTATATATTTCAACTTCCAACACTTCACTGGAAATATCTCCGTTTTCCATGTAGCTTTGTCTCATGATACTTGCCAGTCCGTTTGTACTGTTTGTAATAATAAAATTCTCGGGAATCAGGAAAAATTCCTTCTGTACAATGGAAGATACCGGTATTTTCAACCCCGTTTCATCTTCAATGATTAATTCAATCTCCAGGAACCGCTCTCCTGCAAAGGTTATCATGGAATTGTTAAACAGAAGTTGAAGATAAGTATTCCCATCTGAATTATTTAACAGCTTTGTTTCAGCCCAGGACTCATATTGATTCTTCAGAAATCGAACTTTAATATAACCCTCCTCCTGAAGTTTAGCTCCCCGTTCTGCTTCTATGGGAATAATCAGCGACCAGTTTTCATTTGTGGAAAGCTTATAAACCGGCTCATTCGCCTCCATTAAGGTATTACCCATAATCTGATTTTTTTGATATTTATTATTAGTTTCAAACAGCTCTTCCGTCACATCAGAAGGAGTCAGCTCTTCATATCCATCTATCCAATATGACACAATACCGGTAGCCGGAGAATATGCATAATTAACTCCGCTAAATCCCCCATTTTCACCAATACTGTGTATATTGCTCAGCATATTGGCATTTGCCAGTTTCATAACAGAATTCTTCAGATTATATTTACAGTCATAAGTACTTCCGTATCTGCCGCTGTCATATTCACGTGAGAATTCTGCTATTTTACTTCTAAAATCAGCAAGTTCTTTATCACTCAGGGAGTTCTCGCCCTGACTGTAAGCCGCAATGCTTTCGCTCAGCTTACCCGTCTCGTCCTCAATATATACTAACCCGTTTTTGCCCACACGGGAACCTTCTCTTGCATAGAAATTGACGTAACCGGCAGCTTTTGTATACACTACAGTCTCGTCTCTTAATATTATCCCTTTATAAACATTATCTGTAGCCAGCGAACCCTCTTTAACCTGATATCGGACAATATGGTTTGTCTGAAAAAATAAAATAACACAAATAACGACATAGATAAAGATTACGCCGAAAATAATCATACCGATATTCATAAATGGTTTTTTATATTTTCTTATTTTTGTGTTTCTTTCTCTCAAATCTATATCCTCTATATAAAAGCCCCGGAACAATACCGAGGCTTTGTCACTCCTTTATCATTTAGCGCTTTAAAAAGTAATCATTTACAGAGAAACAATAATCTTCTCTTTCATACCGGCCGGAAGTTCCGTCTCATCCATAGATACGCTCAGAATAAAATCAACCTTAAACTCAGCGCTGATTTTTTCAAGCTTTTCGACAGTCTCTGTAATATCCGCCCCTTCCAGATTGGCAATCTTCAAGAAACTGTCAAAATACATCTGTTGCAGATCATGATCCTGTGAAATAATTCCACAGACAAAACCGATAAATTCATTGCTGTTCTCAATAAAAAACTGAGATACATCAATCAGACGGATCTTATTATTCAGCTCATACATATGCTTAGTGCTCTTATCCAGATAAACAATGTTTCCTGAAATCTCCTTAATCGATTCATTTACCTTATCCAATAATTGCTTTGTCTTTCCCTTACCCTTATTTCCAACAATCAACTGAACCATTGTAATACCCTCCTGTTGTAATATAATAGTAAATCCCTTGTTTTAATTATAAGGTATTTGGTACGAAAAAACAACCTTTTAGGATGAAATAAAAAAATTATCCTTCCTGTGACAAATGATTGATTTCGCCCAGAAGCTCAGACATGCACCGATACAGCTCGTCGGTACTCGGAGTGCCCATAACTATCGCAATATATGGGGCACCGCTTACATCCCTTACAAGTAAAAGCAAACAATGACCTGCTGCATTTGTGGTACCTGTTTTTCCACCGATAACGGTCACATTGGAAGGTGGAGTGAAGTGTCCATTCAAGTAACCGTTCGTAGATTTTTTTTCAAAGTTTTTTTCCTTTTTTTTCTTGTGAATATTGAATAAATAGTGTATCTTTGCACC
>SAMEA3663235__coassemble_606_pt1 | contig 11528 bp, 13 predicted proteins | sample SAMEA3663235__metabat2_low_PE_011 | metagenome-assembled genome bin SAMEA3663235 (sample SAMEA3663235) | pig gut metagenome | biome: pig gut; feature: pig-associated habitat; material: faeces | place: China | collected 2013 | reverse complement strand
AGAGAAAATACCCATCATGGATCGCTGGTGAATTGGGTGAAGAGTTTTCGATAGTGGGATAACGATGTCAATTCTTCGCCAATATGTAAAAGCATAACAGAAGGAGGCACGGCTGCTGATTGACAGCAGCCGTTTCGTGTGCTATTCTATAGGAGAAATAACTGCTTATGCAGACAGGAAAGGAGAAGGTGCGATGACGAAGAACAGTGAGGTAACAGAAGCGTAAATTGAATCAAGGGTACAGGCGACAGAAGGGGGATTCCTTTGAAGTGCGGTACCGAATGAAGTAACCTTTCGTGAATACTATGACTTTCGGTTGTAGCACACTACTGAGGTGTGTTATTTTTATACTCAAATAGCCGCAGGCGCAGTCTCATACAGGGTGCTTTCTGCGGTATTTTTGTACCCTTTTTTCAGACCAAATTTCGGAAGGGAGTGTTGTATATGGAGAAATTACAAGCAAAAAAGAATGTGATATCAAAGAGCATCACAAAGAACATAACAAACATTAAGAAGATTATCTTAAAAAACATTATGCAGATGACAATAGCGGAGGAAAGCAAACATGAATATAAAAGATTATGGGTTTACGCCCGATATGGTAACGGAAAATGAGAAGGGAATTCCTGCAAGAGTGATAGCAGTACATAAGGAACGTTATGCACTGATCTGCGAATATGGGGAAACCTACGGCAGACTAAAAACAAAGGAGTATTATGGCGGTTATGAGGAGTTTCCTACAGTTGGCGATTTTGTAAGGATAGATTACATCCCGGGCAGTGACAGCAGAATCATTGCTACATTGCCCAGAAAGACATTTTTTTCCAGACGAGACCCGGACGTGGGGCGAGGAGAGCAGGCAGTGGCAGCCAATTTTGATTACGTGTTCCTCATGCAGTCCCTGAATCAGGATTTTAATGAAAAGAGGTTGGAGAGGTATTTGACTCTTACCCTGCAGTCCGGTGCCGTTCCGGTAGTGGTGTTGACGAAAGCGGATCTGGTGGAGGAACAGGAACCATACGTCAGATGTGTGGAGCGGGTTGCACCCGGAGTAAGGCTGCATGTAATCAGTTCCAGGAACGGATTGGGGCTGGAGGAGCTGAAAAGTTATTTAAAACCGGGAAATACAATTGCTCTTTTAGGCTCTTCCGGCATCGGCAAATCCAGCCTGGTAAATGCTCTGACGGGGCAGGAGCTGATGAAGGTAAAGGGTATTCGTGAGGATGATGGTAAGGGACATCATACAACAACTCATCGACAGCTGATTCTGCTGAAGAACGGAGCCATGGTCATCGATACGCCCGGCATGCGTGAGCTGGGCATGTGGGATATCTCCGAGGGATTAGGCGAGGCTTTTGCGGATGTGGAACAGTATATTGGAAGATGCAGGTTCAGCAATTGCAGGCATTTGTCCGAACCGGGCTGTGCTATCAAGGCTGCGATTGCGTCGGGTGATCTGCCGGAGGAACGTTGGGACAGCTATAACAAATTGAAGCGGGAGGCGAAATATTCCGATGGTTGGAGCTTCGTCTGAAGGAGAAGCAGAACCGAAAGAAAGGATTTTTAAAAAGAGAGAGAGTATATTGAAGAATCTTAAGTTAGATGATACTATTTTGTATAGTTAGTTATCATTCTGTTTTGGGGAGGAAAAGGATGGGCGGTATCGTTACAAAGCAGTTAACGGAGCATGTATGGCTTATGGATGACAATGGAGATTCCTCCGGATATGTGGTGGTGGGAGAGAAGAATGCGTTAGTCATCGATACCATGAATGGAAGTGAGAATGTTAAGGCAGTGGCAGAGTCTATTACGGCATTGCCGCTGACTCTTGTGAATACCCATGTACATCCGGATCATATCGGAGGAAATCATTTTTTTGAGGACTGCTATATGAATCCCGGAGATTATCCCTTTGTAAAGATGTTTACCGCTCCTGAAAATAAGGATAAGCTTCCGGCGCTTCATCCGGTGAAGGAGGGGGATGTATTTGATTTGGGAGGACTGCACGTGGAAGTGTATGAGCTTCCGGGACACACGCCCGGGCAGATATGTCTTTTGCTTGTGGAAGAACGTATCCTTTTTCCGGGGGATAGCATGAATCATCATCTGTGGATGCAGCTGGAGGGCTGTGCATCCCTGAAACGATACCTCTCGAATCTGGAACGTCTTGACTTTCTGAAGGAACGGGCAGATTACATATTACATGGGCATACCCGGGAATTAGAAGACATTACATTGTACGACATGGTGGAAAAAGGAATCAGGGAGCTGGTAGAGCAGACGGATATGGAAGTGACGGAAAAAGACGCCGACTACAAATGGTTTGGGGGAATTGCAAAGATCCATGTCTATGCTCCTGACGGAAGTGCAATCTGTTATCAGAGGGACAATGTATTTTGAGCTGGGGCTCGAAAGGAAAATTTATGATTACCTGCAGAGATGTAATGAACCTAAAATTGGACGGTGTGGAGCTGCTGGCCGGTGAAGAGGGGCTGGACAGGATGGTATCCTGGACTTATCTGTGCCAGACGAAGCCCTATCGGGATCATATGAATCAAGGCAATTTTGCCCTGGTGGTAGTAGACTATGTCAGGTTTGACCTGGAAGAGGCCTATCAGACCATGCTGGAGCTGAGTGAGCTGGGAATCTCGGCCTATGCCATATCGGTGGTGGATGATAGGGAGCCCATCCCGCAGAGATTTCTGGATACGGCAAACCGGTTGAAGCTTCCGCTGTTTTATGTGCGCTGGGAGGGAGCCTCCTTTGTGGATATCGACCAGAGCATCGGAAGCCTTCTGATGGAGAGCGAGATGCAGGGCAAGAGAACGGGGGATTACCTGTATAATCTCCTGTTTGGCTATGACATCAATGCCAAATATATCGAGAAAATATCCGGGCAGTTCGGGTTGGATTTTTCTACGCCCCACAGGGTAGGAATCATTGTGGTAGACCGGAAGTATGGGGTGAATCTGGAGCAGGATGAGCATGTCTATGAATATTATGCCAATACCCTGAACCGGGAGGTGCTTTCCATGGAGGGGAAACCTCTTTTTATGCGGTTCCTGAATAAGTTTGTATTACTGTTCGAGGCTACGGAGGAAAAGAAGACTGAGCATGAGCTGGAGCGGATTCTGCGGGAGATCGACAGCCGTCCTCCTTTTCAGGGCTGTATCAGGAGCACCTGTATTCTGGGCGGATGCTATACGGATCCGGGAAGCTATGGCAAGAGCTATCAGGAGGCAAAAAGCCTGATACCCAAGAAGGATATTCTGCCCAATCCCAAGCAGAAAAAGGTGTTAAGTGCCAGTGCCATGGGCATTTATAAATTCATGTTCAACAGCGGAAATCAGGCGGAGATTATGAATTATTGCGAGGATAAGCTTCGGAAGCTGGAGGAATATGATCACGCCAACGGAACCTTTCTCCAGGAGACGCTGGTGGCTTATTATATGAATGGCTTCAACATAAGTAAGGCGGCGGAGGCGCTGTTTATACACCGGAATTCCCTGCAGTACCGGCTGTCCAAGATAGAAGACTTATTGGGGCTGGAGCTGGACGATTATATGGAATACCTGGATCTGGTGAATTGTATTCTGGTAAAACGGCTGATGTTTACCTGATGATTGTGCAAAATACAAAACATGATTGTGCAGAATGAACATTGATAATTCCGCTGAAAAAGGTTAGAATGACCTCATCAAAGCAAAGGCGCTATGGAAACGAAGGTTTCGGTAGCGCTTTTTCTTTTTAAAAACGGATTCCCGAAATCCGGAAGAGGAGGATAAAGTTATGAAAAAATTATCATTCAAAAAAGGTCTGGCACTTATCACGGCATCCCTGACCATGGCATCCATGCTGCTTGGCGGTTGTGGTGCCAAGGAGGATGCGAGCGACAAAAAGGTACTCAGGGTAGGTATGGAATGTGCTTACGCACCCTTTAACTGGACACAGGATGCCACAACCACTCCGGACGGAACAGAGGCAGTGAAAATCTACGGTTCTGACTTCTATGCTTATGGCTATGATGTGGCAGTGGCAAAGAAGATTGCCGATCAGATGGGCTATGAGCTGGAGGTACATAAGGTAGAGTGGTCTTCCATCGGTATTTCCATGGATGCCGGGGATTATGACTGTATCATTGCAGGTATGGGACGCACGGCGGAGAGAGAGAAGTCTTACTCCTTTACCGACCCCTATTATTATCGTGACAACTGCATCGTGGTGAAAAAGGGCAGCGCTTACGAGAGTGTCACCGGTCTTTCTCAGTTGAACGGAACCGGCTGCCGGCTGACCACACAGCTTGGAACCGGCTGGATTCCGCTGTTGGATCAGGTGGAGGGAGCTGTTACGGGTACAAACTATGAGACCACATCTGAGTGCTTTATGGCGATTATGAATGATGCGGCTGATGTATGTATCGTTGATGTGCCTACGGCAAAATCCGCTGCACTGGCAAACGATGGGCTTGTTATCATCGAACTGGATCCTGCAGATACCTTTACCGGTGACGATGAAATGGTAAATGTCTGCATTGCCACCAGAAAGGATGACACAGAGCTGAGAGATGCCATCCAGAGTGCCATGAATGAAATCGGCTGGAATGATAAGGCAAAGATGGATGAATTGATGACAACGGTTCTGACACAGCAGCCGGCAGCAAACTAGTTAAGAACAGTATAGGGAGAGAAACAATATGGGAATTCTACTGACAGCGGGGGAAACCCCTACAGGCTCCCTTGGATGGACCATCTTTCTGGCGAGAAAATATGCCAAGATGTTTTGGCAGGGAACCCTGACTACTTTATATATTGCAATCATCGGCACCCTGATAGGCTTTGTCCTTGGCTATGTGGTGGGACTGATCCAGGACGCGAGAATCAATGCCGGTGACAATCTGTTCAAAAAAGCATTGCTCAGAATAGTAAAGGCGCTTGCGGCTGTCTATGTGGAGGTCTTTCGGGATACGCCCATGATTGTTCAGGCAATGATTATCTACTTCGGCTTAAAGACCGCGGGAATTGCCCTGTCTCCCGGGATTGCGGGTATCTTATGTACCGTGCTGAACACAGGTGCCTACATGGCGGAGACCGTGAGAGCCGGCATCGGTTCCATCGAGATCGGACAGAGAGAGGGAGCCTGGGCCATGGGCATGTCACCCTTTAAGACCATGCTGTATGTGGTGCTGCCCCAGGCCTTCCGGAATATTATTCCCGAGATGGCGAATACCTTTCTCACCAATCTGAAAATGACCTCCGTGCTGAATGTTATCGCCGTTCAGGAGCTGTTTATGGCAGCAAAAACGGTAGGTGGCAATTACTACAAGTATTTTGAATCTTATCTGGTCATCGCAGCAATTTACTTTATTCTCTGCTTTGCCTTTAACAGGATATTTATCTTCCTGGAAAAGAGAATGAAGGGAAAGAATGACTATGTCCTGGCTGTGGAATTCATGGAAGACAAGCAGTAGGAGGAAGTGTATGAGTGAAGCGATTATAACGATCAAGGATTTGAGCAAATCCTTTGGAGATCATCAGGTGCTTAGAAAAATAGACATAGAGGTTCACCCCGGTGAGGTGATCTGTATCGTGGGCTCCTCCGGCTCCGGCAAGTCTACCCTGCTTCGATGCATCAATAAGCTGGAGAGGCAGACCAGCGGCAGTATCCGGTATCACGGCACGGAAATCCGGGATGTACAGAGGGAGATTAACGAATACCGGTCCAAGGTGGGCATGGTCTTTCAATCCTTCAATCTGTTCAATAACCTGACAGTGTTGGAAAACTGCATGCTCTGTACCAGAAAGGTGCTCCATCTGTCCAAATCCGAGGCCTACGACCGGGCCATAGCACACCTCAAGGAGGTGGGAATGGCGCCCTATATCCACGCAAAGCCCTCCATGCTTTCGGGAGGACAGAAGCAGCGCGTGGCCATCGCCAGAAGCCTTTGCATGAATCCTGAGGTGTTGCTCTTTGATGAGCCCACCTCGGCTCTGGATCCTGAGATGGTGGGAGAGGTGCTGAAGGTTATGAAGGAACTGGCCACGACGGGGCTGACCATGATTATTGTGACCCATGAGATGGCCTTTGCCCGGGATGTCTCCACGAGGACTATCTTTATGGATCAGGGGTATGTGGCGGAGGATGCACCTCCCTCGGAGCTGTTTACCAATCCCAAGAATCCCCGTACCAGGGAGTTCCTGAAACGATATCTGGCCGGATAATACCGTAGATGAGCACGGCAGGAAAGATGAGGTAAATGAAATGGATAATTTTGTGGTGACCTTCGCCAGGGGCTTTGGCACCGGCGGTAAGGAGATAGCATCAAAGCTGGCGGCGGAGCTGGGAATTCATTGTTATGAGAACCGGATACTGACGTTGGCAAGTCAGCTGAGTGGGTTGGACGAAAAGGTTTTTCAGGAAGTCAACGAAAGGATGAGAGTCAGTGGTTTTGCAAGCTTTCTGAAGGGGCTCCCCAGGGCAAAGAGCTACATTGCCCGCAATGAAAAATTCAAATCCGATGACAAGCTGTTTGAGTTTCAGAGTCAGATCATCCATAATCTGGCAGACACGGAATCCTGTGTCATCGTAGGAAAATGTGCGGACTATGTGTTGCGGGGGAGACCCAATGTAGTAAGCGTCTACATAGAAGCACCCAGAAGCTTTTGCGTACAGCGGACCATGGAGCATATGGGAGTGACGGAGGAAGTGGCGCACAAAACCATTGAGCAGACCGATAAATTCCGGGCAGATTATTATAAGTACTATACCCACGGAAATTATTGGACCAATCCCGTGAACTATGACATGACGCTGAACAGCGAAAAGGTTGGTATAGAGGATTGTGTAAAGATAATAGAGCAGTATCTGGTGATTAAGGGTCTGATTACGCCTGAAATGATTAAAAAATGATTGTGTATTAGAAGATTCAGATAATATTGCGCCCGCGCCACATGGCCAACAGGCTGTTAGAAAGGCTAGGTTTATATTATGAAATTAAAAGACACAGGACTGACAAAGCAGGAGATTAAGGACAAGGTTAACAAGTACATGATCGAGACCTATGAGCGTTTCGATTTTCTGGCAGAGACTGCGGAAGGCATGTATCTGTATGACGAGGAAGGAACTCCCTATCTGGATTTCTATGCAGGCATCGCCGTGAACAACGCCGGTAACCGCAACCCCAAGGTAGTAGCTGCAATTCACGACCAGGTAGATGACGTTATCCATACCTTCAACTATCCCTATACCATTCCTCAGGCTCTGCTGGCGGAAAAGGTATGTACCACCCTGGGCATGGACAAGATTTTTTACCAGAATTCTGGTACGGAAGCCAATGAAGCCATGATTAAGATGGCGAGAAAATACGGCATCGAAAAATACGGTCCCAACAGATACCACATTGTGACTGCCAAGATGGGCTTCCACGGAAGAACCTTTGGCGCCATGTCGGCTACCGGTCAGCCCGGAAACGGCTGCCAGGTTGGCTTCGGTCCCATGACCTATGGCTTCTCCTATGCTCCCTATAATAACCTGGAGGCATTTAAGGATGCCTGTACGGAGAATACCATTGCCATCATGATTGAGCCGGTACAGGGGGAGGGCGGTGTGCATCCCGCAACACAGGAATTTATGAAGGGACTTCGGGAGTTCTGCGATGAGAAGGGAATGCTGCTTCTGCTGGATGAGGTTCAGACAGGCTGGTGCAGAACCGGTGCCGTCATGTCTTATATGAACTATGGAATCAAGCCGGACATCGTGTCTATGGCGAAGGGACTGGGCGGCGGAATGCCTATCGGTGCCATCTGCGCTACCGATGAGGTAGCAAAAGCCTTTTCCGCAGGCTCCCACGGAACCACCTTCGGCGGACATCCGGTATCCTGTGCGGCTGCCCTGGCAGAGGTGGGAGAGCTGTTGGACAGAGACCTGGCCGGGAATGCAAAGAAAATGGGAGACTACTTCTGCGCGAAGCTGGAGACCCTGCCTCATGTCAGGGAGGTCAGACATCAGGGACTGCTGATGGGGGTAGAGTTCGACGACACCATCGGCGGCGTGGAGGTAAAGCATGCCTGCCTGGACAGGAAGCTGTTGATCACAGCCATCGGAGCCCATACCATCAGGATGGTGCCTCCGCTGATTGTCTCAGCCGAGGAATGTGATAAGGCCTTTGAGATTATCAGGGAATCAGTCCTTTCCCTGAGCAAATAGAACACTACGGGAGGACAGCTATGAAACAGTTTTCCTTTTCCATACCCCAAAGCATTTGTGTAGGACCGGGTACCCTCTCTGAACTCACCCGGGCAGCAGGTGAGCTGGGAGGGAAGCATGCCTTTTTGATTTCCGGCCCCAGCCTTTACCGAAGCGGACTGGTGGAGCGTGCCATGTCCTGCCTGGCGGCTGCGGACATACCGGCGGAGTACTTTACGGAGGTGGAAGCCAATCCTTCCGTGACCACGGTGGATAAGGCGACAGAAGCCTTTCTGGAATCCGGGGCGGATTTCATTGTGGCATTGGGCGGCGGCTCCCCGATGGATGTAGCCAAGGCAGTAGCTGTCCTGGCAAAATATGGCGGCAGTATTACGGAATATGAGGGAGCTCATAAGGTACCCGGCAAGGTGATTCCCATGATTGCCATTCCAACCACAGCAGGAACCGGTTCTGAGGTTACAGCCTTCTCCGTAATCACTGACCATGCGAGAAATTATAAGCTGACGGTATTCAGCTATGAGCTCCTTCCGGCATATGTGATTCTGGATCCGGAGCTGATTGCTACGGTGCCGTCAGGAGTTGCAGCCGCCTGTGGTATCGATGCCTTGATTCATGCCCAGGAGGCCTATGTCTCCCGGGCAGCCTCTCCTTTTTCCGAGGCCATGAGCGAAAAGGCCATGGAGCTGATCGGGGCTTCCCTCCGTCCCTATGTGGCAAATCGGAAGGATTCTGAGGCTGCTGCAAATATGCTGATCGGTTCCCTGTTTGCCGGGATTGCCTTTTCCTATGCGAGACTTGGAAATATCCATGCCATGAGTCACCCCATCAGCGCATATTTTGACGTTCCCCACGGGGTGGCAAACGGTTCCCTTTTACCGGTGATTCTGAAGTACAATGCATTGGCGGATCAGGGCAAATATCTGAAAATCTATAACTATATTTCTCCGGTGAAAAAGACTGCAGAGCAGTTCAAGCCCATGATGCTGGTGGACGCAGCCCGGGAGCTGCTACGTGACATCGGTATTCCGGAGGGCATTCTGGCTGCCGTCCGTTCTGTGAAGGGAAAAGAAAATGTTACCGGAGAGGAGATCGAGAAGCTGGTAAAGGCTATGGCTGCTGATGCATACAAGAGCGGTAATATCGCAGTCAATCCCCGAAGCTCCACCCTGGCTGAGATTGAGCAGCTTTATTATGACGCAATCATTCCGTAAGGAATCCCGGGATGAAGAAATGACAGATATTTTTATCAAAGGGTGCTGTGTTTAGCAGCATCCTTTTTCGTGGTACGAAATCTGTATTGGCACAGAAGCAGCTTCAACTGCCGAAACTCGGGAAACCGGTTATTCATTGCGACTACATAAAGTATATGATATAATGAGCGCTGAAGAAGAACAAGCGGTTGCGAATAGGGGACATTATCATGATATCTGCAATTTCTGAGAATATAGTAATTGTGCTGCTGACTGTATTGGGACTGTTCCGCTGTGAATCGCCCCTGTTTTTTTTGATGGCTGCATCCGTAATTATGATGCTGGTAACATATCAGTCTTTTTTGGATGAGTATGACAGAAGAATGACGGCAGTAAGTCTTGTTTTGATGACTGTGTATGCTGTGTTGTCAGGTAATTTTACAGGATTTTTGGTTTTCTTTTTTCTGAAGGATGTAAAAATGTATCTTCGGGTATTCATTGGCACAGTGCTGTTTCTGTTTGTTGAATTGGTGATATATCAGCATATATCAGGTGCTATGTGTCTCCTGTTAACTATTTTTCTGATATTATCATTTATACTTTTAATGTTATTTTACAGCATGATACAGCGGACAGAAGAAAGAAGAGCAAATGAAAAGGAGAGAATCATTGCTTCAAATATTAGCGAAATGCATGAAAAAAGGTTAAATGAACAGTTGGTAATGCAAAATTATATCGTTGAAAGAAATGCCAGGCTGATGGAGAGGGAAAATATCAGCAGAAATATACATAATAGTGTAGGTCATTCCATAACGGCTGCCATCATGACTTTAGATGCAGCGGATATGCTATATGATTTGAAGCCTGAGGAAGCAAGGAAGAAGATGAATGATGCCAATGAGCGAATACGGGGAAGTCTGGAGTCTATCAGAAGAGCGGTTCGTGTTTTGGATGAGGAGAATGTGGAGCTTACCGCAGAGGAGCTGAAAGCGGAATTAGATATGATTATTACTGAATTTGTGATGGATACCAGCATACAGATTCGAACAGATTACAGCGGGATTAGGGGGGAGATAAAAATACCACATGATCATGTCGTATTTCTCACAGGAGTTTTACGGGAAATGTTAACAAATGGGGTGAAGCATGGCAATGCCGGTGAGTTTATGGTGGTTCTTCTGGGGGATTCAGCTCATGTCAGACTGGAGATATCAGACAATGGACATAGTGATTTTGAGGATTCGAACAGGAAACACAGGATAGAAAAGGGGTTTGGGATAAAAAAGATTATTTCCTACGCAGAAAAATGTGGGGGAAAAACAGAATTTAAAAATGAAAATGGTTTTAAATCAATGGTAGAGCTTCCCATTGTGTCCGGAGAATAAGGAGCAGGAATATGTATAAAGTATTGTTGGTAGATGATGAAGATTTGCTATTGGATAGCCTTGAGATTATTTTGACATTAAATGACATGGAAATAGTTGGCAAGGCAAATGATGGAACAGAAGCATTACGCATATTGGAAAGGACAAGTGAAAACTGCAATATTGCACTTGTGGATCTGAATATGAAAGGGATGGGCGGAATAGAGCTTATCAAAATATTAAAGGAGAAATACGCAAGTATTAAAATACTGGTACTTACAACCTTTTATGACGATAAGTATATCACAGAGGCCATAGCAGGGGGAGCAGATGGCTATCTGTTAAAGGACAGCGGTAAGGAGGCGATTCTTGGTGCCATCACACAGATATTAAGTGGAATTACCGTGTTGGATCAAAAAGTAATGGCGCGTCTTACAGAGCTCATGACAGCTCATCTTGGAAGAGGTGCAAGGGCAGGTGCGGTTCATGACGAAGTCAGTCATGCCATATATGATATTTCCGATGAATTGACAAGCAGAGAAAAGGAGATATGTTCCCTTATGGTGGAAGGACTAACCAATAAGCAGATTGCGGACCGGTTGTACATTTCAGAGGGTACAGTAAAAAACTACATATCAAATATCTATGATAAGACGGGAATTCATGACAGAGTAAAGCTCATTGTAGAATTGAAGAAATAATATATATTGGGACTGTAGTCATATAAAAGTATGACCACAGTCACTTTTTTTATTTGTTCCCAAAGTATAGT
>SAMEA3663235__coassemble_600_pt1 | contig 11579 bp, 9 predicted proteins | sample SAMEA3663235__metabat2_low_PE_011 | metagenome-assembled genome bin SAMEA3663235 (sample SAMEA3663235) | pig gut metagenome | biome: pig gut; feature: pig-associated habitat; material: faeces | place: China | collected 2013 | reverse complement strand
ATCTCCGGATGTTTCCTCAAAAAGGATGTTGTAAACTTTGCCGGAGGATTAAAATCCGTATTATACATCCTAGCAGCATGTGCACATTTATTTCGTAATACAGACAGGCAGTGCAAATGATTTTCCAATGTATCCTTACCGACGCCAACCATACTGGCTATGGTATCCTTTTCCGAATAATACATAGAACTGTATAACTTGGACATATTAGAAAAAGACATCAATTCCACAATAACCCACAGTGGCATTTTACTGGAGTACTTTGTTTTGTGATGTTTCACAATCAAACTGTCTTTATAATAATTTTGTTCCCTACCAAAGGTTTCCATCACCTCTTTATAACCTTTTTTATTATAAAAATTATTTTCGTCATAATGCTGGTCATAAGGTGCATCTGTACATTTTGCAATTGAAAATCCATAGGCTATCTGTGTCCTATAATACACCTCTGCTTTTTCAATATACCGACGGAATGTGTCACGCAATATTTCATCCACTTTATAAAGATGATACACTGTTTCAAATGTAGTTCCTTCTATGTAATCACTGCCGGAAGGGTCTTTCCTAAATTGCAAAGCATAACCTGTAAATCGGTAATAATTTACTTTTTTCAAAATATCTTTGGCTTTTTCTCTATCCGAAATTACCATCCCGTGTGCAATTAACTTATCCAACTGTTCATCGAAGGTCAATGGTTTTTTCAAATCCATAAAATCACTCCTTAACGTAAAAAGGCTGAGCACAAGTCTCAGCCTGGTCCCCAATGTCCAAAAGACTTCGGGCAACTCTGTTACATTTAGTATATTCAAAAATGCAGAAAAATGCAATAGATTTTGTAATTTTTTACGCGTAAATTATTAAAAATCTATAGCTCTTGTCTCTTGGTAGTCAGTTACTACTAAGGAATTCTCCCCAAACTTTTGTCTTTATTCCCTCTCCGGCTCAACCCTTAGTAGTCTAAACCGTAGTAATCCCAAGGCTTGTCCTATCTGCTTGCCATTTCATTTTGCTGTCTCAATACCTTCTCTGGTACGCTGTCTTAGATCCATTACCTCTTTCTCAGCCTGCTCAAAGGCAATTCTATCTTCTTTCCGGTTTCCATTGTAGCAAAGGAGTACGTAAAAAAAGAGTAAGTGCCTACTGATGCCCCTGTCAGGTGGACCAGATAAATATCAATAGGTACTTGCTCTTTCATTATCAAAACTTTATATTATATTCTCACTTCAATCCAATGCAAGACTCGCTCCAAAGTATTTGTTACTATGCTTTGTGCTTATTCAACGTTACATATTTGTAAAGCTAATCAATAGTCCGACTCTCGTCTGAGTTCCTGTCTTCTCATAGATCGAAGCAACATGTCTTTGGAGTCCCCTTCTGGAAATGCCAAACATATCTGCAATTTCCTGAGTTGCAGTCTCGGTGGTAATAAGTATTTCAAAGATTTCTCTTTCCTTATTCGTAAGCTGGTATGTGTTTGCGAAACTGTCAAAACGTTCTTTTGTAAACAAAGCAGTCTTTTCTATGGAACTAAATTTCGCCTGAAAGCTTACATCCTTTTTTTCATTTGATACAGTGTTTGACATATTTAAATGCACAAAGGCGATAGCCAAACACATTATACTTAAGATACAGCTAGCGCCAAGCATAATGCCATAGCTAAAGTTCTCACCACCAAGCATCATAACAAACACTGTCAGACTAGTGAATACACATCTGGTTATTCTACCCATTCCCACCACCTGATAAGGACAGGTAACAGGTGAAACCGATTCTGTTATTATCCCCGGCATTTCCTTTCCTGCCAATCCTACAAATTCATAGGTAAGAAACATAACATAGAAACCACAATAAAAATACATTATTGCCATGCTCACATTCATGCTCACTTCATCATACCCCAAAATTCCAATGGCAAATGTAGAAAGAATAACAGAGCAGGCAGCACATAAGCCCAGGTACTTTCCCTTACATAAATCCGCCAGCAAGCCGGCCATCACTAATCCCACTGCATAAAAAAGTCTGACATATGAAAAAAGACTAACGTCACCCGCTGCATTTTTAGCTACCATAAGCGAATCTTCCATGCCCAAAATAACAGACATAACCGCCACAAGTGAAATACCAAGTATCAGCTCACTTATATTTAAATCAGTTTTGCCGACCTTCGCCATCTCACTTCCTATTTGCTTTCTGTTCCCATAAAAAAAAGCCACCGAAGAATTAATCAAAAGCAGTGCGGTGACTACCGTACCTTTTGTAAAGTTTTCTGCCAAAAGCGTATCAACCACAAACTGAAGTACTATGGAGATTGCCATACTTATGCCAAGAAAAAAGCCAAATTTCGGAGCATTAACATATCCTGATAACATACTATGAGCATAGCCTCCGCAAATGCCTAAAAACAGAAGGCATAAATACGCTGCCACAACAAAAACAATCCTATGATCAGTATGCAAAAAAATAATACCTGTCACAAAGCTTATAAGTGAAAACAGAAAACTTTTACCGGCATAAAATATTTTCTTATAGCACAAAAATCCATGCAATGTGTAGCCAAGCGCGGTGCACAATAGTCCAAACAGGTACAAAATATTAACCTGTGATGCCCCAAGCAGCAGGGCACCACAGGAATTAATCAAAGCTTCAACAAGCATAAAGCTAAGAAAATATACAGAAAAAATGAAAAAAACTATTCCCAAAGAACTCCTCCCCACTCAATCACGGTAAAGCCCTTTCTGTCCACAGGCACCACGGTAGGTGCCACAATTTCGTGATTGGTGTTTCCGGTATTTCCCGAACCATCACAGCTTTCAAAAACAAACCAAATTCGAAGAAGTGTATCCGGCGTCGTACTGAAATTAATTGGCATAGCCTTGTCAACCACCGCATTAAGCTGAGGATACATATAGTAATCCACACCTTCTTCAAGCTTTTCACACCAATAATCCGTAAAGTCCTCAATCTCCACAGCATTAAGTCCGTATGCTGTCAGGATTTTCGTGAAAGCATCAAATCGTTCGTCTGCCTTTATTATAAAGCCTTCCTCGTACTGATACAAGAACCTTTGGGTATCGCTTTCATAGAAAAGATAATCATATTCCTGCTCGTCTGTTTTGTCAGTGATTTTTCCCGACGGACTTGCTGTAACCTCCCAGCAATCCTTATAATCAGGAATAACTGTTGTAATCAGACCCGGCACACTAAAGCTTACCACCAAATCCATTTCCGCTTCCGGATACAGATAAATATTTGGCTTGTATGCATTGGCGTTCTTTGACTGCCTAATGTTTTCCTTCGCCTTATTGTTCATCTGTATTCTTCTTTCCCTCTCAGCCTCGGCATATTTTCTCTTCGCCCACTCAGGCATTTCATTTTTATTAAGCTGGCCTTCACGCTTGTAGGTACGCTGCTCCATATAATCATTCATGGCATTACGGGCATCTTCATCACTCATACCCGAAAACCTATTATACCAGTAAACCAACGAACCTTGGAAAGCACGTACCTCGCTGTCTGCGCCTTTGAGATTTTCATTAATCCACTCATTTTCGTTTACAAGCTTCTGAAACTCTCCGTTTCCAGTTACATCCTTCGCCCAACCGGTAACCTTCTTCATTCCCTTAATCTGTGCTTCAAACTGAGGGAAGGCTTTTTCATAAATTCCAAGTGTATTATCAAGTCCTATAAGTCCGTCATAAAGTGTTTCAAGAGTTTCCGAATTGTAAGCGGATTTGCCGGAAAGCAAATACTTTCCATCCTCGTACATACCTTGAGCCATACCGATATAGTCAACGCCCTCGGCCACCTTTTTGAATTTTTCGCCGAATTTAACATACTCTCCGGCAATTTCATTATATTTAAGATACTCGGCGCTGCCTTTGGCGTAGCTGTTATTCTCTATGAGCTTTTTTCCGCCGTTTACGAAATAATTTCCGTAGGCCTCAAAGGCTTTTCCACACCACTCAACAGCATGTCCCTCTACATAGCCGCCTGCTGCCCCCAGGTAATCGAAGGACGACTGTTTGGCAGTGCTTTGGTAGCTTACCTCACCGGCTGCATATACCCTATAGGCAGGAATAATCATAGAAATTGCAAGCATCAAACCAATCGACATTCTAATCTTTGCACGTCTGTTCATTATTTTGCCTCCTTATACCAGATAGATAACTCATCCTCTGCATATATTGACTTCTCGTTTATTCCGCCTTTGTATGCTGTATCCATAAGCTCCTTGGCCACTTCAAGGTTACCGGCATGATAATTTACACCTGCAAGGCTATAAGAAGCCAGCGCCCCTTCAGGTTCTATTTCCAGAGCTTTTGTAAGAAAATAGGTAGCGCCGAAATAGTTGGCATTTTCAGCTGCCATTGAACCGGCAGAGGTATTAAGCGTATAGCTGCCCGGATTTTTCTTTGCTCCCTCCATCAATGTAATGGCATATTCATCATAATTTTCCAGCAAATAGTTGGCATTAGCCTTCAAAAGAAAATACATCTCACTGCGATTGGAATTCACATTGTCAAGTGTCTCATACGCCTTTTCCGGTTTATTTTTCATAAGGAGAAGGTTGGCCTTGTATAGAAGAAGCTTGTCATTTTCGCCATATGCATCGATAAGCTCCTCAATTATTTCCAGTGCATCCGACGCCTCACCATCCTCAGCTAGGTTTTCAACCTTCATCAGCGCTTTTTCATAAGCAAAAAGTCCATTATCCGAAGCTCGTAAAGAACAAGTAAAGGCGATTATAAAATATGCCATAAAACCAACCGTATAAATCATTCCAACCGCATAGCCTGGAAGCTTGTTTTTAAGTAAAAAGCTGACAAATATTAGTATTGAACTGATTACTATAAGCAATATTCCCCATAAAAGACTTCCACCAAATACAATATTAAGGCAAGCAATAAAAAACATTATTATTGATAAAAGATTCATATTCACTCCTCCTTAATATCCTGCTTTTTCAAGCTTTTCAAGCAATAAATTGGTATGCCAGGTTACACCGTACGGGTCATTTAAGTGACTGTTATCATGCTGAAGCAGAATAACATGCTCAGCAGCTCGCCTTGAGTTAGGATAATCCCCCAGGTAGTCATACAAAGTAGCCAAAGAGAACCAACAATACGGCTGGTCATCATACACCTCTAAGCTCTTTTTATAGTATTCCACAGCCTCCTCATAGCTCTCCAGCTGATAATATTGGTTGGCTAAAAGATACCAGCCATAGGCTATATTGGAATACTTCTCTGAAAGCAACTTATCAAGAGCAGAAAGTTTTTTAAGCTCCTCTTCCTTTACATATACGTTGGACCAGTTTCTGTAATTAAACTCAAGCTCCACCATCGTATTAAGATATTCATAATTGGCAAGAGCTTCTCTATCATCATCGGAAAAATCATACTTGTATATGGAGCGCTCCGTACCGTCGACTCTCTTGTCTCCATTACCAAGCATAGCGATTGCAGAAGCTAGATAGGTATTATATTCTCCCGGCTCCTCCATAGCTAAGATAACCTCGCTCATGTGTCCAAAAGCCTCTATTCCCTTTTGATACTGATGATTTCTTATATAATTTTCACCAAATCTGAAAAGCAGGTCTGCATCATTAATTGCAGACATATCAGTAATATATATTTTTTCAAGATATTCCAGAGCTTTTTGTGAATCCCCCATTTCTGCATAGGCCAAAGAAAGATAATCATAAAACTCCTCTGCCTCTACCTTTTTTAGTGCCTGATTAAGATATTCTATAAGTTCATCATAAAGATTCATTTCTATGTAGTAGGATGCCATCTCAAGCTTTTCAAGAATGTAGTCTTCCTCGGTAAGAGATTGCCTGCCATTGTCATAATCATATACACTTTCAAAAAGCTCATCATAAGCGTGGAGGTATTTCATTCCAATACTTCTGTTTGAATAATCATAATCATGCATTCCAAGCTGCCTGCAGGCATTAAAAGCCATTTTCTGCAACATCAGATCCTCCGGATGAGTATCTGCCAGTTCATAGCAGAGAGTTCTTACCTCTTCATCTACACTGCCCCTGACTATAATCTCGGCAGCCACTCTGTATTCCAAAAATGAATCTGCAAGCATTTCATAGTTACTAAGGGCTTCCTCAAGCTTGGTCTTCTCCCTATTGCTAAGTGAATACGGATTAATGGCATCATCATTGTATTTTTCCATAAGCGCCAGACTTAGAATAAGGTCGTTTCTAATCAGCTTATCTTCACCGGATGCTTTTGCTTCTTTTAGGCCTTCAAGATACGCAAATATGTCTGATACGTCAGCTTCTCCTGAAAGAATCTTATTTCTAAAGCCGGATATGTCTTTGTGACTCTTTACCTCATACCAGTTAACCATATATCCAACCTGAGGATTATCCATATGTTCTTTGGCAAGCTCAATATAGCTCTCATCCTCACCTAAAATGCCTCGCCAAGCATATATCTCCGAATAAAAATCATCGAGAAGAGCCGACGCCTCCAGGTATCGGTCCTCACCTCCGCAGGCTGCGATAAGGATTCCATAGCTCTCCAGCCTTCCGTATATGGCTTCCATTCTGTCAGTATTATTTTTGGTCAAACCGTTATTAACAAAGAAAAGCGAAAGTGTTAATATCACAGATACCAGAGTCGAAATAATAGCACCGACCGGGAACACCTTTGGTAACTTCTCTTCCTCTGCGTCAACAAAAGAGGTCATATCCACATCTGCTACCGACTTAAGCTTTAAAGTTACAGGAAGCATAATGATATAGAATACAAGAACCTGCAAAAAAGCTTCTGAAAAGTATAATGCAAAGGAAATCTTTGCTACACCTCCCAAAACTTCACCCAAATAATAATTAATCAAATTCACTGCCAACAAAAGCACTCCAAAGATAAGTGCCAAGCCCAATTTCGAAAATGTTTTTCCAAATAATTTTCCAGCTGAAAATCTGTTTTGTGAATCAGCTGCATCAATAATAAAACGTGCACCAAAAAAACCATACAATATGGTATAAATAACCCCATACACTATCAGATTAACTATAGAATTTCTTCCTGTCAGTATATCCGCAAGCTTTATAACTCCTTGCACGGCAAATATCCAAATGCCACTACCAAGCAATGCCCCCAATCCGCTTTTAAAAAAGCCCTTAAAGCCATGGCATGCACCAGCGATAAGAAAAATCATTGCCAAAAAAAGGGATAACTCATCAACTGCAAACAAAAAAACAGAGGATAACTCATCCTTCCTTTGAAGCATCGCTAAAGCCTTTACCGCTTTTGGAACAAAATACATGCAAAAGGGCACACCCAAAAGAACAGCATTTTTCTTATCAAAATATACTGATTTTATCTTTGAAACAAAATCCGACATTGATTACCTCCCTATTTTCTAAAGTCATTTATGCATAGTATTTTAGTCCTTTTTTACCAAATATAATAGCGTCACATATGTGACAAATGCCGATAAATTCTAGGTTTTGGCACGCAAAAAGACAGCCCGCAGATATTTCATAAACAATTATTTATAAAATATCTGCGGGCTCCCTATTAAATATTTATTCTATGGATTTCCTCAGGCAATAGAAGCCGTTTATCCGAAAACAGAAATCCAGCAGTGTATCATTCACCAGATCCGGAACGCAACCAAGTTTGTCTCATACAAAGATATCAAAAAGCTTAAAGGCGGTGCTGAATCCATGCAATCTCACGTTCAGGAAGAATCATATACGGATGATAAAACACAGTCAAAATAACAAAGTTCTTTACATAGATACGATAATATAGATAGCGTCTTTCTCTCATGGAATGATATGGCTCAAATGCTTCTGCCACAGGCTGTCTCTCCAATATGGCATTCTCCACTGCATCAAGCAAATCATTCGCCGCTTTTTGATTATGCAAATTTTCCGCAATATACATTACCTTCTGCTCCAAATCTTCATAGAACAAAGGTAAATACCGCAGCTTATACTTCGTATCAGCCATTTACCCTCCTCCGAAGATTTGAGAACACTTCCTCATGCGTATATCTTCTGTCATCTTCCATAGCTGCCTTGTCAGCTTCATCAAGTGCACTTTCCACACCATCCGTTAATCTTGAGTATGCTTCCAGACTTAACACAACCATAGCTCCATAACCATTCTTCGTCAAATACACCGGGTCTCCTCCTCCCACTGCTTTCTCTATATCCGGAAACTTATTTCGTAAATCTGAAACAGGTCTAATCTGTATCATAGAAACCTCCTTATCAAAACTTTATCATAATTTTATCCACATTTTCATTATACCCGAATATAGTCCATTTTACAATTACCCAAATTATTAAATTTTACTTACAAGACTTTAGGACAATTTGTCCTAAACCTACCATGATACAACGGATAATTGGCACTACTGCCATGCACAGACGATGTGTCACAACCACTCCGCCTATCAGACCTCCGATAATGCAGTTAAGCGCACACTAATGATAAAGTGGAAGTCCTATATATTACAAGATTTTTGAAAGCAACTATTGCTATGCCCAGTGGTGATAATCAAGACTATCAATGTCTAGAAGCTATTTACTACTTTCTTCTAACCCTTGACTTACAGATTGCTTTTTTGTCTTTTCCTATGTCTTTCATGCCTTTCTTCCACTTTCCTCTCCACGCAAAAACGCCTCAGAACCTTTACAGATTCTGAAGCGTTTTGTTGTTTTTATTGATTTTCCTTAACCTTTAGTTAAGCAATTGCTCTACTTATTTGCGATAGCAGCCTGTGCTGACAAGTATGGAAGATATGCATTGTAATTTTTTTGTCTCTTCGTCAAACTGAATATTTCATGTGTTAGACGAAATTGGATTTCATACTCATCAAGCAACTTCAACTCTTGCTCGTAAAGCAGAAATAAAGAATTGAAAACTTGGAGACTTATTATTGTTCAAATCCAAATGTGCTCCTATTTGTTCTGCCCATTCTGCTTTATATCTTCCTACTTCTCTATATGTCGGACATTCTTTCTTAAACTTCTTAAGTCCACCTTTGAACACGACATCAGCCAAAATTTCCCATGTCCCACAAATACTATCTTGTACATATTCTTTGTACTTGCTGTCCCTTGCTAATGGATACGCCAAAAACAAAGCTTTTTCGTCCCCCAGTAACCATGCTTCCATTTCCTCTACTGCCACACAGAAAACATGGTCAATAGAAATCATCGCCCTTTGTGCTTGCATTTCCAACTCATTTTCAAAAAGACGAGTATCTCTTGTATCATTATCCAGCACTACAATTACACAGGCTTCAATACCTCGCAAACTATTATCAAACGCTCTCAAATACTGTGGTAAATCCGTCAGCAATTTATTGGTTTTAATATCCTTTACAGAACCTCTTTCCTTAAAACCACCTATACCCTTAAACGACTTTGTATCAAATGTAAATTCCGCCTCTTCCGATAGCTTCAGCATAACTTTATCGACCAAAACCGCTCCAGAATAATCTTCTACCAAGAATTGAAAATGCATAGTATCCCTTTCTATTTATCCGAAATATTTATCGTACCACAAATCTCCTACAAAAACCCCTTCATCTGTTAATTCTTTTACAAACTTATAATCCGATGCTCTTTTAGCATTAGAAAAACCATCATCTTCTTTCTTCAATACCCAAACATCGTCCGGCGCTAAAGAATTTACAAAAAATGGACTATGTGTAGTTACGAATAACTGTTTACTAAATCCATTTCCGACATTTTTCCTCATCTCTTCTGCCAAGTCTGCAAGATAATGATGGTATAATCCATTTTCAGGTTCTTCAATGAAAACTAACTGTCTAGGATTATTCTCATGCAATAAAAGATAATATGCAAACAGTTTCAATGTACCATCTGACATTTTAGGTGAGAAAAATGGTTCATCAAATCCTTTTTCCAAAAACTGCAATACAATCTGTCCATTTGGCATCTTCAATGGTTCAATTTTTTCTACACCAGGAAGTTTCTTCTGAATATCATGCAATGTTTTTGTAAATGCAACTTTATTCTCTCTGTACATATACTGCGCAACATTATTCAAATTGCTTCCTATTCTATCCAGATAAGGTTGTGGCGCGGAAGTTTGAATTTTTCTTGCCGCATCCGGTGAGAAGTAGCACAAATACCAACTCTGTAAAAATTTCAGGAACTTTTCAATACGAGAATACTGCTTCATTGCTCCCAATGTAACCACTCCTAATTTACGATTATCGGACAACTCTACAGGCACTTTAGTTCCGTCAATTGCACCGGTTTCATCATCTTGTCCACCAGTATTTCCTTCAAAAGCAAATCCCACACCACCCTGAAGATGTAAGAAAGATTTTGGCCAGCCTCTAGTTTCCACACGCTGTCTTAAGCGTTCTTCTTTAACATAAGGACGTCCCGATTTATCCAAATCAATTGACAACTCATAGGTAATTGGTCTAGTATTACTTGATTCTCTATAATAGAGTTCAATACTAATCGGCTCATTTACACCCTGTGAACGTATTTGTTCAAAACCACCTCTATTATTTGCATCGCACGCTACTTCTACATCCATTTCAAGACAATCGGCAATAAACCCAAAAACGTCCGCTATTGTACTTTTTCCATTACCACTAGGACCAATAATCGTAGTCATGTTACTCAATGGCTTATTTGTCTGATGTGAAAATGTTTTTCCCAATGTAACATTTTTCAATGAGCCATAATTTTTAATTGATATTCCTTCTATCTTTCCCATAAAAACTCCTTCTCTTACTAAAACAAACGATTCACTCTTACCAAGTACTATTATAAACCATAATCCACTCAAAACAAAGTATAAATTTCTGACGAACCCGATCGCTTTTCAATTCCCTTCCCATCCCTCACATAGCTTTCTCCCACTTTCCCCACCACGCAAAAACGCCTCAGAAGCTTTACAGATTCTGAAGCGTTTTGTTGTTATTATTGATTTTCCCTAACCGTTAGTCAAGCAATTGCTCTACTTATTTGCGATAGCAGCCTGTGGAGCACTCCAAAGAGGGAGTAGCTATCGCTTGGATAACTATGATCATTTCTCTACAAAGCCTATGAACCATATGGCAAGGATGGACTTATCAAAAACTCGTCCCCCATAATCGACACGATAAATCCACATTAGTTAATACGGCGTTGAGCGATTAACTTTCAATTTCCTTGTCTAACACATCAGCTCGACACAAAACGTAAATATGGATCATCTAAATCGTGTTCCACATCATATTTTGATTTTTCCCATAAATCAAGATGCTTATTATCTTCCATCTCTTTTAGTATTAATGCAATTTCTTCAATATAACCAATTTCAAGGTAAGTCTATCTACAAGGATAATCCGTCTCTAGCCTCTAAGCCAGTTTAATACCTTCTTAGCGATTTCCTCAGGTGTTCCCTCTGTACAATCTAATGTATCGATTTTGGTATCACCTAGAGAATCATGTGTTCTACAATAATTATTATAATCTATTGAGCCCTGAATCCATCCTTCATCATCTATACCGCGTCCTTCTGTCATTCGTTTTCTTACCCTTTGATTTCACAAATACATACTGTCTCTTAACA
>SAMEA3663235__coassemble_583_pt1 | contig 11738 bp, 12 predicted proteins | sample SAMEA3663235__metabat2_low_PE_011 | metagenome-assembled genome bin SAMEA3663235 (sample SAMEA3663235) | pig gut metagenome | biome: pig gut; feature: pig-associated habitat; material: faeces | place: China | collected 2013 | reverse complement strand
CCGGTATCCGATAAATTGCCTTTAATAATTCGAAGCTGTCAATCACCGGCAGATCCCACTGGAGCTGTGACTTCTGTCCGAACACCACGCCGATTCCAGCCACATACGCTTTTCTCTGCCGATAGGGCACATACCCGTTTACGACGATACTACCCTTATCCGGACAAAGGATGCCTGACAGCATCTTGATTGTGGTAGATTTTCCCGCACCGTTGGGTCCGATAAACCCTACCATCTCCCCCTTTTCAATGGAAAAGCTTACATCCTTCACAGCCTTCCTCTCTTCAAACTTCGGTCTGACCATATTTGCCAGCATCCCCGGGATTCCCGCGCTTCTCCTGCTGACTCGAAATGACTTGGTAATATTGCTTACTTCGATAAAACTCATGTCTTCCCCTCCCGAACAATATTTTTTATCGTATCTGCAAGACCAGCCTTTTTCACCTGCACAGACAGTATCTTCGTCTGCGGCACAATGTGAGCCAGTATCTCAGCGGCAGATATATGATTTGAATCATAAGAAAATGTCAGATGTTCATGGTCGAAGCAATAGTTCTCTATGGGCAAATCTCCAAAATCCGGACACTTACCCTCGAAAACAAGTTCACAGACATCCATAGGTGCATATTTTTTGAGCAAAAGCTCTCTCGCCCCGTAGAAAATACTGTGTCCCCCGTCAAGCAGGAGGATTCTGTCACACAGAGCAGAAATCTCTTCCATGTCATGTGAACTGGTCAGAATCGTAGCTCCCTCCCTCTTCCTCTCCTCCAGTAGCTCGCGCAAAGCAGTCCTGGCATTCCGGTCCAATCCGATACCGGGTTCGTCCAGGATAATCAGCTTCGGACTGTGCAGCAATACCGCCCCCAGCTCCGCCCTTCTCCTCTGCCCCAGGGAAAGCGCCTTGGGAGAGACATCCTGATAATCCAGATATCCCAGACGTCTTCCAAGCGACTCATATGCAGCCTGAAACTCCTCTTCCTTCATTCCATACGCCCATTTTCGCTCGCTAAAACTATTCTCAAGGGTACTCTCTGCCTGAAAAACAGGAATATCCGCAAATAAGACGCCTATCTCCGCCGCTATCTCCCTTTTTGCTTTTACCGCAGGCTTTCTCATGGTGTATACCATTCCCTCCCGGGGCTCCAGCAGTCCGCACGCGAGCTTCAAAAGGGTGGTTTTTCCTGCGCCGGAAGCACCAATGATTCCTACTATGCTTCCTTTTGGAATATGTACATTCACATTGGACAAAATAAACTTGCTCACGTTTTGAAAAATAACCATTCTCCATTCCTCTTTTGCCAAAATAATACCCCCCTGCACCTATTTGGCACAAGGGGGGTGGGACAAACAATATCTATTGTGGGATAAAAATATTAACGCAAAAGTAGCCGTCTTCTTCGTAAAAGTCGTACATTCCACCGTTTTTGTCCACAATTTCTTTTACCTGTGAAACGCCAAGCCCGTGAATAGCCTTTTCCTGCTTTGTGGTCACAAGCTCGGGATTACCTTCCAGCACCGATTCCGTGATTCTGTTGCGGACCGAAAGTGCATCATAACCCTTTTTGCGGTATACCTTTACGAATATTTCCCCGGTCTGCTCTTTCTTGCAGGCCTCTATGGCATTATCCAGCAGATTATTGAAGATTGCTGAGAAATCAATGCTCTGCAGCCTTGCAAAGGACACCTGGCCGATCTCGGCTTTTACATCGATTCCGTTTTTCCGGGCAACCTCCAGTTTTTCATTCAGAATATGGTTTAATAAGGAATTCCCCGTCTCCACATAGCTCTGTACGGCACTCAGCCGGTCCAGAATCTCTGATGTATAAGCTCTCGCCTCCGGATATTCACCTCCATTGAGATAGGAGGCAATGACCAAAATGTGGTTGCGCATGTCATGTTTTAATTTTCTCACCCGGCTGTGAAGAAGCCGAATCTCCTGCTCCTGCTTTTCCGTCTGCTCCAACTGCCATTTGTAATGCTCCAGCTGTACTCTCAGCTCCTGGTTCTCTGCAAATAATTCCAGGTTCTGCTGTCTCAGCACATCCGATTCCTTCTGTTCCCTTTTATTCTTCATTCCCTCATATACCTTAATATCTGCTCTTTTACCGTGCCGGCATACAGCTTCCCTATGGGTATCACCTCACCTGATGCAAGCCTCAGCTCATCCTGCGTCATTACCGTGACGAACTCCTGGTTTACCAGAAAACCTTTATGAGCCCTGATAAAGCCCTCCGGCTCAAGCGTATTCTGAACAGCTGTCATAGTGCTTCGCAGCCGATAAGTCCCCGTCTGCAGATGCACAATCAGATAATTCCCCTCTGCCTCAAAATAGGTGATGTCTGACAAAAGCACACTCACCTCCCCACCCTCTGCGCGAAAGTGAAATCTTTTCTCCTTTGTCTGCAATTCCCTGATACAATCCGCCAGTACCTCCGGCAGTTCTTCTCTCAGATATCTCTTTCTCACAAATGCAAAGGGATGATATTTCAGGCTATCGTAGACAAGTTCATCGTGGGCAGTCACAAAGATGAGAATCGGTTTCTTCCCGGCGGCATTCATCAGCCCGGCCACCTCCAGTCCGCTTTTTTCAGGCATATCTATATCCAAAAGAACTGCATCCGCTTCCTCTGTCCTCAACATTTCCAACAAAGCATCCCCGCTCAGACAGGTTTTCACAGTTTCTTCCGGCATCAGCTCCCGCACCATTTTCTCTATGTCTTCGACCATTTTCCGTTCATCGTCACATATCACAATCTTCACTGTTAACCTACCTGTCTGCCTTCACACTGAACAGTTACCAAATAAGTATATCACACTCTGCATAAAAATCCAGGGAAATCAATGGTTTACGCTAAAGGAACAACCAGGTCTTCAATCGGTGATATTCGATAAAAAAATACAGAGAGCTTAATGCTCCCTGCATATCTCCACCAATTCTATCATTCCGCTATCGGGACTCATGAGAAAACACACTCTTTTTCCATCAATTGCCACTGCCTCTGTGGGCGTATCAATCTGGGTATATCCGGCTTCCTTTAATCTTTTTATCTCTTCTTCTATACAACCTGTCAGGTAGCCTATATGATAAGGCTTGTTTTTGCAGGTTTTCATCAAGCCATAGGCAACCGATGCTTCCGACTTCGGGCTGACCAGTTCCACACAATATCCCTCATTTTCCCAGAAGCTGATATCCACATTTCTGACGGGGTCAAATACTACCTGTGTCTTACGGCAATATCCCAATTGTTCCAAGTCCTTTTCCGCATTTTCTATACTCTTAACCAGATAACCTATATGATGTACTTTCATTCTATTTCCTTTCCAAAAGAGTAACTAATCATTTGCAAAAGTCCGATTTTACAACAGAAAAGGAATGCATATTTAAGAATTTGCCATCCTGATAAATACGATGACGGAGGGTTCCCTCCTCCACAAAATGAGATTTCTTCAAAATCTTTTCCGCAAAAATATTGCCCTCCACCGTGCGTGCCGTTACGCAATTGAGTCTCAAGGTATTAAATGCAAGATCCAGCATTCCATTCAATGCATCCGTAATATCGCCTTTGATTCTGTCTTCAGGCTTTGCGCTAATCTTATGCCCAATCTCCGCAGTTCCGTTATAGGTATCAATATCAAACAGCATAATCACGCCAATTGTTTTTCCATTGGAAAGCTCAATCATAAGCCTGATTTGTTCCTCCGAATTATGGTAGTTAGCCATCCATTCGCTCTGCTCTTTCTCGCTAATCGGTAAAGTGCAATGTCCCATGGCTTTTTCAATGGCTTCCGAATTCATCATCTCGTACAATAAGTCAAAATCCCGCTCTTCAATCGCTCGTAATGTTACACAACCGTTTTTAATCCTCATGGTAATTCTGTATGTCGCTTATGAAAATAAAACAACATATTCCTTTCGTTTTTTATCTCTTAAGAAATCTTTTTCTCTATGATGGCAATCATATCTCTCACGTTGGTGATCAGAGAGGCCTCTTCCATTTCAAACCGCATTCCGAATCTGCGCTCACATGCCATCAGCAGGTTAATCTGCTCATAACTGTCCCAATCGTCCACATCCTCCGCCGAAGTCTCCTCCGTAATCACCAATGTATCATCGTCAAACACTTCGCGAAAAATCTCGTTCAGCACCTTCAAAATTTCTGCTTTATTCATAAATAGCTCCTTCCACACGAATCCTATTATTTTTTCTTTTGTAGCTACAGTCTATGTCAAGCCCCCAGACCGTTGCCCCCTCATGATCCTCAATCATTTCGAAACCCATTTCCTCGTACAGCGTGCTGACCATTTTATTCTTTGCGGTCGGATAATAATATCCTATCAGCCTGGTAATCCCCCTGTTTTTGCAGCCTGCAACAAATTCATCTAGCATTGCTTTTTCCATGTCCCTTTTCAGCACACGGCAACTCATCAACCACAGTTCTATATGGCAATTCGTATCTTCCACCCGGCCAATCATGACCGAAACCACACCATTATCTCCAAAACGGTCCTGCAGGCTCCCAAATAACGTCATGTACGCATCGTCTCCTGCTATCGCTTCTATTTGAGCCTGCGTCAGTCGTTTTGTCGTCAGATTGAACTGGTTGCTTTTGTTGGTCAATTGGGCAATTCTGGCATAATACATAGGCACAAACCCTTTGATTACAGCACGCATCTCCAAGGATTCCAGATACTCTCCATAATCTGAAAATTTCACGGCAAATTCGGTTCTTGCAGCATTTTCCTTCAGCATCTGACTTCGCTGTACATCATCCTCGGAAAGGTAAGTCGGTTCAAAGTATCCGGCTCTGCTGAGGAGTGTGGTATAATGGGCGGCATCCTCCAACTCCGGCGCTGTTACTCCGGGTATCCGCTCCGTCACAATCATGCGCTCTGCAGGATTATCATCCAAAAATACCATGCTTTCCGGAAGTACATTGACCTCCTGCGCAATCTGAATGAAGTTCACATCCTTTGGTTCCCAATTAGCCTTAATTGCAACGAAATCCTGCTCCTTCAGAAGACAATCCGGATGTCGCAGACCGTCCAATGCATTTCCCTGATGATTCTTGGAGTCAATTGCAAGAAATACACCCATATCCTGCTGAAACTTTATATACTTCTGAAACTCATAATAAGCCTGTCCTCTCGGATCCTCCGGTCCCATGGCCAGGTTTTCCGGTCCGTCGTCTCCGACAATGCCGCCCCAGATTGTATTGTCTAAATCCAATACCAATCCCTTCTTATTCCTGCCAAAAACAGATTTAACGATGTTCGCCAGATTGAATGCCAGGTATGGTATTGCAGGTACGGCAACTGCATACTTGTACATATACCAGTAATACGGATCGCTCCATTTCAGTAAACCATAATCTGCTGAAGCATAATTAATATCACATAGAAAAAAATCACTATGTGTGCAAGCGTAATCTGCCAGTTTTTCATTCATTGCAAGTATGTAATGTGTGGTTCCATGTATGTCATATGCATCCCTATTACCAAGCAACCGGTTTACCGGCATCTCAAAATTATTTTGTATAATCGGGCATTTGAATGTCTCATGAAGCCGTTCCCACATTGTCTCATATCTGCAGTATTCCTGAGTTATCATCTCTTCGATTTCCCGGGAAGTATTTTGCAAATTTGGAACAATCGACAGATTTCTGTTAGAAGTGCAAATATAAATAATATCCGGTTGAAATGTCAGAAATTTCTCACCGGGAAACATAGCTTCTTCATAGTACTTGTTGTATTCCGACTCAAAAAAATAAGGATGGATGCCATAATTCAAAAGAAAAAGCTCAAGCGCATTTACAATGTTCTTTGTGGTTTGTCCACCCAAAACAGCAATACGCTTCTCCACCCGCTTATCACAGGTATCCTCAAGAAGTCTTCTTCTCAATTGCTTTCTTTTCGTCATTATCTCTTCTGCATCAAACGGATACTCCAGTTCCTTCATCCTGATTCCTTTCTCCATCTCTTCTGTAAGATATATCCATTCCCTGTCCATTTCAAAGTTCAATATTCCATTCCTTCATTACGAAGAAACACTGCGTAAACATTGATGATTAATAAAAGCTGTGTTATCTAACCTTTTTGTGCCAACACGGTATATTTATAGTATATGCAATTCAAAGGTAAATATCAATAGTATATTTGCGCGTCACGTCAATACTCATAGTATGCAAAAAGGGAAAGTTAACTGTAGAAAGAACCCTATTACGCCCGACATAAAGACATGTATAAATACAGGCATTGAAACTGATTCATAAGTTTTTATTCCATCAAAATAACATCAGATCGTGCGCTTACCGTTCGGAACATAATCCCAAATAAAAAAGAGACTTCCGGAATAATAGCAGGAGCCTCTTTTTATATTTATTTTTCGCAAATTCTTCAACAACCGTGCTCTTCCCAATAGTCCGTCCATCCCCCTTCAATCAATAATGCTGATGTTCCTTCTGATACTTCCATCTATTTCAAGAGTTCACTGTATGTTTTTCTCTTGAACATCCTTACCTCCTCAACCAAAAACATGGAACGATAGCGGTTCTTACAAATGGCGGAAATAGCAATACCGAATTTACGGTTTTTATTTGCATGTTTTTGCACGTATTTACTATTTTATTCTTCTTATTTTTGCACGCATTTACATTTTTTGTGTGTTTTCTTGTACTTGTCTGGAAAAGCATACGCCCGCCTCTACATCAAAACTTCACGACATTTCCTGATGGCTTCTCCGCTTACAATTCTTTCTTCCACAATCTGCCTGAGCTGCGCACACCATGCATTTGTTTTTGAAATATCCGTACACAAGTCGTGAAGGATCGCATCCGCTTCTTCTAAAGCAGCCTGATACCGCTTTGTGGAAAGCTCGCCGGATTGATATGCCGCATCCAGTTCATGACCACATCACCTTCCGGAGTAAAAATAACATCCAGGTATTTATCTATGTACACTGCAATTCCATCCGGAAAGTATTTGACGGTGATCACTCTGTTTGTATGATCCGGGATCAGCTCCAACCACGTCATACCCGCCCCTGTCACCTGTATTCTTCCGGCTTTGGGTGTTTCCCAGTATTGTGCCTCACCATCGGTCAGTCTGATCAGGCAGGCTAACCCATGAAATATCTCATCATCGATTCTCATCTGGTAATATGGATAGTACTGGAATCCCTAGCCATCCCGATTTAATCTCTTATGCTTCATACAACCCCAAAAATAACTTCTTCCTTGCTTTTACCTGCACATCAAGTATGGACTCATTAGTCAATAGCTTTCTTTGACTGTCGTTTCCAGCACTCCCGGTGCTCGTCTTAGAACATTGCATCACTTTCTCAAATAATGATTGAAAAATTTTAAATGCAATTCCTTCATTTTGTTACCAACATCATCCTCTGACATTTTTCCCATCATCATTTTTGACTTGCTAAAGTATTTCATGTCAGTAAAACCCATATGTGTAATACCGTCAAACATTTCATATTCAACCGGAGCATTGGTATCTAAAAGTACTTTACTTACAACAGCCTCATTATTCCTGCTTAATATTTGTAAGAAGGGGCTCTCCATAGTCTGTCCGTAATACTCTCCAAAGATAGCACCATCCATGTTTGCGCCACATATATACTCTTCATAATTCATGCACATATAGTATGCCAGATTACCTCCAAAGGAATGTCCCATCACTCCTATACCCTTTTCAAAATCAATATAGTCGCAATACTCTTTTTTCAATATACCGACTATAAAGTTAACATCCTCTGCCCACTCCTTCAGTCTTTCATTCAGAAAAGTACAATACTTTTTCTGAAAGGTATAGAAAACATCATACATTTCTTTCGCTGTTCCATTTGTCTTTTTCATTTTAAGAGCCGCAATAGTTCCTCGAACCATCGGATCAACTTGCTTTCCCTTAACGTTTTTGTCCAGTTCTATCCTTGAACCATCGGCTAATTCCATGTAAGCTGATTCATACGCATGTCCAACCGACACAACAAAATATCCATTTTCAACAAGCTCACAGCACAGCTTATTATTTGCTTCCATATAGGAACCATATCCGTGATTGTATATGACAAGCGAGTTTTTTCGGTTTAAAATATCAGGATTTTGATACATCTTTCCGGCAGCATTTCTGATTACAACCTCCGATTCACCATTGTAATCAGCCGGATAATATAATCTTGCCGATACGATTCTTTTCCCTTTTTGGGCACCTAATTTTTCATCTCTTGATTCGTCAATCCCAGTTATAAGGTATGTTCCGACAATCATTTGGTTGCATCCCTTTCCTGTTTCACACCGGATATGGCGATGGCCTCTTCCTCAGACATTCCACGCTTCAGACAGTTATGATAGACCAGCAATGCCTGTTCCTGTCTGCCTTCCTGTCTGCCTTCCTGTCTGCCCTCAATGCGTCCCTGCTCCCTGACATACTCATCCTCTGAATGCCTGTCCCGTCTGGCCTTTTGTCTCTGTTCGAATTCCCACTTGATTCTTTTTCTCAGACTCATCTGTCTCACCACTTCCATCGCTTCCAGCATTCCCGGTGTTCTCCTCTTTATCATGGCAAACTCCTCATCATCCGTCGCATTGAACAGCCTTATCCAGTCATCCACCGGTGAATCCTCCGAAAGCTGCTTTTTCAATTCAATGGTATGTATTTCCATCAGATCTGTCAACTCCCGATTTTTCGCATCCCTCAATGTGTATACGCTGTGATTCGCCGTTCCCTCCAAAAGATTAAAGTTCAATATGTTTATCGACACACACTTTTTCAGCTTCTCATAATCCTGTCCCACAAACAGCTCATCCGTGTACATCTTTGCCAGGTAAAACAGACTTCTCTTATTCCAGAATTTCTGAGGTCTTACCTGTACTTCCACGTCAATCTTCGTATCATTGTTCAGCTCCAGCAGGACATCCAGTATTCCCTGTTTCTGACCCTTATGGTTCCTTCCGAGAAAGGGATTTCTGATCCTGACTGACTTGATTTCTTCCATCGGGATTCCCAGTACGTCGCTGATAAACTGCCTTCGAACTGCCTCATGGTTCAGGAGCTCCTTTGCCATGAAGTCCTCCTTTGCCGGTATGATTCTCATATAACCTCCTTCGCAGGAGGCACTCGTTCTTCCCTCTCACCCAAGGCTCCTGCTTTCTATTCTTGAATTAAGCAGGGATTTCCTTGATTGAGATGATTCAGATAAAAGAGAACTCGGCTTGTGTATACTACCGATGTCAGAAATAAAAGAAATATGCTTGATGACTATGTTAGCATATTTCTATATTTTTGTAAACACTATTATGATATTTTATTATTCTATTATTTTGTAATCCTATTTGACAATTAACCCCTTAATTAATATTAATTCACTGGAAGGTAATGACCTCCGGTGCATGTGTAAAGGCACTGATGGTTGCTTTTGCATTCTTGAAATAAAACACCTGTGTATTCCCGTCATCTGCCGCATACATGCTCTTCAGGGACGGATAGGCCTCCACCGTTGCCAGATAATACACTTCTGCTTCCTTCAAAAATTTTACCACACGTTCCATATCCATTTCCTCCTGTTTGTTTAACCAAAAAACACCCCTCAGACATTTCATCTGCCTGAGGGGCTTAACACTGACTTACACTCCCTGGTATTTCTCGCTCTGCATGCGTACCAGCTCTGCATCTTCAAAATAATTAATCTTCATGGCGCTCTTCACCTCAGAAAGAGTCTGTGCCGCCACTTCTCTGGCTGCCTCGCTGCCTTTTCTGAGAACCTCATATACGGCAGGGATGTCCTGCTCCAGTTCCTTTCTGCGGTTGCGGATGGGCTCCAGGGTCTCCTGCATGATATTGTTCAGGAATTTCTTTACCTTCACATCTCCCAGCCCGCCTCTCTGGTAGTGAGCCTTAAGTTCGTCCAGATTTGCATAATCGGGAAGATATCTCTCAAAATGCTCTTCCCTGCAGAAAGCATCCAGATAGGTAAACACCGTATTGCCCTCCAGATGTCCGGGATCGCTGACCTGGAGATGAAGGGGATCCGTGTACATACTCATGATCTTGGTGCGCACTTCGTCCGCACTGTCGGCCAGATAAATACAGTTGCCCAGAGACTTGCTCATCTTTGCCTTGCCGTCGGTACCGGGAAGACGCTTGCAGGCCTCATTCTCCGGAATCAGCGCGGAGGGCTCCACCAGAACAGGGGCGTATACCGTGTTGAACTTATGTACGATTTCTCTTGCCTGCTCGATCATGGGCAGCTGATCCTCGCCTACGGGAACCGTGGTAGCCTTGAACGCAGTAATATCCGCTGCCTGGCTGATGGGATAGGTGAAAAATCCTACGGGAATACTTGCTTCGAAGTTTCTCATCTGAATCTCATTTTTTACCGTAGGATTCCTCTGAAGTCTCGCTACAGTCACCAGGTCCATGTAATAAAATGTCAGCTCACAAAGCTCTGAAATCTGAGACTGTATAAACATGGTTGACTTTGCGGGATCCAGTCCGCAGGACATATAGTCCAATGCAACCTCAATGATATTCTGACGCACCTTCTCCGGATTCTCAATATTATCCGTAAGTGCCTGTGCATCTGCAATCATAATATATGTTTTCTTATAATCTCCGGAATTCTGCAATTCCACGCGTCTGCGCAGGGAACCCACATAATGTCCCACATGCAGTCTTCCCGTGGGTCTGTCGCCTGTCAAAATTATCTTATCCATATCGTTTTCCTTTCTAAGAACACTTATCGTTAAGTATATCACTAATTCCGCAATTAGAAAACCACTTTTTTACTTTTCTTCCTTCTTTCTTCTTCCCTGCGATACAGAATCACCATAATCTCATGAGCCACCATGGGCATTGCCGCTAAGATCGTCAGTCGCATCCACTCTCTGCGTGACAGCGGGGATGTGCCAAAGGCAGTGATCAGAAAAGGAATCTCCGTCACTGCAAACTGCAGCAGGAAGCCTGCGATGCATGCCCCAATCATCAGCTTATTGTCCCTGTGGTTCATGCGAAAGACGGATCTGCTCACATCCCGCATTCCCACGGCATGCCAGAGCTGGCTCATTCCCAGCACGGTAAAGGCGTAGGTCTGAGCCTTGGAAAGCACCCATTCCTCCTTTAAAATCTCCGCAAGCCCCGGCAGGCTGATTGCAAACCCTCTGATATGCAGTAAAGCACAGGGAAGCATCAGAAAGGCCGTCAGACTTACTGCCGCTATCAGTCCCCCATAGAAGCAGGTACAGGTCAGTCCCCCCCTGGCAAACAGGCTCTCCGATGCCTTCCTTGGGGGCTGTCGCATGAGTCCCTCGCCGTCGTTTTTATCCATCCCCAGTGCCAGTGCCGGCAGGGAATCCGTGATGAGATTGATCCACAGGATATGACTGGACTTTAAGGGTGCCGCCAGGCCGCAGACCACTGCCAGAAACATGGTGATAATCTCTCCCAGGTTAGAGGACAACAGAAAAATCACAGACTTTCTGATATTTTCATACACACCCCTGCCCTCTTCGATGGCCCGCCGGATGGTGGCAAAGTTATCATCCGTCAATATCATGTCCGAAGCCTGTCTTGCCACATCCGTCCCTGCTTTTCCCATGGCAATTCCGATGTCCGCCTTCTTCAGGGAGGGGGCATCATTGACACCGTCTCCGGTCATTGCCACAATCTCTCCACGTGAGCGGAAGCCGTCCACGATCCCCGCCCAATAGCAGAGATGCCGGATCTGCGCGTCC
>SAMEA3663235__coassemble_582_pt1 | contig 11746 bp, 10 predicted proteins | sample SAMEA3663235__metabat2_low_PE_011 | metagenome-assembled genome bin SAMEA3663235 (sample SAMEA3663235) | pig gut metagenome | biome: pig gut; feature: pig-associated habitat; material: faeces | place: China | collected 2013 | reverse complement strand
CGAATCCTTGTAGCCCTGCTAAAAAACTCAGTAGATATTCTCTACTGAGTTTTTTGTGTGTGCGCCCACAGTTTATGTCTGTGTTTCCAATTTACTTTATGGTTCCCATGTGGTATATTTCAAAAAAAGCACTAACGGAGGGGTACATATGTTAAGAGTATATGCAAGGGAAGTAATCGAAGGAAAATATCCCAACGGGCTGGCGTACAGCGTTCATATGTCCATCGTGGATAACGGGAAGGAAGAACCTGTGCATAACAATTATGGTTTATTGTTTGCCCGTGCGGATGTAAACAGTGACAATGTCATTTGTCCTAATTTTGTGGGAGATATCAGAATCGTGGAGTGTCCTGCAGGAGAAGCTGATTCCGATACCGCAGTGTGTTCTGCCTCATATCTGATTACCGGCACGGATCTCACCGGGGACGGGGTGACAGACAAGGCGGACCACTACTGGTGCTGGAGTACGAAGGATTTTATGGAGTATGAGGAGTGGGGATTGCTTTCGGCGGATGCCCTGGTGAAGAAAGCGGGTATCCCTCTGGCGCAGATTCGTAAGTCGGATGTGATTGAGCTGCCGGGGCAGATGGAAGAGGAGATCAGGTACCGTTGGAATCCGCAGGTATCCGGAGCTTTGGAGAAGACATCCCTGAAGTTCCCTTTGGCAAGAGGCTTTGGGGACCCGGTCATTCTTTTGTGGAAGGACGATTATTATGTTATTGCCACCAATGATAATGTGAACGATATCGGTTTGTATGTGCGCAGGGCCCATGAATTGGATGACCTGTTTGCACCTGATACAGAGATGCATGTAATATTGGATAAAGACGAGAAAAGACATTTGATTCAAACCTTCTGGGCACCGGAGTTTCATGTGATTGGCGGGGAGTTGTATATTTTGTTTGCCGTCAGCGGCGAGCAATGGGGTCCCCAGTGCCACTTTATGAAATTGAAGAAGGATGGGGATATCTGTAATCCTGCGGATTGGGAAGATCCGGTTCGTATTCGGAAAAAGGACGGAGGCTTTCTGACGGAAGAAGCGATCACTCTGGATATGACCTATGTAAGATCCGGGGATAAGCATTACTATGCCTGGTCTTATCGTGAACAAATCGGAAGTCCGTTGGATTCCGGATCCATGATTATGATTGCGGAGTTTGATCCTCGGGATCCGAGTCGCATTATTACAGATCCGGTATGTTTATCCAGACCGCTTTATGGATTCGAAAATCTGTGCGGCACCATAAACAATGAGGGACCTTACGCTTTCTATCACAAGGATACCATCTATTTGTCCTATTCTGCGGCGGATGCCAGAGGATATCTGTATGTGATAGGAATGCTGACTGCCAAGGAGGGGGATGACCTGACCGATCCTGCTGTCTGGACCAAAGTCAAAACACCGGCATTCAGCTTTGCAAGCATACCGGAGGTATACGGTCCCGGACACAATTCCTTTTTCTGCGACCGAAACGGCGACTGGTGGATTGCATTCCATGGCACCACGGGCTATGAGGAAAAGGTAGTCTCCTGTGGAATGTTGCGTATTCGTTACGATAAATACAATCATCCCATATTTGATCAGCCCTGAGCGTTCTTTACTTGCTATTGGACGGTATATGGAATACAATGAAGAGGTAACGTAAACTTTGACACAGGAGAAAATGGAAGAAATGAACAAAGGGAAGAAAAGCAGTATAAGCAACATCTATCATCTGGATGGCCGTGTGCCGGTTTTGAAAGCAATTCCTTTCGGATTACAGCATATTTTGGCAATGTTTGTGGCGAATCTCACTCCAATTACCATCATTGCTGCTGCCGGCGGACTGTCCCGGCAGGAAATTGCGGTGTTATTGCAGAATGCGATGTTTGTTGCGGGAATTGCTACCCTGATACAGCTGTATCCACTGTGGAAAATCGGTTCCGGGCTCCCCATTGTTATGGGAGTGAGCTTCACCTTTGTCACAGTGCTGTGTACGGTAGCGGCCAACTATGGGTATCCTGCGGTCATCGGAACCGTATTGTGCGGTGGTATTTTTGAAGGTATTATTGGTCTGCTTGCAAAATATTGGAGAAAAATCATAGCTCCCGTGGTGGCAGCCACTGTCGTTACTGCAATCGGTTATTCCCTGTTGAGCGTTGGTGCCAGATCCTTCGGCGGAGGATATTCGGAGGAATTTGGCTCCGCAGAGAATCTGCTGCTGGGAGCGATTACACTGACAGCGTGCCTGTTATGGAATAGTTTCGCCAGGGGATATTGGAAGCAGTTATCTGTTTTGGCCGGTTTGATTGCGGGTTATATCGTAGCGATTTTCATGGGTAAGGTGGATTTGTCGGTAATTCTTTCCGAAGGTATTATTTCCTTGCCGAAGTTGCTTCCGTATATGCCTGAATTCCATGTTGGTGCGATTTTCCCGGTTGCCATTATCTTTATGGTATCTGCGGCCGAGACCATCGGAGATACGACAGCCATGGTGTCCGGCGGATTGAATCGGGAGATTCAACCGGAGGAGGTGTCCGGCTCTCTGGCCTGTGACGGATTTGCATCTGCCATATCGGGAGTGTTCGGCTGTCCTCCCGTGACGTCCTTTTCTCAGAACGTAGGCCTGATCAGCATGACAAAGGTGGTAAACCGATTTACCATTGCGACAGGCGCTGCCTGTATGATTTTAGCGGGATTGTTCCCGCCTGTCGGCAACTTTTTCGCCTCCCTTCCGGAGTCGGTCCTGGGCGGATGCACCATTATGATGTTTGGAACGATCATGGTCGCCGGAATTGAGATGCTCTCTAAGGCAGGATTCACACAGAGAAATATTACCATTGCGGCTTTGTCGCTTGCAATCGGTATCGGCTTTACAGCGGCGAGTGAGGCGGATTTGTGGAAGATATTCCCTGAACTGGTGCAGTCTGTATTTTCCGGGAATGTGGTAGCGGTTGTGTTTGTTGTCTCCATCATTCTGAATCTGGTTCTGCCCAAGAATATGGAAGTGAAAAAAATCAGTGAATAAAGAAGGCTGTATGGAGGAAGAGGATGGAGGAAAGAGAGATAGTTCCGGAAAGAATGGCGGAGATGAATGAGCCGGGCATTGCCACTGTGGATGATCTGATTCGGGTCAAACAGCATTTCTCAAGGCTTGGCTGGGCTTATTTGGCGGCTACGGTTCTGATTCAGCTGGTACAGCTGATTGCAGTGTTGATTATCAATAAGAATTATCCCCGGCTGATGGCGAGTGTGGAAGCGAACATGTTGATTTCTGTGGTGTCTATGTATGTCATCGGGTTTCCGCTGATGTATCTGGTACTGCGCAAATGTGTTCCGGCGCAAAAGCTGGAACGTCACAGGATGTCTCCGCTGCAATACTTTGCGGCAGTGATTATCTGCTTTGGACTGACCTATGCCTCCAATATCATCGGCCTGATTCTGACCTATATCTTAGGCAGGATCAGCGGGCATGAGATTCAGAATCAGGCGGTGACTGTGATGACGGATCTGAACCCGGTGCTGTTGATTCTGTATGTCGTGATGTTTGCACCGATTATGGAAGAACTGGTATTTCGCAAACTGATTGTGGACAGAGCGGTTCGTTACGGACAAGGTGTGGCAGTGGTGATTTCGGGCTTGATGTTCGGTCTTTTTCATGGTAATCTGAACCAGTTTGCTTATGCTGCGGTCATTGGTATGTTTTTGGCGTTCCTCTATGTAAAAACCGGAAACATCGGGATTACCATCTCCATTCATATGCTGATCAACTTTGTGGGAGGTTTCCTGAGCCAGAAGCTTTTTGATCTGATAGATGTGGACGAGTATGAGTATTTCCTGGAGGCAGGCGATTACGAAGGGATGATGAACAGTGTTCAGGATAATCTTGTGGGCTGGGTCGTGCTCGGAATCTTCAGTATGCTCGTGATTGCGGTGCTGATCGGAGGTGTGGTATTATTTATTCTGGCAGTGGTACGGAAGAAGTTCCGCTGCGAAGCCGGAGAAGTGATGATTCCCAAACAGCTTCGTTGGAGCATTGTGATTGCAAACTCCGGAATGGTGGCGTTTCTTCTCGTCTGGGCAGGGATGATTCTGCTGCAGATGGCGGGCTGAGCCGATGCGTAGGACAGAATCAAGCTGAGACCGGATCGGGTTGCAATGATAGCAGGGTAAAACAGAGATAGGGATAGGATAAATATCATGATAAAGCTGGGTGAAAAACAGGAACTGGTTGTTGTAAAAAAAGTGGATTTTGGCGCATATCTTGCAGTTAGTGAGGAACAGGCTGAGAACCGTGTGCTCCTTCCCGCCGCACAGCTGCCGGAGGGCTGTAAGCCGGGAGACCGGATAACGGTGTTCATTTACAGGGATTCCTCTGACAGACTCATAGCTACCGTGCGGGAGCCCGGGCTTGTTATGGGGCAGGTGGCGGAGCTGACTGTGGCACAGACCGGCAAGATAGGAGCTTTTCTGGACTGGGGTCTGGAGAAGGATCTCCTGCTTCCCTTTAGGGAGCAGAGAGGAAAGGTAAAGCAGGGGGATAAGGTTCTGGTTTCGCTGTACATTGACAAGAGCAGCCGTCTCTGTGCCACCATGAACGTCTACAAGAATCTGCGGACGGACAGCCCTTATCATGCCGAGGACATGGTGAGGGGCAGGGTATATGAGCTCAGCGATAACTTCGGTGCCTTTGTGGCGGTGGACAACATATATTCCGCATTGATCTCCAAGAAAGAGCTGTATGGTGATGTGGAGCTCGGAACAGATGTGGAAGCCCGTGTCATTCGCGTGAAAGAGGACGGAAAGCTGGATCTCAGTATTCGGAAGAAGGGGTTGCTTCAGCTGGATGAGGACGCCGAGAAGATTCTGGATCTGCTGGACAGCTATTCCGGTGCCCTTCCCTTCAGTGATAAGGCTGCTCCCGAGGTCATCAAGTACGAGACCGGCATGAGCAAAAATGAATTTAAGCGTGCGGTGGGTAGGCTTCTCAAGCAGGGGAAGGTGGAGATCGGCGAGAAAACCATCCGCAGAATCAACAGATAGAATTTCTTAAGATTTTGAAAAAAATTGAATTTTAGTGTAGAAATATATTGCAAACAATGATAAGATAAAGACAGAAAGGGGGCATAAATATGGATATAGCAGGACTTTCTATGGCGTTAGCCACTACTTCCACGCAGTCTAAGGTTGGGACAGCGGTATTGAGCAAAACATTGGACACCAATGAAGCCCTCGGACAGGGGCTGGTGAAGATGATGGATGCCGCCGCTATGGAGCAGAGTGTGAATCCCGCGGTTGGTGCAAACTTCGACATTCGGGTCTGAAGAACAGACAGAGAGCTGCCTGGTAGGTATTACCAGGCAGTTTTTTTGTGAAAATACATAAAAAACTATTGCTTTTTTCGTTGCATTTTTGTAAAATTTGTGGTATATGGGCATAATAGGTTGTTCGGTTTTTCGAACAGGGGGTACGAGCATGATATCAAATCAGATTTTACAGAACACAATTGATGGGTTGAAAAGCATTACCAGGGTGGATTTCTGTGTGACGGATGCGGATGGGAACGAGGTCGCTTCCACTGAAAATGTGGGAAATATTACTCGTGCGGCGGCAGAGTTCGCTGCCTCTCCGGCAGACTCTCAGGAGATACAGGGCTGTCAGTATTTTAAGGTTTTTGATGAACAACAGCTGGAGTATGTTCTTGTGGTACAGGGGATAGGAGAAGCTGTTTATACGATTGGCAAGATGGCTGCCTTTCAGCTACAGAATCTGTTGGTGGCTTACAAGGAACGTTTTGATAAAGACAATTTTATAAAAAACCTGTTGCTTGACAATCTGCTGCTGGTTGATATCTACAGTCGCTCCAAGAAGCTACATATTCAGACCGATGTGAGTCGTGTCGTGTTGATCATTGAGTCTGTCAATGGCAAGGACAACAACGTCCTGGAACTGACCAGAAGCTATCTGGGCGGCAACGGAAAAGATTTTGCGACTGCGGTAGATGAGAATAATGTGGTTGTCGTCAAGGAACTGGTGGAGAACGATACTGCCAGAGAGATTGAGAAGGCAGCAGGAGCATTGGTAACCTATCTGCAGAAGGAAGGCATCAAAGAGACAAGGGTGGCTTACGGTACCGTGGTGCAGGAGATAAAGGAGGTTAGCCGTTCCTACAAGGAAGCGAAGATGGCACTGGATGTGGGAAAGATCTTCTTTGATGAGCGCAACGTCATAGCTTACAGTGAGCTTGGAATCGGACGACTTATCTATCAGCTTCCCATTCCTTTATGTAAAATGTTTATCAAAGAGATTTTTGGCGGTAAGAGTCCGGATGAATTTGATGATGAGACACTGACCACAATCTATAAATTTTTCGAGAACAGTCTGAACGTATCAGAGACCTCCAGACAGTTGTTTATTCACAGAAACACATTGGTATATCGTCTGGATAAGCTGCAGAAGAGCACCGGTCTGGACCTTCGCGTGTTTGAGGATGCCATTACCTTCAAGATTGCGCTTATGGTTGTCAAGTATATGAAATACATGGAGAGCATGGATTTTTAAAGGAGATAGTTTCATGTCGAGAAGAGAACAGCAGAGAATAAAAAAAGAGCAGATGATAGAAGAAAAGGGTGTCATTTACCTGGATAATGTACATAAGGTTTATTCCAGCGGTTCCCCGGCACTGAACGGGATCAATCTGAGCATCAAAAAGGGTGAATTTGTTTTCATCGTGGGTGACAGCGGTTCCGGAAAATCTACCATGATAAAGCTGCTTTTACGGGAACTGAAAGCCAGTGAAGGGAATGTTTATGTCATGGGTAACAATCTGTCGAAGCTCAGACATGGCAAAATCCCGCGTTTTCGCCGTAATCTGGGTGTGGTTTTCCAGGATTTCCGTCTGTTGAATGACAGGAATGTATATGAAAATGTTGCATTTGCCCAGAGAATTGTCGAAACACCTGCCAGAGAGATCAGGAGAAACGTACCTGCTGTGCTTGCAACTGTCGGACTGGCCAGCAAATATAAGGCAAAGACAAATCAGTTATCCGGAGGAGAACAGCAGAGAGTTGCATTGGCCAGAGCTCTTGTGAACAAGCCCTCTATTCTGCTTGCAGATGAGCCTACGGGCAATCTGGATCCCAAGAATTCCTGGGAAATCATGAAGCTGTTGGAAGAGATTAACGAAGACGGAACGACTGTTGTTGTGGTAACACACAACAGAGAAATCGTCAACGCCATGCATAAACGTGTGGTCACAATGAAAAAAGGCGTCATTGTGAGCGATCAGGAGGGAGGCGAGTATATTGAGGAAGATTAGTACGTTGTTTTATACCATCAGACAGGGCTTTGCCAATATATTTCGAAATAAATGGTACTCGTTAGCGTCTGTTGCCACGATATCCGCCTGTCTTTTTCTGTTTGGACTTTTTTATGCGATTGTGGCTAATTTCCGGAGTATTGTCATGAAGGCGGAGGAAGGTGTGACTGTCACTGTCTTTTTCCACGATGCCAATGACAGATGTGAAAAGGAAGGAACACCACACAGTCCGGAGCAGGTGCCGGATGAACTGCGCATGAAAGAGATCGGTGAGAGAATTAAGGCCAGGGTAGAAGTATCCAAGGAGCCGGATGGCGTTGTATTTATCTCTGACGAAGAGGCCTGGATGAACTTTGCCTCCAATTATTACGGAGAAAGCTATGCGGAAGGATTTCCGGAGAATCCCCTGTCCGGTGTCTGCAGCTATGAGATCCATCTGAGCGATGTCGACATGCAGAATGCGCTGGTGAGCTGGCTGCAATCCATTCCGGAGGTCAGAAAAGTGAATTATTCCGAGGTGACGGCGCATACCTTAAGTGGTGTGAACCTGCTTATTGCCTATATTTCCGTGGGAATCATCGTGATTCTGCTGGCGGTCAGCATCTTCCTGATCAGCAATACGGTTTCCATAGGGATTTCCGTTCGCTCCGCGGAGATTAACATCATGAAATATATCGGCGCGACTGATTTCTTTGTCAGAGCACCCTTTGTGTTGGAGGGCATCATTATCGGTCTTTTGGGGGCAGCACTTCCTCTCGGACTGATATACAGTGTATATAATTACGCGTTGAATTACATTTTACAGCAGTTCTCAGTGCTGAATAGCTTTCTGAATTTCCTGACGGTTCAGGAGGTCTTTAAGGTATTGCTGCCGGTATCCTTGGTTCTGGGTATGGGAATCGGTTATCTGGGAAGTGCGTCTACTGTCAGAAAGCATTTACATGTGTAGAATTGGAAAAGGCGGGTATTCATGAAGAAAAAAGGATTAATTGTATGCCTTGTGATCATAACACTTTGTACAATGGCTGTCTCCGGAGTATGGAAGCAGAGTGCGTCTGCCTTAACGTTGGATGACATTACTTCGGACAGCATCAAGGACAAAGAGAATAAAATCAACCAGGCAAAGGAAGAAAAGAAAAATCTTCAAAGCGGTTTGTCCAATCTGAAGGAGATGAAGAAGGAGCTGGAAGCGCAGCGCGCCAATCTGGCATCATACATCGAACAGCTGGACAGCAATCTGGAAGAGATTGAGCATAATATCGCCGTACTGAAGCAACAGATTGCGGAGAAGGAAATCGAGATAGAAGCCACGGAGAAGGAACTGGAGGAGGCCCTTGCCAAGGAAGAGAATCAGAAGGAAGCGATGATTGCACGCATCCGGATGGTGTATGAATCGGGCGATCCCCAGATGACGGATATGCTTCTGAAGGCGGAGAGCTTCGGTGATTTCCTGAACAAAGCAGATTATGCGGAGAGAGTCATTAACTATGACAAGCGACGCTGGCAGGACTATATGAACACCAGGCAGTATGTGGAGCTCTGTAAGGAACAGCTCGAGATTGAGAAAGAGATTCTGGATGAGACCAAGGCTGCGGTGGAGGAAGAGCAGAGGAATCTGGAGATACTGATTGCGGAGAAGAATCAGGAAATAGACCGTTACGAGAATGATATTACCATGAAGGAAGCGGCAATCAGGGAATACGAGGCTTCCATCAAGGCAGAAGAGGAAGAAATAGCAGCGCTGGAAGCGCTTGTGGCGGAAGAGAAGAAGGCCCTTCTGGCAGCCAGCGGTGTGGTTCTGACCTACGATGGCGGCACCTTTAAGTTCCCGCTGGCATCCTATACCCGGGTGTCCAGTGAATACGGAAACAGAATCCACCCGATTCTGGGGATACCGCAGTTCCACAACGGAGTGGATCTGGCGGCTCCCAAGGGAACGGCCATCTACGCCGCATATGACGGCACGGTGGTTGCCGCAACCTACAATTCCACCATGGGTAATTACGTGATGATTGACCACGGCTCAGGACTGTATACAATTTATATGCATGCTTCGGCACTGTATGTGAATAAAGGTGATATTGTGATTCGGGGCGATACCATTGCGGCAGTGGGCACTACCGGAAGGTCTAACGGAAACCATCTTCACTTCAGTGTCCGGCTGAACGGTTCTTACGTTTCACCCTGGGAATATATCACCAGGTAGTTTCGGCGGTTAACGCAGAAAGGCAGAGAATATGGACGAGAATCAGGTTTATTACGAAGAGGGGCAGAAATGCCGTCAGACAGAGAAAACACGCAGGGAAAAGGGAAGCGGAAAAGGGCTGTTTATTGCAGGAATGCTGGTTGGTCTGGCATCGACAATGCTGACCCTGGCCATTTTTTACGCTGCTGTGGGTATACAGGTATTTGCAAAGGAGCCGGAAAATATGTACGCCGGTCTGCTCACGCAGATACAGCGTTTACTTACCGGGACGGATAAAGGAACAGATACGCCGCTTCTTGATGATGATATCGTCAATACAGAGATGGTGGAAAAGCTTCAGCTGCTGGAGGATACCATAGACAGCCGTTTCTATCTGGATAAGGTAGCGGATGAGGATGTGCGGATTGCTCTTTACCGTGCCATGTTGGAGGCGCTGAACGACCCCTATTCCCAGTATTATACTGCGGAAGAATTAGAGGATCTGATGAGCGATACGGAAGGCATATTCTACGGAATCGGAGCCTATGTCAGTCTGGACCAGGATACGGGTCTGCCCAAGATCTCTGATGTTATCAAGAATTCGCCGGCACAGGAGGCGAAGCTTCGCCCCAACGATCTGGTACTGGAGGCAGACGGTCAGTCCCTGCGGGGCATGTCCCTGGAAGAGGCTGTTAAGCTGATCAGGGGACCGGAGGGTACCACCGTTACCCTGACTTTGATTCGCGAGGGGGAGCCTGATTACCTTGAGATAACCATAGAACGCCGTAAGGTGGAGACGCCTACGGTGGAGTACTCTATGCTTGAGGATGGAATGGCTTATATCAGTGTGACGGAATTTGATGAGATTACAGTGGATCAGTTTGAGCAGGCGCTGGAGTCTGCAAAGACGGAGGGCGCAAAGGGACTCATCCTTGACCTTCGCGGCAATCCCGGGGGAATGCTCAGCTCCGTTGTGAAGATGTGTAAGATGATCCTGCCGGAGGGCATGATTGTGTACACTGAGGATAACGCGGGTAAGAGAGTGGAATACAAGTGTGACGGTAAGAATGAGATTGATATTCCCTTGGTGGTTCTGGTGGATATGAACTCTGCCAGTGCAGCCGAGATTATGACCGGCGCCATCAAGGATCACGGAATAGGAACCATCGTTGGCACCACCACTTACGGCAAGGGAATTGTACAGCAGATTATTCCCTTCAGGGACGGCAGTGCCGTGAAGCTTACCATCAGCGCCTACTATACACCAAACGGCAACAATATCCACGGAATCGGAATTGAGCCGGATGTGGTATGCGAGTTTGACAGCGAGGCGTATTACGGAAGTGACGATCATCCGGACAATCAGCTGGAAAAGGCAAAAGAGATTTTGCGGGGGAAGATGAGATGAGGATTTGCGTGATTGTACCATCCTATAATCCCGATGAAAAATTGATTTCCACGGTAAAAGGACTGGCAGAAGAAGGGTTTGATGACATTCTTGTCATAAATGACGGCAGTGATGAGGCTCACAATCAACCCTTTGTTGAGGTGGGGAAGCTTCCCGGGGTAACCCTGGTTTGCCATGAGGTGAATAAGGGTAAGGGAAGAGCAATGAAAACGGCTTTTCAGTACTGTATCGAGAACCGCAAGGATATCGATGGTGTGGTTACGGTGGACGGTGATGGCCAGCACAGACCCGGGGATGTCAGGGCCTGCTGCAATGAAATGATAGCAAAGGCAGATCAGAACTGTGTTGTCCTGGGCTGCAGAGACTTCAGCAAGCCTGATGTTCCGCCCAGGAGCAGGATGGGCAACAATATTACCAAGGGGGTATTCCGTTTTGCCTGCGGCATCCGTATCTCGGATACCCAGACCGGGCTGAGAGCGATTCCTGCCGCCCTGCTTCCGTTTATGACAGAAGTCAGCGGTGAGCGCTATGAATATGAGACCCAGATGCTGCTTGAGATGAACAGGAAGGGAATCCCTTTTTCGGAGGTCACCATAGATACGGTGTACATAGAGGAGAACGCCTCCTCTCATTTTCATCCCTTCCGGGATTCCTTCAAGATTTATGCGGTTATTTTAAAGTTTATCATGAACTCCTTGCTTTCCTTTGTGATAGATATTGTGCTGTTCACGATTCTGGAATTTATCATAGGAGAGAAGTTGCCTCACTGGGCGATGATACTGATAGCCACAGCGGGTGCGAGAGTAGTGTCCTCCCTGTACAATTACACTATGAACCGCAGCAAGGTGTTTGAGT
>SAMEA3663235__coassemble_559_pt1 | contig 11993 bp, 10 predicted proteins | sample SAMEA3663235__metabat2_low_PE_011 | metagenome-assembled genome bin SAMEA3663235 (sample SAMEA3663235) | pig gut metagenome | biome: pig gut; feature: pig-associated habitat; material: faeces | place: China | collected 2013 | reverse complement strand
TTAATTTTACTTGGGAAGCAGTGGAGAACCAGGCTTACAAGACCAAGATTAAGGCTGCTGTTTCTGCAAATGAAATGCCTGACATCTTCTTTACCTGGTCCTGCGCATTCCTTGGAGATTTCGTTGAGGCAGGCGCGTATACTGCGTAGACGAGGTTTATGCTCAGTATAAGAATGAGCTCCCCGAGGTTATGATGGGTAACGTTAAGTATGACGGAAAGTACTATGGTGTTCCTATGACCATGAACATCGTTGGTATGTTCTGCAACATGGAGCTCCTTGCAAAGGCAGGTTATAATGAGGTTCCTGCTACTTATGATGAACTGATCGACTGCTGTGACAAGCTGGTTGCACAGGGAATCATTCCTTTCGGATGCTCCGGTAAGGAGACCTGGTGTGTAACCGAGTACCTTGAGTCTATTATTGAGAAGACTGCAGGTGCTACCGCACTGAACCAGATTTTCGCAGGTACTGCTTCCTGGAACAATCCCGATGTGGCTAAGGCTGTAGGCATCTTCCAGGAGATGATTGAGAAGAAGTATTTCGATCCTGAAGGAATTGCTCTGACCAACGATGAAGTTAAGGCTAACTTCATGGCCGGCAAGTATGCGTTCTACATGAACGGTACCTGGAACTGCGCAGACTTTGATAAGGCAGGTCTCACCTCCAAGGTTAAGGTTGCTGAGTTCCCCGTTATCGACAGCTCCAAGTCTCAGCTTGGTGAGCTGATCGGCGGACCTTCCGATACTCTTGCGGTAGCAGCAGGCTCCAAGAATGCCAAGGTCGCAGCTGAATCTGCATTTGAACTTGCAAAGGGAATCTGCCACTACGGCTACCTGGATGGTTGCGGACTTCCTGCATGGACTCCCGATTACGATACTTCTTCTGTAAATGCTCTTACACAGTCTGTAGCAGATATTTGTGCAAACGCAAGCCAGTATGTATTGTTCGGTGATACCGCAATGGCAGCAGATACTGCTCAGATTTACCTTGATTATGTAAGCAAGATTTATTCTTCTACCATCAGCGGACAGGAATTTGTTGACGGTCTGACCAAGGATATTAAGTAATCTAAAAGGAACTTTATTTTGGCGGTTCTCATATGGGTTTCCCGGAGAGAACCGCCTTTTTTAAAGGAAACGGGTATATGAAAAAATTATATAGTAATAAACTGACAACATTTTTATTTTTGCTTCCGGCGCTGATTCTGTTTATCGGTATTTTGGTGGCGCCGATTTTTATGTCCGGATATTACAGCCTTTTCGACTGGAAGGGTTACGGTCCCAAGACATTTATTGGACTAGACAATTATAAGGAGCTCTTTACCAGTGAAAACATTGGTTTTATGAAGGCCTTCGGAAATGCCTGCCTGCTGGCGGTGCTGTCCGTGCTGCTTCAGCTTCCTCTCGCACTTTTCCTTGCCCTGCTTCTGGGCTCGGGAAGAAAGGGAGAGAGAGGGTTCCTTTCCATATATTTTATGCCTGTATTGATTTCGACGGTTGTTATCGGTCAATTGTGGTTGAAAATCTACAATCCCTCTTACGGTGTACTGAATGTTGCACTTCGTGCATTGGGACTGGATAATCTGACGAGGCTGTGGCTGGGTGATGAGAAGACGGCGCTTTGGGCAGCCTTTGTACCTACCCTCTGGCAGTATGTGGGGTATCACATGCTTCTCCTGTATGCAGGAATCAAGAGTGTTCCCCCAGAGTACAGAGAGGCAGCAATGATTGACGGCGCCAATGAATCTCAGGTCAACAGATTTATTGTGCTGCCCTATATCAAGCCGATTCTCAGAATCAGTACCATTTTTGCGGTGACCGGTTCCTTCAAGTCCTTTGACCTGATTTATGTCTTGACCAACGGCGGACCGAATCATTCCACAGAGGTACCCAGTACCCTGATGATCAGCATGCTGTTTTTGAGAAACAGATATGGCATGGGAAGTACCATTGCATTCGTGTTGATTCTGCTGTGCTTTGCTGCGGCACTGATTATCAACTTTATCTTTAAGGAAAGAGAGGGGAAGCCTAAATGCAAGACGGAAACAGAGTAAAATCGCCTTTTAACGGGAAAAAATTTACAAAGGAAACGCTTGTTTATCTTCTCCTGGCCTTCTGGGCTCTGATCAATCTGTTTCCGGTGTATTGGATGTTTACCTTTTCCCTGAAGAGCAACAATGAAATATTCGGTGATAACGTGATCGGACTGCCGAAGGAGTGGCTGTGGTCCAATTACTCCAAGGCTTTACAGGTGGGAAATATCGGAAGATATTTTCTGAACAGTGTCATCATTGCGGTTGTGACCATTGCTCTAGTTATGGCAGTGGCACTGATGGCTACCTTTGCGTTGACAAGATTCATGTGGAAGGGCAGAAAGATGATGAACGATTTTTTCATGCTGGGACTGACCATTCCCATTCATGCTTCCATCGTTCCCATCTATGTCACCCTTTCCAAGCTGCATATGCTCAGCACCTACAGCTCACTGATTATCCCCTATGCGGCGTTCTCGCTGGCAATGGCAATCCTGATCTGTACCGGATTCATGCAGGAGATTCCCATAGAGCTGGACGAGGCGGCCTGTATCGACGGCTGCGGTACCTGGAGGATTTTCTTCAAGATTATCGTTCCGCTGATGAAGCCTGCAGTGGCGACGGTATCTATCTACACCTTCCTTCAGTGCTGGAATGAGCTGATGTTTGCCAATATTTTCGTCAGCGACAAGGCACACAAAACCCTGCCGGTAGGCGTGCAGGCTCTCTCCGGACAGTATCTGACGGAATGGGGTCCGGTAGGTGCTGCCATGGTGCTTGCTACCTTCCCTATGCTGGTTTTCTATATCTTCTTCAGCAAAAAGATTCAGGACAGCTTCATAGCGGGTGCGGTCAAGGGATAATAAAAAGTATTCAAAGCTCCGTTTCTCTCAAAGGGACGGAGCTTTTTGTATTTCCCTGTCCTTGTGTAATGGGGTAAATCATGGTACACTGGAAACATGGGATTCGGTTAAGAGAGTGTGTTTGGGTAGAGGATTATGTTGGAAAAACTGAAGTCGGCGGTGCGGTTGAACAAAACGGAAATAAATAAATCTCTCAGAAAGAAGACAATGCTATTGTTGATCTGTATGTTTGCATTGTTTGCTATGGCATTCATTCTATCTTTTCGGGTAATGCTGCGGAGAACAAACAATGATTTCAGGACCAAGGCCTCTGAGACTGCGGTTAACAACGTTGTATCAAATATTGAATCTGCGGTAGATACCTATAATTATATTTCCAGACTGATCATGGTAAATGAGCGTGTGGTCAGCTATCTGCATGCGGACAATGCGAACAAAAGCATGTCCTATGAAGCCCGTATGGGTATGTATGAGATACTGAACATGTATACGGACATTTCCTATATTGAATCGGTCTATATCTTCCGCCTGGATGGAAATTATGCCAACACCGGTAAAGGGGAATATGTCATTGACACGAATGTTGAGGAGTGGGAGCGTATCCTGGAGGCCGAGGGGGGAAAGGTGATATCCGTTAACGGAAACGGTATGATGAAGAAGACGGATGGCAAACCTGCCCTGACGTTTGCCCGGGCTATATACGATATCTACACACAGAAACGTATCGGCGTGTTTGTGATGAATATATCCAGCAGCAGCTTCAACGAGATTATGGAGCTGCAGAAAAACAGTGAGATTTGTATCCTGGATGAGAAGGGAACTTATCTGTGCGGCAACCGGGAAGTGGGAGCCTTATATCAGGACGAGTTTCACAGTGAGGAGCTGATTTCGAAAAGCATCCGGTATCAAGGGATGAGAAGCAGCATTGCCGGAAAAAAGACATTGAATTCTCTGGTGGTACTGTGCTGTAATACTTCAAAATCTTCTGTGCTTCCGCTGGAAATCATATTTGCAATGCTGTTGATACTAACCGCTTTCTTATGCGCAACAGTGTTGTATGCGGTCTACATCCGCTCGGAGATCACCAAACCGATATTTTTGCTGGACAAAGCCATGGAGAGAACAAAATCTTCCGGCTGGCTGAAACGGATTGAGGAGGAAATGCCGGAAAATGAAATCGGGCGTCTGGCTGAGAGCTACAACAGCATGATTGACTATCTGAATGAGCTGTTTGAACGGCTGCTGAAGGAGGAGGAGAACATGCGAAACGCGGAGATGCGGGTCCTTCAGGAGCAGATTAAGCCTCACTTTTTATACAATACCTTAGAGACCATAAGCTATATCGCCATGCAGGAAAATGCCACAGAAGCCTGTGATGCGCTGGAAACCATGGGGAGTTTTTATCGCAACTTTTTAAGCAAGGGAAACAGAGAGATTCCCTTTGAGAAGGAGCTCAGGATTACCAGGGATTATCTGTCGTTGCAGAAGCTTCGTTACGGAGAAAGCTTTACGGATGAATATGAGATTGAGGATGATGCTCTGGATTGTATGGTTCCCAAGCTGATCTTACAGCCGCTGGTAGAGAATTGCATCTATCACGGGGTGAGGCTGAAGGGTGAGCTTTGTCTCATCCGTATCACAGCCAGGATGATACAGGATGAACTTCATGTGTGGATATATGATACCGGTGTGGGTATGAGTGAGGAACAGATTGCAAAGGTGATGTCCACGGAAAAATGTGAGGAGCAGGATCCCATTTCTGTGCAAGGCGGGTTCGGCCTGGCGGGTACCATCGACAGAATCCGATATTACTGTAACAATGAAGATGTCGTGAGGATTCGGAGTGAAGTGGGAGAGTATACGGAGATTGAGCTTCGTATTCCTAATAGAACGCAGACCCTGGGGAAGGGAGGTATAACAGGTAATGTACAAGGTAATGATTATTGATGATGAAAAAGCCGTCAGACAGCTGCTGCGCGCCTCCATCGACTGGGAGAGCCTTGGGCTGGAAGTGGCAGGCGAGGCGGCAAGCGGTATTGAGGCAATCAACACAATTGATGATATCAATCCGGACATTGTGTTTGTTGACGTGTGTATGCCTTTTATGAACGGGATTGAGTTCACCAGGGCGGCCACAGCCAGATATCCGGAGCTGATGGTCATCGTGCTCACGGGTTATGACGATTTTGAATATGCAAGACAATGCGTGAGCCTGCCGGTGGTGGAGTACATGCTCAAGCCCATCGTGCGCAAGGACGTTCACGAGGTTCTGGTGAAGGTTGTGGAAAAACTGAAACAGAGGAAGTCTGAGAGCGGCTGCGAAGAGCAGAGAGGCAAAGAAGCTGCACCTGCCGGAATGGAGCAGATCGCGGGATTCCTTCGGGAGAATTATACAGATGCGACCATCAATCTCACCTCAGTGGCTCAGCAGTTTGGTTTCAATTCCAGCTATCTGAGCCGCAGGTTCAAGCAGGAAACGGGTGTGAGCTTTGTGGAATATCTGATGAAGTGTCGCATGGACCGGGCACTGGAATTGATCAAATCCGGCAGAAAAATGTTTGAAACCGCCAATGAGGTGGGGATACCGGATCCCAATTATTTCGGAAGATGTTTCAAAAAGTATATCGGTATGAGTTATTCCGAATACGCGGAAAGTCTGAAATGATACGCGGAAGTCTGGAGCTGTTTGAAAAGCTAAGAAGCAATTGTTTTGAAAGGAAAGAGTACTATGTTGTCAAAAGAACGTTTTGTATTTCGAGATATTAAGGTAGGAGAATATGGGGAGGCGGCCGCTATTGAGAGCGTTTGTTTTCCTCCCAATGAGGCCTGTACCCCGGAACATATTCGGGATCGCGTGAAGGTTGCGGCAGATTTGTTCCTGGTGGTGGAGGACAAGGAGACAGGAAAGCTTGCGGGCTTTCTCAATGGAATTGCAACAGACGAGGAGAGGTTTCGGGATGCGTTTTTTATCGATGAATCGCTTCATAAGGCAGGGGGCAGTAATGTGATGCTTTTAGGTCTGGATGTACTTCCGGAATATCGTGGTATGGGGATGGCCAGAGAGATTGTTGCTACCTATGTGATGCGGGAGCGGGGAAAAGGGAGGAAAAATCTGGTGCTGACCTGTCTGCCGGACAAGGTGGAGATGTACGAGAAATTCGGTTTCGAGAATCTGGGAATGGCAGATTCCACCTGGGGCGGCGAAGAGTGGTATGAGATATGCCATTTAAGAGCTGCATAAGGGGCAAATGAGGAGCATAAGAGGAAATTTCAGAAAGATAAGTTTCGGGTCTAAAGTTTTTCCCACCACTGCCGATAATGAATATAGAATCAAGTAAGACTTATATGTATCGACAGAAGGAGGGATTCACGATGCGTATTGAGGCATATAACCAGGTACAGCAGATTTATCAGGCAAAGAAGATAAATCAGACACAGAAAACCGGTAATGTATCCCGTACTGACCAGCTTCAGATCAGCAGCTTTGGCAAGGATATACAGGTGGCCAAGGCAGCACTTGCCGGCGCTCCCGATGTGAGAGAACAGCTGACGGCACCTATCAAAGCGCAGGTACAGAACGGAACCTACAGTGTAGACAATGCTACATTTGCCGAGAAACTGTTGAAGAAGTATGAGGAAATGAGGTAAGAAGTCCCGTGGCAAGTTTGATGGAGAACCTGATAGAGGTACTTGAACAGGAATGCATTGAATATGAGGGACTTCTGAGCCTGTCTCAGAAAAAAACACCTGTAATCATCAAGGGAGACCTTGATGAATTGCAGAAAATCACGGATGATGAACAGCAGTCGGTAAGCCGGATCGCTATCCTTGAAAAGAAGAGGACGGAGGTCACAGCCGATATTGCCAATGTGTTAAACAGGGATGTTTCAAACCTAAAATTGACGAATTTGATTGAGATGCTTGCTGCCCGACCTGCGGAACAGCAGAAGTTGGCTGCCGTGCATGACAGACTTCAGGGTTCTGTACGGGGATTGCAGCGAGTAAATGAGCAGAACAGAGAATTACTGTCAAACGCACTGGAGATGGTTGAGTTTGAGATGAATCTCCTACAGTCCGCCAAGGCGGCGCCGGAGACGGCAAACTATTCCAAAAGCGCGTATAACACAGGCGATACAATGGGCGTTATCAGCAGAGGATTTGACGCCAAGCAGTGAGACAGATCTTTGTTTCGACTGCGGAAAGGCACGGTAAATCGATATGCCATTGATGGGAAGCTTATATATTGGTTCTTCAGGATTACAGAACAGTCAGAATGCGCTGAATACCACAGCGCATAATCTTTCTAATATTGACACCAAGGGCTATACAAGGCAGCAGGTGCAGTTGTCTGATAAGCGTTATACTACGCTTTCTATTGATATTAATTCTGTAAATAACAAACAGACAGGTCTGGGCGTTACTTATTCCAGGGCAAAACAAGTGAGAGACTTTTTTTTGGATAAGACATACCGCAGGGAATCGGGACGCAGTATGTTTTATGAGGTGTCTACGGAAGTTTTGGAACAGGTGGAAAGTCAATTGGGAGAAATGAACGGGGAATCCTTTCAGGCATCCATTGAGGACTTTTATACTTCTGTCCAGGAATTGTCCAAGAATCCGGCAAGCTCCGTCAACCAGGGGCTTCTGGTGCAGAAGGCCGTGGAATTCGTGGAGCGTTCCACTGCCGTGTATGCGGGACTCTCTTCCTATCAGGACAACCTGAATGTACAGATTAAGAATAATATTGACAAAATTAATGATTACGGTAAGAAAATACTGAGTTTGAATGACAGTATCCGGGCAATCGAAGCCGGCAAGATTGAACATGCCAACGACCTCAGGGATACGCGCAACAAGATTTTGGATGAGCTTGCCGAGCTGGCGGATATTTCTTTTGCGGAAGATATTTATGGCAGCGTTTCGGTTCAGATTGAAGGAGTTGATTTCGTAAAGGGTGGTTCCTGTTACGAAATCATGATTGATATCGATCCCAACACCGATTTTTATACACCCTTCTGGCCGCAGAATGCAAAGTTCTGGGTGGCGGATGACGGTTCCAGAAAATACAGTATTGAGGGCGCAGAGGTCTTCAATCTCAAGAGAGAGATTTCTTCGGATCTGAGTACCGATATCGGCGGACTGAAGGCCATGCTCCTGGCCAGGGGAGATCACAGAGCGGATTATACCGATATCCAAGGCGACTATGACAGCATCTCCCAATCCGTTCTGATGAATATCCAGGCAGAATTTGACCAGCTGGTTCACGGTGTGGCTACGAAGGTTAACAGTATTCTTGCAGAAGCTTCCGGAGTGAAGCAGGGAAGCTTTATCCCGGACGGAGAGACAGAGAGCAGCGAAGTACAGTTTTGCAACGTTGATCCGGACGGCTATCTTCGCAGAGCCGACGGAAGTCCTATGCAGCTGTTCACCAAGATCGTGACCGACGGATACAGAAAGGTCACCGGAACGGTTACCTATCAGGATGCAGAGGGAAATGACAGGACGGAGACCGGAGAATTCTGGATATACAATGAAGAGGATCCCAAGGAACCGGAATCTCTTTACAGTGTGAAAAATCTTCAGATCTCCCAGGAGATTCTGCAGGAGCCGGGAAGTCTTGGCTTCCGTCTTCCGGACGGCTCTGAGGATATCGTGACGGCGGAGAAACTGAAAAATGCCTTTTCGGAAGAGGCATATACACTGAATCCCAATGTCAAAAAGAAGGCAAGCTTTGTGGATTACTATACGGATATGGTTTCCCAGGTGGCTAATTCCGGTTCCGTATACAGAAGTATCTATCTGAACCAGGAGTCTACCGTGGAATCCACCGAGAGTGCAAGGGAACAGGTGATTGGAGTGTCTTCCGATGAAGAACTCTCCAACATGATTAAATTCCAGAATGCCTACAATGCATCCAGCCGATATATCAATGTCATCAGCGAGATGCTGGAGCATATCATTTCCACCCTGGGAAGATGATGAATATGCAGGGATTACGGCGAAGCAACACAATTCCGAAATGGGAGAACGATAATTAAGGAGGAAAAAAGATGCCCTCACAATTTTTTGGATTAAATATTGCATATACCGGATTGCTGGCGAACAATGCGGCATTGAACACCACCTCCAACAACATAGCAAACGTTCAGACTGAGGGCTTCAGCAGACAGCAGGTTAAGCAGCAGGCAGCAAGTGCCCTTCGCGTATTTCAGACCTACGGATGTGCCGGTGCCGGCGTAGAGACACTGGCTATTGAAAGAGTCAGGGATGAATTCTATGACGGAAGATACTGGGATACCAATTCCAAGGTAGGCGAGTACGGGCAGAAGCAGTACTACATGGAACAGATAGAGACCTATTTTGATGACAACGGAGTGAATGCGGGATTTAAGACAATCTTTGACCAATTGATGACCACCGGTCTGCAGGAGCTTTTGAAGGATCCCGGAAGTGTTTCCACAAAGTCTCAGTTTATCGGATATGCAGGCGCACTGGCAGAGTATTTCAACGGACTTGCAGGGAATCTTGAGAAATTACAGAAGGACGCTAACCAGGAGATCAAGCTCAGAGTCGATGAGATCAATTCCCTTGCAGGAGAGATTGCAACTCTGAACAAGCAGATTAATACCATCGAACTCACCGGCGTGAATGCGAACGAGCTGCGTGACAGAAGAGCACTTCTTGTTGACCAGCTCTCCGAAATCGTGGATGTGGATGTGACGGAGGTCCCTATCATCGATGCCAACAATCCCGAGAGAACTACGGGAAGTAACCGTTTCATGATCAAGATCGCGGGAGGACAGTTCCTGGTAGATGGTACGGAATACAACGGGTTGGAGTGCGTGGCGAGAGAGTCCTATGAGCGTGTGAACCAGACGGATGTTGACGGACTCTACGATGTGTACTGGGCAAACGGACAGAAGTTCAATCTATATAATCAGTCTCTGGGAGGGGCTCTACGCGGACTGATGGAAATCAGGGACGGCAACAACAGCGAGAACTTCAGAGGCGTTGTGACAGATACCGGTGTGACTCCTGACGGAGCACATGATACAGTGACTGTTAAGATTGGGAAAGCATATCTTCAGGATTTGAATAAATGTAACCTTTCTCATACCGGCGGCAAGATTACACTGGGGAACCAGGAATTCTACTATGATTCCTGGAGCTACGAGAGAAGCTATGACAGTGAAGGGAACGAGCAGTTTTTATATACCTTTACCATGTCGGGCAGAGACAAGAATCCTGCCCGTATCACCAATGACAGGGTTGGCAAGAGCGCTGTCTCCGGGGCGGATATCTCTTATCAGGGTGTACCTTATTACATGAACCAGATGAATGAGTGGGTGAGAACCTTCTCTGAGAAATTCAACGATATCCTGACAGCCGGGGTGGATTCTTCGGGAGAACCCGGAATTCACATGTTTACAGGTGATATGGCGACTTCCGAGGAACAATTTGATTTCCCTGACGGCACCAGATACGACCTGTTTCTTGACAAGGTACAGGAGAAAAAAGAAGAATACATGGCTGCGGATCCTGCCCTGACGGAGGAAGCAGCACTTGCCCTTGCTAAACAGAATACCAAGGTGACTGTGGATGTGACGGATGACAGCTATTATCGTCTGACAGCAAGCAACTTCAATGTCCTCGGCGCACTGGTGCTTGATCCCACCAGACTCGCCAACAGGTATGACGAGGGAGACGGTGTGGAACAGACGGATCTGCTGCAGGATCTGAAGGATCTCGCAACAAATAAAGACAGGATGAGCTACAGAGGCTGCAATGCTTCGGAGTTTTTACAGTGTATCCTCTCGGATGTGGCTTTGAATGCACACAGGGCAAATACCTTCCAGCAGAGCTATAAGGATGTGGCCGGAGTGATTGATACCCAGAGAGCCTCTATTTCAGGCGTAGATGAAGATGAGGAGGCTGTCAATCTGGTAAAATATCAGAACGGATATAATCTTGCCTCTAAAATGATTCAGACTTTGACCGAAATATATGATAGACTGATACTTCAGACCGGAGTATAAAAGGACGTCAGGAGGTTTGCAATGAGAATAACCAACAAGATTATGCAGCGCAACAATCTGTCCAATATTAATACCAATAAAATCTACCAGGATAAGCTGAGCAATCAGATGTCCACCCAGAAGAAAATCAACCGTCCCTCCGATGACCCGGTGGTGGCCATCAGAGCCCTGCGGCTGCGCAGCAGCGTGACGGAGATTTCCCAGTACTACACCAAGAACATTCCGGATGCGGAGAGCTGGCTTTCCGTGACCGAGGATGCCCTGAATAATCTGACAAGCGTTATGACGGAGATGATCAAGCAGAGCACCAAGGGCTTTAACGGTCCGCTGAAGACAGAAGACCGTCAGATTATCCTGGAACAGATGAAGGCTCTGGGCGAGGAGATTTATTCTACCGGCGACGCGGACTATGCGGGCAGATACGTTTTTACCGGCTATCGCACGGATACACCGTTGAGCTTCTCGGAGGAGAACAATACCAATTATTCTATCACGGAACAGATAGATAACAGCAGAATTGATTCCGTCATAAATGTCAAGATCGAGAATGCGGACGGCAAGAGCCTTCTGGATCTGAATACCTCCAACTACAAGGACACAGGGTTTGCGGCTCTCAACGAAGAGGATATCAGCTCTGTGGAAGTGCACAGGATCAGACTGGGTTATAAGAGCTGCTCTGATTATGCCGGAATCACAGGAGCCGGACCCAAAATAGAGTTCCTCGCCCAGAATGGTACGGAGACCACATGGTCGGGATTGGCAGCTGAAGGAGGAGACTTTGAGCTGATTCATTCCTATGATAATCCCTATCAGGCGGCAGCACTGGATGCAGATGCTCTGATTTATGTGCCGGAAACCGGTGAGATCCTGTTAGGTGAGAACAGATACAAGGAACTCATGGCGGTGAGGGACGATGATACCACTGTCAGAAATGAAGCAGAGATACGTGTAACCTATGAAAAGAGCAGCTGGCAGAAGGGTGACCTGAGACCGGAGCATTACTTCTACTGTGAATCCGATCCCCGGACGACAGACAGCATAGTTTACAACAAATCCTATA
>SAMEA3663235__coassemble_553_pt1 | contig 12055 bp, 6 predicted proteins | sample SAMEA3663235__metabat2_low_PE_011 | metagenome-assembled genome bin SAMEA3663235 (sample SAMEA3663235) | pig gut metagenome | biome: pig gut; feature: pig-associated habitat; material: faeces | place: China | collected 2013 | reverse complement strand
CGAGGATGCTTCGGATATTTTGCGTCAGGCAGAGGAAGCCGGCGTGAGCAGTCCAACACTGAAGGTATTCAAGCTACAGCTCCTGAGAAGGCAGGTGTGTGACCGGAAGACTGCCTTTGAAGCAGATAAATATGCAAAGAAAACCATTGGAGAACTGATTCAGGAGAAGGCCTCTGATGAGCTGTTGGCAAAGGCTTATCTGGAACTGGCATATATTCAGGGGGAAGAGGGGGCAAAGGACCTCGGAAACCAGAAGAAAATCGCACGGTACTCCCGGAAATCCATCGAATATAAGGATACCGTGGATGCCAGGTATTCTCTGGGAAGAGCTTTGTTTTTGTTCGAAAAGGACGCAAAGGGCGCACTGGAAAATCTGAAGATATGTGAAGAAATGGGTCTGACCTTTTGCTGGATGTACTATTATATGGCAAGAAGCTGTGAGATGCTGAAGAAATGGGATGACGCCATAGTATACTATCAGAGGGCAGTTGAGGAGGGACCGGAGGAACGGGATTTTGCATGGCGTGCTGCCTGGCTGTATCGCCAGAAATTCAACAGAACAGGTCAGAGAGTATATTATGAGAAGGCCCTGGAATATATGAAGCTGCAGCTGGAACGGTGTGAAGCGGATGCTTCTGATTACTGGCAGCTTTCTGATCTGCATTTCCATGTCGGAGAGTATGAGCTTGCCCTTGAGGAGATAGATCATGCCTTGGAGACGGATCAGGGAGCCCGCAACTGGGGACATAAGGGGCAGCTGCTGGAGCTGCTGCATAGGAGAGAGGAAGCGGTAGAATGCTATGAAAAGGGCATCGAGGCAGAATTGCCGGGAGGCGACTATGCCTTTGCTTACAGTCAGATGAAGGATTATTTCCTTGAGACCGGGAAATATCAAGAGGGCGTTTTGTGGTTCGAAAGATGGATTCCCAAATGTGTTTCCAGGAACAAGAGAGTGGATAATATTGGCTATCTTGTGGAATTATACGTGCAACTGCAGGAGTATGAGAAAGCATTTGCCGTGATAGAGAAGTATTTCGGAAGTACGAGCCTGAAGGAATACAGCTGCAGTTCCTGGACAGAGGAGGGGAAACGTATCGAGGAATTGATTTACATCTACCACTATATGCCATCGACGGAAGGATTATCCGAGAGGTTGCTGGAAGCGGAAGCTTTGTTGGAGGGAAGTGAAGAAAACAGACTGGAGTCTGACAGGGGAGCAATGATTGAGGCATATAAAGAGATTGCCAAAGGATGGCAGTGTTGTCTCATGGACGAGGAAAGTGCCATAAGATGCTATGAAAGGGTACTGGGTCTGCTCCGTAGTCTGGGCAACATGGATGACAGTGACTACAGGGAGGCTCTCACCAATCTTATGATCTGTAACCGGTGGCTTGGCAGACCGGAGGAGGCGGAAAAATACAGAAAGCAGATCTGGCAGTACTATGATACGATGTATGAGGAATGCAAAGCCCTGGGAATGTCCGCTGAGGAGCTTCATGCAAATGCAGTTGTCAGATCAAAGCATCGGATGTACCAGCTCTTTATCCTGGCATATTATGCAGGTGATTATGAGAAAGCTGAACATTATCTGAAAAAAATGGAACAGGCAAAATGGTGTTATCACTGTACTCATTCGGACTGTACGGAATACTGGGAATGTCTGGGATTGATGGCGATGCATCGAGGAGAGAAGGAGGAGGCAGAAAGATTTTTAAATCAGGCAATCAATTGTTCCGCAACAGACAATTTGGATGCGGCTTATCTGCTTATGCGGCTAAAAAGCAAAAAGTGATTTTTCATCTCGCATGAAACCTGGAAAAACACACATACTAGTAATGCAAAAAGACCCTGTTGAAGGGTCTTTTTTGATGTGCAGACAGGGAGTGTGTTTCAATGATACGTAATCAGGAAGAGAATAAAAAGTTAATACAAAATGCAGGAAAAGAAGCCGTAGCTATTGCAAAAATATGGAGAAACAAAGTAAAGAGAAGAAGAGTATTTAAAATATGTTTGTCACTTACATTCATGATTGCAGCATTTATATTTTCCGGACTTTTTTATTACCATGTGGACAGCAATATTCCCTCGGTGATTCACATCAGAGCAGGACAGGAGCAGTCGTTTTATCTTGGAGTGCCCGCCAAAGCAGAGATCATCAGTGTCAGCGACCGCGGAGAGAGCAATATTCCCAAGGGAGCGGTTCAGCTTGACCTGAGTCGTACCGTTACCGTGAAGATGGAAGCGGAAACAGGTTGCCGCATGCAGGTGAAGCTCTTTGGTATCCTTCCCATAAAGCAAGTGGGTATTCGTGCGATTGCTGATGAAGAGTTGATTCCTGTGGGGATGCCAATCGGAATCTATATGGAGACAGAAGGGATTCTTGTGATTGGTCCCGGAGAATTCAAAGGGATTGGCGGAGTCACATATTCACCCGGCAAGAACATAGTGAAAACCGGCGATTATATTACCAAACTGAACGGTAAGGAGATTAGTAAGAAAGAGGAACTGATTTCCGGGGTGGAGAAAAGCGGTGGGAAAGACGTGAGTCTTACACTGGTACGGGATGGGGAAGAAATAGAGGTGTCATTAAAGCCCAGGAAGGACAGCAGCGGAAAATATAAAATTGGAGTGTGGGTGAGGGACAATGCACAGGGAGTCGGCACATTGACTTATATTGACGCTGATGGTGAGTTTGGTGCTTTGGGGCATGGAATTAACGATGTGGATACCAGTGGTTTGATGAAAATAAATCGAGGCACTCTCTACGAAACAAGTATTGTAGATATCAAGAAAGGTGTGCGAGGTGACCCGGGAGAGATGACAGGTATGATAATCTATTCCAATGACAGAATCCTGGGAGAGATTACGGAAAATAGCAACAGGGGCATCTTTGGAAACTGTAACCCCAAGGCTCTGACTATGGAAAAAGAATCTCCTGTTCCCATAGGCTTAAAGCAGGAAATAAAGCTTGGAAAGGCACAGATCCTGTGCACCATTGATGAGGAACCGGTGTACTATGATGTTGAAATTACGGAGGTTCATTTGAATCATGACAGCGTCAACAGAGGAATCGAACTGAAAGTGACAGATCAGAAGCTTCTGGAACTGACCGGTGGTATCGTCCAGGGCATGAGCGGCGCTCCTATTATTCAGAATGGTAAATTCGTAGGTGCCGTAACCCATGTTCTGGTCAACGATCCCGCCAGAGGGTATGGGATATTTATCGAAAACATGCTGGAGCATTGAGCCCGGGCAGCGGAACGAGGAAAAGCCACTGCGGAAGCTTGCTTACAGCAGTGGCTTTTCCGAAGGTCAGATATCCGGCGAAAGCCGGACATCCGCCTACCGCGAAGCGGAAGGCGGATGCTGCCGGGGCAGCAAGGGAGCAGACGAGCGCGAAGCGGAAGGCGGATGCTGCCGGGGCAGCCATTAAGGTAGTATTTTTGAGAAAAACTAAGCATAGACCTAAAATTTGAAGCAGATGTCAGGAAAATGGAGTTTATAGAGAAAGAAAAGAGAACATAGACCTAAAGAAAGAAGCTGTTGTCAGGGAAATGGAATCTAATGCGGGAAAAAATGATTATAGACCTAAACTAAGGTAGTTTACAGAAATAAGAAAATATAAAAGAGAAAACACAAGGAGAAAGCATACCAGAATAGATTTCACAGAAAATAAAACTCTATTGTTTTTTCGATAGTCTGTATGGTCAAAGGGATGTTTTTTGTTTCGTAGGTAGTTATCAGATTGTTGCCCGGTACGATTCCGTTAGATGTATACATGCGCAGTTTGGAAACAGTTCTATCGGTGTAGGAAAGACTATCCATTAATCCGAAATGTTCCCAGTAATAGTACTCACCGGTGTGAGGATGACGAATGGTGAAATCCGGAAAGATGATGGTATCATTCAATACTAATTCGCATTCATAGCGAAAGGGAATATTATATTTCCTAAGAGTTAAATCAATCAATACTTCAGATTTTGAACGCAAATAAGTATCTGCTCCCCCTTTGTGAATCAGTGCTTCCGGGTGTGAGGTATTTTTATTGTATGGACTGATCATCCAATCGGATAATTCCTTTGATAATGAAATATGATTCTTGGGGAGTAATTCCTGGTATTCCGGATGTTTTGTCAGAAGAGATTCAGATTGCAATAGATCGGGGTGATGATTTAAATACATGGTCAAGGCTTTTTGTTCCTTTTCCAAGTCTTGTAATAGAGACGATAAATATTTCTTTTGAGCAAGTTGCTCAGCCAGTTGCCGATTTGCTTTTGGAATGTATGATTTTTGCTCTTGGTTCTTATGGTACCATTTTGTGTGAGTTTTGTGATTACAGCAGATCAGCTTTCCCGGTGGAAATGCTTCCAGTTGACATTTGATTGAACTGATTTGCTCTGAGATTGCTTCCACTTCTTTTTTTGCTCGTTCGTATAGCATGTAAGCCCTCCTTGTAAAATGAAAAATTGTGAGTTTGTTGATATTGATACATGGACTATTCTAACATGTTTCATCCATATGGAAAAGATTTTGTTGCATAGAAATGTATATAGAAAGGCACCGGCAGATTTAATATTGACAACAAATATAAAAAAATAATACGATATCCGTGGAGGTGGCTATGAGTAAAAAAATATTGTTAATAAATGATCTGCCCGGATATGGGAAAGTGGCATTATCAGCGATGATTCCCGTGCTATCGCATATGAAATATGATATTTATAACCTGCCTACGGCAATTGTATCGAATACACTTGATTATGGTAAATTCAATCTTCTGGATACGACGGAATATATGAAAAATACACTAAAGGTATGGGAACAGCTGGAATTTCGATTTGATGCAATTTCAACCGGCTTTATCGTGTCAAAAGAACAGACGGAGCTGATTTCGGAGTTTTGCAGGGAGAAATCAGGTAGCGGTACAGTGATTTTTACGGATCCGATAATGGGAGATAATGGAAAATTGTATAATGGCAGAACGCAGGAGACGGTTACACTTATGAGAGAGTTGATTTCGACTGCCGATTATATCACCCCCAATTATACCGAAGCGGCGTACCTGGCGAACGCTACATACAAAGAAGAAGGAGCAACCGAAGAGGAATTCCGTACAATCATTGATATCCTGAGAGACATGGGGGCAAAATCGGTTGTGATTACCAGTGCAGGGATTAAGGATTCCGGGGTCAAAAGTGTGATCGGTTATGACCATAAGGAACAGTCGTTCTTTCGAATCGATTATGAGGAGGTACCGGTAAGATTTCCGGGAACCGGGGATATTTTTTCGGCTGTTCTTATCGGGAGTATTATGGATGGCAAAAATCTTCGTGAAGCAGCCAGACAGGCAACGCAGGTAGTAAGCAAAATGATAAGGATCAATTCTGACAATGCAGACAATTACAAGGGGATTCCCATAGAAACATGCTTGGAAGTCATGAAGGGATGAAGAAATAAATCATTGGTGAGCGGATTGTATTTGATTTTTCTTGAAGGATAGTGGTAAATGATACAGATAAATTCTGGAAGAAATGCTACTGTCAAAGCAGTATCAGAGTGCCCTATTCCCTGAATGTGAGGATGACTAATGAATGAGATACCATACAAAAGAATCATAACTGTCTTTTCTGCAATCATATTGATGCTTGGCTTTTTCGGAGGGAAAGAAGTACACGCACAGGGCAGGAAGGTAAACAAAATACAGTGCGTGTCGGCTGGTACCAAAGTGATATGTTTCAGGAAGGCATCTCCGATGAACAGGTTAAGAGGGGATATTGCTACGACTATTTACAGAAGGTGTCTGATATGCTGAGCGAGGAGTATGACCTTGGCGCGGTAGTGGAATAGCGTAACTTTGAGAGTGGTGAACATATCAAACGGGTAAAGGGTTATACGAGGATCCCGGCTGAAAGGCTCATGAAGGATTCCATCTTAATGAAACCGGGAAAACTGTCTCCCAATGAATATGAATATATGAAATCCCACACTACCAGAGGAGCTAGGATGTTAAAAAACATCAAGGATGCATGGGATGAAGAATACAGCAACTCAAGTTATGAAATCTGTCGCGGACATCATGAGCGGTATGATGGGAAAGGGTATCCCGACGGATTAAAGGGAGAGGAAATCCCCGTTTTTGCACAGATTGTGTCGCTTGCGGATGTTTATGATGCTCTGGACTGAGCATTATGTGTTCAAAAAACGCGGTCTTTGTTGCTTTTTGACAGCAGTATAGTATAATAAATATATACTATATTTGATTGAGCATAACGAGGCGGATTACTGAGACTGAAAAACATCTCCCGGAGGAGGCGTCGGGCAATGAGTAAAGATTTGATATTGATAGTGGACGACAGCAAACTGGAACGCACGGTACTATGTGATATTCTGCAGAGCGATTATTCTGTTTTGGAAGCCGAGAACGGACAGATGGCAATCGAGGTACTGGAAGAGAATAAAGAAAGAATCGGTCTGATCCTGTTGGATTTGGTGATGCCGGTTGTGAATGGTTATACTTTTCTGGATACCATTAAGCAGAATTCTGAACTGGCAGTCATTCCTGTGATTGTTTTAACACAGAGTAATTGTGAGGAGGATGAGGTGAAAGCTTTGGAACACGGTGCCAATGACTTCATTTCCAAGCCATACAGACCTCAGATTATCAAGAATCGTGTTGCGAATTTTATGAGGCTGATCAAGACGGCAGCTACGGCAAACCGGCTTCGTTTTGATCCGCTTACCGGATTGTATACCAAAGAATGTTTTTATAAGTTTGTCAGAAAATGTCTTCAGGAGAATCCCGATAAGGAATATACGATTCTTTGTTCCAATCTGGAGAATTTCAAGCTCTATAATGACACCTTCGGGCGGGAAGCAGGCGATGCATTACTGATAGAGACCTCGCAGATACTGCAGAAAAGAACCGGGGACAACTCTATTTGCGGCCGGTACAGCGCCGATCGTTTTCTTTGCCTTCTTGAGAAAGAAACAGAGAGGATAGCGCGAGAGCATTTCCTGAATGCGAGAAAAATCAATCGCTCCGAGCTTAGAGCCAATCTGTCCGTTAAGCTTGGTGTGTATGAGATTACCGACCGAACCATTTCCGTGGAACAGATGTGCGACAGAGCCAATCTGGCGGTAGACAGTATCAAGGGTTATTATAATCAATACCTTGCGGTCTATGATGACGCACTCAGGAATCGTCTGCTTTATGAGCAGTCTATCACGGATGCCATGGAGAAAGCCCTGACGGACAATCAATTCCTGATTTATTTCCAGCCAAAATATAACCTGCATAGCGGAAACATAATGGGTGCGGAAGCGCTGGTACGCTGGAAGCATCCCGAATACGGACTGATAACACCCAATGATTTCATCCCTTTGTTTGAACGGAACGGCTTTATCTGTAAGCTGGACGAATATGTCTGGAAGCGTACCTGCGAGAAACTCAGGGAGTGGAAGGACAGGGGATATTCCGTTGTGCCCATTTCCGTCAATGTATCAAGGGCGGATATTTATAATAATAACAATCTGGCAGACTATTTCAGCAGCCTGACGGAGACCTATCGGATTGCGCCGTCAGAATTCCATCTGGAGATCACGGAGAGCGCTTATACGGAGAATCCGAAGCAGATCATCAATACGGTTGAAGAATTGCGTAAACGCGGATTTGTAATTGAGATGGATGATTTTGGAAGCGGGTATTCATCGCTGAATATGTTGAGCAAGATTTCCATCGACGTGCTGAAGCTTGATATGGATTTCATACGTTGTGAACTGGAAAAGCCCCTGGAGCAGAGCATTCTGAATGATATCATCAATATGGCACACAGAATGCACTTAAGCGTGGTGGCAGAGGGAATCGAAAACAGTGAACAGAATGCGCGACTGAAGGAATTGGGCTGTGATTGCGTCCAGGGATATTTTTATGCCAAACCGATGACGGATGTTTCGTTTGAAGAGCTGATGAAAAAGAGTTACAGGGAGATCAAAGAACAGGAGCTGGAAGCCGGACAAAGGCAGAGGGAGATCCCGGGAGCCAAAAGGAGTATTCTGGTAGTGGAAGATGATGAGATTGAACGTGAGCTTCTGGGGGAAATACTGTCCGATGAATATATTGTGATCACGGCAAAAAACGGAAAAGAGGCGCTGGAGCTTCTGAATCGTCCCGGACTTAATATTTCAGCCGTTTTGCTCGATATTCAGATGCCGGTCATGAACGGATACGAGTTTTTGGAATACCTGAAGAGATACTCTCTGTTTCAGGAGATACCCGTGATTGTGACGACGATGCTATCCGGTGAGGATGAGGAGGAGAAATGTCTGAAGCTGGGCGCTGCTGACTTCATTGAGAAACCCTATAATGCCGGAAAGATTCTGATGAGAATCAATAACCTTGTGCATCTGAAGGAGTACGTAACGATGATATCCGGATTACAGACGGATGCCCTGACGGGATTTAAGAACCGTAAAGTATTCTATGACGATATCGTGACGATTGAAAAGGATTCTGAGAGAAGCAAGAACCCCTTGGGAATTGTTTTTGCGGATGTCAATGGATTGAAGTTGGTCAATGACAGGGAAGGACACCGTGCCGGGGACCAAATGCTGTCAGAGATTGCCATGGCAATCAGGGAAATCTTCCCGGAGGCGGACAAATATCGTCTGGGAGGCGATGAGTTTGTTATCTTTTCCTTCGATAAGACTCAGAAAGCGTTTGAGGATAAACTGCTTGCGCTGGAGAAAAAATGGAATCAGGGGTTGTCTGCAGCTTTGGGAAGTATCTGGCTGGAAAGAGCGGAACAGCTGGAAGAGAGCGTGGCAAAGGCCGATCATTCCATGTATAGCAACAAGAGCCGGTATTACAGGGAGAAGAATCATGTCAACAGAAATGTGCAGGACTGTGTATCCGGTGAGATGCTTCAGAAGGTTGATGAGGTGTCCGAGTATCTGCCGGGCGGATTCTTTATCTACAAGGCGGACGAAGGGGAAGAGATTATTACCTTCAATTCCGAGATTCTGAAGCTGTATGAGTGCAGCACAAAGGAAGAGTTTGCAGAGCTTACCGGCAACTCCTTCCGTGGTATGGTGCATCCGGAGGATCTGAAATGCGTTGAAAAGGCGATTTCCGAACAAATCGAAAAAGAAAATGACCTGGATTATGTGGAGTATCGCATAGTATGTAAGAACGGTAAAGTGAAGTCTGTCCGCGATTATGGAAGGTTTGTACATACGGAGCTGTACGGAGATGTCTATTATGTTTTCCTCAATGAGATAGCAGCGAACGGATAAATGGCTTTTCTGAGGTGGCATCTGCCATCTTTCTGTGCAATTTACCATAAAAATGAAAAAAATTGCATTTTTTTCGTTAAATCATTCACATTGTCACAAAGAGAAATGTGAGATAGAATATACAGTGGTTAAAATTTAAAACATAATATAGGAGGAAGAAAGAATGGCAGATGATAAATTCTTATCAGAAGAGTATTTATCAGATTTAAATGCATACTGGCGTGCAGCTAACTATCTGGCAGCAACCCAGTTGTATTTATTGGACAATCCTTTGTTGAAGGAGCCCTTGACCAGGGAACAGATTAAGAAGAAAATTGTAGGTCACTGGGGAACTGTTCCCGGACAGAACTTTGTGTATGCACACATGAACCGTGCAATCAACAAGTATGACCTTGACATGATTCTCATTTCCGGTCCCGGACACGGCGGTAACTTTTTCGTGGCTAACTCTTATCTCGAGGGAAGCTATAGTGAGGTATATCCCAACATCAGTCAGGATATCGAAGGATTGAAGAAGCTGAATAAGCAGTTTTCTTTCCCCGGCGGTATCTCCAGTCACGTTGCACCCGAGACCCCCGGTTCCATCAATGAGGGTGGTGAGCTTGGTTACTCCATCGCTCATGCTTTCGGTGCTGTATTTGATAATCCTGATCTGATTGCTACCGTTATCGTTGGTGACGGTGAAGCAGAGACAGGTCCTCTGGCTACCGCATGGCATTCCAACAAGTTCCTGAACGCGAAGACGGATGGTGCCGTTCTTCCTGTGTTACATCTGAATGAGTATAAAATCAGCAACCCCACCGTGCTGTCTCACATCTCTCACGAGGAGCTGGAGAGCCTGTTCCACGGTTACGGATGGAAGCCTTACTTTGTAGAGGGCAGCGATCCCATGACTATGCACAAGCTGATGGCTGAGGCTGTTGACAAGTGTATCGAAGAGATTAAAGCAATCCAGAAGGCTGCAAGAGAAGACGGCAGCAATGAGAGACCCTTCTGGCCTATGATCGTGCTTCGTTCTCCTAAGGGCTGGACCGGTCCCAAGGTAGTGGATGGTCTTCCTGTAGAAGGCTCCTTCCGTGCCCATCAGGTACCCATCACCATGGAGAAGCCCGAGCATCTTGACATGCTGAAGGATTGGCTCCTCAGCTATCATCCCGAAGAGCTCTTTGATGAGAACGGACGTCTGGTAGAGAGACTTCGTTACATTGCGCCAAAGGGTGACAGAAGAATCAGTGCGAACCCTCATGCCAACGGCGGTAAGCTGCTTCGTGACCTTCGCCTTCCCGATTTCCGTGATTATGCAGTTGAAGTTACCAAGCCCGGCGCTGTGGAAAAGCAGGATATGATCGAGCTTGGCGGCTTTGTAAGAGATATCTTCAAGCTGAACAAGGAAGCAAGGAACTTCCGTATCTTTGGACCCGATGAGACCATGTCCAACCGTCTCTACAAGGTATTTGAGGAGACCAAGCGTGACTGGAACGGCGATTACCATGAGAAGGACGAGGATCTTGCATATGACGGAAGAATCATGGACTCTTACCTTTCCGAGCATATGTGCGAGGGCTGGCTGGAGGGATATCTTCTCACCGGTCGTCACGGCTTCTTCGCTTCCTATGAAGCGTTTATCCGTGTGGTAGACTCCATGTGTGCGCAGCACGCAAAATGGCTGAAGGTCTGCAATCAGCTCTCCTGGAGAGAGGAGATTGCTTCCCTGAACCTGATCCTTACCTCCAATGTATGGCAGCAGGATCACAATGGATTTACCCATCAGGATCCCGGCTTCCTGGATCATATTGCAAACAAGAAGGCAGACGTTGTGCGTATGTACCTTCCCCCCGATGCGAACTGCCTGCTGTCCTGCTTCGATCACTGTATCAGAAGTAAGAACTATGTAAACGTGATTGTTGCGTCCAAGCATCCCAGCCATCAGTGGCTGACCATGGAGCAGGCTGTGAAGCACTGCACTCAGGGTATCGGCATCTGGGATTGGGCAAGTAACGACCAGGGAGAAGAGCCCGATGTTGTTCTGGCATGCTGTGGTGATACTCCTACCAAGGAAGCACTTGCCGCAGTTACCATTCTGCGCGACAATATGCCTGAGATTAAGATTCGTTTCATCAACGTCGTTGACCTGATGAAGCTGGAGCCTCATACAAAGCATCCTCACGGACTTACCGATGTGGATTACGATGCTCTGTTTACCAAGGATAAGCCCATCATCTTCGCATTCCACGGCTATCCTACCCTGGTACATGAGCTGACCTACCATCGCACCAACCGCAACTTAAGCGTTCACGGTTACATGGAAGAGGGTACCATTACCACTCCTTTCGATATGAGAGTACAGAATGAAATCGACAGATATCATCTGGTAATGGATATCATCAATCATCTTCCTCAGCTTGGCAACCGTGGTGCATATCTGCTTCAGAAGATGCGCGATACTCTGGTAGCACATGACCAGTATATCTCCGAGTACGGACAGGATCTTCCTGAGGTACGCGAGTGGACATGGCATACCCCTGAAGAGGCTTAATCCTCCTCTTTGGATAAATCAAGATAAAAGAAAAAAGATAAGGTGATGTCGCGAGACATTGCCTTATCTTTTTTTGTACAACAAGGGTATGTTAAAAGTATATGTTTGAACGGTAATGTGATAAATGTAGTAACTTATACCAGAGTGGAAGTCAGTTTTTGGCGGAAGTACTGAATCCGTTGATTAATGAGGATATCGTTTATAGAGATGGAAATGCAAAATCACCGA
>SAMEA3663235__coassemble_519_pt1 | contig 12406 bp, 11 predicted proteins | sample SAMEA3663235__metabat2_low_PE_011 | metagenome-assembled genome bin SAMEA3663235 (sample SAMEA3663235) | pig gut metagenome | biome: pig gut; feature: pig-associated habitat; material: faeces | place: China | collected 2013 | reverse complement strand
ACAGACCTTGGATTCTTCTTATTCCAGGTTCGGTTTCCCAGCTCCTCCCATACGTTTGCCGCTCCACCGATGGCTGCAGTCAGGGTGTTACCCTCAGGCTTCTCATAGGGCAGAGGGCTGTCCCGATAAACGGTCTTTCTAAGCAGAACCACAATTCCATCCACAATACTGTCCGGAATCCGGCACAGTATTCCGCAAACTGTGGGCAGTATTTTTAGCAAAAGAGGTCTGTACAGCAGATTTTCCAGATTCAGCCATGTCGGCCAGACATCCACATAAACCCGATGTCCTTCTTCCTTCTTCATCAGACAGCCTCGAACGAAGAAGGTATAGACAACGGCACCTGTCAATACGGAAATCAGAGCGCCTTGCAAATTCGTCAGGCTAAAATACCTCACCTCATGTCCATAAGCCTCCAGTCCCATGAACGCCTGGCTCACTGCGGCTGCCTTATTCATCGTGAATTCCGGTATCAGACCCCAGACAAACAAAACAACAGCACTTACGGTCAAGCCAAGACCGGCCGTAACACCCATGTATCTCTTCTGTCCGTCATATTTGTTCTGCAGCTCCTCATCCCGGTTTTTTTCCAGAAACAGTACGGCAAAAAGCTTCGTCATATAGGCTACGGTGAGACCACCGGAAAAGAGAAATACATACTCCACTGCCTTCCACAAATCGTTTCCTCCGTACTCCACGATTGCCTCGTGCAGAAGAGTCTTGGACACATAGCCGCCAAACATGGGTATTCCGCCTACTGCCAGCGCACCGGCGAGGAAAATCGACATAATGAGCGGCTTTTTTCTTCCCCAGCCACGAATCCTGTTGAGATCCAGGGAATGTGTATTCCAATAAACCACGCCTGCTGCCAGAAAAAGCACCAGCTTAATCAACGAATGATTCACCATATGAAGCAGGGTGCCGTGTACTGCCAGGGCATTTTCCTCTCCCAGAAGCCCCTGCATGCCGATACCCACCAGAATAAATCCAATCTGGGACACGGAGGAGCAGGCCAGGGTCCGCTTCAAATCGATAGAAAAGACCGCCAGTACCGCCCCTAGCAGCATGGTAACCACGCCAAGAAACAGAATCACCTTCCCCCAGGCACTGTCCCACAGGAAGAGCTGACAGCTCAAAATCAGGGTTCCGTAGATACCGGCCTTAGTCAGGATACCGGACAGCAGGGCAGACGCCGGTGCCGGTGCCACGGGATGCGCTTCGGGAAGCCAGATGTGCACGGGAAAGGCACCTGCCTTGGCACCGAAGCCAAACAACATACAGAATCCGGCGATTCTGAGCCATAGTCCGGGGTTACCACTTTGTTCGGAGACAGTAGCCCACAAATCCTTCAGTTTTTCCACATACAGGGGTTGTCCCGGGACATATAATCCACAGCCTTCCGCAATATGATACACCAGAAAGATTCCCATAAGCATCACCAGACCACCGATGACCGCCACTGCCAGATAGGTTCCCGCCGCCCGGAGAGAGGGTCTGTTTTCCTCCTGCGCCACCCACACATAGGAGGTAAAGGACATAATCTCGAAGAAAATAAACAGGGTATATAAGTCCGCAGAAAGGAACACGCCCATGGTAGCTCCCAGCGTCCAGAACAGAAACAGGTAAAATCTGCAGACATTATTATGTTCCCTGAAATACTCCCCCGACAGAAGAGTAGCCATCAGCCACATAAACACAGCCACACTTCCGTATACCACGCGAAAGCCGTCCAGCACAAAATGAAGACCGAAACCACAGACCTCTGGCAGAGTGCAGCGCAGCACCGATACCTCTCCACCCGTGGATAGACAGGTCTTCCAAACCAGCCAAAACATCAGTAGCAGCTCTGCTGCCGCAAATATCACCGCCAGTCCTCCACCCGGCTTCTTCTGACCCAGACTTCCCACCGCATATACTGCAAGCCCGGCAACAAAGGGAAAAAACACCAGTACAGGCAATATCATCTCCAACATCATTCCAGCCTCCTAACTGACGGACATCGCTGCAATCTCCTGCAGCAGCTCCATCACCTGCCCGGAACACAGACCGAACACAATCATCATCACAACAAAGAAAACAAGGGGTACCAGCATCCTCCATCCGGGATCCTTCACATCCGGAAGTCTGTCATAGTCAAAATCCTTCCCCGGAAAGAAAGCCCTCACCACAATGGTCAGCATGTAGATTGCCGTCAAAAGTGCGGAAATCAATAGAGCCGCCACACCAATCCATGCCACCGTATCTTCACTTTCCATCGCCGCCTTTGCCAGATACCACTTACTGACGAAGCCGCAGAGTCCCGGCACACCCATCAGTGCAAGAGCCGACACGGTAAAGATGACAAATACCCTGGGCATTTTTCTCCCCATTCCGTCCAGCTCGTGTATATAACTCTTCCCCGTCTTGTGCATGACAGCGCCGGCGCAGAAGAAGGAACAGATTTTCATAAAGGAATGAAACAGCATATGTGCCATGGCGCCCACCAGTCCCAGGGGAGTCATGAGAACCACGCCGAAGAGGATATAGGAAAGGTTGCTCACCGTGGACCAGGCAAGCCTCCTCTTGATGTGTGTCTCCTTCAGGGCACGGCTGCAGCCGTAGACAATGGTAACAATCACCAGCCCCATCACAGTGTATTGTGCCCACGTACCTCTGAGCAGCCGGATTCCAAAGCTGAAATAGGTGATACGCATCACTGCAAAGGCTCCGGTATTCACCACCGCCACTGCATGCAGCAGCGCAGTTACCGGCGTGGGCGCCACACCTGCCTTGGGAAGCCAGGCGGAAAAGGGCCACATAGCCGTTTTTACCGCAAAGCCGCAGAAGGAAATAATATAAATCAGGTACATCATATTGGTTTTATCCCCGACCTTAACCAGATTCATCACACCCCCGGGGATAAAGGAGGAAGTGCATCCATAGGTCAGAATAAAGATAACACCCACAAAAGCAAAGGCAGCGCCGCCCAGCATATAGTAAAGGTACGTACGGCTTGCCAGAATGGCTTCCCTGGTTCTGGTGAACATCACCAGGGGCAGGGTAATCAGGCTCAGCATCTCAAAGAAAAAGTACATGGTAAGAATATTTTCGGAAAGGGCAATTCCCAACGTGATGCCATAGGTAATCACATAGAACATAAAGAAGGTCTTTTCCCCCTTCTCCCCCTTCATATATTCAAAGGCATAGAGCAGCGCAAAGGGCCAGAGTATGGCTGACATCCCCGCAAACAGCGCACCCATCCCGTCCAGCTGCAGACGGATGCTTAAGTTTCCCGTAAAACGGAATACGGTAAGGGCGCCCTCAGGTCTGTACAACAGAAGCAGGAACACCAGAATGGAATTCAGGATCGCCATCACTTCCGTGAAAAGCAACATATTTTTTCTGCTCCGGAACTTCATCACAGAAATCAGAATTCCGGTGATAAAGGGGATGAGAACTACAAACAGCATTCTCATTTCATTCATAATCCCACCTCCCATCCGAATACTCCGGCGGCTTCAACCGCATATCCGGTCAAAATCTGCGGAAATACTCCCAAAAGCACCGCAAGAGCTGCCAACACAATCAAAGGAATCAACATGAACCAGGAAATTCTTACTTTACCGGAATGTTTCTCATCCTCTTCCTCTCCCGGGAAAAAGCCCTTCATGACAATCGGAAGCAGATACCCGGCCGTAAGAAGCGCACTGAGAAGCAGTACGATCGGTCCCAGCCAAGATATGACACCAGTGTCAGACTTCAGTGCACCCTCCGCCAGATACCATTTACTGATAAAGCCACCGGTAGGCGGAATGCCGATCAGTGCCAGGGAAAATAATGTATAACACCACATCACTGCGGGCATTCTTTTCCCCAGACCCTTCAGCTCATCCACCTTCGTATACTCAAAGCAATACAGGAAGACACCGGCCACCAGGAACAGTCCACACTTCACTACCGCATGGATCGCCGTATGCAGGAGAGCTCCCACGTAGGCCATGGGGGTCAGAAGGGACAGGCCAAACAGAATATAGGAGACCTGACTCACCGTGGAATAGGCCAGCCTCTTCTTGAAGCCCTGCTCCCGAAATGCCAGCATGGAGCCCATAAATACTGTCAACAATGCCAGAATCATCCAGGTATACTGTACCCAGGTGCCCCGAATAAAGTCAGCGCCAACCACATAGAAAACTCCGCGAATCAATGCCAGCACGCCGGACTTGACAATGACGCCGGACAATACCGCCGAGGCCGGAGAGGGCGCCACGGGATGGGCTGAGGGCAGCCAGGCATGAAGGGGCAGCATACCGGCTTTCACACCAAAGCCCAAGATCATCACAAATATTCCCACCAGGACAAATCCCTCATGACCTGACACAGTCGTCATATTTAAGCTGCCGCCGGCAGTAAAGGTCAGGGAATCACAATACCGGTACAGCACATAGATACCAAACAATCCGCCATAGGCACCGCACATGGAATAAAACAGATACTTCAGTGCCGCCATGATGGCTTCTCTCGAGCCGTTGTGCAATACAAGGGGCATGGATACCAGGGTCATCAGCTCATAGAACAGGTACATGGTAACCAGATTGCCGGAGAAGTCCAGCCCAACCAGTACACCATACAGCAAAAGGTAAAAACCAAAATATCTCTTTTCCTCACCCTCATGCTTCAGATAGACAAAGGAATAAAAGCCTGCTGCCAGCCATATCACACTGACAATGGTCACAAACCATCTGCTGATTTCATCTACCTTGAAATATACGGGAAGACCATCCACCAGTGTAAAGAGAGTCATACTGCGCCGGCCGGTCCAGGCCGCTGACAGCACCAATGCCACGGAAACCGTAAGCACCACTGCCACAACCGGAGGAAGCCAAGGAAGCTTCCGGGGCTCTTGCTTCACTGCCCTCAGATGCTCCGAAAAAGAGCCAAGTAACAGACAGATACCTGCCGTAGCAGGCAGCAATAAGGAAACCAACAATAATATGTCCATGCTTTTCATCCTTCCGGGTCATTCTGACCCTTATTCAAACATTCCAAGTCCCGCTTCTATCAGATGTAGCAGGGGCTCTGAATTCAGACCCAGCAACAGATTCAATAAAATAAAGAATACCAGCGATACGGATTTGGCAGGCTGCTCCTTCCAGTTTACTCTTCTGCATTCCACTGTGGGTCTCTGGCTGACAATGGCAGCAGATTCCGGCACCGGGGTATAAATACGGATAACCGTCTTCATAAAATAAACCGCATTGAGCACTGTACTGATGGCCAGGGCAATCAGGGTAGGCAGCATCTTTCTGTCATGCCCCATGGCCGCCTGGGCAAATAAAAGCTTGGAAATAAATCCCGAAAACATGGGAATACCCACCATGGACAGGGAGCCCACCGTAAATGCAACGCCTGCCAGCTTATTCCGGTAGCCCGCACCCGTGAGATCCCGGTAATGCCTGCTGCCGCCGGAGGAATCCGACAACCCGGAGGCCGCCACAAAGAGCAGCGCCTTCGTTGCCGCATGAGAAAGAATGTGATACACACTCGCCCTCACCGCCACCTCGGTTCCCAGACCGAAGCCCATATAGATATAGCCTATCTGGGCAACGGAGGAAAAGGCTATCATTCTCCGGATATCCTTCTCCTTGATAGCACTGACGGACCCCATAAGCATTCCGAGGATACCGAAGACAAACAGGATATTGATGACCCTGCTTTCACAGACTACCGAAAACCCGATGACCCTGTAAAAAATCTTTACCAGTAGGAAAATATAGCCCTTGGACACCAGGGAGGACAAAATCGCAGCCGAGGACAGGGTAGAATAACCGTAAGCATCCGGCAGCCATGCGTGGAAGGGATAAAGCGCACTCTTGATGGCCAGACCAACGGACATCAGTCCCAGAGCCAGAATCAGAGGCACATGATACTGCCCCGATGCCGCCAGGAGCTGCACGGCTTCCTTGATATTACTCATTAGGAGCTGACCTGTCAGGTCATACAGAAAGCAGATGCCCAGCAGCAACAGACCGGAACCCAGCAGACTCATAATCATATATCGCGTTGCCGCTTCGATATTCCTTCCGTTCTGCCTGATCATGATCAGACCGCAGGCGGATATGGTATTTATCTCCACAAAAACATAGGCCGTAAACAGATCATTGGTATAAATCAGCGCCAGCAGGGAACAAAGCAGCAGATTCACCATGATATAATACAGATTCTGCTTACTCTCCTCAATCTCCGCCTCTCTCTCAGCAATGCCGCCCATCATACAGAGCATCATGATAATGCAGAAGAACACCGCCATGAAGGCTTCCAGAATACCTACCCGTATTTCGTTGCCCCAGGGTGCCGGAAAATGGCCCATGATATATACAAAGGCCTGCTTTGTTTTCAGCGTATATGCCAGTACAAAGGAGGACATAATCCCCACAGTCCCGATGACCAGCGTATTCAGCCGTTTCGCCCATTTCCCGTTCAATATGGATGTCAATGGTCCGGAAAACAGGGACAAAATAATCGACATGAAGGGAAAATTCCGCACGAAATCCATTATTTTCCCTCCTTTTTTAACAGAGTTGAAATCTCATCCAGATCCAGTGTGTGATATCTACGGTACAGACGGATGGTAAGGGACAGCATCAGCGCTGTAACCGACACGGACACAACGATGCCGGTCAGCACCAGACCACTGGGAATGGGATTGACATAAGCCTCCACATTCTGCACGCCATCCACCACCACGGGAGCCTTTCTGTTCATGATATAGCCCTTCAGGGCAAGAAACAGATATGTGGCAGTGTCCATGATATTCAGACCGATAATTTTTTTGATCAGATTTTTCTGCAAAAGCAGATTGGAGAAGCCGATTCCAAACAAAATCATTGCCACCGCTTCAGGAAAATTATTTAACAGATTTGAAAAATTCATCTCCAACACCGCTCCTTTCCAGTGAAATACTTTGATTCGGCGTCAATAGCCGCCCTTGCGGAACATGACATAAAAGGTGTACATGGTTCCCGCAACAACGATACCCACGCAGATATTCAACAGCAGGATCAGACCGCTGCTTAAGATTGCCCCGGGGGTTCCCAGGGGGATGATGCTCTCGATATGGTTTGCCCCGGTGTAGAAGGAATAGCTCTTTGCAAGGCTGTAACAGGCCAGAGCACCGAAGCTGAGACGACGGTAGGTTTTTGCCGTGAAAAATTTTTCCGTCTTCTCAAATCCAAAAGCATTCAGGTACAAAATCAAGCCTGCTCCAATCACGGCACCGCCGGAAAATCCTCCCCCGGGTCCCAGGTGCCCTGCCAGAATGATATAAATACCGAAAATAAAAATGGGCGGTACCAGGATCCTCGCTGCTGTCTGCAGAATCACATCATTCTTCGGTTCATAGATTCTGTCGTTGGCTTCATTGGACTTCTGAAGCTCCTTCTTATCCAGTCGCAGCAGTATCAATACCGTACAGGTTGCAATAAACAATACATGGGATTCCCCCAGGGTATCAAAGGCCCTGTAGTCCAGTATCATACCGGTGACGATATTGACGGCACCTGTCTCCTGAAGTCCCTTCTCAATATATCTCTCCGACACCTCATTGTTGGCCGGATTCTCGGGATGACCGAAGGTAGGAAGGTAGGACACACCGATTAAAAGCATGGTAACAAGAAACAGACAGAAAATGACACTGAACACCTTATACATTTTACCGAAAAGCCTGATTTCGGCATTGTGCTCCAGGTCATACACCTTCTTTGCCAGCTGCTGATTTTCTTCCTCCCTCTGCAGCCTCTCGGATTCAGTCTCACAAAACGGTACCTGCGGCTTCATCTCCACGGTATCCAGATAGGGATCCTTACTGCCGTTCAGCCACTGCCTGAATTTATAGGATATGGTTTTTTCATACTGTTCCTGCGGAACTTTTTTACTCATCTTGCTGTTCCCCCTCCTGTCCCGACGGCTCCCTCTCCGGTTGCATGTCCTTCTCCGTTTTCATGATGGCATGTATCTTTTTCAACGTCAGCAAAAAGAGCACCGTTGTTACTCCGGCACCCACGGCAGCCTCCGTGATGGCAAGATCCGGAGACTCCAGCAGAATCCAGATAACAGACATGATTAAGCTGTAGGACATAAAGATCAGAACGGTGTTGAGAAGATTTTTGGAAAAACTGGCTGCAACGGCACAAAGCACCAGAAATCCAAGTAAAATACACATGAATACTGTCATTTTACCTCCTCCTTCTCTTCCGTTTCTCCACTGCATTTTCCCTCACGGCTTTCCTCTCCCTTGGTCAGAATGAGCCTTCGATAATGCTTGTCCTGCTCCTCATCCGTTGTCACCTCAAGCCTGGCTATCAGATGGGAAGACACCGGGGAGGAAAACCAAAGAAAGATAATTACCACGAACAGCTTGAGGGAAGTAAGATTCATGCCGTTCATAATAATCAGCCCCAGAATGCAGGCACCGATACCCAGGGTGTCTCCCATAGCCGCCGCATGCATCCTGTTCAGCACATATTTAAACCGAAACACACCAATCATTTCAAAGATAAAAATTGTGGTTCCAAGGAGCAATAACAGCGCCCCCGCCAGAAACTTTATCCACTCTATCGCTTCCATCTCAGCTTTACCGCCTTTCTTCCCGGAATGTCTCCGCCTTGCAGTTCTCTTTCTGTTTCCCGGACTCCGCTGTTTCTGCTTTGTCCTTATTATTCACTTCTCTGCTTTGTCGTTCCCGTCGCATTTTCCGGGTTCGTCCCCTGCTGTGTACTCCCCGGACTTTGTCTCCCCCGACATTTCCGCGATCTTTTTACGCTCCAGATAAACACCCATATATACCTTGGTCAATACAATCACCGCCAGAAAGCTGATCATGGCATAGATGACACAGATGTCAGCAAGATAATCCTCCTGTAACATCAGCGTAAGAACTGCAATCATGACAATGACCATGGTGCCCAGCATATTGACAGCCACAATACGGTCGGCTGTCTTCGGCCCTATCACCGCCCGCAGCAGACACAAAAGTGCCAACACTGCAAGAAAAATCAAAATGGCAGTAAACAGTATTTCGTAAGCCTGCTCCAATCCTTCGATTCCTTTTCCCATACGACAACCCCTTTCCTTATCCTTCCGAGTTCCGACCTTTTCTCGACTTCCATCCGTTATTTCGAGTTCCGACCTGTCCTCTCACCCTATCCTACTTCTCCAACTTCCTGAGGCGCTCCTCAATCTCGCTGTTCTCCAGCCCCTCCGCCAGGGACTCGTCCAGACAATGAACCACATATTCCGAACCCTCCAGCGATACTGTGATGGTACCGGGCGTCAAGGTGATGGCATTGGCCAGAAAAGCCTTTCCTGTAGGCGTTTCCAGGTCCGAGCGGAAGGTGACCAGCACAGGCTCTATCTCCTCCTCCTGGGACAAAATCAGATGAAGGACATTGGAATTCGCCTTCAGAATCTCCAGAACCAACAGAACAAGATACCTTACGCCCTGAAAAATCTTTTTGTAGATATGTATTTCCTTCTGTACGGAATAATCTGCAAACTTACAGCTAAACCCGAAAATCGCCCCTGCTATCAGGATTCCGAAGATACAGATTTCCCATGTAATCCTGCCGTTAAATATCACCCAAAGCAAAAAATACAGTATGAACATGACTCAGCCTCCGTTAAAAACGATTACATTTTAGCACAAAAATATTTTTTTTCAATGTATTTTAATGTATAAAAAAAGGCACATTGATTATCATTCCTCAATGCACCTTTGCCTATACTTTCCAATCGATTATTTCTGCCGAATATACCATGCGTATCCGTCAGGTCAGACCATACCCACTCTCTCGAAATATTTCATCAGGATATCCGCACAATTCTCTGCCCCATGGACCGAGGTATCAAGAATCATATGATAATTGCTCACATCTCCCCAGACCTTGCCCGTATGCTGATAATAATACTCGGAGCGCTCTCTGTCATTCTTCTCCAGCATCTCTTTGGCCTCTTCATAGGGCAGGGATTCCTTCTTCATGATACGTCTGATACGGTCTTCCTTGTCCGCGCAGACATAGATGTTGAACACATTGGATTGCCCGCTCAGAATCTCGGAAGCACACCGCCCCAGAATAATGCAGGATTCCTTTGCCAGCTCCCTGATGACCTCTGCCTCATCGGAATAATTGTTTTCATGCAACTCGTTTTCAATATAAGCCTTATCATAAACCGGAATCTCCAGCTTCTTGGAAAGCTGCTCCGCAATCATGCTGGCACCGGTGCCGAATCTGCGGCTCACGGTAATCACAAATCCCATGACAATCCTCCTCTGTTGTTACAATTCTTTTTGAGTAAAGTCATTTTATCATATATTGTTTTGGGTTACAAGAAAATACATACTCTGAGTTTACTTCAATTCATTCGCCATCTGATAGAGACTGTAGTATACTCCCTTCTTCTCCATCAGCTCCTCATGGTTGCCTTCCTCCGTGATGCCCTCCTCCGTCAGCACCATGATTCGGTCCGAATTGCGGATGGTGGAGAGTCTGTGGGCAACGGTCAGCGTAGTACGTCCCTCCGACAGCGCCGCAAGAGACTTTGCCACAGCGTACTCACTCTCGTTGTCCAGGGCGGAGGTTGCCTCGTCCAGAATCATGATGGGGGCATCCTTCAAAAACATTCTGGCGATGCTGATTCGCTGCTTCTGTCCCCCGGAGAGCTTTACGCCCCGCTCACCGATATAGGTGTCATACCCATCCTTCAGCTCCTTGATAAACTCGTGTGCCCCGGCTTTCTTTGCCGCCGTCTCCACCTCTTCCCTGGTGGCGTCTGTCTTACCGTAGACGATATTTTCATAGACCGTGCCGGAGAAAAGATAGACCTCCTGCTGTACCACACCAATGTTCCTTCGCAGACTTTTCAGTGTCAGCTCCTTAATATTCTTTCCGTCAATATAAATATTTCCGGCGGTCACATCATAAAATCTGGGAATCAGATTACAGAGTGTGGTCTTGCCACCGCCGGAGGGACCCACCAGCGCCACCTTTTCCCCGGGCTTAATGTTGAGATTCAGATTCCGGAATACCTGATTATGATCGTCCGGATATTCGAAGCTCACATCTTCAAACACAATATTTCCCTTCGTATTTTCCAATGCCACCGCCCCGGGTTCATCCAGAATATCAATATCCGCATCCATAATCTGAAAAAATCTCTCAATACCCGTCATTCCCCTCTGGAACTGCTCCGCAAACTCAATGATACGGCGAATGGTTGTGATAAAGGTGGAGACATACATGACATAGGCGACCAGATCAGCGGGACTCACGGCACCCCGAATGAGAAAGCAACCTCCTGCTCCAATCACCGCAAGATACATCAGACCGTCAAAAAATCTCGTGGAGCAGGCAAAAAGACCCATATAATGATAACTGTGCCTTTTGATATCATAGAACTTCAGATTGTCCTTCTCGAACTTCTCGTTTTCCACATCCTCGTTGGCAAACGCCTTGACCACCTTCTGCCCCAGCAGACTGTCCTCAATTCTGGCATTCAGCTCTCCCACCAGAACCCGCTGCTGACGAAACATGGCACGTACCTTAAAATTGATTTTTCCGCAGATGACCAGCATAAAAGGGATTATGAGAAAAATAATCAGGGTCAAAGGTACATTAATACTGCACAGAATGATAAAGGAAGCCACACCCTTAATACCCGCAATGAAAAACTCTTCCGGACAATGATGGGCAAATTCCGTAACATCAAACAAATCACTGGTAATCCTGCTCATGATCTGCCCTACTTTTGTATTGCTGTAGTAGGTGTCCGATAGCTGCTGAAGATGGGCATAGGCGTCCCGTCGCATATCCGTCTCCATATCCACGCCCATGACATGACCGTTGAAAGCCATGTAATAATAAGCCACCACATCAATCAACCGCAATATCAGATACAGGAGACCCAATTTACCAATGACACTAAGGGTCAGAAGTGCCGGATTCTCCATAGCCTGTCCCGTGATATACCTCACAATCAAAGGCAGAACAATCTCACACAACGTGGTCAGGGCAGCACAGAACAAATCCAGACACAAAACCCTCCGATGCCTTTTATAATAAGGGAGAAATCTCTTTATCAGTTCTGTAGACTTGTATTTTCTCTCGTTCATACCTACCTCTTTCCTGTCGGTTATTATGATTTCTCTTTCACTTTGTTCTTGGCATTTTCCCAAGCCTCATCCATGGCGTCTTGTTCCGCTCTGCCTTTCACAACAGCCTTATACTTCCACTTTCCGCCAAAATATCTTGCCACACATACCAGCGCCGTGGTTCCCCAGGTAGCACCTGTAGTCATCCAGACTCCCCAGTAACCAATTGCCGAAATGCTTGTAAAAATAAAGGCGTAAATAAGTCGGCAGGCCACCTCGGTAATC
>SAMEA3663235__coassemble_510_pt1 | contig 12644 bp, 8 predicted proteins | sample SAMEA3663235__metabat2_low_PE_011 | metagenome-assembled genome bin SAMEA3663235 (sample SAMEA3663235) | pig gut metagenome | biome: pig gut; feature: pig-associated habitat; material: faeces | place: China | collected 2013 | reverse complement strand
ACCGGGCAGGCGAAGGCGGGGAATCGGTAAAGCTTGAGGAGATCAAAACATACCTGAGCGGATTTGGTCTCTCTTATGATGTGAAGAAGCTGGAAGCTATAGTTCTGGGAGATGGGGATGGCTTTTGTGCTCTTGGCATCGGCAAGTGTCCGGAGATACCTGAGACCTACAATCTGTCTGTCTCAGACGACAAGATGAAGGTAACAGTTCGTTTTATTGCAGCTTCGGAGACCGGAAAACGAATGACTTTTACGGATTTCCTTAAGGATCTGCGTTTCCGCAATATTATTTTTGGTATCCGTGAAGAGGAGCTAAAGAAGCATTTTGAATCAGAAGGAGTTTATTGTACGGAAGTTGTGGTTGCGGAAGGCAAGGATGCCGTACAGGGGTATGATGCCAGGATAGAGTATTATTTTGACACGGATATGCATAAGCGTCCCCTGATGAGAGAAGACGGAAGTGTGGATTATTTCCAGATGACCACCATTCATCAATGTAAGAAGGGAGAATTACTGGCCAGAATCATTCCCGAAGATCCCGGGGAAACAGGCTACAATGTTTTTGGACAACCCATTGTACCCAGGGATGTGAAGCGGCAGACACTCAAATACGGAAGAAATATTGAACTCTCAGAAGACAGAAGAGAGATACGTTCCATGGTCGACGGACATGTATCTCTTGTGGAGGATAAGGTCTTTGTCTCCAGCATCTTCCAGGTGAAAAATGTGGACGTTTCCACCGGAAATATTGATTTTGAAGGCAGCATAGAGATAGAAGGATATGTTGCGGAGAATTTTGAAGTAAAGGCCGGTGGGGATGTTATTGTAAATGGTCTTGTAGAAGGGGCTAAAATCACGGCAGGAGGCAACATTATCATTGCCAAGGGTATGAATGGTATGGGTAAGGGCTTCCTCAAGGCAGGCAGGGATGTGGTAGTGAAGTTCTTAGAGAATGCCAGGGTTGTTGCCGGGGGCTATGTACAGACCGAGGCAATCATGCACAGCCATATTTCCGCAGGAGCAGATGTCAGGGTGGAAGGCCGGAGAGGTGTCATTGTAGGCGGTCATGTACAGGCGGCTCAGGGAGTGTCAGCGAGGACGATAGGAGCTAACATGGGTGCTTCCACGATTCTGGAAGTAGGAGTGAATCCTCTGATTAAGGAGCAGGTAGTAAGACTGCAGAAGGGAATAGAAGAAAACGAAAAGACCATAAAGGACGCCAGAGTGATATTGGAGAACTTTACGGAGAAGCTCAAGAAGGGCGTTAAGTTCACCGAGAGCCAGGTGAAGTACATGAAAACGGTGGCTCAGATGATTGAAGATAAGACGGCGGAAGCCGGCAGATTGAATGAGAAGCTGAATCGGTTTCGCAGCGTGATGGAAACCCAGAAAAGCGCTGAAGTTGTTGTGATGGATATTATTTATCCGGGTACTACAATTATTATTGGAGATGCAATCAAAACGATTCAGACGGAATACCATTATTGCAAGTTTGTAAAGGAGAAGGGCGAAGTCTGTATGGCAGCTATGTAGATATTTGCCTGATAAGAAAACTATGGCATTTGGTGCAATCGAATTAACAACAATATCAAGATCCCAGGACTATTCTTCCATAAAACAAAACGAAGACAACAAAGCTGCCCTGAGCCAGGCAAACGGGCAGATTCAGGTTGAAAAGAATGAGAACCGAAAGAACCGGGAGATTCACAGCAGTGATAACGCACAGTGGCATAGGGATCAGCATGATGCCAGAGAAAAGGGCAGGAATGAATACAATGGGGATGGCGGTGCAAAAAGGGAGAAACAAAAAGAAGAACGTGTTGTTGTAAAGGGACGCACCGGGTTTGATATCAGGATTTAAGCGAGAGTAGTAACGGATGGAGATTATGGAGATTGTCCTGTTGGTAGCAGGAGGGATTATTTTTATATTGAGCTTTTTCATTCCTGAGAGAAAGACGGGGAGCTCCGTTCAGACGAAGGAAGCAGCCAGGGAAGAGATATCGAGCCTGGTTGCGGACGAAATGGACAAGGTTCGAAGTCATGTCGACGAAGTAGTGGATGAAGCTGTGAATTATGCAATGGAAAAGACAGAACGGTCTCTGGAACGTCTGTCAAATGAAAAGATTATGGCGGTCAGTGAGTATTCGGATACCGTACTGTCGGAGATACACAAAAACCACGAGGAAGCGATATTTCTCTATGACATGCTTAACAGCAAGCATACGAACCTTAAAAATACGGTTTCCGAAGTCAACAAGACTGTAAAAGAGGCAGAAGAAGCGGTGACGGGGCTTCAGAGAATGGCACCGCAACTTAGGGAAGATGACGGGATGATGCAGGAGGCAGAGAAAGCATCCGAGTCCGGCAGAAAGAGTATTGAAAATACAGGAATGGAGAGAAAAACAGAAAGCTCCTTTTCCGATACCGACAGTATTATACCGGAAACAGACGCAGAGAGACGAAATAGTAACCGGAGGATACTGGAATTGCATAACCGGGGCAAATCCGATGTTGTGATCGCAAGAGAGCTGGGACTTGGTGTTGGGGAAGTGAAACTGGTTATTGATCTGTTCCGGAATCAACAGAAATGAGGCATCAATTGAAATTAAAATATTACTTGAGAGGGCTGGGAATCGGAATTGTTGTTACAGCCCTTTTAATGGGATTTGCGACAAGAGAACGTCTGCCACTGACAGACGCTGAGATAAAAGCGAGGGCCAGGGCGCTGGGAATGGTGGAAAGTGATTCCGTACAGCTTTCGGATATTCGACAGCCGGGCAGTACACAGTCTGACCGGGATACTCCAGAGAATCAGGAACCGGAAGAGAGCAGAGAACCGGAAGAAAGCAAAGAACCGGAAGAGAGCAGAGAACCGGAAGGAAGCAAAGAACCGGAAGAGAGTCAGAGTACAAATCCTTCAGAAGAAGAATCATATGTAACCATAGTGGTAAATAAGGGTTATAGTTCAGATACCGTCAGCCGTATTCTGGCGGAGGCGGGGTTGGTTGAGGATGCCGGCGCATTTGACAGATATCTTGTCAATGCCGGCTATGCAACGAGGATTCGGATTGGAACATACAGGATTTTGATGGGTACTTCCCGGGAACGGATTGCCCAAATAATCATCGGAGCGGAATAAACCCATAGGATGACATCGCTGCGAAAATGAAAAAGAAAATGCAAAAGATAACGCAAAAAGTCAGAAAACCCCTTGTCATAGGGGTTTTCTTATGCTATAATCCGAATGTTGTGAAAAAAACACGCATTCCGATTCGATGAGGGTTCTTTGCCCGGAAGTGTCTTGGTTTGTTGAATGGCTGAGACAGTTCGGTGCAGAGTGTTTATCGGAGCTAACCGTGGGAATAACGCAGCCCGGGGCAGAAAAGGAATAGCGGAAGTAAAAACCATACGGAGGTAGAAAAAAATGAGCGTTATTTCAATGAAGCAGTTACTTGAAGCAGGTGTACATTTCGGACACCAGACCAGAAGATGGAACCCTAAGATGGCTCCTTACATCTTCACAGAGAGAAACGGTATCCACATCATCGACCTTCAGAAGTCTGTAGGAAAGGTTGACGAGGCGTACAGAGCAATTTCTGAGATCGCTGCACAGGGTGGAACCATCCTTTTTGTCGGCACCAAGAAGCAGGCTCAGGACGCTGTTAAGACTGAGGCTGAGCGTTGCGGTATGTACTATGTAAATGAGAGATGGCTGGGCGGTATGCTTACCAACTTCAAGACCATTCAGTCCCGTATCGCAAGACTTCGTGCAATCGAGAAGATGTCTGAGGACGGAACCTTTGATGTACTTCCCAAGAAGGAAGTTATCGAGCTTAGAAAAGAGTGGGATAAGCTTGAGAAGAACCTGGGCGGAATCAAGAATATGACCAGAATCCCCGATGCTATTTTTGTAGTTGACCCTAAGAAGGAGAAGATCTGTGTTCAGGAGGCTCATTCTCTCGGAATTACTCTGATCGGTATCGGCGATACCAACTGTGATCCTGAAGAGCTTGACTACATCATCCCCGGCAATGACGATGCTATCAGAGCCGTAAAGCTCATCGTTGCAAAGATGGCTGATGCTGTTATCGAAGCAAACCAGGGTGAAGCTGTTTACACCGCTGAGGATGTTGAGACTGAAGCAAGCGATATCGAAGAGGTTGCTGAGGCTGAAGAGTAAAGGAGGATATTTTTAATGGCTAATATTACCGCATCTATGGTTAAAGAGCTGCGCGAGATGACCGGCGCAGGTATGATGGATTGTAAGAAGGCTCTGGCTGAAACCGACGGCGATATGGATGCAGCCGTTGATGTGCTGAGAAAGGTGTCATCATATTCCTCCTCCGTCATGGGAATGAGGAAATCAGGTGCAGCCAAGATGGAGAAGAAGGCCAGCCGTATCGCAGCAGAAGGTGTTGCAAAGGTGGCTGTTTCCGACAATACAGCAGTTGTTGTAGAGGTTAACTCCGAGACCGACTTCGTTGCTAAGAATGAAACTTTCCAGGAGTTCGTACAGACCGTGGCAGATAAGGCACTCACTGTAGCAGCTGAAGAAGCAGGAGACGGAGAGGATGTATGCGCTATCCTTGATATGAAATCTCAGCTGGAAGAAAAGACCATGACTATCGGTGAAAAGCTTTCTATCAGAAGATTCAAGAAAGTTACCGGTGATTGTGTTGCTACTTATATTCACGGTGGCGGGAGAATCGGTGTCCTTGTAGCGGCTGATGGCGCAAGCGACGCAGCAGCTACAGAAGCATTGACTAATGTTGCAATGCAGGTTGCAGCTATGAACCCTCAGTATATCAGCAGAAACGATATTTCCGCTGATGAGCTGGCTAAGCTGAGAGATATCACTCTGGAGAGTGCATTGAACGATCCCTTCTCTCTTCCCAAGCCTATCTTGCAGAAGCTGATTGACAAGGCAGTAGATGGTTCCGTATGGAGTGCAGAAGATATTGCTATCTACAACGAGAAGAAGAGCAACATGAACTATCTGCCCAACTTCCTTTCCAACGAAGCAAAAAATGCACTGGCTCAGCTTGCCATGGAAGACAAGGCTGCTATTGCAGCAGATAAGATCTTTACCGGTCTTGTTGAGGGTCGCGTATCCAAGCAGTTGAAGGAGATTTGCCTGCTTGACCAGACTTATGTTAAGGCTGAAGACGGTAAGCAGTCTGTAGCTCAGTATCTTGCATCAGTTAACAAGAGTCTTGTTGTTACCAGAATGGTGCGTTTCGAGGTTGGTGAAGGCATGGAGAAGAAGCAGGAGAATTTCGCAGACGAAGTAAAGGCTCAGATGGCCGGAAAATAGTTCCTGAATCTCTTCTACGGATTTAAACATTCAAAGAGAATCAAAGGTGGATACTTTTGATTCTCTTTTTTGCTTTTTTATAGACAAGAAAATGAAACGCTGATATGATAAATAGAGATTGAATGCAAAAGAACCGGGATGAGGTACGGATTTTTGGAGGAAACACATGATTGGACTATATGTGGGATTACAGATTTTCGGAATTTTGATCATAGGGCTTGCACTGGCACTATTGTTGAACAACGACTGTTCCAGGGAACAGAAAATGATGATATTTTTTACGACAGGCGCTTTGATACAGAATGCGGCATATTTGCTTGAGATTAGCGCCGCCACGCCGGAAGTGGCTATTGCTGCTACCAAAATGGAATATTTGGGAAGCGGATTGATGCCTATCTTCTATTGTTGGTTTCTTTTTGCATACTGTTTTCGTAAACCGCCTAAAAAGCTCTTACTTTTCTGCACCATGATCAGTACGATCATCATAGGTCTTGTGTTTACCTGTGACATGCATAAATTGTACTATACCTCCATTGCATGGGAGACGGAGGGAGTATTCCCGCATCTGGTGCTTTCCTATGGACCTGCTTATTATGTATTTATGATCAGCAGCACTGTGATCCCGTATTCGCTCTCTGCCTATGTATTGCTTCGTTCCGTGATTAATGCCAGGACAAAAGCGGAGAGAAAATGCTTTGGGGGATTCTTTGTTTTGTCCTGTCTTCCTGTCGTGGCACTGATTTCATATGCTACAAAGTTGACAAAGGGTTATGACCCGACGCCCTTTGTATTCGGTATGACATTAGCTCTGGTAGTAATCTTTGTCTGGAGTAGAAGGAATTACGATTTTTATCGCATGGCGGCTGATATTGTCTTACATAACATGGATGACGGCATTGTTGTGTTGAACGAAAAAAGGCAGCTGCTCAGTTATAACGAGGCTGCAGGGAAAATATTCACAGAGTTGGTATTTCAGGCAGCCGGAGACAGTATTGTGAATGTGGAAGATTTTCCGCAGAGCATATTGGATGGAGATACGGATGGTGAGTTTGAATTAAATGGCAGATTCTATGAAGGACATGTGAAAAGATTGTCCGGTAACGGCAATAATAGAGGATATTTGTTTACTTTTATCGATAGGACCAAGACGAGAAACTATATTGAAGAAATCAAGTGTTTTCGGGAACAGGCCGAGAAAGCCAATCAGGCAAAGAGTGAATTCCTTGCCAACATGTCTCACGAGATCCGTACACCCATGAATGCCATTATGGGTCTCAGTGATTTGATCATGGAGGAGAGCAGAGGCAGGAAGGTATATTCCTATGCTTATGATATCAAGACTGCAGGCAGCAATCTGCTGTCCATTATCAATGATATCCTGGATCTTTCCAAGGTGGAAGCCGGTAAGATGGAGCTGGTTGTCAGAGATTACCACATTAAAAATATGGTTGACAGTGTGGTGAATATGATTGAGATATCCGCTTTCCAGAAGGGTCTGAGGGTATACAGCGATTATGACATGACGATGCCTTGTCAGTATCGCGGAGATGACGGAAGAATCAGACAAATACTGATTAACCTGATGAATAATGCAATGAAGTTTACCAAGGAAGGCTATGTAAAGGTGTCGGTTGCCGGTTCCGTCAGTCGGGAGGAGCCGGATACGGAATGGATAGTATTGCAGGTAAAGGATACCGGATGCGGCATAGAGGAGGAGAATCTTGATAAGATTTTTGAGGATTTCAAGCAGGTAGATTCCAAGCGGAATCGCAAAGTGGAAGGAACAGGGTTAGGATTGTCCATAACGAAGCGCCTTGTGGAACTGATGTCCGGAACAATTACTGTAGACAGTGTATATGGACAGGGAACCACATTCACGGTAACACTTCCGCAGAAAATAGTTGACAGACGCCCCCTGGGTGAGCAGCCGAAGCTGACTTTGGAGGAAAAGCCCGAATTGAAGCCGTTTATAACTGAGGGATATAAGGTCCTTCTGGTGGATGACAATCTGATTAACAGAAGAGTTGCCATCGGCTTTTTAAAGCGCTATAACTTTGAAATCACAGAGGCAGAAAGCGGTGCTGAGGCAATTGAGCTTGTAAAGAATCATAAATATCATATGATTTTTATGGATCATATGATGCCGGAGATGGACGGTGTAGAGGCAGTTGAAATCATTCGTTCCGAATGCGGTGAGAACGGAACCGAGCCGGTCATTGTGGCTCTTACCGCGAATGCCATGGAAGGAGTACGTGAAAAGTTCCTGCAGTGTGGATTCCAGGATTATATCTCCAAACCATTGGACAAGGATTATCTGAATGATGTTTTAAACAAATGGGTACCGGAAAGCTTTCGCAGAACGACGTCCGGCACGGGAGAGCCTGATGAGGCAAAGTCTCAATCGGCAACGGCAAAAATGGAAACCGATAATGACACGGCAATCGAAATGTCAAAAATCAACATAACAGGAATTGATATCGGTGAGGCTATAAAACATCATACCGGAGAACTAAAGGATTATTTGGAACTTCTGAAACTGTATTGTATGGATGGAAAGAGAAAATGTCCATTGATGAAAGAAATGGTCGTAAAGGAGGACTACGACAATTACCGTATTGAAGTTCATGGACTAAAGAGTGCTTCCGCGAATATCGGTGCCATGGAGTTGTCGGTGAAAGCGAAAGATATGGAAGCAGCTGTGCGCAGGAAGGATGGAAAATACATCGCCATGTATTCCGATGAACTTCTTGCCAGCTATGAAGACCAGATGAGTTATATTTCGGAGTATCTGAACAGGGCAGAAGGGAATGACAATGAGGGAGCAGGAGAGGAAATTGACGTCGAAGTTCTAAAAAATGGTATTGGGGAAGCACTTGATTCCATGGTACATTTACGTGCGCGAGATTGTTCCAAAAAGGTTGACGAATTGTTAACCTACCGCATAACTCCTGCGGTGAAGCGGAAGTTACAGGAAATCAAAGATTTGCTATTGATGTACGAAGATATTAAGGCGGAGGAGCTGTTGAGGCAGGTTTATGACGAACTTAACGGAACATCTGCTTAATATGCTAATCAAGAGTCAGAACCCATCCGTCGAACCAGCGAAGATAGCGGCTTACGTAATCTGCATCGACAGCTTGTCCGGATAACACAGGATAGAAAAGAAGAAACAGTCCGAATGCCGCAACTCCGTATACGACCAATACTATCTTAAATTGTCTGTGTGACATATGTTTTTTAATGTTACGCAGGCTATAAGCAATCATCAGTACCACAAAGACTGTACAGGGAAAATAATGGTAGATAAAGGCAATTCGTGACACGAAGAACCAGGGCAGATACTGCGCCAGATAGCCTATGCTCAGGAAGGCTGCAGTTCTGTCCTTTTTCTTTGCCGCCAGATAAAAACAATAAACGGAAGCAGGAATTCCAACCCACCAGACCAGAGGGTTGCCGAAGGCACTGATGCCTTCTCTCAGTCCACCGGACAGATAAGAGCCGGTGAGAATCCCGGAATAATACCATACAGGACGTTTCATGACAGGCCAGTCGTAACAGGGGGAGGAAAAAGAGTGTGTGGCGACTAAACCGGTATGATAATCTATCATGGTTTGCTGATTGTGCAGGCAACGTAGGATAAGGCTATCCTCTGAACCGTCTCTAAAGGGAAGGTAGGATACAAGATAGATTATCATTGGCAGTACCACAAAGACTCCTATGCAAAACACAAGCGTTTTCCATAAGCAGGGAAGGAAGCGAACCGGAATCTCCCGGTGAGGGATTCCGTTTGTTTCGCTCCCGGGATAGCATTTTGCGTAGCGATATTCCTGATATCTCCGGTATATGAGACCAAAGAACATGACGGACAATCCAAGCCCTGCGTAGAAACCCGTCCATTTGCATGCCACACCAAGTCCGAAACACAGACCGCAGGCGCCCAGCGGAAGAAAGGTCTTGGACAGTGCTGTGTCGTAAAAGCTCATTTGACAGTATCGATACATAAACAGATACATCAACAGAATAAAAAAAGTGACAAACACATCTATGGTTGCGATTCTGCTCTGCGTAAAGTGCATGAAATCAAAGGCGAACAGACAGCAGGTCAGAGCTGTCAGGGCGGTGTTGCCCGTCAGAAGCCTGGCAAAGAGATACATGACCGGAACCATCATAATTCCCAGAAAAGTACCTGCGATTCGCCAGCCAAAGGGTGTCATGCCAAAGAGAGAAATACCGGCGGATATTAGGATCTTGCCAAGAGGCGGGTGAGTATTCTCATAGGTTTGATAACCGTGCAGCATTTCGTAAGCAGAGCGACCGTGGTAGATTTCATCAAAATACATGCTGTTACGGAAGCTGAAGCGATCCGGATAAAGAGCCTGTTCGTCAAAGAGAGCAGGGTAGTCCGAAGCATTTGTCGGAAGCATAATAATACCTTCTTCATCTAAAAAGACAAGCTCCAGTAAGGTGGAATTCTCGCTGCCGGCAGTCAGGCACAGAGTGCCGATACCGGAGGTATCCCCGTCGAAACCGGCCGCAGAACGGTCAATGGAAGAATTCCTGTTGACCATGGAAAGAATCATTGGCTCCAGATCCGTAGTCTGCCAGGTAAATACATTATCCAGAGTAATCCGATTGGAAACCATGGAAATCTCGGAACAGGAATCAGAAACTGCGATTTCATAGGACTGATGATGTTCCGGACCAATGTAGTATGACATGCGGGCGGGAAGAGCGGGGTGACCATCCTTTTCAAAGGATAACTGAATGGTTTCCCCTGCCTTGAGGTCCATGGCACTCTGGGGAGCAACCATATCTCCAAGGTCATAAAGTGCAAAACAGCTGTAGAAAAGAGTGATGGCTACCAAGAGGAATGCGTCTTTTTTGGTAAGTCCGTGAGACGCCTTGGAGGGCAGGGGTGCTTTTGCATCGGACAAGGCCGGAGGAAAGGAAGCAGCGCCTTCTTTGTGACAGAGTATCTTTCGGACGGAGCCGAGGAACCCCCAATAGCATAGCAGCATTCCCGCGGAGATCAGCAACAGATAAGGCGACTTTCTGTCGTAGCTGGAAGGATCATATAGGAACAGAACCCATGCGGCATTGTAAAAATGCAGAATGGAAAAACAACCGTAATAAAGATAAAGTCCTGAAAAGGGCCGATAGAGACAGGCGAACAATAACAGAACCACTGCCGCATAAAGATAACGTTCGTGCATGCGTACCGAGAAAAGATATACGGTACTCATAAGCACGGCACAGAGTAAGGGATAGCGGGCAGGGTCTTTCTGAAGCCTGTGATTCAGATACCAAACAAGCACAACGGCGAAAAGTATGGCCAGATAGCCGTAAAAACGGCAGGAAAAGCCAAGAAAAGCGCTGTCCTGGCTGACCCAGTTGAACCCGAGAAGTCCCCAGAAATTGCAGGCATTGACGGCAGCGTAAGGGTAGGAGCCGAGAGTCTTAGTGTACTGTGACAGGACATTCTGCAGACCAAAGGGAAGTACCGGAAGAAGGCTGAACAACAAGGCGGCCAGACCGGTTCCGAGAAGCTTCAGCAGGGATCTTCTATTCCGGTTATGCCGGAGGTAATCCCAAAGCCCCAGGAAGAGCACAGGGGTAAAAATAATCATTTGAGGCTTGATTGCCAGACCAAGGCCAAAGGAGGTCAAGGCAGGAAGCATGCGCCCCCGCATAAGTGAAAGACAGAGTATCACCAGACACAGTGTATAGACAGAATCAGCCTGTCCCCATACGGCGGAATTCAACAGAATGGAAGGGTTAAACAGATAGGCTGCGGCAAAAAGGAGAGGCAGTCTGTTTTGATATCGTCCGGAAGCCTCTCTGTAAAGCAGAAGACCGCAGAGGAGATCGCTTAGTATGGCGGGCAGCCGGAGCAGAATCAGATGGAGGGCAGAATAGTATTCCAGCCCCAGAAGATTGCGGAGTGCACCGGCAGGCCAGAGAAGTAACAGATATCCGGGGGGATAGTCTGAAAAATAGTCCGTGGAGTAAAAACCGGAAGGACCGGTGTGAAAGATACGTTCTGCCCAGGCTGCAAAACAGGCGGTATCACTGTCGAAGCCTCCTGAGATGCCGGCTGCGGTAAGACGCAGGAAAAAAGCCGCTCCAAACAACAGGCAGACGCTGAAGTGGGAAGCAGATTTTGTATGATTCCGGGCTCCCAGGGAGCAGATTACAAATATGGATATGCCGAATAAGGCGTACAGATGAATACTTAACATAGAATCTCCGGGGAAAATTTTTTCTCCATTATAACAAAAGTGTTGGTTAAAGTAAATGTTATGTGATATACTTGCATTTGGGTTTATGATACCTTATCGGAGGAATTATGAGTGCATTTGTCAGCTTTGAGCATGTGAGGAAACTATATAAATCAGGAGAGCTGGAGACGGCAGCCCTGGACGATGTCAGCTTTGAGATAGAAGCAGGTGAGTTTTGTGTGATCGTGGGCGCTTCCGGAGCAGGTAAGACGACTATACTGAATATCATGGGAGGCATGGATACATTGTCCGAAGGCAAAGTGATGCTGGAAGGGGAGGAGATATCCGCCTATAGCAACAGGGAGCTTACGGCTTACAGGCGTTATGATGTAGGATTTGTATTCCAATTCTATAATCTGGTGCAGAATCTCACGGCTCTGGAAAATGTGGAGCTGGCAGCACAGATTTGCAGGAATCCCCTGGATGCTGCAGAAGTACTGAAGCAGGTTGGTCTTGAGGACAGAATGAATCACTTTCCGGCACAGCTCTCCGGCGGGGAACAGCAGCGGGTGGCGATTGCCAGAGCCCTGGCAAAGAATCCCAAGCTTTTACTCTGTGATGAGCCCACAGGTGCCCTGGATTACAATACCGGTAAGGCGGTGCTGAAGCTTTTGCAGAACACCTGCAGAGAAATGGGCAAGACTGTGGTAGTCATTACCCACAACCAGGCCTTAACGGCGATGGCTGACAGGGTGATTACCGTGAAAAGCGGAAAAGTGGTCAGCATGATAAAGAATGAAAAAACCGTGGATGTTTCAGAGATTGAATGGTAATGTTGCAATAGAGAAAGAGCTTTTATGAAAAATATCAGAAAGAGTACGTTTCGGGAAATTAAATCGAGTGTCGGACGTTTTGCTGCCATGCTTGCCATTATTGCCTTGGGAGTAGGATTCTTCGCGGGACTGAAGGTGACCAGGAGCAACATGGTTATTTCCATGAAGGATTATCTGGACAGGCATGGCTTTTATGATTTTCGTCTGGTCTCCACCTGGGGATTTGAGCCCGGGGATATCGAAGAACTGAAAAAGATGACCGGGATGCCGGATGGTGATG
>SAMEA3663235__coassemble_476_pt1 | contig 13394 bp, 12 predicted proteins | sample SAMEA3663235__metabat2_low_PE_011 | metagenome-assembled genome bin SAMEA3663235 (sample SAMEA3663235) | pig gut metagenome | biome: pig gut; feature: pig-associated habitat; material: faeces | place: China | collected 2013 | reverse complement strand
AAAGAAAATGGTCAGTGGCTAAAATCCATAGAATTTAAGTTGCCGATTATAGAAAAAGAGTTTACCCTAAGTTTGGACAATGGTTCGCAAATCGAGACGGTTGTTTTGCTTTCCAAGGGAGTGGTCGACAAGGATAATTTTAGAAAAGTAAAGGTAGAGTTCTCTTTAGAGGATATGGATTTGACTGAACTTAGGGGCAAAGCTACATATGCTCAGGTGAAAGAATATATACTTAATGAGTTTGGGCTAAAGGTGTCTTCTCTGTATATTGCGCAAGTTAAGAAAAAGTGCGGTCTTGAGACTGGAAAGAATCATAATTTGCCAAAGTCAGAGGATGCAAGACAGCCTCAGGTAACGCCTGAAAAGGAAGAGGCTATTATGAAGGCGTTTAGGCATTTTGGGGTAATATAGAAGGCACTGATTGTTTGGTGTTGTAGAAGAGGAGGGCGAATTTTTTGAATATTGAGGCATACGATATTGATTCATTGCGGAAGTTAGTTCGCTCACTTCAAAATGAAAATACTGCGCTTAAATCACAATTACAAAAGGCTAATATACCATATGAAGAAATCAGTCATTTTGAGGAGCGAATAGAAAACTTAGAGAACTATGATCTGGATCAAGGTGAAAGAATTATCGCCCCGGAATATATAACCGATGATATGGCGAAAAGGTATTTTGCAATGTTCTGGGGCCGTCAGGATGTATTTGCAAAGAGGGGCAAGAATGGTGGATATTTTCCACAGTGTAATAATAGGTGGAATGATTCATTGTGTCCTAGAAAACGGGGTGAGAAGGCACTCTGTGATGAATGTGAGAATACTCAGTGGACTCCTTTGGAATTATGGAGAATAAAAGAGCATCTAAAGGGCACTAAAGAAGATGGAAGCGATGTGCTTGGGATTTATCCCTTACTGGCTGATGGTACTTGTAGATTTATTGTGTTTGATTTTGATAATCATGAAAAAGGAGCAGAGGCGACAGATTATGCTAACACAGATAATGAGTGGCATGCTGAAGTAGAGGCACTTAGAAAAATGTGTGAGCAAAATGGAATAAAACCGCTAGTGGAGCGTTCTCGCTCTGGAAGAGGTGCCCATGTATGGATATTTTTTAAGAGACCTATATCTGCTTCATTAGCACGAAATTTTGGCTTTCTGTTACTTGATAAGGGTGCAGCGACAGTTAATATGAAATCATTTCATTACTATGATAGAATGTACCCTTCACAGGATGTTGCCAGCAGTATAGGAAATCTTATTGCTCTTCCGCTTCAGGGACAGGCATTAAAGAATGGTAATAGCGCATTTGTGGATGAGAATTGGAATGCTTATCCGAATCAGTGGGAAGTATTGTTGCATGGCACCGAAAAACTTGGTGCCGAGGATATTGAAGCTTATATGGCAAAGTGGCAACAGGAATTAGCTGAGGCAAGAGGCTGGCTCGTAAGTGCTGATACTACTAATAGACCTAAACCGTGGAAAAAGAAATGTGAGTTTTTCAAGGCAGATGTTGTTGGCAAACTGCATTTGATTTTGTCGGATGGTTTGTATGTGGATACCCTAAATATAATGCCAAGATTACAGAATCAGATTCGTGGCATGGCTGCATTTGATAATCCGGAGTTCTATAAGAATGCAAGAATGGGATATTCAAATTATTACAATTTTAGTGCTGTATATCTTGGAAAAGATGTTGATGGGTATATTCAGGTACCTAGAGGACTTAGAGAAAGTATCCTTGAAGAATGTAATAAAGCTGGAATAGTAGCTGAAATATCAGATGAAAGAGAAAAAGGACGCCCTATTCGTGTTTCATTCAAAGGCGATTTGAGAACGCAACAGGATTTGGCGGCGCAAAGGTTGTTACAGCATTCTGATGGTGTGTTGCAAGCAGCTACGGCATTTGGTAAGACCGTTGTGAGCAGTTATCTGATATCTGAGAGAAAAACAAGCACTTTGATATTGCTACATAGTAAAGATTTGCTTTCTCAATGGGTAGAAGAATTACAGCACTTTTTGTGTATAGACGAAGAACCTCCTGAATACGAAACAAAAACCGGTAGAAAAAAGAAACGAGATAGTGTTATCGGAGTTCTTCACGAATACATTAACAGGAATTATTGATGTTGCTATGGTCCAATCTCTTAGTGGAAAGGATAATCTGTCAGAAATCTTAGATTCCTATGGAATGATCATTATGGATGAATGCCATCATGCAGCATCTGCGTCTTCAATGGAAGTCCTGCAGAAAGCCAAAGCTAAATATGTATATGGAGTATCTGCAACGCCTAAGCGCGGAGATAGTTTGGAGAAAATAATTTATATGCTTTTAGGTCCACTAAGGCATAAGTATACGGCATTGGAGCGTGCTGAAGAACAGGGAATAGGACATTTCTTTATTCCTAGATACACTAGAGTTGTTGATAATTCTGAATCAAAGGATAATATCAATAAAGCTTATGCGCTTATTACAGCAAGTGAAGCTCGCAATAATATGATTACTGAAGATGTAAAAGCTAGTGTAAAAGAGGGAAAAACACCGGTTATATTAACTCGAATGAAAGAGCATGCGAAATCCTTGGCAGACAGTTTAGCAGGCTCTGCAGATCATGTATTTATTCTTTACGGAGATAACACAGATAAAGAGAATCTTGAAATACGAGCAAAATTAAAACAGGTTCCTAAGAACGAAACGCTGATATTGGTTGCAACAGGCCAGAAAATTGGTGAAGGATTTGATTTCCCGAGACTTGATACCCTAATGCTTGCAGCACCGGTGTCTTTTGAAGGACGTCTGGAACAGTATATTGGCAGACTTAATCGTGATTATGAAGGAAAAGAAGCGGTATATGTTTATGATTATGTAGATTCTCACGTAAGATACTTTGATCGCATGTATGGAAAGCGTCTGAGAACATATAGGAAGACCGGATTTTCAATATGGACAGGAGAAATCCAATCTAAGCAGATTATAAATGCAATATATGATTCAGGAAATTATATAGAAAAGTTTGAGCAGGATTTGGTAGAAGCAGAGAAAGAGATTATTATATCAAGCCCGGATATACGAGCAGAAAAGATTGCAAGGTTCATAAGAATTATAAAAGAACGTCAGGAAAAAGGTGTTAAGGTGACTGTCATCACGCTTAGCCCAGACAACTTAATGTATGGAAATTCAGCGGTATATTACGAGCTAATTAGTGAAATGCATGGAGTTGGAATAACTGTTATTGAAAAAGAAGAGATAGACGAGCATTATGCCGTGATTGATAATCAGATTGTATGGCATGGAGGAATGAATCTTTTAGGCAAGGAAGATGTCTGGGATAATCTGATGCGTATAAAGAATGCAGAAGTTGCTGCTGAGTTGCTTGAACTTTCTCTTGGGAATGTTTATAACTAAGACTGTTGGAGTTGGGGTAAATAATGAAGATAGAATTCGGAGATTTTGAATTTACAGAATGCTGGGACGGAATTCTGTACAAAAAATTATCAGGTTATCCTGAAATAACAGATTGGGAAATACAGACAGTCCTTGACTTTATTAAATATGAAAAAGATAATGGTCGCGAGTGTGAGTTGATTGGAGACGAAAACATACTTGCTAAGGTGCGAGATGCAATTACTGATGATAACAGAGCTAAAGTACCCGTTCCAACGAAGATAACTGAATGTACAGCCTGCCCTAAATACAAAGGATGTATGACTGATTTTGTGTGTCACACATCACCGGTTGAAAATGCAATCAAAATTTTGGAATGTGGTTCATTACTTTCACCTGTGCTAGCAAGGAAGATGAGTGCAGCTGAACTTGCTAAAGAAGCAAGAAATGCAGCCAATGATCCTGAAGATTACTTTGATTATATTATGTTTGCATGGGGAAACTGTCAGGCAGGAGACCGACTAGTGATGGAAAGGAAACTCGGCCGTTTTCCTGATGATAAAGATTTAAGTATAGGTTTTACTCCCGGAGTCAGATTTTTCTTTAAATATAATGAAATAGTTAAGCATCCCAATGCAGTATTTGAGGGTGTGTTGCCTTTAAAAATCAAAAATGAAGTTGTGTTAGCGGACTGGATACATGCAATTATTGCTCCGGAAAATGAGAGGACGAGAATTGAATCATGTGTACCCGAAGCATTGAAGGAAAAGGTTCATTACATAGAGAATGATTGTTATGATATCTGGGAATGGTCAGAAAAGGTATATGAGTATGCCTAGAATATAGACTCATAAAACGGAATCTTTTATGGGGAGGGAATAGAATTGTTTACCAATGAAGAAATTCTTAGGGTTGCGCTGGAACAGTCGGCAATAGACTCAAATTGTAAATGGGAAGATTTTCTGAAAAAAGATAATGTGATAGTTACTTCTGTGGCAAACCCGTCAGCAAGAAGATACTTAAAGCTTCCGCATGTATGTGATTTGACTACTTATGGAAATAATATAGTTGCTACTATTGCAGAGGACTATAGGGATATTGTAGAAAGCTATATTAGCAAATATGCTGTGGAGCACTGTTTTGAAACACCCAATATGCATGTCTTAAATGATGCTTTCAGAACGTATGGACTTGGTGTATGCTTCATGGCTGAGTATTTTTTACCTGATATGGATGTACTTAAGCCTTTGCCATGCAAGTTAGAGACAAAAGTACTTGAGCAGCCAGATTTTGCAGATTTGTATAAGCCTGAATGGAGTAACGCTTTATGCGAGGATAGAAAGCACTTAGATGTGCTTGGAGTCGGAGCATATGATAATGGAAGACTTGTTGGACTGGCAGCTTGTTCAGCTGATGGTGATACTATGTGGCAGATAGGAATTGACGTATTGCCAGAATATAGGAGGCAGGGAGTTGCATCGGCTATTACAAGTAGGCTTGCGGTAGAAATTCTTGAAAGAGATAAGGTTCCGTTTTATTGCTGTGCATGGTCTAATATTAAATCTGCAAGAAATGCGATCAAGAGTGGATTTAGGCCGGCATGGGCGCAGATGACTGTAAAACCGCTTGATATGATCAATGATATGAATGGAATGTAATAAGATCCAAGGAGAGTTTTGTGTATGGCATCAAGTATTATGCATTATGCGATTACATGTGAATTAATCAAGAGAAAGCAATTTAAAAATCCGGATAGACTTAAACTTGGCTCGATTCTTGTGGATGCCGGATATAATGGAAATAGTCATATGAAGATATCTGTTGCCGGGGGTCATAAGAATACCTATGATTTTGACGGATTTAGAAATAAATTTGGCATGCTGATGGAACAGGATGACTTATACCTTGGATATTATCTTCATTTAATTCAAGATATTATTTACAGGCATTTTGTATATGATAAATATCATTGGAATCCATTAATACCGGGTAATGTGGAGAAACTTCACAAGGACTATGCGATAGGAAATTATTATGTTATCAAAAAGTATAATCTTAATAATGACATAGTACTTCCGAGCGATTTTGAAAACGAGTTGATTAACAAGATAAGTGCTTTTAACCTTGATAAACTGGTTCAAGAAATGAATTCATATTTTGTTCCGGTAGAAGAAGATGATATTTTTTTCTTTACCAGAGAAATGGCAGATGAGTACATAGCAGAGGCTGTAGAATTTTGTATTCAGGAATTAGATAATCTTGCAAGTCAAAGGGAGGGTGTGGATGGCTACCTATTAGCTTGGGATAGGATGTCCAAATCTATACTTGAAAGCACTATGAATACCAGAGACCTTGGTATGTATAAAATTTATGGAACAAAACATTATACAATCAGCAATCGAATTTATAGAAGTGATAGATGTGAAATGTTAAGTGAACGTGATAAATCGTTATTATCAGAACGTTGCATCACGACGATTATTGATTTGAGAAGTGATCAGGAGGTTAATGTTAAACCTTCGGCTTTTGCAGTAGACAAAGATTTTACATATTTTCATTATCCTATTGTAGAAGGTATGTTGCCACCTAATAGTATTGAAGCTGTTCCGATATCGTACATGGAGATTGCTCATGCAGAGTGTATGAAAGAAGTGTTTAAAGCTATTGCAAATACTCAGGAGGGAGTTCTATTTCATTGTACGGCTGGAAAGGATAGAACTGGGGTGGTTAGTGCAATTCTATTGGCTCTTGTCGGGGTGTCAGACGAAGACATAATATATGATTATACAGTTAGTCGAGAATTCAATAGGTTAAGATTAGAAGAATTTCTGAAAGAACATCCAGAGATTGATAGGGAGATTGTTCTTGCAAATGAAAAGTCGATGCGTATTTTCTTGGAAACGCTGAGAGAAAAGCATAACTCTGTAGAACAATATTTATTGGATATCGGTGTTACGAGTAATGAAATTCAAAGGCTAAAAAATAAATTGATACAGTAACGATAAAGTAGATTTGAAGGGTTATGGATGTAATTCCATAGCCCTTCAAGGAGTTTTTATCGCTTCCCTCGGCCATTGCCTTTTGGTATCTTAAAAGCGTCTGAATACCTCTGAAGGATATCTGTAAAAGCTTTGAATTCATAAGGATCCATTTTAGAAAAATTGATTTTGAACATCTTACTGTACATAATCATTTGAGCCTGTGTAGCGTTATCAGCCTTCTGTACCTGTTCAAAGGCATCTTCGATTTCATCAACTTCGGTTGTGTCACTGCCTGTATTGGAATCCTTTTTATGAGCTTCTTTAATATCTTTTGCAATCCCGGCGATGTCGTTGCCGAGAAGATTTGCAAAATAGTCATCTTCCTTTATAGTGGCAGCTTCAAGAGTTTTCATATAGTGGTCTGTGGTGCTGGTACCTTTTTCTTGAAGTTTTGCTCTGGTGAATTCAATATATTTGTTCATGTTGTGAATCTGCATAGCGGCCAGATTATCAACATAAATCTCCATATCAGATAGGAAATTAGCAAAAGCAGGATTCTTAATCATTTCACAAATAAGCCTGACATTTAAATCACCGCTTTTCAGTATTTCCACAGTGGCATCATCGAGACCAAGTTCATCAACCGGAAATAGATGCTGTTCTTTATTATCCGTCATACCAAGCAGATAGTCCGTCGTTACTCCATAATACTTTGCCAAGGTAATAAGTGGTGCAATGGTTATTTCCTTCTTGGTATCATCACTTTCATAGCTGCCAAGTGCGGATTTTGATATTCCGGTAGCTTCTTCAAGTTCTACTAGGGACAGCCCCGCAGCTGTCCTTAAATCTTTTAATTTTTCTCCAAGCGTTAGCTTGCAATTCATCTATATCACTTCTTTCATTTATACTCACAAAAGGTTACTGACACATTATACAACAGAACATCAGTTTGCATCAACAGGGATTTCCATAAGCGTGGAAATTCTTATTTTTTTGCCTCAAATCCTACTTTTTGGATATACGGGAAACGGCCTCGGTTTTTGAGAAAATCGCTATACAACTTCATGAGCGTTCCAAATCAATACCGATTCGGGGAAGCTAAGCGATGACCGGAATTCCGTGAGCGAGCCAAGGTCGTGATAACGGCACAGTCCAAAACAGTCCACAGGGCTAAAGAAACCAGAGGTTACCTGCCAGGAATTGAGGAGGGGAGACGACAAAAGAAATCATTAATGGGAGGAAATGGCAAATGAAGGAATATAGAACGAAGCAGATTAATTTCAGAGTTACAGAAAGCGAGTATGCCCGTATCAATGAGAGAATGCAGGAGGCAGGGATTAAACATCCTTCGGCATATTTAAGAAAAATGGCGATAGATGGGTATATCTTAAAGCTTGATTTTGGTGATTTACAGGAGATTCAAAGGTTAGCAAGAATCAATTCCAACAATATAAATCAGATTGCAAAACATGCAAATGAAACCGGAGCTGTTTATAAAAAAGATGTTGAAGAGCTTACCGCGGGGCAGAGAGAAATACAGAAGCTGCTCCGCGATATTTTTTCTGAACTAGCAAAGATTCAGTAGGAGGGAATGGGACTATGGCGGCAACGAGATTAATTCCCATGCATCTGCAAAAGAGCAGGAGCATGGGACAGTGCTTAAAGGAAAGAACTGATTACGCGAAAAATAATGAAAAAACAGAAGCCGGAGAATATGTATCATCTTATGAATGTGATCCTGATACTGTGGATTTGGAATTTGAAATCACAAAGAATCAGTATGCGGTTAACACCGGAAGAAATCCAAAAGAGAAGGATGTAATTGCTTATCAGATTAGGCAATCCTTTAAGCCAGGTGAAGTTACACCGGAAGAGGCAAATCAGATAGGATATGAAACAGCGATGCGATGGACGAAAGGAAAACATGCTTTTATTGTTGCTACTCATGTGGATAAGGCTCATATCCATAATCACATTGTTTATAACTCTACAACACTGGATGCACAGCATAAGTATCAAAATTTCTTCCTTTCATCATTTGCATTAAGGCGATTAAGTGATCTTATTTGTCTGGAACATGGCCTTTCTGTCATTCAGGAAAAGAAGCCAGGTGAGTGGCAAAAGCGAACAACTTACCCTAAAAAAGAAACAAAAAGAGATGATATGCGTAATCTGATAGATTTGATTTTTGAGAAGAAAAGGCTAGATAGCATTGATGAATTTCTAAGAGCGCTTGAAGATAACGGCTATGAAGTTAAGCGAGGAAAATATATTTCTGTAAAAGGAAAAGATCAGAAAAACTTCCTGCGACTGCGCTCCCTTGGAAACGGATATACAGAAAAAGATATTGAAAAGAGAATTGTCGGTGAAGGAATAGAGGATGTGTCTGGAGGCTTATGCAAAGCTGTTTCAGATCAGGCCACAAAAGAAAAAACAGACCAGAAGCTGGATGTGGTTCTTGATATTCAAAGCATTATTGCTAAGAATAAAGGCCCCGGATATGAACAGTGGGCTAAGCGTCATAATATAAAAGCTATTTCAAAAACTCTGATCTTTTTAAGTGAAAGAGGGCTTGAAAGTTACAAAAAGTTAACTGCAGTCGCCACAGAAGCAACAGAAAAATTTGATTCTATTACTTCGAGACAAAAAGAGATTGAAAAACGTATGAGTGAAATTAAGGAGCTCCGCCAGCATATTTTCAATTATGCAAAGGCAAAAAAAATCTATGCAGAATACAAGGCGAAAAAATATGACGAAAGATTTTTTGAAGAACATCGTGAACCATTAACGCTTTATAAGGCGGCGAAGGAAGCCTTTAAAAAATATGATGGCCCGATTCCAACAATCAGGGAGCTCGATGCAGAATTTCAAAAACTGCTTCAAGAGAAACGTCAGTTTTATTCAGAATATAAAACTGCCCGGGCAGAAATGCAGGAGCTTTTAACCGCAAAGCAGAATGTGGAACAGTTCTTGGGAAAGCAGAATTTACCGAAGCGTGATATTCAAAAGAAGAAAGATGAGCCATCTCTGTAGAGGGGAATTTTAGAAAAAATGCTTTTGCAGCTCCGAGCCGAAGGTGAGGTTTGGAGGGATTGGGGGTATATATCCCCAACAAGCAAAATCGATATTCGCTATCGAATATCATTGCTTGCAATCTTTTTATGAACTTGTTTGAAAAGGAAAGGAATTTAGATATATGAAAGAAAAATATTATGATGATCCGAAAGAAAATGCAGCTTTTTTAAGGCATGTTGATGTTGTTACAAATATGATTTTAAAGTATGGTCCTGCGCTAAAAAGGAAATGGGCGAGGGAAGCATTATTTAATACAGTGTGGCTTGATTGTTTCTTCAAGGAGACAGCGGTTAAGAGATATATGGCATATTTTAACTACTATATCTCCTCCGAGGAGTGCTTCAAATGTTCTGCCTAAAATTTTATCAAACATGACAAAATCAAATTGACGAAACTTATTTGAATAAGTATAATTGAGACAAAATGAAAATGACATGTTGCTGAGAGGTGGAAATATTTATGGAAACGATTACGACATTAGAGGAAGCTCTTAAAAGAATTGCGGAACTAGAAAAGGAAAATGCAAAGCTTAAAGAAGAAGTTGAGTATTACAAAAATAGAAAAGCCAGTGGTCGTCAGAAGCATAATGCCAAGTGGATGGCAATCTATAATGATTTTGTTGTTTGCTATGAAGGTGGCATGACGATGGTAGAGATTGCCAAGCGTAACAATATCAGTGAGCGTAGCATTTATAGATATAAGGCTTACTATGACAAGCTAAGAGAAGCTGCTGATAATGATTCGGGGAATTAGTTTATTCCTGTAGAATTCGATGGGATAGAAATTTGCGGTGAAAAAATTGCACCACAAGATTTTTTCAAGGCGAATTATTTGCACCTTAAAGATTTGAGGTCGAAATTTTCGACCTCAAGTTGGGAATGAAGCTTGCAAGTGATTTTTCGGAAAAAATTTTTAAAGAAGTCTTTAGTGGTCACATTTTGTGGGACCAAGAGAAAAGCAAAGTTTGCGGTCAAAAATTTTGACCGCAAGATAGATGGAGGATTGGAATTTATGGCAGAAGATGCAAATTCAAGAAATGTATCCGTGATTAAGGATGTAAATGGGAATAATATAGTAATGATTAATGACATTATTTTCAAAGGTAGACAGGCGATTAACTGGGAAGATGTAGAGAATTATTTGATGCGATATGTTGGCGATTTTTATACGATTGCTGATAATAAGGAGATTGTATTCATAGGTACAGATCTTCCTGATGAGTATACTCACTCTGAATATACGAATATTTTAAAAGGAGCAAATGCAAAGGCAAAAGCAAACGCAGCGCAGGGTTTACCTGAGTTGATTGAAATAGCTTCAGGAGTTCGTTATACACCAAATACAAAGCCTAAACATAATAAAGATGCTAAACATGGATGGTATAGGTATGAATCAAGGTTTGCATTACCTGTGTTTGGAGACAATGGAGAAGTAGCAAGATACAATGTGTTCCACGTTGCGATGATTCTTCGCCATGCAGAAGATGGAAAGAAATATTTGTATGACATTATGAATATAAAAAAAGAAACGAGTAGCCTTTTCCAGTCCTAAGACCTTACTCAGTTGAAAACTCATTTCTTGCCTTGAATATTAACAAAATATGTGGTTTTTGTCAACAAAAAAGAAATAGGCAGGTCTTGTCAGGCAATAGCCTTACCCAGTGAAAACCTATTTCTTATGTATCATTATATGGTGACTGCTAATAATAGTTAACCTATTTTAGAAAGGATGAGATAGATGAAGAAAACAAAATGTTACATATATACCCGTGTATCCACCGCTATTCAGGTAGATGGCTACAGCTTGGATGCACAGAAAGACAAAATCAGAAAATACGCAGAATTTCAGGAAATGGAAATTGTTGGCGAGTATTCTGATGAAGGTCATTCCGGGAAGAATATAAAAGGTCGTCCGGAATTTATGAAAATGTTAAATGATATTGAAGATGGCAAGGACGATATTTCTTTCGTTCTTGTTTTCAAGTTATCACGATTTGGAAGAAATGCATCGGATGTTTTAAGTGCATTACAGCTTATGCAAGATTACGGCGTTAACCTGATTTGTGTTGAGGATGGGATTGATAGCTCCAAGGAAGCAGGTAAGCTGCTGATTTCTATTATTGCCGCTGTTGCTGAAATGGAGCGTGATACGATTCGAGTTCAGACAATGGCTGGTCGGGAACAGAAAGCAAAAGAGGGCGGTTGGAATGGAGGCTTCGCTCCGTATGGATACAGACTAGAGGATAATCAGCTGTATATCGCCGAGGACGAGATGGATATCATTCAGATGATTTATGACAGATATATTCATACAAATGACGGCATCAATGGTGTTGCCAACTATTTGAACAATCATGGATATACAAAGAAACTACGTCAGAATGGAACAATCCCAGGGTTTTCAGCAAGCTTTGTTAAAGCTGTTTTAGATAATCCGGTTTACGCCGGAAAAATAGCTTATGGAAGACGTAGAACCGAGAAAATTAACGGAACAAGAAATGAAATGCATGTGGTAGAGCAGACAGAGTACCCGGTTTATAAAGGTAAGCATGAGGCTATCATCTCAGAGGAAGACTGGAATCTTGCTCAGGAAAAGAGAAAGTTGAACAGCTTTAAGCGTGAAAAGATACATGATCCGAATCATGCACATATCCTATCTGGCATTATTAAGTGTCCTTGCTGCGGTAAGGGAATGTATGGAAATATAGCCAAGGCACATAAGAAGGATAATAAAACAAGGTATTACTATTATTGTAAAAATACTGTTAATGCCTCAGGCCATAAATGTACCTTTAGACTTAATATTGAGCAGACTCAGATAAATGATGTGCTAGCAAGGATTATTTCCGGTATGACAAAAGAGGGTAAGCTTAAAGAAGCAATACAGGCTAAAATTGGAAGTGTAGCAGATACATCTGATATGGAAAAAGAGCTATCTGTGAATCTTGCAAATCTTAATCAGGCAGAGACCATTAAAACAAGGCTTGAAAAACAGATGGATACCTTGGATGTTACAGATCCTCATTATGAAAGAAAAATAAATGATTTACAGAAGCGTTTAGACGCCCAATATGATATAATCGAGGAGGCTGAAAACGCTGTAGAAGAAATACGTTCTCAGATACGTGATTTGCGTAGAGATCAGATTTCAAGCGAGAGTATTTATGAATTTCTTTTACACTTTGATGAATTATATTCTATGGCATCAGAGGTAGAGAGAAAGCAATTCATGCAGACGTTCATCGACCGCATAGATATCTTTCCGGAAAGACGTGAGGACGGTAATTGGATTAAGAATATATCCTTTAAGTTTTATGTTCCGGTTATGAAAGAGGGCAAAGCGCCGGCGAATATCAAGGGTATTACACTTGATAAGGAAGACAATATAGGTGACTTAGTTCCCTTGGAAAAGTTGATGACACTTGAGACGGCGTGCCTTTTGTCCAAACTCCATGAGGCGAAGCATCATGTGAATGTGACAGTGGATATGGATGAGATGGATTTGACAGCGGCGGAGAGTAAGGCTACTTATGAGGAGATTAAGAAATATGTAGCTGTGCATAATGATGGAATGAAGGTGTCTAACCTTTATATTGCACAGGTAAAAGCTAAGTATGGAATCATAGAGCGTGAGAACTATAATTTGCCTAAGTCGGAAGATACAAAGCATCCACGGTGTCCAAAAGAGAAAGAGGATGCGATTGTGGACGCATTGAGATTTTTTCGGATGATTTAAAAATTTGATTGACAATTGAGTATTACAGTAGTAACCTAAATCTAATATTTTTTGAAAGGAAATTCTTCGGATGAGCAGATTTGTATCCAAATCTTCATACGTCAATGTGGTAGCCAAGCATGCGGTACACGTGCATGGTTTTGTTGTTGTATGTAAAGATAGTGGATACGGAGAAGAATAGGATTTCAGAATATATACGATATACGTATACGCTGGCCA
>SAMEA3663235__coassemble_459_pt1 | contig 13568 bp, 11 predicted proteins | sample SAMEA3663235__metabat2_low_PE_011 | metagenome-assembled genome bin SAMEA3663235 (sample SAMEA3663235) | pig gut metagenome | biome: pig gut; feature: pig-associated habitat; material: faeces | place: China | collected 2013 | reverse complement strand
ATTATCTCCGGTTATGTGGAGGAGACAGCTACAGCACCTTCCGATAAATGGCTCATGCCGGAGGTGTACCGGTATACGGATATCTCAGGTTCCGAGACAATTTTTGGAGAAGACGAGACAAAATGGGAGAAATGGGACTTTAGCAGATTTGTACCGGATATTGTTCTGATCAATCTGGGAACCAATGATTGCAGCTGGTGCAAGGATATTCAGGAGAGAAGAGACCATTATCGGGAAGAATATGTCAGATTTCTGAATTATGTCAGAGAGCACAATCCCAAGGCACAGATTCTGTGCATGCTGGGCACCATGGATCAGCGGGTGCTGAAGGAGCTGGAGGAGGCAGTCAATCTCTTTTCAGAGACAAGAAAAGATGTTGCGGTTCATTTCCTGTCCCTGCCGCCTCAGAATCCCGAGGACGGCTATGGCGCAGACTGGCATCCCAGCCCCCTGACACACAGAAAAACAGCGGAGCTGGTGGTGGAAAAAGTGAAGAGCATCATGAATTGGTAGGAAATGACATTATCGGTTGTTAAGGAATAAAATCTACAGAGGAAGGGAAAACGGATGAAGAAGATACGAAAGAGCTTATGTTGCATTCTGTGTGCGGTACTGCTTTGTTGCGGCTGCGGAGCAGAAAAGAAAATGGATGACATGGCAACCAACAAGGGATACGAGATTGCAGCGACCCCCGGTGCTGATAATACCGGAGCACAAGATCAGAAAGGCTCCGAGAAAGCGATATCGAAGGAAAAGATTAAGATCGGTGTACTGCATATTTCAGATCCTGCAGAGGGAAGCGGATATACCTATACCCATGATTTGGGTATCCAGGGAATGCAGCAGAACCTTGGCTTGAATGCGGATCAGATTGTCAGAAAAATCAATGTGAATGACGGAGATTCTGAGGCGGCAAAGGCAGCGATTAAGGAATGCATCGAGGAAGGCTGTAACGTGATTTTTACCACAAGCTGGGGCTACATGGATCCTACGGAAGAGATGGCAAAGGAATATCCGGAGGTGTATTTCTGTCACGGTACCGGTTACAAAAGCAATGGTACAAACTTCACCAACTACTTCGGCAGAATCTATCAGGCGAGATATTTGAGCGGAATCGTAGCAGGCATGAATACCACATCCAATAAAATCGGTTATGTTGCAGCTATGGATTCATCCAATTCCGAGGTAACAGGGGGAATTGATGCCTTTGCGATGGGAGTGGCTTCGGTCAATCCTGAGGCCAGGGTATACGTCAAGGTGACTAACAGCTGGTTTGACCCTGAAGCTGAAGCTGCAGCCGCATCAAAGCTTCTGTCTATGGGGTGTGATGTGATTACCCAGCACTGCGATACCGCATTCCCTCAGACTCTGGCTCAGGATGCAGGAGTCTATGGAATCGGCTACAATTCCGACATGAGAAAGGAAGCACCCAATGCATGTCTTACCAGTGTAATCTGGAATTGGAGTGCTTATTATACCTACGCAGTTCAGAGCATAATAGACGGTACCTGGACGGGACAAAACTATTACGGCGGTATGGTCGATGGTCTGGTTGATATTACCGGTCTGGCTGATTTCTGCGCCGCCGGGACCAAGGAGAAGGTGGAGGAAGCACGAGCAAAGATCATCTCCGGTACCTTCAATGTGTTTGACGGTGAGATTGAGACAAACACAGGTGAGATCGTCGGTATGCCTGACTCTACGCTTGATGACGGTACGATAACCGGTGGTATCAATTGGTATTATAAAAACGTTGTGGTTGTGGAATAGGAGGACGAAGGATGAAACTTAGGCGGACACTTAAGAAACAAATTTTAACATTGAATATTCTTCCCCTGTTTCTGATGGGACTTATGGTGATTGTTCTTTCCCTGACCCTGATTAAAACATCCCTGATTTCCGAGGTGGAGACCTCCCTTCGCAGTACGGCAACGGCAGTGCTTTCAGCCTACGATCAGAATGCAGGCAACTATATGGAGGCGGCAAACGGAGATATCTGGAAGGGGAGCTACAATATTTCAAAATCGGAGAATATTGTGGATGGTGTCAAAGAAAGATCGGGCATGGAGGTTACCTTTTTCTACGGTGACAGAAGAATCATGACATCGGCAGTTGATTCCGAGGGCAACCGTATCGTTGGCTCTCCTGCCGGAGATAAGATAAAACAGGTGGTACTGACAGAGGGAAAGGAGTATTTCAGCAGTGCTGTATCCATAGAAGACACCCGCTTTTATGGTTATTATCTTCCTGTGTATCAGACAGGCAGCAACACTCAGCCTGTAGGAATGATTTTTGTGGGTACGGATAAGGCTTCAAAAGATAAGGCTATCAGTGTAATTATCAGCAATGTGATTGTGATTGTTGTGATAATTATGGCTGTGTGCATGGTGGTTTCCGTGATTTTTGCCTCCTCTATTTCGGGCTCTCTGAAGAAGAGTATTGGGGCGCTGCAGACTGTTGCGGCAGGTGACTTGAAAATAGGCGTTGATTCCAAGCTTCTGAAAAAGAAGGACGAAGTAGGTGATTTGTCCAGGGCGGTAAAACAACTACAGGAGGAACTGACGAGTAGCCTTACTGTGATTGTCGACAACAGTAAGGCAGTGATGGAAGCCTCCGGAACATTGGAAAATGTAGCGGTCGAGACCAATGTATCCGTTAGGAAGGTAGAGGAAGCAGTAAGCGGTATCACTGAAAGTGCTTCCGTGCAGGCTCGTATCTCTGATGAGGCTTCGCAGAATTTTGCTAAAATGGGTGAAAAAATCAAACAGACCTCCAGAGAGATGGAGGATATGAAATCCGGTGCTGCAGAAATGAAGGAGGCGGAAGAAAAGAACGCTGAAACTCTGGGCAGACTTTTGAAGAGCAATGTGGAAGTCCGCCAGCTGATCGACGAAATCTCTGTACAGACCAACCAGACCAATGAATCTGCGAGAAAGATTCAGGAGGTAACGGAGATTATTTCGTCTATCGCCGATGAGACCAGCCTTCTCAGCCTAAATGCCGGTATCGAGGCTGCCAGGGCAGGAGAGCACGGCAGAGGCTTTGCGGTGGTTGCGGATCAGATTCAGAAGCTGGCGAATCAGTCCAATGATTCCAGTATGAGAATAGCTGATATTGTGCGTCGCCTCATAGAGGATTCGGACAAGACTGTGGCAACCATGGAAAAGGTGATTGAAACTGTCTCTGCGCAGAGCACTAACATGCAGCAGACCGGTAAGATGACAGAGGAAGTTATGGAGAAGATTGAAAGCTCCATGGCAAGTCTTTCTGTGATGGAAGACAGTGTAGCATATCTTGACCGAAGCAGAAAAGAGGTCATCCATACCGTAAATGAACTTTCTGATATTGCAAAACAGAATGCGGCTACTACCCGTGATGTCTGCGATATTGTTAACAATGTATCTGAGAGCTTTGAGCAGATGAAAAAGAGCACCCGGGGTCTGAAAGCGATTGCAGACAGCCTTGAGGAGAGTGTGGAGCATTTTAATGTCTGAAAACAGCCAAAGAGGTGCGAGTAGATGAAGATTTATTTGATGAGGCATGGCGAGACTGACTGGAATAAAGTGAGACGTCTTCAGGGTCAGAGTGATGTGCCTTTGAATGAACATGGTATAGAATTGGCGGAGAAAACAGCGGAAGGGCTGAAGGACGTGACCTTTGACGCAATCTTCAGTTCTCCTCTGCAGAGAGCGTTGGTGACCGCAGAAATCATGGCAGGTGAAGGGGCGGCAAAGATAGTTACAGACGGGAGATTGAAAGAGATGAACTTCGGAATCTATGAAGGTCAGAGCTATGATACCCCTGAAAAGGCAGAGAAACACCCGTTGAAGCATCCGGAAAGCTATGTTCCCGTCGGGGGCGAGACGATTGCGGAGGTGAAGGAACGGACCTATGATTTTTTGTGTGAGAAGCTTCTTCCGCTGGAAAAAAGCTGCAGCAATGTACTTGTTGTAGCCCATGGTGCAGTGAACCGTTGCATGCTCAACCGGATAGCCGATATTCCGGACAAGGATTTCTGGGAGATTCAGCTTCCCAGCTGTGCTGTCTCCATTTTGTCATTGGAAGATGGTAAATTCAGTATTCTCGAGAAAAGCAAAGTGTATTATGGGGAACCGGTAAACGGAAGCCCTATGTGATTAAGGAAAGGAGACAATGGATGGGTTTTTCACAATCGGATATCACAAGAGATGCATGCATGCTGACCGGAAGATTCCGGCGAAAAGGTTACGACTGGTGGTGGCATTCCTTTACCGGAATCAGCAGGGAAACCGGCGAGGCGAAGTCCTTTTTCATTGAATTTTTCCTGTGCAATCCGGACAGAGGAGGCAGAAAACCTATTCTTGGGCAGCTTCCGGCCAATAAGGAGGTAGGGAGATATCCTTCTTACCTCTGCGTGAAGGCCGGTACCTGGGGGAAAGACGCCGCTCAGCTGCACAGATTTTTCGGTTGGAATGATGTGGCCTTGAAAAAGCAGGTTCCCTTTGCGGTGGCGGCAGAGGACTGTTACCTTTCTGAGACGGCCACAAAGGGGCGTATTACAGTGACACCCAGAGAGGCGATAGAGCATCCGGAATACATGTGTGAAGCGGGAAAGATGTCCTGGAACCTGAAGATCAAGAAGCAGATTCCCTTCAATGTGGGTTATGGAGCAGGTAAGCTTTTCAGGATGTTGAAGGTATTTGAGATGTATTGGCATGCAGAGGGAATGAAGACGGCTTACAGCGGTACTGTGACATGGAATGGGGAGATTTACGATGTGAACCCCGAGAACTGTTACGGGTATGCTGACAAGAACTGGGGCAGTGATTTCACTTCTCCCTGGGTGTGGCTGTCCTCCTGCAATATGACCAGCAGACTTACCGGGAAGAAACTGACCAACAGTGTGTTTGACATCGGCGGCGGCACTCCCAGGATATTTGGAATACCGCTGAAGCATAAGCTTCTGGGAGCGGTATACTATGAGGGTAAGGAGTATGAGTTCAATTTCTCCAGGTTCTGGACTTTCCCGAGAACAAGATTCGAGAGCATAGACACCGGAGATACTTTGATCTGGCACGTAAAACAGGATAGTTGCAATGCAAGAATTGTTCTGGAGGTTAAGTGCAAAAAGGAAGATATGCTGTTGATTAATTATGAGGCACCGGATGGCACCAAGCGATATGAAAAGCTTTGGAACGGGGGAACCGGAACCGGTCGGCTGAAGTTGTACAAAAAGGATGGAATATACCTCACACTCGTTGATGACATCAGTGTCAGAAATGTGGGGTGCGAGTTTGGAGTTTTTGAAGATGACAGAGATATTTGATACCCATGCACATTATGATGACGAGGCCTTTGAGGAGGACAGAAGGGAATTGCTTGCGTCCATGCCCGACCATGGAATCGCAAAGATTGTAAATGTGGGAGCCGGTCTGGCTTCCTGCAGAAGTACTCTGGAGCTGATGAGGGAATATGACTTTATCTATGGCGCTATCGGGGTACATCCCAGCGAGACAGCCGAGCTGGACGAGACTTCTTTTGCCTGGTTACGACAGCAGTGTCAGAAGGAAAAGTGTGTGGCGGTAGGCGAGATCGGATTGGATTATTACTGGGATGAGCCGGACAGAGAGCTGCAGAAGGAATGGTTCGTCCGACAGTTGAATCTGGCGCGAGAGGTGAAAAAGCCGGTGATCATTCATTCCAGGGAAGCAGCAGCAGACACCGTGGACCTTATGACTGCGGAGAAGGCCGGTGAAATCGGTGGGGTGATTCATTGTTATTCCTATACGAAAGAGACGGCAAAGACGTTCCTGGATATGGGGTTCTATTTTGGAATCGGCGGGGTTCTTACGTTTAAGAATGCAAAAAAACTGAAGGAGGCTGTGGAGTATATTCCCCTGGAGCGGATCGTGTTGGAGACGGATTGCCCGTATCTGGCACCGGAGCCCAATCGGGGCAAGAGAAACAGCTCCTTGAATATTCCCTATGTGATTCGGGCAATGGCAGAGATCAAGGGCGTTGACGAGGAGACCATTCGAAGAGTGGCATGGGAGAACAGCCACAGGCTGTACCGCCTGCCATGTTAAGCGGCGCTGCGGAAGGGTGCCATAAAGGGGTGCTACAGCACGGAGCTGCCGATTGACATTACGAAGAAGTACCACAGGAGAACTTACATCATGGGAACTGCAGAACTGGTATCCCTTCAGCTGAGGATGTTTTTGCTGATGCTGGCAGGGTTGTTTTTCAGAAAGAAGAATATTATCTCGAATGAGGGGAAAAAGAATCTGACGGATCTGGTGATTTATCTGATCCTCCCCTGCAATATCGTGAAGTCATTTATGATAGAGTACGACACCGGCACGATAAAGAATTTTGGGTTGATTCTGTTTATCTCCATTTTGATTCAGGTGTTTTGTGCCGTGCTGGCAAAGGTTTTATACCGTAAGACACCGGCGGGGCACAAGCCCGTTCTGATGTATGCGACGGTGGCTTCGAACTCAGGATTTCTGGGTAATCCCGTAGCGGAAGGGGTGTTCGGCAGTATGGGACTTGCCCTGGCTTCGGTCTATCTGATTCCCCAGAGAATTGTCATGTGGTCAGCGGGGGTATCCTATTTTACCGGGGGCTCCGACAGGAAAACGGTGGTGAAGAGGGTGATAACCCATCCCTGTATCCTGGCGGTGTTTCTGGGGATGATATTCATGATTTTTCAAGTCCAGCTTCCTCCCTTTCTGGATGCGGCGCTGAAGGATATCGGTAACTGTAATACGGCAATGTCGATGCTGGTGATCGGAACCATTCTGGCAGATGTAAAATGGAGGGATATGCTGGACAAATCCCTGTTTTTATTCTCGGGACTACGGTTGATATTGATTCCGCTGGTGGTATATGTGGGGTGTCTGATTGGAAATACGGATCCGCTTGTGACAGGGGTGTCAGTTCTACTTGCGGCTATGCCTGCAGCCAGTACGACTGCTATTCTTGCTGCAAAATATGACGGTGACGCTGTCTATGCGGGTAAGTGCGTGGTGCTTACCACGGTGTTATCCCTGGCAGCAACGCCGCTTTGGAGCATGCTTCTGTTGAGAGCGTTGTAAGCATAAATATTGATAACAAGGCCTGGGAGGTACGGATGAAAAAGAGAAAAAGGGATATCTTTGAAGGCAGGATGGTATACGAGCTGACAGAGGAAGAGAAAACTGCTGTCATCACAAAGGAAGTGGGTGAAGCCTGCCGGCACCGTCTGGAAAAACGTTGGTATCGAAGACTGGTTGAACTTAATTTCCTGATGATTACTGTTGTAGTGGTAATGCTCGTGGTAAACATGGAGAGAAATAAGACACTGGCAGAGCAGGCCATAGACCGGTTCCGGGAAGAAGTTCACCAGGTCATGAGTGATGTAGCCGTGGCAGACGAAGAGACAGACGAATCTGCTGACGATGAAGGCGCAGATGCTGTCGGGGAAGCCGGAGGGAATACCGGCGGAAAGGCAGACGAGAAAGATTCTCGGGAGAAGCTCACGGTAGATGATATTCCGCTGGAGGTAAAGGGATTGGTTTATGGAATCGTCCTGTTGGTGGTGGTTTATCTGGGATTATATTATTACTATGCAATGTATCGCGCTAATTCCCTTCGAATCACCGAGAAGAATTTTCCTGAGGTCTATGCTCTGATTGAGGATTATGCCCGCCGTCTGGGAATCAGGATGCCGAAGGCCTATGTTATGCAACAGAACGGTGTTCTCAATGCCTTTTCCGCTTTTTTGTTCAGAAAGCAGTGGATCTGTATTCATTCCGAATTGTTTGAGGTGGCTTACAGAGAACATAGGGATATGGATGCCCTGGCTTTTGTCATTGCTCATGAAATGGCGCATATTTATTATGGTCATGCAACCCTGCACTATAATCTGTTGATTTGGTTTTCACGCCTGATTCCTCCCTTTTCTGCCATTGCTTCCAGGGCAAGGGAATACAGCTGTGACCGCCTGGCACAGCGCCTGACCGGTACGGACGGGCTGGATGCCATGCTGGTGCTGGTGGTCGACAGACATCTTTACAAGTATGTGGATAAGGAAGATTATCTGAAGGAAATGCGCGGACAGAAGGGCTTCTTTGTCTGGCTTGTTAACATGTTTGCAGACCATCCGCTGATGTGTAAGAGAGTGGCTGCTCTGGCAGATGGAAAAGGCAGCGGCAAATTGTATTGAGAAAACAAAGTTTATTCATAAAAGGAGGAAGCTTTATGCCATTCATTGATTCAAAGATTACTGTGAAAATGACAGAAACCCAGAAAGAGAGCCTCAAGTCCGAGCTTGGAAGGGTGCTCCCTGTTCTGGGCAAATCTGAGCGATACCTTATGGTAGGTATTGCGGACGGCTATGACCTTTATCTGGGCGGAGAAAAGCTGGATAAGGGTGCATATGTCGAGGTGAGCCTGTTTGGGCAGGCGAGTTCTGCAGCTTATGAAAAAATGACCGGTGAAATCTGCAGAATACTTGGGCAACAGCTGGACATCCCCGGGGATAAGGTCTATGTGACTTACCACGGTGTGAACGACTGGGGCTGGAACGGAAGTAATTTCTAGAGTCGATGGGGATTCCGTGCTTTACCACAAGACTCACGGGGATTCACACGTCGTATTTTTTCAACAGCATATCCATGGCTTCTCTGAGCAGAATCGCTTCGCCCACACCTTCCCTTTTGGATAGGATATTCAGTCTTTTCAGCTGGTCCTGGGTGTAATGAGAGGTCTTGGGAAGCATTTTTTCTTCTTTGGCAAGGGCAACCTTGTTCCGGCCGCTATATTTTGCCCGGAACATGGCGCTTTCGGCCATTCGGAACAATTCCTGATAACGTGAGGCGTTCTCGAAGGCGGTGGCAATACCGATGGAAATGGTCATTGCTTCGCCGTTGGGAAGCTTCACGTTATAGCTTTTTCTCATGTCTTCCATCAGCAGGAAGATATCCTCTTTCTCCATTTCGCCTTTGAAAATAAGACCAAATTCGTCACCGGAGACCCGATAGAAGGTTCCCTGTTCTCCTGCATATTTCATGAGGTGTTTTCCGGTTTCAATCAGGACTCTGTCGCCTTCATCGAACCCAAAATCTGTGTTTACTCTCATAAATTCATCGAGATCGACTAAGACAATAATGATATTGTCCCCTGCCTCAGCATTTTCGGCAGTAAGGAGTGCCTGCAGATCCTCTTCGAAGCCTTTCCCCTCTGTGATGTTAAGCGCTTCGTCTACTTTGGAATGGTGTTGTGTTTTCTTGTTTGGCATAGTGTAAGCTCCTTTCCTGGATACAAGTGTGTTGTTGCATATGTTCTTTGAATAATATACTGATGATATTATCTGCGAAATAATATCTGTGTATATTATAGTATTCTATATGATATTATTTGTCAAGTAATATAGATGAAATAATTTTGAGAAATATAATTTTAAAAAAGTTTGTTCCTAAACATGCTATATTTGTGGTAGAATATGGTATGTGTGGATTATAAAGAATTGTCAGAGAATAGATTGTCTGAGAAAGATAAAATGTAGTATTTTAATTTATTCCGTTCGTGGTAAAATGAGAAAGGCAAGTAGGAACAGATGCTTGCTGTGAATTGAGCTGATAGCTTGAGTAATATGCGGAGGTCAATGCAGTAATGAACCGATTTATCATGTGGTGGAAAACCGATAAACGTTATATTTTCCTGGGAAAAATCCTTTTCATGGCGTTGCTGCCGATTCTGTGCTGTGTGGTCAGATGTGCAATAGACGGTAAAAATATTTTTCAGGTCTGGCTTCCGGGTTGTCAATGGAATGATGAACTCTTCTATTTTAAGCAGGTTGAGGCTATCTTGCAGCATGGATTTCCACAAGGTTACTATGGATTTAATGAATCCCATGCTTTGAAATTATCCTTTGCGGCATGGAGTCCGGTGCTTGCGATGCCTTGGGTTTTATGGGGAGCCATATTCGGTTGGAACCTGATGTCGCCTATTCTATGCAATATTACACTCTTGTCCGTAACCTGCATCTGCTTTGTGATTCTGACAAGACCAAATTGGAAGCAGATTGGCATTTTTTCAGTGCTGTTCTGCCTGTATACTCCCATTTGGAGATATGTTTTTTCAGCCATGCCGGAGGTAATCTGTATCTGCATGGTGAGCTTGTTTTATTGTTTTGCAATTCGTTATACGCGTAAACCTTCCGGCAGTTTATTAGCGGTACTTTTTATCTGGTCTTTTCTTATGACATTAATGAGACCGTATTTTCTGTTGTTTATGTTGCTTCCCATCTGGTTCATGTTTCGGAAGTATAAGTGGAAAGGTCTCCTTTTAAGTGTACCTGTTGTGCTGCTTGTCATGATTGTGTATTACCTGATCAATCACTTTCTCTCTGCGGAATATCTCATTCCCTTGTTTGCCACGGATTGGATTATGGCATATTTTCAAGGTGGAATAAAAGCCGGATTGATGGCTACGATTTCCAAGCTTTATCATTCCGGGGGAATGTTCCTGGCTTATACGATTGAGGGGTTCCGTTCAGGGTTGTACGCGGGAACTTATCTGGCGGCATTTGACCTCATGCTGCTGTTATTGTTCATAAGATGCATTGTGGATTTTAAACAACACAGGCTTGGGAAAAAACCGGAAAACATGGAAATACATGTACACATCACCTTCAGTTTTGTGGCGATTTTTGCAGCTTTGGTGATGATGTATGTTTTGCCGGAGGCCAGCCGCCATATGATTTCTTTCATGTGTGGCGGAATCCTTGTGATTTCCATGATGGATACCAAACACTATGTAAAACCGATATATACGGGACTGACATTCTTGTACTTCTTTGTGTTTATGGCAAAGGATCCTCTTGTCTATGAAATTCCATATTTTGATCAGGGTAGACAGGAGAACCTGACTTATTGGGAGCAGGTCTATGAGGAGTATTTGGAGGTGTCTAAAGATTCTGTTCCGGGATATGAGAATACCGTTATCTGGGTCTTGAACGATGATACGGATGAGGCAGCAGACCAGGTGGTGAAATGGCAGTATCTGTATTCTTTGCCGGAGGGATTTGGAATCAGCTGCTGTCAAAAAGAATATCTTGTGGAGAATTTCTCTCAGCTTAAAAGCCGGTATATGTTGACCTTGTCGGGTGGAGAGCTTGATCAGATGTGCATGGAGGCCGGTTACGAGGAACTGGGCAGAAGAGAAGATACCGTGTTATACAGATTATGTGCAGAGTAGGAAGGTTTGTTTATGAAAACGTCAGCGGAATTACAGGCGATGCTTCGCCGGATAGATCACAAAGGTTATCCGGTTTATAAGGATACGAAGGGACAATATCAGTTCGGCAAATATGTCTTGTCTATTGATCATGTGCAGGGAGACCCTTTTGCTTCTCCTTCTAAGGTCAGTATCCTTGTGCCGGGTAAAGTCGCGGGCTTTGATAAGAATTGTTGGAAGACAGACAGCAGGAGAATTGCGTTCCTTGACTTCCTGCTCAGACGCGTGGAAACAAAGATAAGGGAATATTCTTTTAAGGCTAAGGGTTCCGGGAAAAGCGGTCTGCTCAGTGTGAGCCGACCGGGTCAGGAGATTTTGGAGAGAAGTGCCTGCACGGTGAATCCTGCTAACGGGGATCTGACGGTGCGGATGGAAATTGGTTTTCCGGCCAATGGACGATCCATTAATGCAGGAGAATTGATAAAGATATTATTTGAATTTCTGCCGGTCTGTGTACAACAGACCCTTTTGGCTGTAGATTGTCCAAGGGAAGTATTGAATAAAGTGCTGGAACTGGCAGACGATCAGCAGTATATTAGGGAAGAACTGGAAAAGAGAAACCTGGTCGCTTTTGTGGCAAATGGTGCGATTCTGCCCAGAAAATCCGGAATCTCTTCTTTGCCCATGAGGGATGCAGTGCTCTTTCAGTCACCTGCTTCCATGGAGGTTACCTTAGACCTTCCGCACAAGGGAAGGCTGGTTGGTATGGGGATTCCCAAGGGGGTTACTCTGATCGTGGGAGGCGGATATCACGGCAAATCAACTTTGCTGGAGGCTCTGGAACTGGGAGTATACAATCACATTGCAGGGGATGGAAGAGAGTATGTGATTACAGATACTACAGCTATGAAGCTGCGGGCGGAGGATGGTCGCAGTATTCAGCGCACGGATATTTCCATGTTTATCCGGAATCTTCCTAACGGTAAGGATACCTCTGCTTTTTATACAGAGGATGCCAGCGGCAGTACCTCTCAGGCGGCAAACACTGTTGAAGCCATGGAGGCAGGGGCGAAGACCTTTCTGATTGATGAAGATACCAGTGCAACAAACTTCATGATTCGGGATGAACTGATGCAGAGGGTGGTGAGCAGAGAGGCAGAGCCCATTATTCCTTTTATCGACAGGGTGAGAGAGCTGTATGAAGAATACGGGATTTCTACAGTGCTGGTGGCCGGCAGCTGTGGTTCTTATTTTCACAAGGCAGACTGCATTCTGCAGATGAGCCGGTATCAACCTATGGAAATCACGGAATTTGCAAAAAAAGAGGCGGAGAATTATCCCTATTTCTTGGGGGAGCCTGAAGCTGCAAAGTCTCCCGATTTTAAGAGAGTAGTAAAAAGAGACACAGCCTTTGCGAAGGAAGACCGCATTAAGATGAGAACTGACGGGCTGGATGGTTTCTCAATCAATAGAGAGGATGTGGACTTGCGTTATGTGGAGCAGCTGGTGGATGCAGAACAATTGACTGCCCTGTCCCATATGATCAAACATATGAAGCTTCATGTGTTTGATGGCAGGAAAACAATGGGAGAGGCTGTGGAAGCCTTGTATACAAGAATAAATAACAGTGGATTCCAAGCCGTTTTTGATAAGAATTCCGCGCAAGGATCCGAAACAGAGGGAAGCGGTCAGCTTCCCGGCAATCTGGCAATGCCGAGAAAGCAGGAGCTCTATGCTGCCCTGAACCGCTGCAGGAGTCTGATAAGTATAGAACTGAAAGGATAACGAAATGAGAGCAGGGTATAAGAATCAGGAAGAAAAAGTTGCCTATATGCTCAGTGAGCCGATACCGCGCCTGGTATGCCGGATGGCAATACCAACGATTATCAGTATGCTGGTCACCGCATTTTACAATATGGCAGATACTTTTTTTGTGGGAAAAATCAACACCCAGGCTACAGCAGCCGTTGGAGTCGTGTTTTCCGTGATGGCGTTGATTCAGGCCTGTGGCTTCTTCTTTGGTCACGGATCGGGCAATTTTATCTCCAGAAAGCTTGGTGCCGGGGAGTTCGAGGAGGCCAATCGAATGGCTGCCACCGGGTTCTTCTCTGCTTTTCTGACGGGAGTAGCGCTTGGAGGCGTGGGGCTTTTATTTCTGGAGCCTCTGGCAAAGCTTCTGGGTTCGACCCCTACAATCCTGCCCTACACCAAAAGCTACATGAGGATTATTCTGATGGGCTGCCCTTTTACCATGGCTTCCTTTGTGGTGAATAATCAGCTGCGTTTTCAGGGCAGTGCCTCATATGCTATGGTTGGCATTATTACCGGGGCAGTGATCAATATTGTTCTGGATCCCCTGTTTATTTTCG
>SAMEA3663235__coassemble_441_pt1 | contig 14019 bp, 12 predicted proteins | sample SAMEA3663235__metabat2_low_PE_011 | metagenome-assembled genome bin SAMEA3663235 (sample SAMEA3663235) | pig gut metagenome | biome: pig gut; feature: pig-associated habitat; material: faeces | place: China | collected 2013 | reverse complement strand
CTCCTGTTGCCCGTCTTGGTCTGTCATGGCAAAGAATCTTTTTCCGGAAACCATAGATAAGATCAGCAATGAATTAACGCCTATGGTGGCTACAGCAAGGATTATTAAAAAGGAACACCCGGATGCTTCCGTGGTCTTTATCGGTCCCTGTGCCTCCAAGAAATTGGAAGCTAGCCGCAGAAGCGTACGTTCCGATGTGGATTTTGTCATAACCTTTGAAGAGCTTACAGGAATGTTTGAAGCGAAGGGGATACTGCTTGATGAGATAAAGGCTATGGATGAGATGCAGGATGCGACCGCAGCAGGACGTGGATATGGTGTGGCCGGAGGTGTGGCAGGAGCAATAGAAAAGTGTATTCAGACATACTACCCCGGTACAGAAGTGAAAATCGAACATGCGGAAGGTTTGTCGGAATGTAAGAAAATACTGCTTTTGGCAAAAGCCGGAATGAAAAAGGGGTGTCTGATTGAGGGTATGGCGTGCCCCGGAGGCTGTGTAGCCGGAGCAGGTACCAATATTCCCATAGTTCAGGCTTCAAAAGAAGTTGCCAGGTTTCAGGCAGAGGCAAAGGAAGAGGTGCCCGGGATAAACGGTTGAATAATTGAAAAAGGAGCAGGAGTATGGGATTTTTAGAGAAATTGTTTTCAAAATCATCTGCTTCCGGTACAGGGGTTCAGGATACCTGCTGCAAAGGGGAAGCTGATTTAAGAAAGAGGATTGAAGAAATCGTAGCGACGGAATGGCCGGATTGTGAACTGAGAAAAAACGTTCCCTCCGGGGTATGTGGTGCATGTCAGGGCGCTCGCAAAGAATACACCTATGGTATATATCGTAACGGAATACCTATTGCGATGATAATGCTCCTTAGGGGAAACAACGAATACCGCCTTAAGGAAGTGAGACTGGCACAACAGGCATGTATTGATCAGAGAATTCCTTATATGAATTTTATGACTTACATGGCGAATCGTAGGAGCTATATTTCGGAACGTCTGAAAAAGGAAATCTCAGGTGGAAGATACTGAACCGGATAATAATATATTTGGTGAAAGAAAAGAGGAGGCAGTCATAAACTGCGCCTGCGGGGGGCGAAGCATATCTTAACATACATTTTGCAGGCAATGAGGGTATGTTCAGTCCTGTGTTATAAGCATGGCTTATAACATTCAAAGCTAGTCTCTTTTCTGATATCATCGGGCAGGAATACTGCCCGATGTTTATTTATAAATGTATTGACAGGCATGACAGGATATGAGGTTAAAATGAAACAGACAGTGTTGGAACTGGCACAGGAAGAATGGGCCTGGGAAGAATTTATACAATATAAAATTGCGAAACAGCATTTGAGTCAAAAGGAAGCGGAAGAGTTTTTAAACTTTATAGATCAAAAACGCTATTTGCCAATCTGTGAATTGTGGAGGGAAGGTGTATTTCCGACTCAGTGCCCCGTTAAAAGTATCGTAAACAAAGAAGGCACCGATAAAAAGCGCAGAGTATACACGTATTCGGGAGATGAAGGTATTTTTTTAAAATTTATAGCATTCCAGCTGTTTCGTTATGATGATTATCTGATGGATAACTGTTATGCATTTCGAAGAAACAGAGGAGTGCAGGATGCGATAAAGAAAATAGAGAATACTGCAAGGATTGAAAAGAAATGGTGCCTGAAGCTGGATATCAGTGACTATTTCAATTCCATTGATACGGAGCTTTTGCTTCGAAAGCTTGCGTTTATTAGGGATGAGGACCCGGGATTATATCAGTTGTTTGACAGAATTCTGAGTAATAAGAGGGTTTTGTGGAACGGACAATTGGTGACGGAAGAACACGGAGCCATGGCCGGTATTCCGCTTGCTCCGTTCTTTGCAAATATTTACCTCAGGGATGGAGATTCGTATTTTGCGGAACGGAATGTGGTATATTTTAGATATTCAGATGATATTCTGATATTTGAAGAATCCCCGGAAGCATTGATTCAGAGAAGAAATGAATTGGAAAAAATACTGCAGGTTCATCATCTGAATGTGAATCCTGAAAAGGTATCCGTTTCTGCACCGGGAGAATACTGGGAATACCTGGGATTTGGTTACAGAGATGGCAGTATAGATCTGTCGGAAAATACAATCAGAAAGACAAAGGCCAGAATAAAAAGAAAAGCAGAAGCCCTGAGGCGTTGGCAAAGGAAAAAAGGCTTGGCGGAAGAAAAGGCTGCAATTGGTCTGATTCATGCTATGAATCGTAAGTTTTATGGAGGAAACCAGGGAGAAGAAGATAAGGATTTTACCTGGAGTCGTTGGTTTTTTCCCTGCCTGACAACAGACAGAGGGCTGAAACAAATAGACTCTTGTTTACAGGAATATATACGTTATGCGGTGACCGGGAGACATTACAAAGGCAATTATCGTATCGGATATCAAAAAATCAAACAATGGGGTTACCGGAGTCTTGTACATGAGTTCTGGAAAGGGAAACATGACAATCAAAAAGAAAAAGTTGCACTTTCGGAGAAAAGGTAATAAAATGAATACACATCATTGATAGAAAGTAAGAAGAAACGAGGAACAGTAATGAAAATAAGAACTAGATTTGCACCGAGCCCTACAGGAAAAATGCATGTAGGTAATCTCAGAACCGGATTATATGCGTTTTTGATTTCAAAGCACGAAGGCGGGGATTTCATGCTCCGTATCGAGGATACCGACCAGGAGAGATATGTGGAAGGTGCTACTGATATTATTTACAGAACCTTGGATAAGGCAGGACTGAAGCATGATGAAGGTCCGGATAAGGATGGTGGATACGGTCCCTATGTGCAGAGTGAACGCATGAAGACCGGTATTTATATGAAATATGCAAAGGAACTGGTTGAAAAGGGGGAAGCGTATTATTGCTTCTGTGATAAGGAGAGACTGGCAACCCTGAAATCCGAGGTGGTGGAAGGCAAAGAAATCAGCATTTATGATAAACATTGCCTCTATCTTCCCAAGGAGGAGATTGAAGCTAACCTTGCAGCCGGTAAACCTTTTGTAATTCGTCAGAACAATCCCAAGGAAGGTTCAACCACTTTCCATGATGAGCTCTACGGAGATATCACTGTGGATAACGCAGAGCTGGATGATATGATCCTGATTAAATCAGACGGCTATCCAACCTACAACTTTGCAAATGTAGTAGATGATCATACGATGAATATTACCCATGTTGTCAGAGGAAATGAATACATTTCTTCTTCTCCCAGGTATCAGAGACTGTATGATGCGTTCGGCTGGGAGAGCCCGAAGTATATTCATCTCCCTTTGATTACCGACGAGAATCATAAGAAGCTTGCGAAGAGAAGCGGAAACACTTCATATATGTTCGAAGAGCTGGTGGAAAGCGGATTCCTTTCCGAGGCAGTCGTAAACTATATTGCCCTGCTCGGATGGTCTCCTGAAGAGAATCGTGAGATTTTCAGCCTTGAAGAGTTGATTCAGGAATTTGATTACAAGAGGATCAGCAAATCTCCTGCCGTATTTGATAATGTAAAGCTTCGTTGGATGAATGGTGAATATATCAAAGCTATGGATTTCGACAGATTTTATGACATGGCAGAGCCTTATCTGAAGGAGGCCCTTGGGGATGGATTTGATCTGAAGAAAATTGCTGCCATGGTAAAGACCAGAATCGAGATTTTCCCGGATATCGCAGAGTTGGTTGATTTCTTTAAGGAATTACCCGAATATGATACGGCGATGTATACACACAAGAAAATGAAGACAGACAGTGTTTCTTCCCTGCAGGTTCTGCAGGATGTGCTTCCTATTCTGGAGAAACAGGAAGATTACAGCAATGATGGTCTTTATCAGACACTCCTGGCTTATGTGAATGAAAAGGGTGTGAAGAACGGTTATGTGATGTGGCCCATCAGAACTGCTGTTTCAGGCAAGCAAATGACTCCTGCAGGTGCTACTGAAATCATGGAGATTTTGGGAAAGGAGGAGACCCTTCGAAGAATCAGAAAGGGTATCGAAATGTTGCAGAATGCTTGAAATTAACAAATTAAATAACGCACAGCGAAAGGCTGTGACCTGGGGAGAGGGACCGCTGCTTGTATTGGCGGGTCCCGGCTCCGGGAAAACCTTTGTAATTGTCAGTCGAATCCTTTATCTCTTGGAGATGGGTATTCCGCCCGAATCCATTCTTGTAATCACATTCACAAAAGAAGCTGCAATGTCAATGCAGCACAGATTTCAAAACAGTACTCCCAATATTACGCAACCCGTCAATTTTGGAACTTTTCACTCTGTCTTTTATCATATCTTAAAAGAATCCTATCCGAATCGACGATGGAATCTGATCAAAGAAACCCAAAAGAAAAATTTAATGTCATCTATACTTCGCGGTATGCTGACAAAGGACGAATATGAGGACAGGATTGGGGAAATCGCAGAAGATACAGAGAGTGTTCTCCGCGCTATCATGCTGTATAAAAATACAGGACATCTTCAAAGATCATTAAAATATGTTCCCTCTGCCTGGAAAGAAAGGTTCGAAGCTATAGCAGAAAAATACAAGTATGAAATGAAACGATCAGAATTGCTGGAATTTGATGATATGATTTATGAATGCCATGAATTGCTGCTGCGGGATGAGAATATCAGAAACTATTGGAAGAAGAGATTCCGGCATATCCTGATTGATGAATTCCAGGATTGTAATCAGATGCAATATGAGACTCTAAAATTGCTTTCCGGAGAGAATACTAATCTTTTTGCCGTTGGGGATGATGATCAGTCAATCTATGGATTCCGAGGAGCCAGTCCTGATATCATACGCAGATTTTCAGAGGATTTCCATAGTGGGCGAGTACTTCTGGATACCAATTACAGAAGCAGGGAAGAAATCGTAATGGCGTCTCTTGCGGTGATCAACGAAAACAGGAATAGATTCCCCAAGGAATTAAGAGCTGTTAAGACGGATCGGGAACGAATTGAGATAGGTATTAAGAGCTTTGAAACAAAAGAACAGGAACAAGATTATGTTCAAAAGCTTTTAAGAGAATGGTCAGAAATCCATCAAAAGGAAGAAAAAGTATGTGCGGTTCTGTTTCGAACCAATGCTTACATGCAGCGGATGGCCTCTGAATTGACTAAGGCAGGAATTTCCTTTGGAATGAAAGAAAAAATACAAAGTATTTACGAGAACCCTATCATCAGGGATATCATGGCATATCTGCTGTTGTCTTGCGGGGAGTGGAAAAGAGAATACATTTTAAGAATTATGAACAAACCGATGAGGTATATCAACAGGGAAGCGATAGATGAAAGAGGTTCCATCAAGGAGATTGTGGATTGGTATGGCAGAAATGCTTTGGCAGGAATGAGAAACGAACAGATAACCTCACTGGAATTGTTGGACAGACAATTAACATTTTTGAAAACTCTTTCTCCGGCCAATGGTGTTAATTATGTGTTGAGGGGTATCGGATATGGTGATTATCTCAGGAGACGTGCTGCCGGAAATCAGGAAAAGTACAATGAATGGATGGAACTGACAGAGTGGTTGAAGGCAGACGGTGAAAAATACCAATCCATAAAAGAATGGCATCAGGCACAGGAGTCGTATACCCGCAAAATAGAAGATACTGATTCAGCGGGGGCGCGGAGAGGAAGAAATAAAGAAAATATCCAGCTCATGACGGTACATGCATCAAAGGGCCTGGAATTTGAGAAGGTCATTGTGCCGGATTGCAATGAAAAGATTTTTCCGCATGGTAATCTGCCGGATGAGGAAAGCGTTGAGGAAGAGAGAAGAATCTTCTATGTGGCTATGACAAGGGCAAAAGAAGACCTGGAACTTCTTTATCTGAAAGGAGATAAAGCGCGTCCCAGGCTTCCGTCAAGATTCTTAAATCCGCTTATTCTTCGACGTCAATGAGCTCGTCGAATTCGTTTTTGTCGAGAAATTCATCGAAGGCATCGGCAACAGCTTCATATTCATCATCGTCTTCAATGTAAATCAGTTCCGGTTCTTCATTGCTGTCGTCGGGATTTTCTTTGTAACCGTAGAACCAGACTTCGCCATCCTCATTTTCGCCATTCTCGTTCAGGGGAAGAAGAGCAATGTAATCCTTCTTGTCGACTGTAAGAATAGTGATTACTGCACAATTGACTATGGTACCGTCTGTAAGCTCTATTTCGACTGTCATTTCTTCTTCATCAAAATTATCTTTTTTGCCCATGGAAACCTCCTGTTTTACTTATATTTTTTACAGATTTGTAAATAGTATATCATTATTTTTAAAATCTGCAATATTTTTAGTGGAAATTTAAATAGTATTGTGGTATGATATGTTACATAATTGTTAAATAATATTTACAGAGTTTAGTTTTATATAATTATTTACTGAAATTAAGGAGTTCTTCATGAATTACAAGAAAGCAAAGGTAGTAGCGGCAACAGCCGTCGTCGTTTTGGGATTGTGTTTTGATATGAAAGCCCAGGCTGCAAATTCCGATATTGATATGACGAAGGAATTTGTGACATGTTATGAGGGAAATATTGAAACCGGAATAAAGAAAAAATCTATTTCGGCTGAAGAATATAACGAATATAAGGATTTTGCAATCGCAAAGGTGACTGATTTCGTTAATGTACGCTCCGGTCCCGGCACGGACAGCGCCGTTGTCGGAAAGATATATGATGGTGCGGTAGCGCATGTGATCGAGTGTGCAGGGGAGAACGGGGAATGGTTTAAAATGGTATCCGGTGATGTGGAAGGGTATATCAAAGCCGAATACTTTATTTATGGTATGGAAGCAGTTAGAAAGATTGATAATTATGTTGCCAGATATGCAGTTATCAAAGCGGATGTACTGAATGTCAGATGTGAGCCCGGAACCGATAAAGATCCTGTAGGATATGTGCAAAATGGCGAAAAGCTTAAAGTGTTGGAGGATCAGGGTGACTGGATAAAGGTACAGTACACTGACACCCGGATTGGTTATGTCGCAGCTGAATATGTAACAATCAGTGAAGAATTTAATTATGCCAAAACACTGGAACAGGAGGCTGCTGAACTTGCAGCGCAGAGATTGCTGGCAGAACGCCAGAATAACGGTAATGTAAAAGAAAATGTCAATATCACTGCTGTTCCCCCAAAAGGAGACTACGAGAATACTACTGAACTCAGAAAAGCAATCGTAGATTATGCTATGCAGTTCCTTGGAAATAAGTATGTTAGTGGTGGACACTCTCTTGTTACAGGAACGGATTGTTCCGGATTTACCAGTATGATTTATGCTGAATTCGGGTATTCCCTGAGTAGAATTCCCGCGGGTCAGTTGTCTGACGCAGGAAGAGGAATCAGTTATGAAGAGATGCAACCGGGTGATATCATTTGTTATGGCAGTCAGTCCTGCAGTCACGTGGCACTCTATATTGGAAACGGGCAGATAGTTCATTCTGCCAATTCCAGAAGAGGCGTTGTGACTGACAGTGCGACATGCATGAATATTCTCGGTATCAGAAATGTGATTGATTAACCGGCCGCCGGAAGTGTTTCGTCGGCGGTGGGACCAAGGATAGAATCCTTGGGCAGAATCCAGTCACCAAATATTTCCCAGCTCCATTTTTGGAGATCTGCGAGATGGAATGGCACTCCACCGTATCCCCAGATACCGTGACGCAGTGCCATTTCTTCTGTGTATTCCTCCAGCGGATATACGTTTTCAAAGCGTGTAGGACTGTAATTGTAATGGTTTACCAGCGGAATTACACCGGTATTCGTTTCAGAGATATAAATGGAGTCCTCGGTAACATGGAAGGTTACCCAGGCGAGTCCTTCTAACATAGTTATCTGTTGTTTCTGTGTTGAAGTATAGTTCCCAAGGGAATAATAACAAAGAGCTTTATTGCCGTTCTCGGCGGTAATCCACTCCACAGGCTGAGGGACATGGGGGTGGGTTCCGATAATCAGATCAGCTCCTGCTTCCGTCATCTGCATTCCCCAATCCTTTTGGAAAGAAGAAGGGGAAGTCTGATATTCGGTTCCCCAGTGGGGAAATACGATTACAATGTCTGCAATTTCGTTTGCCTTCTGAATATCGGTGATTACCTTGGGGTTTAAGGTAGTAAAATCGATCGCTCCGTTTGTTTCATTATAGGCGCAAAGCATTTCAATCCTTCCCATGTAACCGGAAGAAATGACACTTGCATTCGGACCATAGGTATAGTTCAGAATCGCAAAGGTTTTTCCTTTGACTGTCAAAATGGGAATCTCCGGATTTTCTTCTTTTTCAGCATGAATACCTGAAATCAGTACTTCAGGGTGTGTTTCCCAGAAGGCCACACAATTCTTGATTCCTTCTACGCCTTTGTCAGCGGTGTGGTTTGTCGAATGTAAAACAACATTGAATCCGGCTGCTGCGATGGCATCTCCTATTTCGGTAGGAGAGTTAAATGTGGGATATCCGGAAAAGCCTAAATGATTACCGCCGAAAATCGTCTCCTGATTAATGGCTTTGATATCGGCAACAGCAAGCAAATCCTCAATTCCATTGAACAAAAAACTGTAATCTCTTGTTCCGTCAGCCTGAATGCCGGAATTAACAATTCCCATATGAATCAGGTTATCGCCCAGTGCCAGAAGAGTGATGTCATATTCTTCGAACGGGGGTTCCTCGGGTTCGGTGCTTTCGGGAACAGAGGCAACAACATTATCCTGTGATGGGGTATTGTCTGATAAAACCTCTGTTGAAGCAAGACTTCCCTGATTGGCAGTCCCGGTGGTTCCTCCTTTTGATAAAAAGAAGACAATTACTGCAAGAATAAGTAGTGCTGATGGTATAATAATCGGTAAGTATTTTTTCTTTTTCATGATTTTTCCTCCGTTCTTGTATCATAACTTTAATTATCTGTTTATGTCAATGAGAAAATATGTTAAAATAGAATCAGGCTTGCGTGGATAGAAAGGATGGAGAGTGTTATGAAGGTTTCGTTTGTTTCCAAAGACCCTGATTGCGGTATTGTATTATATAATTCAGTTACGGGCGGCGAGAGGAGAATTCCTTTTTCGGAAAAGAAAAGACAGGGGAATGTATATTTCGGAGAAATAACGGATCTTTTACCGGAGGAAACATCCTATTTGTTCTATCAGGGGGATCAACTTATTCCGGATGAACATGGTCTTGTTTTCCCCGCAATGTCAGAGTACGGGAAAAAGAGAACATTAAGAGATAAAAAAGCCGGTATTGTGGTGCCTGAATTTGATTGGGGAGAAGAGGAATATCCGTATCTGCCATTCAGCGAGAGTATAATGTATTGTTTACATGTAAGAGGATTTACAAAGCACATGTCCTCAGGGGTAAGTTCAAAAGGGAGTTTTAACGGTATCAGAGAGAAGATTCCTTATCTGAAAGAAATCGGAATTACAACGCTGGAACTGCAACCATGTTATGAATTTGAAGAGATAGAAGAAAAAGCAGATGAACTACAGTATCTGAGTTCGATGGATGGATGTAAAGCAAAGGTTGAACGTAAGATTAATTATTGGGGATATAAAAAGGGTTATTATTATGCCCCCAAGGCAGCGTATGCCGAGAATAATCCGGTCACAGAACTTAAGGGTCTTATTAAAGAGCTTCATAAGAACAAAATGGAGCTGATCATGCAGTTTTATTTTCCGTTGGAAGTAAACAGAAATGAAATCAGAGACATTTTGAGATTCTGGGCCAATGAATATCATGTGGACGGCTTCCATCTAATGGGAGAGAATCTGCCGGTGGAAATGATTGCCGGTGATCAGATGCTGGCAGACAGAAAGATTCTGTTTTATCGGTTTAACGGGACGGAGATTGAGGAATTTCGGGAATATCGTGGGTTTCCGCACCTGTGTGAGTACAATGACCAATACATGTATGATATGAGAAAGTTTTTGAAGGGGGATGAGAACACTCTTGAAAAGGCACTTCAGAATATGAGATATCTGCCTTCGGGGATCGGTGCGGTCCATTATATGACGAATTACTACGGGCTGACACTGGCAGATCTGGTCAGTTATGATTACAAACATAATGAAGCAAACGGTGAGAATAATCGTGACGGTAATGATTATAATGCTTCCTGGAACTGTGGAGAAGAAGGTATTACCAGAAGTAAAAAGATAAAGAAGCTTCGCTTCAGACAGCTAAAAAATGCAATGTGTCTGCTGATGTTCTCACAGTCTATCCCGTTGATCTTTATGGGAGATGAATTCGGCAATTCTCAAAAAGGAAATAATAATCCCTGGTGCCAGGACAATACACTGACATGGTTGGACTGGAGCGTATCCGAAAAGAATCATGAGCTTTTGTCATTTTGGAAGGAGCTCGTAGAGTTGAGAAGAAAACATAAAGTACTTCATCCCGAGAAAGCAATGCAAATGATGGATACGGAAAGTTGCGGATATCCGGATTTATCCTATCATGATGAGAACGCATGGCGGGGCGGCGCCAATCATCATCAAAGATATATGGGAATAATGATGTGTGAGACTGAGAAAGAGAGAAAGACGACAACCGGTGAAGCAGAGAATTGTTTTATTTATCTTGCAATAAATATGCACTGGGAAAAACATAAGCTTGCATTTCCGAGACTGCCCAAGGGATTGACCTGGAGGCTTTTGATTGATACATCAGAAGAATCGCCGAAACAGGATGAGAATGAAATTATCCATGGGGGTGAGGATGTTAAGGATTTATTCCGTGAGATTCCACCCAGAAGTATTGCGGTATTGGTTAGCGAAAAAGAGCCGGAGAATAAAGCAAAAAAGAAAACGGGAAAGGTTATAAAATAAAGAGACTGATGGGGAGATTCTGGTCACATTTTAAGACAATCACATATCATAAATACCTGGTTGCCAGGGGATGCTTTAAAATCGGTCTGTATAAACAGGGGCTGTTGCATGATATGTCAAAATACAGTCCGACGGAATTCCGGGTAGGGGTAAGATACTATCAGGGTACAAGAAGTCCGAATAATGCAGAACGAGAGGCAACAGGGGTATCAACAGCATGGCTGCACCATAAAGGCAGAAATAAGCATCATTATGAATATTGGCAGGATTATACCACGGATCCCGATAGAAAAGGCTTGTTGGTTCCTGTTCCGATGCCGGACAAATATGTTGCTGAAATGATTATGGATCGAATCGCTGCATGTAAGGTATACCGTGGAAAAGCATATACGGATTCTGCACCGCTTGAATATTATGAACAGGCATCGAAGCATGAACAGATACATCCCGAAACGGCCAAAGTTCTGGAAAGAATGCTGAGAATGCTGGCTGAGGAAGGAGAAAAGAAAACATTTGAGTGCATAAAGGAAGAACTCGTAAAGAAAAAGAAAACAAAAGAGTCACAATGCAGAGAAAAAAACATATGATACCATAAAACTAAATATGGTGAAGCTATGAATTGGCTTGTTTTATTATTGTTATTTTGTTGCAGCGATTGCGGTTGTGATTTCGGCTGCAACAAAAAAGGGTGTTGCAGAAATCATGAAAGACATGAGTGCGAAAGAAGTTCTGAAGGAAGGGAAGAAAGTTGCAGATGCTGTGAGAGAGAAGAGCGAAAAGAAAAAGAGGAACGGGGGAAATGCGATACACCCGGTATGGTTCCTCCTCCTTGGCAGGAGTATCCTTCTGTAGGAAACCGAAGAGAAGAGAATTGTGAGTGCGGATGTAAATAAGCAGAGGGAGTCCTTATCCGGGGGTGGATAAGGACTCTTATTTTACAAGAAAAAAGTATTTTAAAATAATATTATTTGTGCTATATTATTTACAAAGAAAAAAGGAGGCGTTTCCCATGGCAAACGATAAGTATGTGGCCTATGTGTCTACCTATACACAGGGGGATAACCACGGAATCAGAATATATGATGTTGATATGGAAAAAGGACGTTTTTATGAGAAGGACCAGGTTGAGATCACCAATTCATCCTATGTTACCATCTCTCACAATGAAAAGTATCTATATTCCATTACTGACTTTGGAGTAGAAGCATATGTGATTAAGAAGGATGGCACTTTGGAGTTCTTGAATTTTGCTTCTATCAATGGTATGAGAGGCTGCTATCTTTCGACGGATTATACGGACAGTCTTCTTTTTGTGGCAGGGTACCCTGATGGGGAATTGACTGTGTTAAGATTAAAAGAGGATGGTTCTATCGGGGAGATCACAGACGAGATCTTTCATAAAGGCTTGGGAAGCCTGGCAGACAGAAATTTCAGACCTCACATTAATTGTGCCAGAATGACCCATGACAATAAATACCTTCTGGTTGCAGACCAGGGCATGGATCACATCAATATCTATAAACTTGATTTGGCCAACGGAAAAGTTTTGCTTGCCGATGTGCTGAGAAGTGAAATGGAATCAGCACCCAGACACATCAAGATTTCCAGAGACGGCAGATTTATTTATATTGTTCACGAATGGAAATGCTATATTGATGTTTACTCATATGAAGATAAGAATGGACAACCTGTATTTGAAAAGGTCCAGACCGTGGATATCATTAAGCTGGATAAAGGAAGTACCTATGCAGCAAGTGCACTGACATTTTCAGACGACCATCAGTATTTGCTGAGTACGGTAGCAGGAGACAATTCTGTAGTTATTTACAAGGTTGATGAAGAAACAGGATTACTTGAAAGAATATTCTGCCTGCCGGTCAGCGGTGAATATCCAAAGGATGCAATCCTGTTCCCCAACAACAAGTTCCTTGTTTCCCTGAACCATGAATCAAATGAAATGACCTTCTTCCATGTGAATCTGGAGGACAAGACAATGATTATGAACGGACAGGGAATTAAGGTAAATGCACCTAACTGTATTACATTCCACAAGCTATAATCATCAAGAACGATAAAAATCAATTAGAGAATCCAGTTTGGAAGACATGTTGATCATCATGGAATCCAGAACTGTCAGTGCAGTCATACATTCCATGACCACAACAGCTCTGGGAACGATGACGGGATCGTGTCTTCCTTTTATATTGACATCAATTTCTTCCCCTGACTGATTAATGGTTTGCTGTGTTTTGTAAATAGAAGGAGTAGGTTTAACATGTGCCCGAATCACAACAGTACTGCCGTCGCTGATTCCGCCAAGAATACCACCGGCGTGATTGGTTGATTTTACGGTCTGATGATTCAGGGAACGGAAAGAGTCGTTATTTTCGCTGCCGTATCTCTTGGATACAGCGCAGCCATCACCGATTTCCACTGCTTTCACGGCACCGATGGACATGATTGCTTTTGCAAGATTGGCATCAAGTTTTTCGAAAACCGGATCTCCAATGCCGGCAGGAAGTCCTTCCACGAGACATTCCATACATCCTCCTACGGAATCGGTATTCTTTTTGGCTGCCTCAAGGTAAGATAATGCCTCTTCGTTTGCCCGGATGTCAGGCATGGCAGTAGGAGTTGACAATATGGCGGAAGGATCAAAGTTTGATAAATCTGCTTCCACGGGACCGATAGAACGTGTATAGGCACAGACCTGAATTCCCATAGCTTTTAATATTTTTAAAGCAATTGCACCGGCAGCTACACGTCCGATGGTTTCACGTCCTGATGAACGTCCACCGCCACGATAGTCACGAAATCCGTACTTTGCATCAAAAGTGTAGTCAGCATGCCCCGGACGATAATAAGATGCAATCTCACTGTAATCGCGAGATATTTGTGACGTATTGCGCACCATAAGAGAAATAGGCGTACCGGTTGTTTTCCCTTCAAAAACACCGGAAAGTATTTCTACGGTATCGTCCTCCTTGCGCGGAGTGGTGATGCTGCTGGTGCCCGGTTTTCTGCGATCCAGATATAGTTGAATGTCTCTTTCGTTCAGCTCAAGTCCGGCAGGGCAGCCATCGATGACGACACCAAGCGCTTTGCCATGTGACTCTCCCCAGGTGGTGATTCGAAAAATAGTACCAAATGATGATCCGGCCATATTATTACCTCCGACTGAATATTTGACTTGAATTATACTTAA
>SAMEA3663235__coassemble_425_pt1 | contig 14207 bp, 12 predicted proteins | sample SAMEA3663235__metabat2_low_PE_011 | metagenome-assembled genome bin SAMEA3663235 (sample SAMEA3663235) | pig gut metagenome | biome: pig gut; feature: pig-associated habitat; material: faeces | place: China | collected 2013 | reverse complement strand
AGCAGACAAGGTTGTACAGATTGTAACATTTGGTACGATGGCGGCAAAGGGTGTCATCCGAGATGTGGCAAGGGTCATGGATCTGCCTTATTCCTTTGCGGATTCCATCGCCAAGATGATTCCCAACGAACTCAACATCACCTTGGAACTGGCACTGGAGAAGAATCCGGAATTTCGCAAGCTGTATCAGGAGGATCAACAGGTACATGACCTGATAGAGATGTGTAAACGCCTGGAAGGCCTGCCAAGGCATACCGGCATGCATGCCGCGGGTGTGGTCATCTGTCCCAGGGAAGCAGATGAGTTTGTGCCCTTGTCCCGGGGAAGCGACGGTTCCATCACCACCCAGTTCACCATGACGACATTGGAAGAGTTGGGGCTGCTGAAGATGGACTTTCTGGGTCTTCGCAATCTTACGGTCATTCGGGACGCAGTGAACTTCGTGGAACAGACCACAGGCAAAAAGATTGATATCGACAATATTGATTACAACGATCCGGAGGTTCTGGCCTCCATCGGTACCGGTCGCACGGACGGTGTATTCCAGCTGGAAAGCGGTGGAATGAAGAGCTTCATGAAGGAGCTTCGTCCCCAGAGTCTGGAGGATATCATCGCAGGCATTTCCCTTTACCGCCCCGGTCCCATGGACTTTATTCCACGCTATATCAAAGGGAAAAACAGTAATGAAGAGATAACCTATGCCTGTCCCCAGCTGGAGCCGATCCTGAAGGCAACTTATGGCTGTATCGTATATCAGGAGCAGGTAATGCAGATCGTGCGCTCCCTGAGCGGATATACCATGGGACGAAGCGACCTTGTCCGCAGAGCCATGAGTAAGAAGAAGCAATCCGTCATGGAGAAGGAAAGGGCGAACTTTGTCTACGGCAATCCTGAAGAGAATATACCGGGTTGCGTGTCGCAGGGAATCGATGAGAAGGTGGCTGCCGGTATCTATGACGAGATGATGGACTTTGCAAAGTATGCCTTTAACAAATCTCATGCAGCCTGCTATGCCGTGGTTACCATGCAGACGGCCTGGTTAAAATATTATTATCCCGTGGAATTCATGGCAGCGCTGATGACTTCGGTTATCGATAATCCCAAGAAACTGTCGGAGTATATCCTGGTCAGCAGGACGATGGGAATCGAGCTTCTGCCTCCGGATATCAATGAAGGACAGAGTGGTTTCGTGGTCAGCGGGGACAAGATCCGCTATGCGCTGACGGCCATTAAGAACGTGGGACGCTCTGTCATTGAGGGTATCGTGGAGGAGCGAAGGCTGGGAGGTCCTTTTTCCAACCTGAAGGATTTTATTTCCCGAACGGTCAACAGAGATCTGAACAAGCGGGCAGTGGAGAATCTGATCAAAGCGGGAGCCCTGGACAGCCTGGGCGGTACCAGACAGCAGTACATGAGCGTGTATGTACAGATTATGGACCACATCACCAAAGACAAGAAGAACAATCTTGCGGGACAGCTGTCGCTGTTTGATATTGTGGATGAATCTCAAAAGGAGGAATTCGACATCCGGATGCCCAATGTCGGAGAATACGAGAAGGAGCTTCTGCTTTCCTTTGAGAAAGAGGTGATGGGAGTCTACCTCAGCGGTCATCCGCTGGAAGCATGGCAGGAGCTGTGGCAAAAGTATATAACCAATACCACCAATGATTTCGCTTTGGACGAGGAGACCGGAGCCGTCATTGTACAGGATCAGAGCAGCGTGGTGCTGGGAGGCATGATCGCGGACAAAGCGGTCAAGTATACCAAGAATGAAAAGGTCATGGCAATTCTGAACCTGGAGGATCTTGTGGGAAACGTGGAGGTTATTGTATTTCCCAAAGACTATGAAAAATACAGCTCGATGCTGCTGGAGGATGCCAAGATTTTTGTCAAGGGACGTGCGTCTCTGGAGGAAGATAAGGACGGCAAACTGATTTGCGAGCAGATTGTCAGTTTTGAGGAGGCCAAGGCCTCCGGAGGCGGTGAGATTTTCCGGAGCCGTTATGGTTATCAAAAGGGGGGATTCCGGGGAGAATACCATCGGCAGAATCCTACAACCTATGGTCAAAACAGCGGTGTGACTGCAACGGACAGCGGAACAGGTGCAGGCAGTCACAAGAAAATTCCGGATGGAGTATGGATCCAATTTCCTGATGCCGCTGCTTATCGGACAAGAGAACAGGAGCTCCTGGATACCATAGCAGATTCAGACGGTAATGATAATGTTGTAGTCTATTTGAAGGATACCAGAGGCTTCAAGGTGCTTCCTGCGAACAGGAGGGTGCGGGCTGATGAGACACTCAGGCGCAGGCTGGAAGAAAAATTTGGAGCGGAAAATGTAAAAATACGAGGTGTTCCTATTGAAAACAGCGCAAAAATAGATTAGAATAGGGGTCGATAGGATATGCTTAGGTTGAGAAGGTGAATGATCGTCACCTGGGAGGGATAAAAATGTCAAACGAGATTAAGACAATTGCGATACTTACCAGCGGAGGAGATGCTCCCGGAATGAACGCAGCGATTCGTGCGGTGGCACGTACAGCGATTGCGAGAGGATTGAAGGTCAAGGGAATCAAGAGAGGTTATGCCGGACTCCTGAACGAAGAGATTGTTGAGATTGAGGCTCGTAATGTTTCCGATATTATCCAGAGAGGCGGTACTGTTCTGGGAACAGCAAGATGCCTCGAGTTCAAGAAAGCGGAATATCAGAAAAAGGGTGCTGACATCTGTCGCAAGCATGGAATTGACGGTATTGTTGTCATCGGTGGAGACGGTTCTTACCGCGGAGCCCAGGCTTTGTCCAGACTGGGTATCAACACAGTAGGACTTCCCGGAACTATCGACCTTGATATTTCCTGTACCGAATATACCATCGGCTTTGACACTGCAGTAAACACTGCGATGGAAGCAATTGACAAGGTTAAGGATACCTCTTCTTCCCATGAGCGTTGCAGTATCATTGAGGTAATGGGACGTAATGCCGGCTATATTGCACTTTGGTGTGCTGTGGCAAACGGTGCTGAGGATGTGCTGATTCCTGAAAAATATGATTACAACGAGCAGGAGATCATCAATCATATTATAGAGAGCCGTAAGAGAGGCAAGAGCCATCACATCATTATCAATGCAGAGGGTATCGGACACTCCACTTCCATGGCGAGAAGAATTGAAGCTGCAACCGGTATTGAGACCAGGGCTACGATTCTGGGATACATGCAGCGTGGTGGTAACCCTACTGCGAAGGACAGATTCTATGCTTCCATCATGGGTGCTTATGCGGTTGATATCATGTTGCAGGGCAAGACCAACAGAGTGGTAGGATACAGACATGGAGAGTTTGTTGACTACGATATAGAAGAAGCATTACAGATGGAAAAGGGTATTGATGAATATCAGTACGAAGTAGCACAGCTTCTTACAGTTTAAATAGAATCAGAAATACAAATTAAAAGCGGCTGTCTGTGGAAGAGACAGCCGTTTTTTATAGGAGAATTCAGAAAATGATCAGCAGTGGTGCCAATCCTAAGATAAAGCAGATCATACAGTGGCAGAATAAAGCAAAAGAGAGACGCAGCGCAGGAATTTTTCTGACTGAGGGGTTCAAGCTTTACGAGGAAGCCCCGGTTTCTTCCGTGCGGGAGGTCTATCTCTCCGAGAGTGCCGCCGGAAAAATAAAGGAGAATCAGGCGCTGAAGAAAAAGCTTGAAGTGACCGGTTGGGAAGTGGTGACGGATGAAATCTTTACTAAAATGTCCGATACTCAGACACCACAAGGGATTCTGTGTGTGCTCAACCGTCCGGAATACACCCTGGAACAGCTGCTTCTCAAGGAGTCTCCGCTGTTGGTGGTGTTGGAAGATATCCAGGATCCCGGGAATCTGGGAACCATCATACGAACCGGTGAAGGCGCAGGAATCACCGGTGTTATCATGACAAAGGGAACTGTGGATCTGTTCAATCCCAAGACTATACGTGCAACCATGGGCTCCATATTCCGTGTCCCTTTTGTCTATACGGAGAATCTGCCGGAAATCATTCGCCTGCTTCGGGAAAAAGAGATTGCAACCTACGCTGCTCACTTGGAGGGCAAAGAATACTACGATGGATTCTGTTATCGGCAAGGAACCGCTTTCTTCATTGGAAATGAAGGAAACGGACTGAACCGTGAGACAGCAGAACAGGCAGATCATTATCTTAAGATCCCCATGGAGGGCAAGGTGGAATCCCTGAATGCGGCGGTGGCAGCTTCCCTTTTGATGTATGAGGCGCATCGGCAGAGAAGTCATTAGATCTGTTGTTTTGCGGAGATGAACAGCTGCTCCGGTGGGGATACATCCCCAGGGAAATGAAAGAAATACTGCAATATTGCGATAAAGGTCTTAAAAATGTTGCAGAAAATGAATAAATAACAGTCAATATTTAACAGAACGGCAAGAGGAGAGAACGCATGAAAATCGGATTTATAGGTCTGGGAAACATGGCTACAGCAATGATTGGCGGCATATTAATGAAGGGGATGGCGAAGCCCGAAGACATAATGGGCTGTTCCAAAACACCCGTTACCATGGAAAGAGTAAAGGAAAAGTATGGAATCGCAATTGCCGCAGACAATTGCGAGGTGGCAAGTGCGTCGGAGATTCTTTTCCTGGCGGTAAAACCTCAGTTCCTGAGCGAGATTATCGATGAGATTAAGGATTCCGTGAAGAAGGAGACCCTGATCGTCAGCATTGCTGCAGGGAAGACACTGGAATGGCTGGAGACTGCGTTTGCAAGACCTGAGCTCAAGATCGTCCGCTGCATGCCCAATACCCCCGCACTGGTTCTGGAAGGATGCACCGGTATTTGTGCCGGCGAAAAAGTTACTTCCGGGGAGCTTGACCGGGTAGTGGAGCTCATGGAGGCATTTGGCAAGGCAGAAGTGGTTCCGGAGAGATTGATGGATGTGGTTGTGGGAGTCAGCGGAAGCTCCCCCGCTTATGTGTTTCTGTTCATCGAAGCCATGGCGGATGCAGCCGTGGCAGCAGGCATGCCCAGAGCCCAGGCTTACAGATTTGTGTCCCAGGCGATTCTTGGAAGCGCTAAGATGGTGCTGGAGACAGGCAGGCATCCCGGCGAATTGAAAGACATGGTATGCTCTCCCGGAGGAACCACCATTCAGGCAGTTAAAGTACTGGAAGAAATGGGATTCCGCGGAACTGTGATGGATGCGGTGGAAGCATGTATTGATAAATCAAAAAGTCTGTAATCCGTCACCTGTAAGTATTCGTTGAGACCGGTTGAGACAGCCGCTCCAAATGTGCTATTGACATTTCAAAAGTCTTCTGCTAACATAATCGGCGTAGCGTTGTTAACAAAAATGTAACAAATTATTTAACAAATGAATACTTTTTGTTAAGATTGTATGGAGGCTGAAAATGAAAAAGGGCAGAAAGACAGAAGCTGCTTTGCTTGGGCTTATCCTTTCTTTATCCTTGGCAGCACAGGCCGATATTACAGTGCTTGCGGACGGTATGTATTTCGACAATATGCGTGGAGGCATAGCTTCTCTCATGACAAGTGAGAGCGGTGACGTCGCTGCAAATGAGAATACATCCCGTAAAGTTGACTATCAGAATTTTGATACAGAGGATGAACAGGAAGAAAATCTGGTTATGGCAAATGTAACCCACTCTCTCAATGTGAGAAGTGAGGCGACGGTAGAATCTGAAAGAGTGGGGACGCTTTACAAGGATTGCGGAGGTACCATTCTGGAGAGAAAAGACGGCTGGACAAAATTACAGTCGGGAAATATTATCGGCTGGTGCAGTGACGAGTATCTTCTGTTTGGAGAAGAGGCGCTTGCGCTTGCCAATGATGTTGGCAAGATGATAGGTACCATAGAAGCACAGACTGTTCGTGTAAGAGAGGCGGCAGGAACCGATTCTGCTATCCTGGGTTTGTTACCCAAGGGAGAGATTGTAGAGGTGCTGGAGACCGGAGAAGAGACCGGCTGGGTCTGTGTGGATTATAACGGACAGAATGGTTATGTGGCGAAAGAGTATATTACCACGGACTTTATCATCGGAGCGGGAGAGACGGTAGAAGAGATTAAGGCCAGGGAAGATGCCGAGAGGGAAGCTAAGCGTTACAAGAACTATGGTGCGTATTCTACGGATGAAGCAACAATGTTGCTTTTAGCTGCATTGATTCAATGCGAAGCCGGCGGAGAACCCTATGAAGGACAGGTAGCGGTAGGTGCGGTTGTCATGAATCGTGTGAGAAGCGGTGCATACCCTGACAGTATTCGTGGCGTTATCTACGCGCCCGGACAGTTTACACCTGCGATGACAGGTAAGCTGGATAGTGTGTACTCCTCCGGAAAGATTTATTCCAGCTGTATTAAAGCAGCGGAAGAGGCACTTTCGGGATATTCCAACGTAGGTGACTATACACACTTCCGCCGTAACAACGGACGTGAAGGACTGGTTATTTATAACCATGTATTTTATTAATCTGTATGAGAAAGCGGCGCGCGGAGAAGTGTGCCGCTTTTTGTTGTGCGCCGGATACCTGATCTGCGTGCACGATACTTATCAATATCGTGCGAATAATTTCATTGCAGAACGTAATAAAATAGGATATACTGATAACGTAATAAACAAATGCCGAATGACATGAGGAGGTGAATGACGATGACAGAAATGATCATCTGGCTTGTTCTTCTCATAGTTGCAATTGTTGCCGAAGTGCTGACTATGGGACTGACTACCATCTGGTTCGCAGGTGGAGCTCTGGTGGCAATCTTTGCGGCAATCCTGAACGCACCGGTATGGCTGCAGGTTGTTCTGTTCTTGGTTGTATCCCTGGTATTGTTGATTTTTACAAGACCCGTGGCTGTGAAGTATTTCAACAAAGACAGGATCAAGACTAATGCCGAGAGCCTGGTCGGAAGACAGGCGATTGTTACCGCCGAGATTGATAACCTTCAGGGAATCGGTCAGGTTACGGTGGGTACGCAGGAATGGAGTGCCAGAAGCTACGATAATGGGGTCAGAATCCCCGTGGGAACTGTGGTAGATGTACTTGCCATTAACGGCGTAAAGCTGATGGTAAGAGTCAATGCACAGGTCGGTAATGTGGGTTCCGTGAAGAATTCCATACCGGAGCCTATGAGCGTATCACAGATGGAAGAGATGGAGTCCTCTCAGAATCAGTAAGAGGATAACATAAAATTAATTTAGTGCTGCGGAATGCGGTACAGAAAGAGGTTAAAATGGAAGGTGTTTTGTGGTTAGTTATTGCGTTGATTGTTCTTTTGCTGATCATCATCGTATCATGTATCAAAATCGTTCCCCAGGCGCAGGCCTATGTTATTGAGCGACTGGGTGCCTATCAGGGCACGTGGTCTGTAGGTTTTCATGTAAAGGTTCCTTTTATCGATAAGGTTGCGAGAAGAGTGAACCTGAAAGAGCAGGTTGCGGACTTCCCGCCCCAGCCCGTTATCACCAAGGATAACGTAACCATGAGAATCGATACCGTTGTATTCTATCAGATTACCGATCCCAAGCTGTTTACCTACGGTGTTGAGAATCCTATGATGGCTATCGAGAATCTGACAGCTACTACCCTTCGTAACATCATCGGTGATCTGGAACTGGACCAGACCCTTACAAGCCGTGAGACCATCAATACCAAGATGCGTGCGGCACTTGATATTGCTACCGACCCCTGGGGTATCAAGGTTAACCGTGTGGAACTGAAGAATATCATTCCTCCCGCTGAGATACAGAATGCCATGGAGAAGCAGATGAAGGCAGAGCGAGAGAGACGTGAAGCCGTTACCCGTGCAGAAGGTGAAAAGAAGGCAAGCATCCTTTCCGCAGAAGGTGAGAAGGAATCCGCAATTCTTCGCGCTGAGGCTGATAAGCAGTCCGCTATTCTTCGCGCAGAAGCTCAGAAAGAGAAGATGATCCGTGAGGCAGAAGGTCAGGCTGAGGCAATTCTCAAGGTACAGCAGGCACATGCAGACGGTATCCGTATGCTGAAGGAGGCCGGAGCAGATGATGCAGTCCTCAAGATCAAGAGCCTGGAGGCTTTTGAAAAGGTTGCTGACGGCAAGGCAAATACCATTCTTCTTCCTGCAGAGCTTCAGGGCATTGCATCCCTTGCAACTACCTGGAAGGAAGCTTCCAAGGAAAGATAAACGGGCAATCTGTGGGACTTGCCAAATACTCAATTATGAAGTATATTATAACTGTCTGACAATACCAAGGTCAGACAGTTATTTTTGTATAGAAATGAGGGATGATTATGAATTTATACGGACGTGATTTTTTGAAGCTGTTGGATTATACTCCGGAAGAGATTACCTATCTTCTGGATGTGGCTGCCGATTTGAAAGATAAAAAGAAAAAGGGAATTCCCATGGATGTGCTCAGAGGCAAAAATGTGGCGCTGATCTTCGAGAAGACCAGTACCCGTACCAGATGCTCCTTTGAGGTAGCTGCTCATGACCTGGGCATGGGAACTACCTATCTGGATCCCAAGGGCTCCCAGATCGGTAAGAAGGAGAGTATTGCAGATACAGCGAGAGTCTTGGCCGGCATGTATGACGGCATCGAATATCGTGGCTACGGACAGGAAATCGTGGAGGAGCTGGCAAAGTATTCCAAGGTGCCGGTATGGAACGGACTGACCAATGAGTTCCATCCCACGCAGATGCTGGCTGACTTTCTGACCATCCGTGAGCATTTCGGATACCTGAAGGGAATCAGGCTGGCATATATGGGAGATGCCCGTTACAACATGGGGAATTCTTTGATGGTTGCCTGTGCCAAGATGGGTATGCACTTTACCGCCTGCACAACGAAGAAATATTTTCCCAATGAGGAATTGGTGGCGCAATGTAAGGAAATCGCCGCAGCAAACGGCGGCAGTATCACATTGACCGAGGATGCCATGGCAGGAACCGCAGGCGTCGATGTGGTGTACACCGATGTATGGGTGTCCATGGGCGAGCCGGATGAGATCTGGGCAGAGAGAATCAGCGAGCTCTCTCCTTATCAGGTGAACAAAGCCATTATGACCAACGCAGGTAAGGATGCAATCTTTATGCACTGTCTGCCTGCTTTCCATGACCTGAAGACCCAGATTGGAGCTGAGATGGGAGAGCGCTTTGGCATTACCGAGATGGAAGTGACGGATGAAGTATTTGAATCCGAACAGTCGCTGGTATTTGAGGAAGCAGAGAACAGGATGCATACCATCAAAGCAGTTATGTACGCAACACTCGTAAATAAGGATTGATTCATGAAATCGGAAATATTAACTCTTTTGCGGGACAGGGGAGATTATGTCTCCGGTCAGGAGCTGTGTCAACGTTTCGGCGTCTCCAGAACCGCAGTGTGGAAAGCAATTAATCAACTGAAAAAAGAAGGTTACCGTATTGAAGCTGTGCAGAACAGAGGTTACCTTCTGCTGGCAGAAGAGGAAGTCTACAGCCAAAACGCGCTGGAGAGCCGCATGGGGACCGCCTGGGCTGGGCACCCGGTGAGCTTTTACAAGACATTGGACTCCACCAACCTGCAGGCCAAGCGTGACGCAGAGGGCGGTGCCCCTGAGGGGGCGCTTGTGGTGGCGGACATGCAGACTGCAGGCAGAGGCAGAAGGGGGCGAAGCTGGCAGAGCCCGGAGGGAGTCAATGCCTACTTTACCCTGCTGTTGAGACCGGAATATACACCGGACAAGGCGACCATGGTAACTCTGGTGATGGCTCTTGCCGTAGCCGAGGGAATCCGGGAGACCTGTGGGATTCAGGCGCAGATCAAGTGGCCCAATGATGTGGTGATTCACGGGAAAAAGACCTGCGGCATTCTGTGTGAAATGAGTCTGGAGAGCGATTATATCCACTATATTGTTGCAGGGACGGGCATAAATGTGGGGCAGCAGGAGCTCCCTGCGGAGATTGCGGAGACAGCGACCTGCCTGGAGGCAGAATGTGGGAAAAAGATCTCAAGAGCGGTTTTGATTGCCAACATCATAAAAGCATTTGAAGGATATTATGAGAAGTTCAAGGATACCTTGGATCTGTCCGGACTTCAGCAGGAATACGAAGGCCTTCTGGTAAACAAGGGCAAAGAGGTTCGCATGCTGGATCCCAAGGGAGAGTACAGTGGTGTGGCGGAAGGCATTACGGATACCGGAGAGCTGTTGGTGAGACTGACTGACGGCAGCGTTACCGAGGTCTATGCCGGAGAGGTCTCTGTGCGGGGCATCTATGGCTATGTGTAAACTTTGTGTAAGACAGCACATGCAACAAAAGGAGAAAATAGGATGAAGACAGTGCTTTGCGGTGCGAACGCATATGAGCAGAAATACTATTTCAACCGGGAATTTGATGGGATTCCCCAGTCCATCAAGGACGAACTGCATGTCATCTGTGTGTTGTTTACCGAAGAGGTAGGCGGAATCTTTACCATTGGTTTCGATGAGGAAGGCAACCCTGTGATGGAGACCGATGCGGATGAGAAAGATTTTTATTACGATGAAATCAGCAGCGGACTGATGGTTTCCGAGGTGCGTAGAAACAGACAGGAGCTCTTCGAATCCCTGAGCCTGTACTACAAGGTATTCATCCTCAAACATGATATTTCGTCCCTTGTGGATGAGAAGAATGAGTAATCAAAGAATCGCCGGGGATATACGGATAGATTGGACAGACTGAGGTTGAGGTATGCAAAACAAGATAAGAAAGCTGACAATAGGGAACGTAACCCTGGAAAATAATGTAATTCTAGCTCCTATGGCAGGTGTCACAGACCTGCCCTTTCGTTTGCTCTGCAGACAGCAGGGAGCGGGCCTGGTCTGCATGGAAATGGTCAGCGCCAAGGCCATCTATTACAACAACAAGAATACAGAGGAGCTTCTGGAGGTGCATCCGGAGGAGCTTCCGGTGTCTCTGCAACTGTTCGGTTCTGACCCTGAGATCGTGGCGGATATGGCGGCGAGAATCCAGGAGCGCCCCTATGCTATCCTGGATTTCAATATGGGCTGTCCCGTCCCCAAGGTGGTAAATAATGGGGAAGGCTCTGCATTGATGAAGAACCCCAAGCTGGTGGAGCAGATTCTCACTGCCCTTGTCAGGGCAGTAAAAAAGCCGGTAACGGTAAAAATCCGCAAAGGCTTTGACGACAGCTGTATCAATGCAGTGGAGATTGCAAAGATAGCAGAGAGCTGCGGAGTGGCGGCAATCGCTGTGCACGGCCGCACCAGAGCCCAGTACTACAGTGGTGATGCGGACTGGAACATCATCCGTCAGGTAAAGGAAGCTGTCCGGATCCCCGTCATCGGAAATGGTGATGTGACCGGTCCCGAGTCAGCCCTGGCTATGTTGGAGGAGACCGGCTGTGACGGGGTCATGGTAGGAAGAGCAACCCAGGGCAATCCCTGGATTTTCCGCGAGATTACACATTATCTGGAAACCGGCGAAAAACTGCCAAGACCCGACAACGTGGAGAAAAAAGACATGGTTCTCAGACATGCAGAACTCCTGCAGGAGACCAAGGGAGAGTACACCGCCGTTCGTGAGATGCGCAAACACCTGGCCTGGTACACTGCAGGCATGCCTCACTCCGCCCGTTTCCGAGGTATGATCAATTCCCTGGAGACCATGAAGGCACTGATTGAAGGTGTGGAAGAAATATTCGGATGAAGCATAGCATCCTGCCCTGAGACATATATTTAGGGCATGGATGCTATTATTTATTTTTATAAAAAAGAAAATCTGCAAAAACCGGAAATTAATATGATGTATCGGGGAGATTACCTCCTGGTCAAGGTTGGGCTGGAGGCGGACAAGGATAAATGGTTCGGATTCAGGATACCGGATGGGGAGGGGAGAGGGTATGGAGGGAGTCCCGAAGACGGGAAGGAAGATATCGGAGTAAAAGGTAATCGAGAAAAAAGAGGCTTCTTTCGTAGATTTTTCTCCGGGGAAAACAAGAGCAGACAGAGCCGCCCCCAGCCCACACAGTACGAAATGGCTCTTCAGTATCTTGACACAGAGCTCCGGTCCTTCTCCGCTTCATTACAGAATGCGGTCTATGACCTGGATGGAGGTATGAATCCTTACAGTGTATACGAGGACAGCCTGGAATTTTTGACACTGGAGGGCGGTATGCTCGCAACCCTGTGGCAGCAGAACTGGGGATGTCGGGAATTCACTTCCTACACTTTGCCGCGGTGGACTCTGCCCCTGGTCCGGGAGCTGCCGGGACCGGACTTTATGCTGCTGGGGGTAGAGGCGGCGATACCGGAGATCCTGGAATATTGTGCGCCCGGGATGAGGAGCCTGACTTGGGTCATTACAGACTCGGAGGACAGCGAAGAGATGCAGGATTATATTGAGTATTTCTACGAGGAATACGGACTTGCCATTGGAACACAGGTCTGTGAGAAACAGATTGTTTTCAAGACAGCGGCAAGACCGGTCTGCGTATTGGACTTTGCGGGAGAAAAATTAACGCTCGAAGGCGCTCTTCCGGCGGGGAGTAACTGGGTGGACTTTTCCTCAGATGAGAAGAAAGAGCTTCATCTTCATAGGATCTCCCCGGACACACACTATATTTCATTAAAAAAATATTGGCGGGAATGCAGGAGAAAACAAGCAGATATAAGGCTTTTCTTGACATAAGGTAGAAAAGTGGTTATAATACCCTCGACAAAGGTGAAGAATAATTTACCGGCGGAAGGTATTATCAATAAAAGAAAACAGGAAGGGTAAGCAAAAAATGCAGGAGAAGAAAAACATTTTGACCTATGAGGGTCTCAAAAAGTATGAGGATGAGCTGCATGAGCTGAAGGTTGTAAAGCGTCAGGAAGTGGCTCAGAAGATCAAAGAGGCAAGAGAACAGGGAGACCTGTCCGAGAACGCTGAGTACGATGCTGCAAAGGATGAGCAGCGCGATATCGAGGCAAGAATCGAGGAACTCGAGAAGATTCTGAAGAACGCTGAAGTAGTAGTGGAAGACGAAGTGGATCTGGACAAGATCAACATCGGCTGCCGTGTGAAGCTCCTTGACATCGAGTACAGCGAAGAGCTTGAGTATAAGATTGTAGGTTCTACCGAGGCCAACAGCCTGAAGGGCAAGATTTCCAACGAGAGCCCTGTGGGCAAGGCACTGATCGGATGCAAGATTGGCGATACCGTTGAGGTTGAGACCTCTGCAGGCACTTTTGCATATAAGGTATTGGAGATTCAGAGAAGCAACTAATTGCAGCATTATAATGAGGATACAGCTGCAGGACAGAACGAGAGGTAAAAGAAGTGGCAGAAGTACAGAATAATCAGGCACAGGAACAGGATGTGAACCAGCTCCTCAAGGTGCGCAGAGACAAGCTCGCTGCATTACAGGAGGCAGGAAAGGATCCTTTCCGGATTACAAAATATAACGTAACCCACCACACAAGCGATGCCGCAGAGCTCTATATCGCTCATGAGGAGAAGCTCCTTGCGGGTCGTGTCACACCCAATGTGGAAGGGCTGGACGAGGCTCAGGCTAAGGAAGTATTGAACAATGACTACAACGAAAGACGCGCTATCATGGACGCAGATCCGATTGAAGTGTCCATTGCCGGCCGAATGATGTTCAAACGCGTCATGGGAAAAGCTTCCTTCTGCAATATTCGCGATCTGAAGGGAAATATCCAGGTATACGTGGCTAGAGACGCCATCGGTGAGGACTCCTACGCTGATTTTAAGAAGTCCGATATCGGCGATATCTACGGTGTAAAGGGACATGTATTCCGCACCAAGACCGGTGAGATCTCCATCCATGCCGTAGAGATGACCCTGCTCACCAAGAGCCTGCAGATTCTTCCTGAGAAATTCCATGGACTGACTGATACCGATACCCGCTATCGCCAGAGATATGTTGACCTGATTATGAATGCGGAGTCCAAGGAGACCTTCATCAAGAGATCTCAGATCATCAAAGAGATCCGCAAGTTCCTGGACGGACGTGATTTCATGGAGGTGGAGACTCCTATGCTGGTTTCCAACGCGGGCGGTGCGGCAGCCAGACCCTTCGAGACCCATTACAACGCCCTGGATGAGGACGTAAAGCTTCGTATTTCCCTGGAACTTTACCTGAAGAGACTGATTGTGGGCGGTCTGGAGCGCGTGTACGAGATTGGCCGCGTATTCCGCAACGAGGGCGTTGACACCAGAC
>SAMEA3663235__coassemble_404_pt1 | contig 14541 bp, 11 predicted proteins | sample SAMEA3663235__metabat2_low_PE_011 | metagenome-assembled genome bin SAMEA3663235 (sample SAMEA3663235) | pig gut metagenome | biome: pig gut; feature: pig-associated habitat; material: faeces | place: China | collected 2013 | reverse complement strand
AGATCATAATAAATCTCCGGCTCCAGATACTTTAAGGAAAGATCATCCAGCTCGGTCTTGACCTTACTGATACCTAACCTCTGTGCAATGGGGCAGTATATCTCCAGAGTCTCCCTGGCAATTCTCTGCTGGCTCTCCGGAGACTTGTACTTCAGCGTACGCATGTTGTGCAGTCTGTCTGCCAGCTTTATGAGAATGACGCGGATATCCTTGGCCATGGCAAGGAACATCTTTCTCAGGTTCTCCGCCTGCATCTCCAGCTTCTCATCGGACTGATTCATGTTGGAGGACAGGGGAATCTTCTCAAGCTTTGTAACTCCTTCAACCAGAAGCGCCACATCATCTCCAAACTCTCTCTTCAGATCCTCATCTGTCATGACCGTATCTTCCACAACGTCATGAAGCAATCCTGCCACTATGGTTTCCTTATCCAACTCCAATTCAGCTAAGATAATCGCCACATTCAGGGGGTGGATAATATAGGGTTCTCCGGACTTACGAAACTGGTTCTTATGCGCCTCGGAAGCCACACCGTATGCCTTCTCGATCATGGTGATATCTGTACTGGGATGATATTTATAGACACACTGAATAAGCTCCCGGTACAAATCATCGGGATTGCTGAATTCCTGCAATTTATTCATTTTCCCATCATCAATGATGACTTCCTGTTTCTCTTCCATTGCCATCACACCACGCTTTCTGCCTTATCTTACTGTCAATTAACCGACGTGCCTAATACAGGAGTGAAGCCTCAACACACCATCGGCGTAACAAATACCTAAGCCCGAAATCACTTGCCGGGATAACAGATTGCCGACTCCAGACGATAGCCCTTCAGCAATTCACGGCCTTTCAGTCCGGCAAGTTCAATCAGGACCACAATACCTGCCACTTCTCCGCCAAGACCTTCAATCAGTTGGATCATTGCCTCAGTGGTTCCGCCTGTCGCGATCAAATCATCCACAATCAGAACCTTCTGTCCGGGCTTGATACTGTCCTTATGCATCTCGATGGTTGCCTTGCCGTATTCCAGCTCGTAGGATACGGACACGGTCTCTCTGGGAAGCTTTCCTGCCTTGCGAATCAACACGAAAGGCTTACCTGTATTGTACGCAATCGGAGTTCCGAAAATAAATCCGCGCGACTCCGGTCCCACAACCACATCAAAGTCAAGATCCTTGATCTTGTCCTGCATGGTATCAATCGCCAGATGTAATCCCTCCGCATCCTGCAACACACTGGTCACATCCCTGAAAACAATTCCCTCCTCAGGAAAATCGGGAATACTCACCACATAATCTTCCAGCTTTTTCATATTCAAATTACCTCTCTTTTGTCATTATTGACGGCTATTCTTACCTTCTTTATCGGAGACCTCGGTTGCCTTTACCTCAATGGCTTTGACACGGGGTCTTCCGGAACCTCCCGTCTCGCCCGATGCCTCTAAGTCATCCATATATTCCTTTATCCTGGTTGCAAAATAGACAGCGATGACACAATCGGATATTCCGCTGAAAATCAGTCCCAGCCCAAGCAGTCTGAACAAAAGATCCATGGAATCAAAGGGATTCACCATAAACAAAACACCAATCAGAAGATTTCCTATGGCAATTCCGAGCATTACGGTCCATTTCCCATAATTCATGCGCTTCATGTCAATGACATCCTGTAATTTACTGCTGCCGCTTAAAAAAACCATAGCGCCGAGAATCAGGGGAATCTGAGAAATAATCCAGTCCACATTAACCAATAACAGAATTCCTGCTCCGATTCCGATCAATCCGTGATGGAAATCGTTGTGATAATAATTCTGATAAGGATCTCTCAGAAGGTAACTGATCATGGAGACGGCTCCGCCAACGATAAGTACCATACAGATCAAATATCCAAGGACCTGATCCATTGTCTCCGGAATCACCAGAGATACCAACCCAAGCAATGCATACAACACACCCAGCATCAGGGTGTCCCACTTCATTTCTTTGAACTGCTTCACTATTCACCCTCCTGTCATTAAAATCCGCCGTACAGTACGAAAACAGGACTCTTTATCAAAAAGAGTCCCTGTTTATCAACATCATTGTCTTCTGCCGCAGCACTTCTTATACTTCTTGCCGCTTCCACAGGGACAAGGGTCATTCGGATATACCTTTGCTTCCTTTTTAATGGTTGTGGAGGATTTCTGCTCTCTGTACAAGGCTTTTCTGGTCTCGTCGTCAAAGATGTCCTTCCACTCCTCCAGATTGTACAGCCATTCAGCATCTGCCGCTACCATGTTTTTATAGAGCAGCTCCTTGTTGAAGCCCAGATTAACTTCCGTGTCAGCTTCCATCTCTTCGATAGGATTAGCCTCCACAAGGCTGTCGTTGATACCGTCCAGGAAGCCGGTCATGGTCAAAAGAGGAACATTATACTTGTCGGCAAGCTCCTGTACGGTTCCCCTAACCACCTCATCGGGATTCTTCAAAAGCTGCATGTAAATCTCTTTCTCAGCCTGAAAATATACTGCCCAGATTTTCTTGAGCTCCTCCTGCCCAAGCCTCTCATCATAGGCTACTTTTTTCCATTCATCTAACAATGCCATAATTGTTTACCACCCTTTTGTTTATCAATTGTTTAGTATCATGGTCTATATTGTATAACATAATCTATTTTAGTACAAGTTTTTTTTAGTATAAGAACCATTACTTTATGCGAGGTATGCCTCGATTGACTTCATTTTCCCTTCCCGAACCTTCAATGCAAGAGTCTCGGGGATGCAATCTCCGGATACCGTGAACTTCTCTGTTCCGTCAGACAGCTCCATACGCCAAACCTCGGCACCGTCAACGCCGAAGGTATCCTTTCCACTCTCATTATGGTAGGTCACAATGCAGTTACCGCAAAGCATAAACGACGCTTCCCCGTTTGTATCAAACATTTTCTTTGAGAGTCTTGGCGCAAGAACCAGCTCCAGACCATCTTTGCCGGTACGGAATCCCCCCTCACCCAGAAACATGCCAATCCACATGGAAAGCATTTCTACGGTGGAGCCGGACAATCTTGCCACAAATCCCTGACCGTGAACCGCAGGATCCGGATTTGCGCAGGAAGCCAGGAAGGATGAGTTCTCCAAAATACTGCGCCCGTAAACTTCAGGCTTTTGGTAAGGAATCAGTGCGTCTGAAACCGCCTCATAAAACTCTGTGTAAAGTCCTGCCTTCAGCATACCAAGGAAGTATTTATATTCCATATGTAGGAAAATACTTTCTCTCTCCAGCCAGCCGGCGGTAAATGCTCTGACACGACCGTTCTCTGCAGACATCCCCTCAATGGATTCTGAAGTTTTATACATCTTCAGTTTTTTGTCATAGATATCGCTTTCCTTCACGGCCGCACACATTTTCTCTGCCACGGCTCTGTCCTTCCCGCCGCAGGCAGCCAGCATTCTTGCAGGTCCTTCCAGGAAAAAGGGCACCATCACAAGCTGAAATGATTTCACTTCGGCACCGGGCAGACCGTAGGGGCTGATTCTGGGACTGCCATCCTCATTTACCAGGGGCTCGAATTCGTCAGCCTCATAAGTAAAGTAGGTAGGCATGATACCATGTCCCAGTTCCAGAGCCTTCTCCCAGGCTTTCTCCAGCTTATCCGCAAAAGCTTTCAGGATCTTTCCAATCTCGGCATAAGGAACTTCTGATCTCTCCCCGCTTGTAGTGAACATAATCTTCTCGCGGAACTCTTCCCGCAGTCCTGCCACCTTATCCCAATATGCAAAGTCAGACAAATTCTCCTGCAATGCCTCGTAAATAGATCTCATAAACTCCGCAAGCTCTGTCGGAATATCCTGGCTGCCGCTCTCAGGCACCACTTTGCACATGAAATCAACCAGTCTCTTCAATTCCATGGTCTCAGGCATACTGCTGCCGAACAGACCGGGCAGACCGTTCATGGCATCATTCCAGCCGGGTCTTCCGCCTTCCATTTCGACACCCAGACCATGGGAATCCAACAGTGCAAACTTGTTGACAGCAAGCGTGAGTAACTTACCAAACAGATTGGTGGTCACAAGATTTCCTTGGGTGTCCTTTAACCAGTTGGTCGCGTTTTTGTCAAAGCCGGGTCTGGAAGCCTTTTCCTCGCTTTCATATAGAGAACCGTACTGGCGTACCTGTCCCTTTTTATTGATGACATAGGTATCCCTTCTGGGTCTCACCACGCCTTCACTGTCATAGAAACGATAATCCTTCCTTCCAAACAAGAGCTCTTTCTCTTTGTCCGGATATATCAGCAGATAATCCTCCACCAGATCCAGATTATAATCCCAGTGGTCGCTCCAATATCCTTCCTTGAAGCAGGCTTCTATCTGCTCTTCTGCCAGGGAAACCAGCTCATTGACCAAATCCTCCTCATCACCGGTTACCTGCATCTGATATCTTGCAATCATATTGGTGATCTGACCGGGGGTAAACGGCTTCTCCAAAACTGCGGCAAGCTTCCCCTCCTTATCCACAACATGACGCGCCAGAGCCTCCAGTGCTTCGGCTTTCTTCTCCGCCGTTATCACAAAGCTGAAGGGTCTGATCTCCAAAGGATTATACCCGTCCATCTGTACCAGACTAAAGAAGTGATGGACATTAAAATCACCGATTGCAGGGTTAAAAAACACATCGTTGCGACGATTCTGACACACATCACGATAGTTGCCGTTACCCTGGGAATAATATTCTCCCGCGATAGAGAAAAAGTTGTAATCTCTCTCGGGATCACCATGTTTTCTGCTAAACAGATGCACAACTTTCCTGTTGTCACCCTTTCCCATAAGGAAAGGATATCCCCCTCGCAGGAAATTATCCAGGTAGCACTGTTCCATGTATCTGTCAAACAACGGATTGGCACTCTCGGTATAAACATCTTTGGTAAAGAAATCTGCCAGTTCCCGCGCTTCTGCCAGCTTTTCCTCCACATACCCCCGACGGCATAATCCCGCCACCTTACCATTTAACAGTTCCACAGAGGAAGCATAACCTGCAAACGCCGTGAATTCCAGTTTTTCCCCGGCTTTCAGTTTTTCCTCCATGGCTACAAAACCGCAGGGAATCTTATTCACTGCATATTGAGTTCTCTCCAAGACTCCCTTCAGTCCCTTCTCCAGAAATACCACGGGATTCCTCAGGGAGCTGTCAAAATCAAAGAGTACATTCTTATCACAGATTACTGGAAGCAGCTGTCCGTCTTTGACTGCAAGATAGAAGAAACCGCCCTCTGTCTGTGCCACCTCACCGGAATCATCGCTGGCTGCTCTGGTGGTATAGTAAGGTGCATTGTTTTCCATATTGCGAATCTCTGCATAACTGCGGAAAAGATTGGACATTTCCTTGTAGAGACTGTTTTGTACACCATAGGTTATAATCTGCGGCATACCGTCAATCAGCTCAAGCTCATGGGTTGCTTTATCGGTGTTCTCTACCGTAACCCTTCGCACAATGGCACCAATGCTTTCATTGGGCAAAACAATATAGGAAATCGTAATCTTCAGTCCCTTATTCTCTTCTATGATGGTAATCACATTCTTCTCTATCTCCATACGGCGATTGAGTTCCGGCGCATAGGAACAAAAAGGCTCATAGTACTCTCCGTCCACCCTGACAAAGGTACGAAATCCCTTGATCGGCGTCTCCTCATATGAAGTGTTCGCAGGATTGAACTCCATCATGGCATTTCCCTTATTATGGATACCAAAGCTGCTCATGGCCTGTCCCCTGTTGGTATAAAAGGACCATACCGGAATACCCTTTACTCCTGCAAGCCCGGGCAGGAAGCTCGAAAACGGAGATAACTTGTCATAATTCTCAATAATATATTTATTTCCTTCCAAACGATAATTGCTCATCTCAACGCTTTTCCTTTCGTAAAATAGTCTCTGATCCTATTTTAAAAAGTTCCTCTTTTACTGTCAAGCAATCCGTTGGATGTCCTCTGTACACTCACAGCAGCGGTGCTACCACCTTCATCAGATAGCTTGTCAGTTTCTTGGCTTGAAAGCCCTGCCATATGGTATCTTTTGTGACATGCCTGCACATTTCAAGAGTCTGTGCAAAGTCCTTCTCAATCTCCGGAATACAGGATGCTCCATACATCCATGTCGCACATTCGAAGTGATGATAGAGGCTTCTGTAATCCAGATTGATTGTCCCCACAACTGCTTCCCTGTCATCGCTGACAAATACCTTTGCGTGAACAAAGCCGGGAGTATACTCATAGATTTCCACACCGGAATCCAGAAGGGATGCATAGTGTCCTTTGGCCAGGGCATAGGGAATCTTTTTATCCGGAATGCCGGGTAAGATCAGTTTGACGTCAACGCCCCGCTCTGCCGCAAATTTCAAGGCTGCTTCCATCTCACCGTCCAAAATCAGATAAGGCGACATAATATGTACATAATCTATGGCACGGTTCAGAATATCCATATAAACCCGCTCACCGACCTTATCCATATCCAGCGGACAGTCTCCGTAGGGAAGCACATAGCCCTTTTCTTCTGTCGGAGGAAAGGTTGGATAATCAAGGAAACGTTGAATATCCGATTCTTTCACATCCACATTCCACATCTGTAAAAACATCAGGGTAAAGCTACGGACCGCATCCCCTTTTAACATCACGGCTGTATCCTTCCAGTGACCAAATCTCTGTACTTTATTGATATATTCATCTGCAAGATTCACGCCACCGTTAAATGCCGTATGACCGTCAATCACCAATATTTTGCGATGGTCACGATAATTATAATGAGTGGAAACCAACGGCACCAGCGGTGAAAACATTTTACACTGAATTCCCAGCTTTCTCAATCGTTTGGGATAACCATGGTCAAGGGTGGTAAACTCACAGGTTCCGTCATAAATCACCCTGACATCCACGCCTTCCCTGACCTTCTCAGCCAGGATTTCCAGAACCTTCCCCCACATCAGCCCCTCATCAATAATAAAGTATTCCAGAAAAATAAAATGTTTTGCCTGCCTCAGCTGCCTTAGCATCTCTTCCCATTTTGCAGTACCGGAGGGAAAGTACGTGACCGCAGTATTTCCGCTGACCGGATGACACCCGTTTCTGTTGATATACCCTGCCAGAGAGGCTGCTCCCTGATTCTCCTGTCGCAAGGACTCAAGCACCTCATCCTGTTGCGGAAGCATATTATTTGTTGTATTTATCAGCTGCTCAATTCGAACCTTCACCGCTCTGTGACCGATTTCACTCTTTGTAAACCACAAGAGCAACGCTCCGAATACCGGCGTTGCCATAATGATGACCAGCCAGGTAAGCTTTGCAGTGGAATCCATTCTGGCATTGAGCAGATAAAGCACCATAATCACCGTAAACAGAAACGTTCCACCGTAAACATGGGGTAAAAAGTTCTCAAACCACCTGAATACGCTGAACAACATCAAAAACTGCAATACCAGAAGTATCAGAAAGACTCCGACACGGCTGAACAATGCATGCATCAGCCCCTTCTGTCCTCTTTTTAAGAGCGTCATTCCGACGCTTTCAGTCTCTGTCACATTCTCAGTCACGGCACGCCTCCCATCAGTTCCACTTTACTTCTTTTACTTCTTTTACTTCTTTTACTTCTTTTACTTCTTTTTCTTCTTTTTGCTTTTTGTTTTCGCAATCAGCTCCATCAGAGATGCCCACAGGAACTGAATCACACCCACAATCAATCCGATGATTATATTCTTCATCCAATTGATGGGATTATTATTCTGTAAATTAATCACAACCATTCCTGACATAACCACTGCAGTCCATAATGCAGCATTCTCAATTCTTTTTCTCATCTCTCGTTCTCCTTGCCGCTCCCTTGATCTTGGGCACTGCTACAATCAATAAATATAACAGGATAAATGCTGCACTGACTGCAATTCCCGCATTGGCACCGGCAGCTCTGTATACCATATCGATTTCATATTCTCCCGGCTGAAGATCCAATGCCACCAGGCACCCTCCGAAGGTTCCGGGCTCGGTCACTTCTCCGTTAACCGTAATTTTCCAGCCGTCTTCCTCGGGGACAGACAATACCAACCGTCCCGCTTCCTTCATGGAAATCCTTCCTGAAATACGGTTGTCTCCCCAGCTTACATTTTCCAAATGAACGGCGGACATTTTTTCAAATAAATTTACAATTTCTTCCGTGTTCACTCTATAGAATTCCACACCTATTCTCGGTGTTTCATCCTTCTCATCTCCATTGGTCAGTGTTATGGTCTGTCCCTGTTCCAGATTTCCCAGGTATATCACACAGCCTCTCTTCAGATCCCAGAAAGTCTCTCCGTCTCTGGGACCGCCCTGACACTTCACTGCCCTCGTTCCGCTGGTAGCTACAACAGCATAATAGTCTCCGCTTTGACTGACGGAAAATCTCACATCATTCCCTTGATTGACGCCTGCATACTTCCAAAACAGATTCTGGGCAGCCCCCAATTCTTCTGCCATCCGGTTCTGCAATGTCATGGGCTGAGCGTCAAATCCCTCCGGGATATCATATTCATAGGGAACCGTGTATCCGAAAGGCAGGGTATATTTACTCTGATATAAGCTGACATCCCCGCTTTTCTCCACAAAGTCGTACATTCCAAACTCATAACCTTCCTTGCCGAACATATAATTCACATTGAGCAGTGCTGATGTAAATGCGGTTGCTCCGTCAAAGCAATAGTATACCTTACTATGCCGCATCCCCAGTCTGCCGTACAAATCCATAACCTGGGAATTCATGGTGGAGGAAAAGACACTGGCGGAGGGAAAGCCTGCCAAAGTGGCGTCATTTTTTGTCTTGCGGCTGAATTTTTCCACACGATACAGGCTATCCTCCCGTTCCTGCGTCAGCTGATACAATGAACGGTAATCCTCCAGATCTCCAAGATAAGCAGACCTGTCGGTTGTGCCGATACTGGTTCCCCAGGTATTGGCACAACATTCTATCACCACTGCCACAAAAGCAACTATGGCAATTCCGACAATGGTATCCTGCCTCTCCCTCGTGCGGTACAGATACAATAAAATTGCGTATACACTGACAAAAACCAAGGTCAGAAGCTTCACTCCAAGCTCAAAGTGTTCCTGGTCAATAAACTTCTGACAGAAGAGAAGGAAGCATACTGCCGCTGCATAGCCGTATACAATCTGTTGCGGGTCTACCTCTTTCACCCTGCGAAAAGCGTCATAACACATTGTCAGTACAAGCAATACATAAATAAAAGACTGTCTTGCCGGCAGCGAATCCGGATAGTTCATTCCATGCCAGATATAATCCAGAAAATTTGTTGCAAAGCTAAGAAGCAGGAAACCTGCCAGGCCAAGCCTTAAGAACTTTTCGCGAATCGAAATGTTCTTGTTTGTAAGATACATGGGAATCAGGAAAAGCACCGCACCGCCGCAATAGATGTTGGGCCAGTGTGCAAGACCGCGTTCCGAGCTTACCCCCACACAATGTCTTGCCAGCATATCCAGCACAGAAAAATAAGAGACCACCTGTTTCGGAAAATCCATGTCACCAAAATCCGTCTGCATCAGTGCCTTGGCCGCAGGAATCAGCATAATAGCCGCCATTCCTCCGGCAATCAACGAAAAAAGCGAGAAATATCCCACACTCCTCCAGAAGTGTCCTCTTTCTGTCAGCAAGAGAAAGCAAAAGTAAAACACTAAAAAAATACAGATCATAATGGAGAGATAAAAATTCGTGAAAATGGACAAAGCCAGGGTAACACAATACAGCCCGTATTTTCCTTCTTTTACCAATCTCTCAAGTCCCAGAACAATCAACGGAAAGAGCCAGACGCAGTCCACCCACATGATATTATAGTTATATGCCGCCATAAATCCGGAAAATGCATAGAACATGGAAAACAGCAGCACCGCGGGACTTTCGGTCTCAAAATGCTTCCTCAGATATATTGTGGCCGTGAGACCGCAGAGTCCAACCTTCAGTACGATCAGATAACTGATAAACTCAATGAGAAATTCCTCCGGTACCAACAGTGAAAATATGTGCAGGGGACTGGCCAGGTAATAAATCAGAAGTGCCATAAAATTGGAGCCGATTCCGACATAAAGCGAGAAGTCCAGGCTCTCTCCGGCTCTGACTTTACGCAGTATTTCCCTGAAAAAGGGCATGTACTGATGATATAGATCACCTGACAAGAAACAGGAATCTCCAAAAGGGTAAATACACTTAATAATAAACAAGATAAGCATAACCAGTACCGGCAAAAAAAAGGCACCTGCCAGAATAATCTTTTGGTTTTTATTCTTCATTTCAGCTTCCTCAACAATCCTCAATAGATAAACACATGTATTCTAACAGATTTTTTCCCACATCACAACATATACTAAAAAAACAGCTTTCATTCAAAGGGGAAATCCATGAAAATCGCTATAGCAGGCAGAAAATCATCGACTGCCAATTACATAAGATATGTTGCTTCCGCAGGTGCAGAAGCCATCGTGACGCTGAATCAGGGGGAAATCGCGGAATGTGATGCCCTGTTACTCCCCGGAGGCGGTGATATCAATCCTGCCTTCTTCGGCAAAAAGAATTGCGGCTCCCGCAACATAGACACTGAACTGGATATCCTGCAGCTTCAGGCATTTATCTTATGTATGAAAAAGGGCATCCCGATTCTCGGAATATGTAAGGGAATGCAGATTATCAATGTTGGGCTCGGCGGAACTATCCTTCAGGACCTTCCCACCGCCTTCCTGCACAGATACGAAAGCTGCGATCAATATCACACTTCCCGTATCGCAGAGAACTCCTGGCTGGAAGCTCTCTACGGCAGAGAGCTTGTAATCAACAGCGCTCACCATCAGGCCATTGATAAAGCCGGCAGGGGCCTCAGCATTGTTCAATACTGTCCACTGGACAACTGTCCGGAAGCCATCGCCCATGATTCCCTTCCCATACTGGGCGTACAATGGCATCCGGAACGCCTTCGGGAGAATAGAACTAACCTTTCCGGCGAGAAAGTTTTGCTTTACTTTTTGTCATTAATTCCTTCGTGCCATCAATGACATTCCGGGTTTCCCGGACTAAGTTGTCCTTCATCTGTTCGGCGGCAATCTCAAAAAGAGATTTGATAACCGTTTTCAGGACTTCCCTGGTCTTATCATCTACTTCTTTCAAAGCCGCAATAATGCCGTTCATACTGCGTTTCCACTCAGCCGTCAATTCAATCAGATCTTCAGCCTCCGAGGCGGAAATCAAATCATATAGTGTGTCCACGAAGATTTTTAACTGTTTCTGATCCAGGGAAAGCACCCAGGTATTCAAGGTATTGTCCATGCGTTTTCTGGACTCGTATATACTCTCCACATGCTTCAAGTGATCCCCCTCCACCTGCCAGGTATAAGGATCATGCTGCATCAACCCGAAAGTCTTACTTTCCACCACCTGATATCTCATGTCAGATTCAAAAAGCATACCCACAAGGGAAGAATGGGGAAGTATTTTCACTACTCTGTCAGCGATCATGCGATAATTGATCTGATCCAGGACCTCCGGCCGGAATCCGGGACCGTCCAAACTGTATATTCTGCAGATACGTTCCTGAATCTCGGGGGTACAATTCATGGAGCTATAGACTGCCAGATTCCCCCCTTTGGAATGTCCCCCAACATACAAGGGACCATGAAAGCTCGTTGCCACTCTGTTCAAATAGGAGACACTGTATTCCTGACTGGGTACCGGATACAGAAAAGCCATATTAAAGTCTTCTTTCCATCCGACAATTGTCTCATCCGTGCCGCGAAATGCCACATAAACGGTACCGTCATCCAGCACAAAGGTGATGGCAGAGAACTGTGTTTCCCGCTGTTTCGCCACAAGATTGATGTAAAAGTTCATTTTGAGATTCCGATATCTTCTGCGCGAAAGCATACTTTCTATCAATGCCCTGTTTGATTCTTCAAATCTCACATCCGCAAACAGCTTCTCATAATCCGGGTGCTTTTTCAGACTTGCCAGGGATACTGCAGGTTTATTTTCTCCAAGCTGCGGTACCATACCTTCAAACTTCAGGTAACTCAGCTGACAGAGCGCAAGACTATCCACCTCTGTCATGGGAAATTCACGAAATGAATAATGTCCATATTTTTTTATATAATCAATCACGGTTCCCATTGCAGCACCTCGTTTCACGCCACCCACAAGTTTCCCGACTTAACTCTATTCTACTACATATGTTTCAGAATGAAATATCCGGCAATATGATTTAACAATATTTTAACAAAAGTTAAGATTTTTATTCTTTTTTGACCTGAACATGGGGTCTTTTCAAAACGAAAAAGCCGATCAGAAATGTGACACACTTCCAATCGGCTCTGATATCCAATATTCTTTTGTCCGGTCTCCCGCTCTTATCCCCGCTTTTCCCGAATCACTGTCTGTCTTCCATCCTTTTATATTCTCTTGGCTGCATCACACTCTTGTAGGCAGGACGGATAATCTTATCCATATTGATAAGCTCTTCTATTCTGTGTGCACTCCAGCCGACGATTCTGGCAATCGCAAAAATAGGTGTGTAGAGTTCCAGCGGAATCTCCAGCATGCTGTACACAAAACCGCTGTAAAAATCCACATTTGCACTGACGCCCTTATAGATGCGCGCCTTCTCCGAAATCACCTCAGGTGCAATACGTTCAATCATGGAGTAGAGTGCAAAGTCCTTATTACGCCCCTTTGCTTCCGCAAGCTGCTGCACAAAACCTTTGAATACCTGCGCTCTGGGATCTGACAAAGAATACACTGCATGCCCCATACCATAGATCAATCCCTTACCGTCGAAAGCCTCTTTGTTCAGAATTTTCTTCAAATATGCCCTTACTGCATCCTCGTCTGTCCAGTCTTTGACATTCTTTTCGATGTCCCTCATCATCTCAACGACCTTTATGTTTGCACCACCGTGCTTAGGTCCTTTCAGGGAAGACAATGCAGCCGCCACAACAGAATAGGTATCCGAACCGGAGGAGGTGACCACGCGAGTGGTAAAGGTGGAATTGTTTCCTCCACCATGCTCCATATGTAAGACCAAGGCAATATCCAGTACTTTCGCTTCCAGCTCTGTATATTTTTTGTCCGGTCTCAGCATCATCAACAGATTTTCAGCAGTGGAAAGCTTATTGGAGGGACGGTGTATGTACATACTTTCATCGTTCTGATAATGATTGTACGCATGGTACCCATAAACCGCCAGCATCGGAAATACACTGATCAGTCCGATACACTGACGCAGGACATTCTCTATGGAGGTGTCGCTGCAATTCTTGTCATAAGAAGCCAGGGTCAACACGCTTCTGATCAGGGAGTTCATGATATCACTGCTGGGTGCTTTCATGATGACATCTCTGGTAAAATTGGTAGGAAGCGTCCGGTGTGCGATCAGAATATTCCGGAAATCCTCCAACTGCTGTTGCGTAGGCAATTCTCCGAAGAGAAGCAGATATGCCACCTCTTCAAATCCAAAATTCTTACCGCGGAATCCGTTAACAAGTTCTATGCAATTGTATCCGCGATACCATAATTTACCCTCACAGGGTGTCTTAACACCATCTATCATCTCAAAGGAATCAATCCTTGAAATATTAGTCAGACCGGTTACGACTCCGTTTCCGTTTTTATCACGTAATCCTCTCTGAACCTCATATTCATCAAAGAGCTGCGCTTCCAGCCTGTCAGCCTCTCTGCACAGCTGTGCATAATCCTGTATATATCCTTCATTTTTCTTCATCTGAAGCCTCCTTATTATTATTTTTCTTACGGGAACCGCCAAAGAACACCATCAGCAATACTATTGTAACCGCTGTAACCGCAAAGACAGCCCCTATCGTCACGAGGGTTATATTATTGCCGGGGGAGCTGCCGTCCTCATTGCTCTCTCCCTCCTCATTGTCCTCGCCGTCATCATTGTCCTCGCCGTCCTTACCGGTCTTTTGCTCCTCCGTAATACCATCCTTCCCTGCGGGATAAATCACTTCGGGAGCCAGGCTCAACACCCTGTCATCCGCCTCAATATCGGTAGCGGAGGGAGCACTCAGGCACAACCAGACATTACGTATGCCTCGAAAGTAATTGATATATCCCCAGACTCTCCCCTCCGGATCTTTCCAGAACTTTCCGCAATAGGCATTAATACCACCTGTTTCAGCCAGGTCTCCCACCTGTACCTCCTCAGCCGCGATCACACCGGAGCAGGGATAACTCCAGAAAGTTACTGTGGATACCTCCTTCAGCGCATCCTCATAAGCAGGATCCATGCTTACAAACTCCTCACTGTACTTTTGTAAAAAAGCATTGTTATCCGGTATCGGAAAACACTCTGCCGTTCTGATCCAACCGCTAATCTCGATTGTCTCGCCATGAGCTTCCGGGGACTTCAGCGCATACCATTCCTCTCCGCCCTTGTCCTCATATCTCCAGATTCCCTGTAGGATCGTCCCATTTTCATATTCTGTCTTTTTCTTCGCTGATTCCGGGCTGCTGTATACAGTCAGCTTTCCCGCAGG
>SAMEA3663235__coassemble_382_pt1 | contig 14958 bp, 12 predicted proteins | sample SAMEA3663235__metabat2_low_PE_011 | metagenome-assembled genome bin SAMEA3663235 (sample SAMEA3663235) | pig gut metagenome | biome: pig gut; feature: pig-associated habitat; material: faeces | place: China | collected 2013 | reverse complement strand
TGGGCCGTGTCTCAGTCCCAATGTGGCCGGTCACCCTCTCAGGTCGGCTACTGATCGTCGGCTTGGTGGGCCGTTACCTCACCAACTACCTAATCAGACGCGGGTCCATCTTATACCACCGGAGTTTTTCACACAGGACCATGCGGTCTCGTGCGCTTATGCGGTTTTAGCAGTCGTTTCCAACTGTTGTCCCCCGGTATAAGGCAGGTTACCCACGCGTTACTCACCCGTCCGCCACTAAGTTACAATCACTAGGTTTCATGTAACTCCGTTCGACTTGCATGTGTTAAGCACGCCGCCAGCGTTCATCCTGAGCCAGGATCAAACTCTCATGTTGTATGATGGTTTCGTGTGCGGTTTTTGATATGTCATGTTTTGTACATACTAACCACCCACTAAAATCTTCTCTAACATTACACCGTTAGTTTGTCCTGCCAGTTTTATCTGGCATTACTGTTGTTTTGAGCTGTTCATTTCTGAACCTGTTCTCTGAATAATTCTTTCCGGAAAGCTCGAAACTTCGTTTCTCGCTCCCGTTTGATTTCCCAATGCTTCGCATTGTACGCAGCTTTTCTTCCCGACAGTGATGAGCAGGCTCCTCACTGCGCTCAGAAAACCTCCGACATCGCTTCGCGCTGTGAAATCTTAATCTGGAATTTTCAGGGTTGCATTACTGTTTATTTGTCAAGGTACGTCCGTCTCCATCTGACTGGAGACCCGCTGTCTTTGTTTTGTATCTCAGCGACAGCTTAGTTAGAATATCATATCTGTTTTTTAAAGTCAACACCTTTTTTGATTTTTTTACAAATTATTTTTATACATCTCTAACAGCTCTGAAAGACTCCTCAAATCCACATCCGGAATCAACTGCTCTACAAAATATCTAAGATAATTATGTTCAAAAAACCAAGTCAACAATTCACTATCTGAGGTATACGATAAATACATCGTTTTAAACGCTCCGAGATCCATCATCGCTACAAGGGTATCAATCGTCCAAAGAACCAGTAGCACCTCCAAAACACCAAATACAGCACCCAGCAGCTTGTCCGCAAAATGCACCACAGGTAATTTCGAAATCATTTTGGCAGAAAAGAATACTACCCCAAGAAGGTGATGCACAACGCCCAACACTCCAAGTAACAGAAATGCCACAACAACATGAAGTATTTTCTTATCCTGATAGCAGCTGATACCTCCTGCGACAAGGGCAACCACTGCGCAGAGCACCAAAAGCGAAACCAACGAGATAATCTCCTTGATAATTCCTTTTTTATAACCATCTATCAATTTAATCAGTGCCACTCCCAGTACGATCAGGAGCAGAAAATTAATCGTACCGCCCAAACCGGTTTCAGCTAATATATTTGTTGTATCTCCCATATCTTTTCCTCCGTTACTTCAACTGTATTGTTTCAATGGAATCATCTGTGACCAATGTATATTTATAAGCTCCGTCCGCAGGCAGCATCAATCTCACGGTCTTTCCGAAGGTGCCGTTAAACTTTTCGACTCCGGACAGATTCATGATCATACACTCTGTCTCATTATATGCAACAAAGTTATCTTTGCCGAAAAAGATGTCCGTATATTCAATATCTATATAAAAACTTCCTTTCTTTGAGGCAGTAGTATCGTAAACATCCATACGATACAGATGTTCTGCAACCTCGGAACGAAATACCAACCCGATATATTTCTCGCTGTAATAAACGGCAAATATCTCTTCATTTAACAGATGCTCCGCCTTAGACACCGGCTTATGTTCTCCCGCATAAATCATTAGGCGGTTGTCCCCCACCGCAAACGCGGTACTGTTGTTCATAAAGCATACCTGCGGCACAATCATGTCCGTATAGGAATTGGCACTGACCAAAAAATCACTGTTATTCTGACCGACTTCTCCGAAATTGTAAAATGCAATATCAGTTTTGATAAGACCTGCATTCAAATACCAGTAAGCCACGCAAAGCATCTCTCCATCAGGCGAGAGGCTGATTGCCTCCGGATATCCGGTGTCGCTCATACGGGCCTGCCCCTGAAAAACCAATTCGCCGCTGGGGTCATATGTATTAATCCAAGTAACATCCTGCCCATCCAGCACAGCAGTTACATATCCGGCTGCAGACACAGTCACCTCTCGTATGGGCATGGTAGTTGAAATCTGACTGATCAGACTCTTTGTGTTCTGCACATAGATAGTTCTTCCATTATAGTCCGCAATCGCAACCGTTTCTCCGCAAGTCGCAATAATCGCATCTTGAAACTCGTAGGTCTGATTCCAAGTCACCTTGCCTTTGGAATCAGTACAATGAGCACCATCCTTGCTGTATGTCAGAATAGAACTGCCCAGCCTCAGATCTCTGGTGCCGGCAACCCTCTCCCTCTCCACCACTGCCAAAACCTCGTGACCGGTATAGACATGTTGTTTGTATTGTAATATCACCAAAACAATAACGGCAACTATCACAATCAGCACCAACAGGAAACGATAGACATGTGTCAGTTTGTATTTCATGATCTTTTGTTTGTAACCACCCTGCCTGCTCCCACTCTGTTCATTTTCCATCTTTTTCTTTTCTCTGAGGTAACTTCTGATGTCCGCCATACTGCCTCCGCATCATGTGTAATAATATTGGATATACGTAAACATTATTTTATCACAAAATATACTATCATGGTAATAGAATTTTTTGTCCAATTTTAATCTTGTCAGGGTTCTTTATATTATTCATTTCACAGATTTCCGCAATCTTCTTGTCGTTGCCGTATCTTTTCAGACAAATTTTAATCAATGTATCCCCTCGCCTGACTGTATATGTTACCGGTGTTGATTCCTCCAAATCGGGAAACGTCACAACACTTGAAGAGTCTGCAGGTGAAGTCCCCGGCGCAGGCGTCGCACTGGGCGCAGGTGTCGCACTGGGCGCAGGCGTCGCACTGGGTGCAGGCGTGGCACTGGGCACAGGCGTGGCACTGGGCGCAGGTGTCGCACTGGGCGCAGGCGTGGCACTGGGCACAGGCGTCGCACTGGGCACAGGCGTCGCATTTGGCGCCACTCCTTCGTTTTCTTTCAGGAGCGCATCCGTCAGCTTGTCCTCCGTCACTACAGATGCCACTTGAGCCTTGCCGTTCACCACCTCTGTAGCATCAGGAAGCTGTTTTTCACCCAAACTCCCCAGCATATCCTTAGCTGTATTCTTGAACCTGTCCAACCCCTCCCCATTATTCAATGACGCCAGCCCTGCAATACAAAGGAGCGCAAAGGAGGCTGTCGCCATCATTTTCATCCTCTGTAACCGTGTGCTTCCTTCCCCATTCTCTGTCTTTCCCAGTCTCTCCCGATAACTTCCTCTGATTTCCTGTTCCTCTGCCTTTTGCTTTCGTTCCTCCTGCCTCTGCCGCACCTCCTCATATTTCTCCAGATGGTACTCCTCAGGCTTAACCTCCTCCCGCTCAGTTACCATGAAATGGAGCATACGGTCATTCTTTTCATAAAACTGTGCATAACCGGATATGTATCTGCAGCTTCCCTGCTCATAAACATGAAATCCTTCCACCATGCCACCGTTCAGGATACCATAAGCCAAAAAGGTATACTCATCAAAATACTTTCTTCGACTCTTTTCTGCCTCCTGCAGAATTGCCTGGGAAAGGTGTCTGCTCTCTCTCTGAAGATAATTCATCTTACTGGCTCCATACAAAAACAGGTATTCTACTCCCTCCTCTTCTTTTCTGTTTCCGAAGAGAGCCACTCCAATCTCCTTATCGAGGGCATGTCCGTTCAGATCTTTGATGTATGTAATGACATAGTCCTCCACGTAAATCCTGCAGTTCCGGTTTACCTCTCCGATTTGTGTAATATTTTTTGGTAACTCCATAAAAAAACACCTCCCATGCCTTGCATATTACTTTCTGCAATAAGGTATTTTACCATTGGCATAAGGAGGTATTTTATCATTCTTTGTCAGGGATGTCCCAAAAACCTTCGACAAAAACTGACGAAGCAAAAATGATTAATTTTCAAACTTATAGACGGTTACCGTATCCAGCTCTCTGCCCTCTCCGAAGATACAGGAAGGGAACTGGGGCTTGTTGACAGAATCAGGATAGAACTGAGTCTCCAGACACAATCCACTACGTTTGCCGTAACGGCTTCCTTCCTTTCCGTCCTGAGGTGCAATAAAATTGCCGGCATAGAACTGAACACCGGGAAGATCCGTATACGCTTTCATCACTCTGCCGCTCAAAGGAGCCTTAACCGTAGCAAAATGAATCAACTGACCATCGTTCTTCCATCCGTCGATAACCCAGTTATGGTCATATCCGCCTGCAAAATTCAGTGCCTGGAAATCGGCACCGATCTCTGCCCCCACCTTTTTGGCGGTGGTAAAGTCCATAGGTGTTCCTGCCACGGGAACAATATCACCTACAGGAATAGAACCGGAATCCGCAGGAGTATACTGAGAAGCCCCCAGCCACAGCTCATGGTCTTCAATCTTGCCGCTGTCATGTCCGTCCAGATTGAAATAGGTATGGTTAGTGAGATTCAACACCGTCTTCCTGTCACTGGTGCCATGGTAATGTAAACGCAGTGAATTGTCCTCTCCCAGCACATAGCTGACAGAAACCTTTTTATTTCCGGGGAATCCCATATTGCCGTCGGTATCTTCCAGTTCAAACTTGACCCCGTCAGACAGGATTTCGGCCTTCCAAAGCTGCTTATGATAACCATTATCCATATGGCTGTGCAAATTATTCTCGCCGTCATTTACGTCCAGCCGGTATTCTTTGCCATCAATACTGAACTTAGCATTTCCGATACGGTTGGCATTGGGTCCGATGACAGCTCCGAAAAAGCTGGGATTGCCAAGGTAAGACTCGCCATTATCAAATCCCAGCACCACATCCTTCTTTTCTCCCTTTGCATCAGGAACAATGAGTTTGACCAATATGGCGCCCAAATCGGTCACAGCAGCCTCCATTCCCGCTTCATTACTCAAAGTATACAACGTAATTTCCTTACCGTTCGGGCATTTCCCGAATCCGCTTTTCTTAACTGTAATAGCCATGTTCTCCTCCTTGCTGCTCCTTCTCCGGGAGCAGTTACATTTCTACCCGGCCTTCCAAGGCTCGAAGCAATGTTACTTCATCAATGTATTCCAGATCACCACCCACAGGAACTCCGCTGGCAATACGTGTCACCTTAATCCCTGTAGGCTTTATCATCTTGCTGATGTACATAGCGGTGGTCTCGCCCTCCAGACTGGAATTGGTCGCAATGATGACCTCATCCACGTCATCCTTCAGTCGGGCAATCAGCTCCTTTAGTTTTATTTCTCCGGGACCGATTCCCAACATAGGCGAAATAGCACCATGAAGTACATGATACACGCCTTCATAACGTCCGGTTTTTTCGTAAGCCGCAAGATCCCTGGTGTTTTCCACCACCATAATCACTCTGTGATTTCTGTTTTGATTTGCGCAGACAGGACATATCTCTCCGTCTGTCAAGGTATAGCACTCCTTACAATAGCGCACATTGGCCTTCGCCTCCACCATGGTATCCGCAAGGCGCTTTACCTTCTCCTGGGGTAAGTTTATCAGATGAAATGCCAGCCTCTGGGCTGATTTATTTCCAATGCCCGGCAAGGCCGCCAATTCCTCTATCAATTTATTGATATGACTGCTGTACATTTCCATTAGAAAGGAAATCCTCCGAGACCGCCGGTCATCCTGCCCATCACCTCATTGCTCGCTTCCTCAGCCTGACGCATAGCTTCATTAACTGCTGCCAGTACAGCATCCTGCAAGGTTTCGATATCATCGGGATCCACGATTTCTTCGGACAGCTGAATTCTCAGGACTTCCTTCTTGCCGTTTACTGCGACTTCAACTGCACCGCCGCCTGTTTTTGCCACAAATTCTTTGGATTCCAGTTCCTTCTGCCCTTCCTCCATCTGACGCTGCATCCTCTGTGCCTGCTTCATCAGATTGTTCATGTTTCCGGGAATTCCGCCTCCGGGAAATCCGCCTCTTTTTGCCATGTTACTCTTCCTCCTCTTCTTCTATTTCCATTTGAATAATTCGGGATAAATCCACATAATTATCTGCAAATTCCTGTTCTCCGCTTACTGTGCGGATGTTTACCTCTATTGCTTTTCCTGAAAATTCCGCCAACAGATTTTCCAGTATTTGCCTGTTTTCCTGATGTTGGGTAAAATAATCCGACGCCACACCGTCTTCCAAAACCATAATCAGTCTGTTTTCTTCCCCAAGGCTGAGCTTTGCACCCTTCAGGTAGGTTTTCATGGGATTCTCTGCACTTCCCACAATGGAAGGCCATTTCGCCACGATTTGCTTTACATCCTCCGGGATTGCTTTGGGGAGTTCCGGTGCAGGCCGCCTTGGCGCCACGGAATTACCTGTCAAGGTTCCGCCGTCACCGCCACTGACTGCGGTCACGACCACGCCCTTTTCCAGTTGATCCTCCACCTGCCTGATACGGTCCAGAATCGCATCCTGTCCGGTTTCCATCTGAGGCTTGCAGAGCTTTATCAATGCAATCTCCACCAGAATTCGTTTCTGGGAGGCATATTTTATCTGCCCGGAAAGGTCTGAGAAGATACGAATGTAACGCACGATCTGCTCCATGTCCGCCAGCTCAGCTTCCTCCTTGAGACGCTTGAGATTATCCGTGGACATATCGATGACATCTTCCAGATTGTCGGATGCCTGTACCAGCATAAGATTACGTAGGTACCAGGTAAAGTCCGTCACAAACTGTGTCAACTCCCGTCCCTGCATTACAATCTCTTCCAACAGTCGCACACAGCCAAGCACATTGCGTTCCAGCACGCTGCGAAGAAGCCTGCTGAACACTTCCGTATCCACCGCCCCCAGCACATCCAGTACCTTATCATAGGTCAATTCTTTGCCGAGATGAAAGGCAATGCACTGATCCAGAAGGCTCAAGGCATCTCTCATGGACCCGTCGGCTGTCTTGGCGATGTATCGGATTGCCTTGTCCTCTACCTGAACGCCTTCCGCCCTGGTCAGTTCCAGCAATCTGTCTGCAATGGTTTCAATGGATATTCTTCTGAAGTCGTATCTCTGACACCGGGACAGAATCGTGATCGGAAGCTTATGCACTTCCGTGGTCGCCAGTATAAAAATCACATACGATGGCGGCTCCTCCAATGTTTTGAGCAACGCATTAAAGGCACCTATAGAAAGCATATGCACCTCATCGATGATATAAACCTTATACTTTCCTTCCGCCGGAGAGTAAGAAACTTCTTCAACAATCTCACGAATGTTGTCCACGCCGTTATTGGAAGCCGCGTCAATCTCTATCACATTCATGCTGGCTCCGGCCGCGATAGCCCGGCAGCAGCGACATTCGCCGCAGGGTCCGTCCTCGGAAGGGTTCTCACAGTTTACCATGCGGGCAAAGATCTTTGCCACCGTTGTTTTGCCGGTACCTCTGGTGCCCGTAAAGAGATAGGCATGACCCTTGCGATCCGCCTTAATCTGGTTCTTCAGAGTTGTAACAATATGATCCTGTCCCTTCACATCAGCAAATGTTGCGGGACGAAATTTTCTGTATAGTGCAGTGTATGACATGAAATTAACCTTTCTGCAACAGATTAATCACCGAAGCAGATCCCCAGGAGCTTCGCCTCCTGAACAATAGATGCCTCGGGTTCTACCATTTTCAGCTTACCTGCCACGTCCTTAAGAGGAACCTTGACAATTTCACGATTCTTATAGCCTACCATGAAACCATATTCTCCGTTCAATATCAGCTTACCGGCTTCCGCTCCAAGTCTGCTGGCAAATACACGGTCGTAAGGGCAGGGGCTGCCGCCTCTCTGCATATGTCCGGGAACAGTAACGCGCACTTCCCTTCCTGTCTTTTCCTGAATGGCGGCTGCCACTTCATAGGAAACAGAAGGATAAGTACGTTTCTCCAATTTTTTCTTATATTCTTTCTTCGAAAGAGCAGCATCTTCTTTGGAAACAGCACCTTCTGCTACCGCAATGATAGTGAAGCGGCAGCCCTTTTTATCTCGCTCTTCTATTTTATCAATCACTTTGTTGATGTCGTAAGGAATCTCCGGGAGCAAAATGATATCCGCTCCGCCTGCCATACCTGCGTTCAAAGTCAACCATCCCACCTTGTGTCCCATCACTTCCACAATAAAGACCCTTCCATGAGAAGCAGCCGTCGTATGAATACAATCAATCGCATCGGTCGCAATGTTCACTGCACTCTGAAAACCAAAGGTCATATCAGTTCCCCAGAGGTCATTATCAATGGTTTTAGGCAGGGTAACTACATTCAATCCCTCTTCTCTCAACAGATTAGCCGTCTTGTGCGTACCGTTTCCGCCGAGAATTACCAGACAATCCAGCTGAAGCTTATAATAATTCTGTTTCATTGCCTCCACTTTGTTGAGACCGTTCTCATCCGGATCCTGTATCGTCTTAAACGGAGTACGTGATGTGCCAAGAATGGTTCCTCCCTTGGTCAGAATACCGGAAAAATCATTGCCTGTCAGCATTCTGAACTTGCCGTAAATCAATCCCTTGTAGCCGTCGATAAATCCATAAATCTCAACTTCTTCCCTGCTGCTGTCCAGTGTCTTAACCACCCCGCGCATAGCAGCGTTCAATGCCTGACAATCTCCACCGCTGGTCAGTATTCCGATCCTCTTCATCCTTCAGTCCTCCTATTTTTTACTATCCTGCAATGATTTGACTGCAACTATTCCTGTTACATCTTACCACATTTTTCTTTTCCCGTACAGTTTTTCAAAACTTTTTCATAAGAAGACTTGAAATACTTTTCAAATTCCGATAAAATGTACAAGTCTGAAAGATAAGGAGTCGTATCGAAGCGGTCATAACGGGGCGCACTCGAAATGCGTTTGCCCTCCGGGGCACGAGGGTTCGAATCCCTCCGACTCCGTTCAAAAGCCACCTATATGGGTGGCTTTTTTTATTTTCGCATTTCATAAGAAACGTGCGCCGCAAGGCGCACATACAAAAGAAGGGACCTGCCAAAGCAGATCCCTTCTCTATGTACGCATTCCGTCTGATGGTCGGATGTAATCTCATGAAGCAGAAATTACTTATTCTTCCACTCGTCATACTGCTTCTGAAACTCAGCCAGAACCTTCTGATAGCCGGCTGCATCCAGAGCTGCCTGATAATCAGCGATAGTCTTCTCAACATCAGCAACTGCAACATTACCATTTTCAAGACCGAAGCCGTACTCGTTGAACACGTTGTCGCAAGCAAGGAACTCAGCCTCTACCGGCTTCTTGTCGAAACGGAAACCAGCTGCACAAGAGGTCTCAGCACTGCCGTTGAAGGTTTTGTAAAGTTCAGCCTTGTTGTCAGGCTCAACAGTAAGAGGGGTAACAACGGTTGCGGAAGCAGACTCCCACATAGAGTGATGATAGTTGGTATCGGTAGCCTTCTTCTGATTTACTTTATTCATACCAGCTTCGCTCTTCTCGTAGGTGAAGTTCTCGCCCTCAATACCAAAAGTATAGAGATCAGCAAGCTTGCTGTCGGTGTAAAGGAGACCAAGGAACTCTACACATGCCTTAGCCTGTGCTTCGGAGCTGTTCTTGGTTACTGCGTAGCAGGAGCCAAGTGCGGAGGTGGAATGTGCCCATCTCTTGGTAACCAGAGCCATCTCTACTTCCTGCTCGAAACGGGAATTAGCCTCTGCATTTACAGGAACATCTGTCCACCAGGAGAATCCCCAATCCTGTGTATGTGTTGTGGTATCTGTGGTAACCTTCTCAGCATCATCGGAAGAAAGGTATCCGGCCTCATGCCACTTTGCCATCAGAGTACAGAACTCCTTGTACTGAGCAGATGCAACGGGATTTACAACAGAGTTGGTGCTTCTGTCAACTGCAATCCAGGAATTGCCTGCAAAGAAATCAAAGTCGTTGATGTAGTATCTGTAAAACATAGCAGTTCTCTGAGTCAGGTAAGGATACTTAAGTCCTTCTGCCTTACAGTCAGCCAGCATGGGCTCAATGTCAGCCAGAGTCTTGATCTTGGAAAGATCCCAGTTGTACTTGTCAACCAGCTCCTTACGAGCCATTACATCGTAGCCTTCTACGTTGTCCTTGTAAACGGGAACGAAGTAGTTCTTTCCGTTGTACTTGGAAGCTTCCCACTGACTCTCGTCCATGGACTTATAAAGATCAGTATCGGGAAGAAGATTTGTCAGATCATATGCCAGATCGTTTGCTGCCAGCTCGTTGGTACCGATGGTGGGCTCCCAGGAAGCGGTCCACAGCAGGTTGATCTCCTTGTTCAGAAGAGCTGCATTTGCCTTCTCGGTGTATGTACCAGAGGGATACTCGGTCAGATTCACATGAATCTTTACACCTTTCTCAGTAAGATAAGAATTGATTGCATCCTCTACCTTCTTTACCTGAGTGGTATCAGGCTCAGCAAGGTCGAAGCATGCTCTGGTTAAGTTAATGGTTACAGTACCGTCCTCTGCTACGCCGTCGTCCTTCTTTCCACATCCGACAAGCATGGTTGCTGCCATTGCAGTTGTAAGCAGTGCAGCAATAAACTTTTTGAATTTCATAATTCAAAACCTCCCTAAATAATTTTATATTCTGCAGGTGGGGCGTTATTGCCCCGACCTGGAATACACATTTAAATTTTGACATTCAACACAATGTTTAACCCTTTACAGAACCTACTGTCAAGCCCTTAATGAAATATTTCTGGAAGAAAGGATATACCACCATGATAGGTGCAATTACCACCACAACCGTCGCCATGGTTGCAGACTTCTGAGGGATACTTCCGCCCATAGCACTGATTGCATCTGCAGGCACATTCTGGCTGTTCAGCAGGAAATCCAGGTTCTTCTGGATGTTTACCAGCAGCATCTGCAGAGGCTGCTTCTCCGGAGTATCAATGTACATCATGGCATTCTGCCAGTCGTTCCAATAGGCGGTAGCCATCATAAATCCCACAGCTGCCAGCGAGGGCTTCAGCAGAGGCAGGGTAATCTGGAAAAAGGTTCTGTACTCTCCGGCACCGTCAATCTTTGCCGCCTCCATCAGTTCCGCAGGAATACTGCTCACTATATAGGTCCTCAGAATGATGACATTCATGGTACTTACACACAGAGGCAGAATCAGAAGCCAGAGACTGTCCTTCATGTTGTATACGCCACAGAAAATCAAGTATCCCGAAAGCATACCACCGTTAAACAGCATGGGAATCAGCAGATAGATCGAAAGGAACTTTGACAATCTAAAATCCGGACGGCTGATTGCGTAAGCGAACATACTCATAACCAGTAATCCCAGCAGGGTTCCGAATACCGTAATCAAAATCGTAATACCATAGGAATTTGCAAGCCTGCTTCCATACTTCAAAACTGCCCTCATCCCTTCCAGAGACCATATTTCCGGGAAAAAGCTGATACCGTTCCGGGCAATGGCTTTCTCATCCGTAAAGGCCACGATAAACACCAGGATTACCGGAAGAGCACAGAACAAAGTGTACAGCAGGAGGCAGAAGCCAAGTACATACTGACCCATTCCCTTTTTATCAGACCTGGACGGAGCCAGATCTGCACTATTTTCTTTTTTTTTGGACTTTTTTTCCAAATCCTTACTCATATCTTTTATCCTCCCTTAGAACAGTGCGTCATCCGGTGCAATCTTGCGAACCGTACCATTGGCCACCAACATGAGTATCAGTCCAACTACCGACTGAAACAGGCTGGCAACACCGGTATAGCCCATATTGGTTGTCTTCTTGATGGCATCCAGTACATAGGAATCCACAACCTGTGTAGTATCGTACAACTCACCGAGGTTTTTGGTAACCTGATAAAACAGACCCGTATCAGACTTCATGACACTGCCCACGGAAAGGAGGAGCATTACCGTAATCATAGGAATCAGGGCAGGCAGGGTAATGTGCCAGATTCTCTGCCATCTGTTTGCGCCGTCAATTTCTGCCGCTTCATAGAGAGAGGTGTCCACTCCGGCAAGCACAGACATATACAGCACGGAGCCGTAGCCCACACTGTTCCACATCTTGACGATGGTCAGAATCAACGGCCAGGCGCCCACCATGCTCTTGCTGTAAAAAGCATAGCTGGTACCGAACACGCTGTTAATAATACCATTGGACTCCAGAAAGGCGGATACAATAAACTGCACAGCTGCGTAGGAGATGAAAATAGGGATAATCATCATGGTCTGCATCGTCTTGCCCAGCTTTTTGAATACAAACTGATCCAGGGCAACCGCAAGAGTTACATTCAGGAAGGTTCCCACAGCCGTAAAGATAACGTAATAAATCAAAGTATTCTTCGTCATTCTCAGGAAAGTAGGACCGGTCTTCCATAAAAAGTCAAAGTTTTTAAATCCTACCCAAGGACTTCCCATCAGACCTTCCATAAGGTCGTATTCCCTGAACGCCATCGTCAGACCGTACAAAGGTACATACATGATAAAAAACAAAATCAGGAATGCAGGCAGTGCCATAACCACATGTGCCCTGTGTTTCCATGTGTTACTCAAAAAATCTTTCATTTCTGTTCTCCCTTCTTTGATTCCTGTCTGTTGTCGAGACTCCTTGGCAATTCAGCCACCGATCCCCCTTCCAGTACAATGCCCGGAATCACAATCTGTTGTACCAGTGTAGTCTTGGGGCGCTCGATCAGACCGATCAGCTGTCTGGCGGCCACGAACCCCATCTGTTCCGTGTCCTGCTTCACCGTAGTCAATTGCGGTTCAAGATTTCTGGCAGTATGTATACCGTCATAACCGGCCACCGAAATATCTTCGGGAATCCTTAATCTTCTCTTGCGGATGGCACTGATACCTCCAAAAGCCGCAAAATCATCCGGAAAAATAATGCACGTGGGAGGTTCCGGCAAATCCAGAAGCTCCACCGTCGCCGCGTAGGTTGACTCCGCGTCTCTGTATGCGGCTGTTTTAATATATTCATCCGGCACATCCAGTCCCAGCCGTTCTGCGGTTCTGAAAAAACTGGACAAGCGGTTTCTCGTCACGGCGGAATCCGCTCCATGTATGTAAGCAATCTTCCTGTGTCCTTTGTTGTATATCAACTCCAGCAAGTCACTTATTCCTTTTACATTATCTGACTCAACAGCCATCCGGCCGTTGAATACGTGGTCTATGGTAACCACGGGGATGTCGCTTTGAACCAGTTCTATGACTTCCGGATCCGAGAAATCAACACATGCAAGCATCACGCCGTCAAATCCCCGATACCTGCTGTGTTCCAGATAGGTCATCCTGTCTTCTCTGTCCCTGCAGCTGTTGATGAAGGTGATATCATAGCCCCTCTTCTCAGCAGCACGTTTAAAACTGTCCAGCACACCTGCAAAGTAATCATGGGTAAGACCGCTGCGGGATTCATCTTCGAACAGCACCCCGATTCCATGGGTTCTGTTTGTCTTCAGTGCTCTCGCGGACAAATTCGGAGAGTATCCCATCTCTTTTGCGACCTTCTTAATATGCAACCTCGTCTCTTCGCTGATGTCGGACTGATTGTTCAGCGCTTTGCTCACCGTAGCCACAGACACCCCACATACCTTTGAAATGTCCTTCAGAGATGCCATGGTTTCTTCTCCGTAATCAGCACTTAATCGTTTTCGTAATAATACTATACTACACTTTGTTCATTTTGGCAAGCATTTATTTATTTCTTTTGTACTTTTTGTACAAGCACAGATTTTACATTCGATAAATCAAAGTAAAAATATATAATATTGGATATTTTTTTAGATATTTTTCAACTGACTATTGCATTTTTGCTCAGTTTTATATACAATTTTATTGATAATTAATTTAACTTAATCGTTTTCGTACGCATCTTGGAATTACCGGTTACTATCTACTAATAACAATGAGGAGGCTCAAAATGAAATTTGGTTTTTTCGATGATTCCCATCAGGAATATGTGATCACCACCCCAAAAACTCCCCTGCCCTGGATCAACTATCTGGGTTGCAACGAGTTCTTTAGTCTGATTTCCAACACCTGCGGCGGCTACACCTTTTATAAGGATGCTAAGCTTCTGCGTATGACCCGTTATCGCTACAACAGCGTTCCCGGGGATGTCAACGGCAAATACTTCTATATTAAGGATGGCGATACCATCTGGAATCCCGGCTGGCAGCCCACCAAGACTGAACTGGACAGCTACGAGTGCCGTCACGGTATCGGTTACAGCCGTTTTACAGGTGTAAAGGATAATGTAAAAGCATCTTTGCTTTCTTTCGTTCCCATGAATGACAACTGTGAGATTCAGAAGCTGACCATTACCAACGAGTCAGGCGACGTTAAGAATCTCTCCGTATTCTCCTATGTGGAATGGTGTCTCTGGAACGCCGATGACGACATGAAGAACTTCCAGAGAAACTTAAGCACCGGCGAAGTAGAAGTGGTGGATTCCACCATTTTCCATAAGACCGAGTACAGAGAGCGTCGTAATCACTATGCTGTTTATTCCGTAAACGCTCCTATCGCCGGCTTTGATACGATCCGCGACGAGTTCCTGGGCGCATACAGAGGCGCCGACAAGCCCGAAGCTGTGGAAAAGGGTGCCTGCACCAACTCCATGGCAAGCGGCTGGTCACCCATCGCTTCCCATCAGCTGAATATGACTCTGGCTCCCGGCGAAAGCAAGACCTACATATTTGTTCTCGGCTACATCGAGAATGCCGAGGATGACAAATGGGAATCCTACGGCATTATCAATAAGAAAAAAGCCTGGGAGATGCTCAAGAGATACGAGACTGAGACAGACGTGGACAAGGCCTTTGCAGAGCTTCGCGAGTACTGGAAGCAGCTGCTTTCCAAATATACCGTTGAGTCCGGCGACGACAAGGTTAACCGTATGGTAAATACCTGGAACCAG
>SAMEA3663235__coassemble_359_pt1 | contig 15420 bp, 18 predicted proteins | sample SAMEA3663235__metabat2_low_PE_011 | metagenome-assembled genome bin SAMEA3663235 (sample SAMEA3663235) | pig gut metagenome | biome: pig gut; feature: pig-associated habitat; material: faeces | place: China | collected 2013 | reverse complement strand
AGTATCGAGAACCTCCTGTTCAACAGAAACTACTTCCTTTTCCTGTCCATATAAATATGAAATGGAAACTCCGAAAAAATCCGCTATTTTAGGAAGCAAATCCCCCTCTGGGTAACTTCCATTTTCCCACTTTGATACTGCCTGAGCACTTACCCCCAAATGATTGGCAAGTTGCTCCTGTGTTACATTATTATTCTTTCGTAATGTCTGTAATGTTGTCGAAAAAATAGTATTTGTTGTTGCCATATGATAAACCTCCAAATAATAAAATAATCCACCGGTTGATTTATGTATATCGTAACACTCTGTTTAGTTGATAACCATATCTGTATTCAACTATAGTTTAACTCTATGTTTATAAATGCTTTGTATTCAACTATAAGTAGAATTACAGACCTTACTATCAAAATAATACTGAACTAACCAACTCTACAAATTTATTTGCTCCAATTTTCTTCTTTAATCTCGATAATCATAATATGTCCCCTCAATTGGAAATTTCTTAACTAACATCTGCTCGACAAGCTGGGATTTTATATCATCCCTACAAGCTGAAATTTGACGCATTAATAAATTAAAAACTTATCTCAATACATCATTTATTAGTTCATTCATATCGGTAATTGTATAGTCTTGTCCGTTATTACCACCAATACCATTCCTATCAAGCCAAACAGTTTTAATTCCAATCGTTTTGGGTCCCAGAATGTCATCAGTTATAGAATCACCAACAAAAAGAACTTCATGTGGTAAGAGGCCATTATCATCGAGGATTTGTGTAAAGAATCGACTGGCAGGCTTATAACATTTTAAATTTTCAGAAGTATATACTTTATGAACTGTAATACTATTTTTCTTCATTACACTTTCAAGTACATCATTATCCGTATTAGAGCCAATAAAAACCATATAATTCTTTGTAAGCTCACTCAATACAGTTTTAATTTCTGGATAAACTTCACGCTCGAATGCTCCTGCAAGTAAAGAATCCGCATCATTTTCAGCATTCCTGCTTACATTATATCTATCATAAAACATTTGAATTCGTGCAATAAAAATATCACGTTCGGTCATAAATTCGCAATTGTCTAACGTGTGATTTTTGTAATAAGATTTCCATTCTTCAAGAAAGGCCTTTTCATCAACAACATTCCCACAATCAGTTATATTTTTCATTATTGTTTTTGCCGAACCACCACTTGTAACTCTAAAAAGAGTGCCAAACGCATCAAAAATTATTGCTCTCATAATCACACCACCAAATTCTAATCTATACATTTATTATATCGATTATAAAGCATATAAACAACTTGAATTATGTTAACCTGTCTGTTTTTACATCTATTTGTCCCCTTTAACCACCATTTTTGCAAAAAAATAACCAGATCACCGCTATGGCAACCTGGTTACTCCTTACTGTGTTCGGATATACACCTCAACATGTAAATCTTCCCACTGATTTTCTCTTAGGTACATATTGTTGGCTTTGCGATATCGCCTTGCCTCTTCAAATCCTAATGTCCATTTATCATATAATTCATAGGATTTTTCTGAGAAGAACGCCCATCCTCTACCTGAGCCGATATTGAGATAGAACTTAAACGTCCTGCCTTCATACGGAACAATACGTGCTACAAGAGCATCAACAAAATCATCGTCAATGATAATCTTACTTAGATCTTCACCTTCCACAAGAACCGTTTCAATCATACGGATATTATTCATCTTATCCTCGATATCCGTAATATCCGGTACCTCATCTAAGATGGCTTGAAGCGATGCTATTTCTTCACTGTACGTTGCAATATTAACTAATTTTTAGATTATTTAATACACTGAGGCACCAACTCTATCTTTAGTTCACACCCCAGTGCATGGGCATACCTTATCATCAGTTCAAGCGAAGGATTATATCGCCCACTTTCAAAGCGTGATATATCCGGTCTCGCCATACCGGCAACTGATGCCACCTTCTCTTGAGACAACTTTTTATTCTTACGCATCTCCTTATACTGCTCCACCACCTGCTTTTTAATTGCAGTTGGATCCGCTTCAATCAGTATCTGAACACCGTTCTTATTAACCATGTAATCCATATTATAGCAATCCCTCATTTTCTTTCTTAAGAAATTCTCTAATTTTTTCAACACTAGGAAGTTCCAAACTATATTTTGACACAAACAGATTAGGATCGACACCTATCATCGTATATTCAGCCATTTCCTTTCCCACTTCAGTACACATTATTATCCCTATAGGTTCATTATCTTCCGGAAGCATAATATTATTTTTATAATAAGCAAGATACATATTCACTTGAGCCACATCTGAATAATCAAGTCTCCTGGCTTTGAGATCAATTATCACATGTCTCTTTAATATTCGATGATAGAATATCAAATCGGCCTTAAAATACCTATCATCAATTAACATTTTCTTCTGTCGTTCCTCAAAGCAAAATCCCATGCCAAGTTCCAACATAAAATTCTGCAAGTTGTCAATCAATGCCGTTTCGAGATCAGATTCTTCTACTACATCCTTGGCTTTTAGCCCTAAAAATTCAAATACAAACGGTGACTTAATATCAGTTGAAATAGTTGCAACTTCAGATTGCTTTCCAATTGGCTAATCAGTGATTGGCCAATTGAAGAACTCATTAAAAATCCGCTAATTTCCTTTTGTAATTGAGGATAAGTTAAATAAAACTGCCTATACAGCTTAAGAGTAGAAAACGCATACTTTTTACCTAATCTTTTGGAAAGGCTATGTAGCTACAAACATTATTTTACCTAACACGATAGCTTTTTCCATATTCTACAAGGACTCGAACGATTATTTAGGCAAAAAAGAACTCTGTTCCAACCGTTATGGTCAAAACAGAGTTCTCATAATTCATATTAGTTTCGCAACTTTTATGCTAGGGATAGCATTACTTATTAGCGATAGCAGCCTGTGGGTTAATCAATAAAAGGCTATCAATCCCTCACCTAATTATTCATCTTTATCAACAACAATAACTTCTATTCCCTGCTCATCGTATTTCTGTAAATCTTCCTCACTGGCATCCCAATCTGTAATAAGGGTATTCAATCTATTTGCCGGACAAATGCTTACAATAGACTCATATCCTATTTTTTCTGTTGGATATAGACCAATTGTCTTTTTTGAACTATCAATAAGCTCATTCCAAAAGCTAATTGCCCCAGTTCTCTGAATAGACAAACCAAATTCTGCCGAAATGCATGCGGATGTAATAAAGCACTTATCAAATCTTAAGCGTTTAATTGTTTCTACCGCAATCGCATCATAACAGTTTCCTTTATTATCCATTTCACCGCCTAGCATAATAACAGAAATATTATCTCTGGTTCTAAGCTCTTCTGCAATTACGATTGAGTTAGTAACCACTCGCAAACTAAGATTATCAGGCAAGTTTTGCGCCATAAAATATCCTACAGTTGCAGAAGTAATAAAGATTACATCATTATTCTCTATCATTGACACTGCTTTTAACGCAATTGCCATATAGTTTTCTTTTACTGTCTGAATATCCTTACAGGTCATCTTTGCAGGGCGAGATGTTGCTACCTGTCGAATCGGCAAAGCCCCACCATGAGTCCTCTTAAGCAATCCTCTTTCCTCTAGAATTCTTAGATCTCTTTTAGCCGAATCGTAGCTGATATTAAATTTCTCCTGTATTGCTGCACAGGTAATGCTTCCTTCTGAATTAAGTATATCCAGTATTTGCTGGTGTCTTTCTTCAATAAACATAATCTATCCTTTCACAAAAACAAAAATCTCATGTAACAAATCAATTTGCGCGCTCGAATGGGAAATCCGTCGACTTGATTCCCTTTCGTTAACATTATTACACACTTTTTCTCGTTTTGTCAACATTAATTCGTTAATATTCGTGAATTATCGTTATTATTCGTGAAGTGTTATATTCATTCCATGGCCTCGTTCTCCAATAATTTTCTTAACTCGTTAACATCCGGTAATGCTCGTCTCAATTCTTCAGACATTTCTTTTGCAGTCTTATATGTAGATACTCCCATAGGCTTCGAATAATCCTGAATAACGTAATCAACAAACGCTTTATTCATATCCTTGCATAGAATTAATCCTATAGCGGGATTCTCATGCGGCTTCTTCTCAAAGCCATCCAATATACTCAAATATCCTTGCAGTTGTCCCAGATATGCCGTCTTAAATTTACCAGTCTTAAGTTCCACTGCTACAAGACAATTCAATGCCCTATTAAAAAACAAAAGGTCAATATATTGATTTTCTCCAAATGCATCCAGATGGTACTGATTACGAATAAAAGTAAAATCTTTACCAAAGGTCATTATAAAATTCTTTATATTGTGAATAATTGCATTCTCAAGTACTCTTTCATCTACATCATCTGAATCTCTTGCATTCAGTTCCTCTATGTTAATAAAATCAAGCATGTATTGGTCTTTAAATGTGCTAATTGCACGTAATGCTTGTGACATTTCCGGTAATACAGATTGAAAATTACTGGTAATAGACCCTTGATGATGATAATCATCCGAATTTATACATCTTTTTAGTCCTTCGACTGACAAATGTTCCCTTGCACACTTCACAATATAATAGATTCTTTCATCATAACTTTTTACACATCCCAATATCGTCCTATGATGCGTAAATCCTATACTCATGAATTCTTCAAATGGAAAAATATCTGAATTTGGAACTTGCAAATTCCATTTTATAACATTCATCAATTTGGAACTTGCAAGTTCCAAATTACTTCTTTCAGAATAGATATTATCATCCTCTTCTTTTTCAAGTAATCTCCACTCTTCATAAAAAGTACGCATATATCTAAAATTACGGCCTGTAAAACCACGCAAGCCAGGCATTTCCTTCTGCAATTTTTCACTTATTGCATCAATTGCCCCAGTTCCCCAAAATCCATTTCTGGAATTCACAGATATATATTTTCCAATACCATAATACAATTGCAGTTGCTTCTCGTTTACCGATTTAGCGGCGTCATATTGACTTTGAAGAATAGCCAATTTAATTGTTTTCACAGCATCATCATAATTCGTATTTTCTGACATTTTCTTCCTCCTATTGATAATTAGCCTGTTTTGGCGTATAGTAACCATTGGATATATTTGTATTGTATTATATTATTATCCATTGGTTACTGTCAATAATTATTAAGGGGAGAATACTATGTCTGCACAATTAATACCTGAGCGTTTGAAAATAGCAAGAGAAAATTTAGGAATCACAATGGCTGAAGCCTCCCGAAGACTAAATCTATCCAAAATAGGCTACTGCCGTTATGAATACGGTGAAAGAGTTCCGTCCATTCAGACTATCGAAGTCATTGCACAATGCTTTCATACTTCCGTTGATTATTTGGTTGGAAATACAGACAACTCTTCACCTACACAAATCGTAATCGATAAAGAATCGAATCCAGCATTGTTTGAATTAATCGAACTCTGCCGTAATAATGATTCTGACCAAATAAAACGATTAATTGCCTATTATCAAGAATTATCCAAACACTAATTGTTATTTGGCCCCTCCCGATAGCTTTTCCCATATCTTGCGTAGGTTCTAATGATTATTCCAAGCTCGCAAAAACGCCCTTTCGAACTGTTACGTTCAAAAGGGCGTTTCTTTACTTCATATTAGTTTCGCAATAGTTATCTAAACAATATCCTACTTATTTGCGATAGCAGCCTGCGCAGCTGCCTTTGCAATTTCAGTTGTTGATTCCTTTAGCTTTGTTGCCCATCCTGCTAAATACTCAACATTATTAGCAGAATCATTGTCATCATCCGGTATAATTCACGCAGATTGAAAGCAATTAATTTTTATGTTCACGCCTCAGAACGCCACCGACATTATCATAATGAAATTTCCTAATCCATGCAAAAGGATACTTGGTAAAATGCTTTTTCTATACAATTTTTGATCTAAATATCCCAACAACCCTCCACCAAGTCCTGGAGCCACCGCTATCACCACGACTTTCCATAATTCTGTAGTATCAGAAATTGCAAATAGTACATGAGATAACCCAAAAATTGTAGCCTGAAGAAGATTTCCCTTCACCATTCCAAGCCTTTGAATTAATTTATCCGCTATAAATCCGCGAAACAGAATTTCCTCTGCAAGAGCTTGTTGAAAAAATGAAGCCAAAAATGCTGGCAGTATTGCTACACTTCCCAAACCTCGGTACTTTTCAGCAGAAGACTGCGTTATATCTGCAATACTTGTAAAATGAATCGACGCATACACAATAATATATATCAATATGAACAACAGGATTTCCTTTACTGCCTTCTCACGCTTCGGTATTTTTATCCCAACATAACTAAAAAAAGATTCCTTGTTTCTTGCTTTAATATACCATACAATAAATGGAATAAGTGAAAATACGATTACTTGGATAAAAACACTCCTAATAATAAATCCTATATCCATTCTTTTCCCTCCCTTTGTATTTTCCTTATCTCGTTAAGCATGCATAATCTCAACCTTTTAGTATAAATGCTATAGCACACATTTTAAGCCCTAAATAAAACATAATCAAGTATGTATTTTACTTAATAGAATTTTCGCCTATTTTTGTGCTATTGCAGCCTGGGCGGCGCTCCAAAGAAGGTATAGCTATCGCTTGCATAACCATAGTTGTTTCTCTTTGAAAGCCAAGAAACATATGGCAAGGATGGGCTCGTCAAAACAACTTCCATGACCATTTTATAATGATATCCTCTTTATTGCATGATATATCTTTCCACCACTTTTACCGGATCCTCATCATCAATCCAATAATCCGGAAGAAATCCATCGCCTTCTTCAAAGGCTTCATGAAAAAATACCTTACAGCCAAAGGAAAATATTATTTTCGAATTAGGCAGTTGATAAAGCGGACAATCTCCAAAGGTACAGCACCCAAACGTAGCACTTCCTACCCTTATACTGTTCTTTAATTGGTAGGAAGGCGCTACTCCCATTTCAGCCGAAGAACCCGTGGCTTTATTCATCACCACATAAAGCGTTCCATCATAATTTCCTTTTTGCTTTATTATTTCTTCCTCAATGCTATAAGTTTTCTTTCCATCCTTTAATTCCCAAGGGAATGGTAATGCAGCCTCTCGAAAGAAGGTATTGTCAAGTCCACTAAGCCCCTTATAAAAAGCTGACACAAATGCAGATTTTCCTCCCCCATTTCCGGATAAATTCAGAATTACATTTGATTTTTCGGAAGCTTTTCTCCCTTCATCACAATACGCATTTATAAGAGTTTCCTCGTAAGGCATATCATAGGTTGTATGAGTGACAACTACCAAATCTTCTTTATTTTCAAATCGATTCTTATTCTCAGACTTAGCAAAATCTGATCGAATCTGATGTGTTGGAACTTTTATTCCGTCTATAACAACGAAAGCTGTTTCTTCTTTTGTATATTTCCCTAAAAGATAAAATGAATCAGTCTTCTTATAGTCGTCCAAAACAACCAGTGTAGGCATCAGATAGTCCTGGAGGCTATCTCTCTTCAGGTTTGTACCCTTCTTAAAAACCTCATTACCAACAGCCACCTCATATACTTCTTCGGATTGTTTTCGAACCACCAGGTCCGTCACATATGCTACTTTTTTTGAAAAGAATCGCCATTCTCTATTACAAACACTGAGTGTAAAATGGCTATCATTTATCGTACCCGACAATAATTCTGAAATCCAGTTACACAGCTTCCTATTGGTCACTCCAAAAACTGTTGATTCTATTTTCTTTTCTATCTCTCTTTTAATAATCTCCCCGCCATCACCCGGGTAAAAGAAATCATATCCACTATAACATCTCTTTAATGTATCAAAGAAAAAAGTAACATCCTGCAATGCCTTCCGGTGTGAAAGAAAGTTCCTTCTTTTCGACAGCGTAATTATCTCTTCCCTTTGATTTGGTGCCTTAATACATTGTAATACGCTTGAAACTGTTTCCTGCGGATATATTCGTGATTCAGATTGCAAATAGACACGTTCAAAGTCACAACGTTTCATAAACTCTCCCTATTGTTCCGTTCTCTTCTTAGACACGCGAATTACTGATTAGATGAAATCTGCAAACGGTATTCCCTGAATCAAACACTCCGCCGCATCCTTAATATCTTCATAATCCAGTACTTCCCCTGCTCTTATGCAACACTCACATTCATCCACAATATTTTCAATCAGTACCATGTCGATAAATAGCGGAAGCTTATCTAACATTTCCGCTGACAGTTCATTCTCTGCTTTATAACCTTCAATTACTGCAGCAAAATAGTCCTGCATACCCACTCTGCGTTTTTCTTTATCTTCTTCAAACTGAAACCAACCAACTCCGTGCGTCCACAAATTCGCCAAATCAAACATATACCAGCAATACATGCAATTATCAAAATCGAATACGTTAATATCACCCGTTTCCATATCGATATGATAATTACCATCACTAAAATCAAAATGAACAAGTCCATATTCGTCCGGATCCTTTGTCAATGATTGAAATATCTCCAATCGTTTTGCTATGGCAGCCTTCAATTCCGAATGTTCTTGTGGAATCAATTCTTCTATATAAGCCATATTATACTTATCAAAATAATCATATCGATGGTGTTCTGCCTTATATTGCTTCGATAACTTATGTATTTTACCAAGAGTTTTTCCTGTATTATAAAAATACTCTGATAAAGGTCTTCCAGCTATGTACTGATAACCATTATCTGAAATCAGCATTCCCCTTGCATATTCAAAACAGCTGATAAAGATTTCTCTATTATCTAAAAGGATCCTTTCCACAAATTTACCATTAACAGACGGGATTACATTCGAAACAGAAGCACCGCCTTTTGCAAGAAAATGCACAAACTCTACCTCTGCCAAATAATCTTTCTCGGTACGATCTCCCGTCATAGAAAGTCTAATTACATATTTAGGATTGTTCAAATATTTGCAAATATATACTAAATTACGTCCACCTTCATGTCCCTCCCTAGGAGTGACTTCCCATTTTTCGTTTAGACAATATAATTCTCTTACTATCTTTTCCAAGAGTATTGCTCCTCTTTTTCCTCATTATTCACTGCATCTTCGTCTAAAAGATCGTTCCTTCTAGCCACAGTTTGTACCTAACATTATGATTACTTATAACCCAGTCAAAATAAATAACCAATTATATTTCCCCTGCTGCACCTTATGCTATTGAAACCGTAAGCTTCGCTCCCAGCGCTACTGCAATGCGATTCAATGTATTCACAGAAGGATTCGCTACACCTCTCTCAATCTTTGAAATATCAGACTGGTCAATTCCAGTGAGTTCCGCAAGTTCTTTTTGAGATATTCCGGCTTTTGCTCTTGCAGAGGAAACTGCATATGCCACACCCATATTGAATGGGATCTCTGCCATACGAATGGTTATCCCGTCTTCGTATATGGTCTCCGTCTCAATATCCAGGTCATCATTCCATATAATCCCATACGCGCCCATCAGCTTACCGGATGTAAACAACTCTCTGTCCTGCAATGCTTTCAACATAGGATATTTTTCAAAAAGACATGCCATATCATACTGCTTTACTTCTCCGCTCTGAAAAGTCAATTCCAAAACGGTTCCATCTCCAAATGTTAAATCAACTGCTTTGTGAAACATATTAGTTTAATGGTGGAAGCTTGATGTACTTCTCAGTCTCCCACATCTCCTCCAATTCCTTTTGATATTTTAATACAAATTCTTTAACCATCGCCTGTGCCTTGGCAGGAAATTCTCTTTCCATCTTTATTTCTCAAATACATTACGATAATAATGCCATAAAAATGACTAATTGTCGGCATAAATATACCTCTCTTTCTTGTTTATATTATAAGGGATATATCCCCTATTGTCAATTCATTATTTATCACGGTTTATTCTTTGCCTATATTGGAATAATTATCATTGATAGATAATTGAGCGAATCCGGAATCTTTATTCCGCCCCGCCCGATAGCTTTTTCCATATTCTGCATGGGTTATAAAGGTTATTTAGGAAAAAAAAGAACTCTGTTCCAACCGTTAAGGTCAAAACAGAGTTCTCAGTATTTACATCATTTTCGCAACCGTTAGTTAAGCGATAGCCCTACTTATTAGCGATAGCAGCCTGTGGAGCGCTCCAAAGAGGGAGTAGCTATCTCTTGAATAACTATGGTCATTTCTCTACGAAGTCCATGAAGCATATGGCAAGGATGGGCTTGCCATATACTCTTTCTGCACAATTTATCATAGAACGATATTATTCCGATAATTCGGGCTATCGAGGGTGGCATTTATTCATAAAGAGAGTCTAATGTAAGCAGAATAACCTTCTCATCTGATAAATTATCAAAAAGCGATAAAGCTTAATGCAGAATCTGTTATACCGATCATTATAGCAGTCACCAAAAGACCAATTCCGATAAGAAGGACACCCCAACCTGATATTTTACAAAAGAGCTTTTTATTACTTGGAGATACTTTGTCGTAATGATAGCTATGAAGCAGGATGATTTTTTCCTTTTTCCAAATCAACCAACCAAGATATATAAAGATCAGTGCAAGTACACCTATTCCAATCGCAACCACCACCGTTTCTGTCAAAACAATTTCCTCCTATTCGCATAGACATTCATCGCGTTTTCTCATAATCCTCACGTATAAATCCCCAGGTATTATAATCACAATATCTGGTTCCAAATTTACCATGCCTGATTGTGCCTTCCAACTTGAATCCGCACTTTTCCACTACTTTGTTTGAACCGGCATTGTTCACATCAACATCAGTCCACAATCTATCAATAGCCGTTTCCATATAGACAAAGTCCATGATTCTTTTCAAAGCTTCAGTGCAGTATCCCTGCCCCCATACTCTAGGGTCTATTCTGTATCCCACTGTCCCCATACGATTATTCTCAACATCGAAGATTTCAATAACACCGATTACTTTATTGTTTGTCCTCTCAATAATAGCCCAAAGAAATCCTTTATCCAGTTTTCTCTTTACATGAGGTCTAGGATCAACAAATAATATTTCAGGATTTTTCTCTCCTTTTCCGGGTAAATTACCCCAGTATTTATACACTTCATCACGCCCAAACCATTCTTTTAAGTCTGTCGCATCCGATGGGACTAATTCTCTTAACAGAAGTCTTTTTGTTTCAAGTATAGGAATATATTCGCATTTTCTAAACATTATTTTTCACCTTCCATAAATAACACTAATAACTCTCACTACGTCGCTTCATCAATTGGTATATACTGTTCCTCATCCTTTCCAGTCTTTATTCCCTCCTTTCGAAAGAAAAAATTCCATTTCTTAATTCTTTTCGCAACTAAGTATGCACAATTTTGTTTCAGCATTCCCTTTACCGACTTAGGCGAATTTCCCTATTTGTTCCAGGAACAAGCGTCCATTATTCAAAATTTTACATGTCCACATACTTGATTTTCCTGACATTTTTTGCTTTCTTTTGTCCTTCTTTCGTTCATAATATATAAAATCGACCATGAACATATTTCCATACTTAGTTGAACGATGCATCATTTTTATGTGCACAGTATTATCAAAATCATAGTAACTACCTTCTAACACATTAGCTACTAAAAATGTCAATTATTCTTTCACTTCAAATCAACTGTAGCTATCTCTCTTGTCGGCCAAAAAGCACACAGATGAAGTTTAGTAATTTTACCCATGAAGGGATGAAAAGAATCCAAAAGAATCGGCATTGCTTTACATATTACATCTGGTTCATCAATCAGAATTGTAGCATGTGGAGTCCAAGGAAATTGCTCATTTGTTTCAATTTTTATTTCATTTCGAATATATAACAATTCAGGTGTATTCATATCCGGACCGCAAAACAGCACTCGTCCTCCCGCAAAAACACCAATATGACTAACATGTACGGGGGTAGCATCAAAACTAGCTGCCAATCTCTTCATTTCTTGAATAACCGCTTGTTCTTTATCAAGGGCGAATGTTCCAAGGCTAATATGGAAAGGTAACCCCTTAGTTTGTTTACCTATAATTCCTTCCTGCTCTAACTTTTCATACCATTCCCCCATAGTCTGCTGAGACTCTTCATCGAAGTCTGCCATTAATGTTAAAATTTGCTCCGCCATTCTAACTCTCCTCAATCAGCTAAATTCAATTTTACATAGCACGAATTATCAAAATAATCTGTTTATTCTTCAACTCGACAATCTGCATTTATTGTTCTTTTTTCATTACATCATAACAAAGTATGTCACCTGACTCCGTTATAATTTGGTTATATTCAGTTTCTTTATATCCACGCATTTTATAAATATTCTTAGCCGACATTGAAGCATCAAGAATTATTTCGCTATGATTTTTTAGAATTACACGCTCGGCATAATCTATCAGTTCCTTACCATATCCTTTATGTTGAAACTTGGGTAATACGAATAGTCTGCATATTTCATTATCTTTAATTGTTACAGTTCCAACGAAATCATCATTATATTTCAAGAGATATACTATACCCTTTTTGATATCTGCAAGAATGTTACTATCTTTATGATGTGCCTTAAAGAATTCAACTGCTCCCATTGGATAATAATGAGGATATATTTCACTTATAGTTTGCTGTGTTATTTCGCTAACTATATCCAAATGTTTATCTTCTGCTTTTAATATCATAGTATTACCTTTAATCCGAAAAATAGAAATTTACATAGCCCGAATAATCAAAATGATTTATTTTTTCTTTCCTATAATGACCACATGATTACTGCTTCCCAGTATCGAAGGCTCTCTACAAATGCTATAATGATATTCACACCAAGTGGCATACTGTTCCTCGGACCAGGCCGACATATTTCCCTTGAAGTGCGGACTGATACCATCCTGAGCGAAATGATCCACAATATCCAATCCATGCTCGTGATAAAGATCATTCATTTCCTGTACAGTTGCATAGCAGGTATCCGTCCAAAAGCAATAATCATCATCACTATGCAGTGTGCCGGTAGAGATTATTTGTTTAGAAAGCACCTCATTTAGGTAATTGGGATTTTGTAAAGCTACATATGCAAAGACAGAGAACCGAGGAATATATGCCGTTACCAAAAGTCCGTCTTTTTTCAATACTCTTAGACATTCTGCCAGGCACTTTTCGCGAGCATCAAAATCCGTCAAGTGATAGAATGGTCCCATATTCAGCACAATATCATAGCTTTCATCCGGAATTCCATCTAAATTGCAAGCATCCATCACCGCTGTTTTTATCGGGTATCCTTTTTCTTTAATAATCTGATTCATTATTTGCACATGCCTGGGAGTAATATCAGTAGCGGTGACCTCATGTCCTTCTTTAGATAACGGAAATGCATAAACACCTGTTCCGGCAGCAACATCCAGAATGCAAAGTTTTTTCTGTTCAATCCACTCACGCAATATCCGCATTGTTGTCAGAAATTCAACCCTCCTGCCGCGATCCGTAGTAAGGCGTTCCTCTTCTCTGTAGTTCTCATACGATTCAATAACGGCATTCATATATTTGTCCGTAGGATGATACTTAACCTTAGGTAATTTGCTTTTATCTACCATTTTTTCCTCTCTTTCTTCATGTACAATGTAATATCGATTTAGCCCGTATTCTCAAAATTCAATTAACTATCTCTCCAGCTCGACAAGCTGGGATTTACAGATTTATCGAATAGTATTGGCTAATTCTGCCTTCATTATAATTGTCACTTTCATTTACTAGCACTCCACCGTTCTTTTTTATAGTGGCTGCAGATGCAATATTATCCTTATAGCATCCAATCAACACTTTTTTCATACCATGTTCTTTGCATACAGCCAAGGCATCGTGAAGCATTCTACTAGCAAATCCTTTATTTCTTTCAGACGGTCTTACACCATACCCAATATCACCATAGATTTCAGAAAGATTATCAGGTAATTCATATCGTATACTTAACAAACCAATAAGTTTATTATTTTCAAAGCATAGGTACAACAACGATTTTCCCCATTGGTCGTCTCCAATCGAGGCGTTCTTCTTGATCTTTTCTACCCACTCAGAATACTTTGATGCTGGCAAACCCAAACTTGCACTAATGCTAGATTCGTTGCTATCATAATGTTCTTGCATATATTCCTGTAAGATTTTTTTATCAGCAAGTTCTGGAAATCTATATATCATAGTTAGTCTCCTCTACAAATTCAAAGATATCTATTTCCCCATACAATTGAACTTACGTTCAATTGTTATCCCTCGCTCTAAAGAGCTCGGTCAATTCAAATCTATACATTTATTATATCGATTATAAAGCATATAAACAACTTGAATTATGTTAACCTGTCTGTTTTTACATCTATTTGTCCCCTTTAACCACCATTTTTGCAAAAGAATAACCAGACTACCGGTGTGGCAATCTAGCTACTCATGGACTGTCTATTCTCTCTATCGATGCGTTTTCTACGATAACTTATATCATATAATTATGTGCTTTATTCCATGGACTGACTTTCTTTTTTTGCGATGATTCCACCTCAAAATATCATTTATAGATAATTGGGTGCTAAATACGCTTGAACGGACCGCCTTTCTCGCTTCGGCGGTGCGGGCGGTTCGCTTCAAACGGTGTGTTTTTTGTCAGTCGTTTACGACTGCTTGTTTATAGGTTCAATATTGCGCATGTTTTTGCCATTCATTTCAAGCCTGTAGGCATCATTTAGAAGACGTGCAAGGCACGCTTCAGCATAAGTATGTTCCTGGAACATATCATACCAGGATGATACCGGAAACTGAGATATAACCAGTATCGATTTATAAGGATCCCGACTGTCAAACACTTCAAAAAGGTTGCGGCACTGATTGATATCAAGGTTCATAAGTCCGAAGTCATCTACTGCCAAAAGATCATAGGCAGCATACTCGTTCACTACGTCCTGATAATTATCAAACTTCTCAGCCTTAGCAAGTTCATTGATCAACTGGCTGGCTTTGATGTACTTGACGGTCTTGAATCGTCTGAGAGCACAAATACAAAGTGCATTGGAAAGATATGTTTTACCGGAACTGGTCTGACCGGTGACAATAAGGTTACGTCCATGCTCAATCCATTCGCATTTGGCGAGTTCTTCTATAATCCTGGTGTCAAGCATACGAGATGGGTCATAAATAGTATCGTCGAAATCAGCCCCTGGATATTTGAGAGTCGCCTTTTTCAGAAATCTGTTAAGCTTCTTGTTGTACCGCAGGTCCCATTCGGCATCTACTATCTTGTTTATGATGTCTCTAAAGGGGAGAAGGTCAGCATTAGGGTTCTTGAAAACCTCTTCAAGTGCTTCTGCCACACCAGAAAAGCGCATGCTCTTAAGTTTGTTACA
>SAMEA3663235__coassemble_339_pt1 | contig 15958 bp, 13 predicted proteins | sample SAMEA3663235__metabat2_low_PE_011 | metagenome-assembled genome bin SAMEA3663235 (sample SAMEA3663235) | pig gut metagenome | biome: pig gut; feature: pig-associated habitat; material: faeces | place: China | collected 2013 | reverse complement strand
CCGCCCCTGGAATAATCCTTCTGGCTTTCCGCAGCCTCCTCCCGGTACCTTTTCACATCAGCAGACAGAACACTGAATTCCCTGTCTGTATCATAACTCAGTTCAACAGCAAATTTGCCTGTCAGATCGTATTTGTGAATTCCGGTCTGCAATAATGCTGTGACTTCCTCCAAGCTTGCCAGGTTTACCACATAGTCATCCACCTTCAGCGCATAAGAACGGTGCATGGTTTCTATAACCGAGTTCCTCAGAACATCTTCCATGTTTTTTAGAACCTCTTTCTCGCTGTCAGGGAGCCCCCAGACAACTTCTTCTCCGGTCACCACCAGCTCCGTTTCCATAAAGACAAGCTCCCGACTCCCGGAAGCTACTTTTCTTCTGGCCTCAATCAGGAGCTCCTCCGCTTTCTCACGACTGTCCAAAGTTCCGACGTTCTGACCGTTTACCTGTACGTGAAAGAAATTCTCTCCGGTTCTGACAAAGGGCGTATATCCTCTCACTATGAAAAAGCCAAGTAAAAGAGTGAGTACTGTAGTTTTAATATATGTATATTTTAATTTTTTATACCTGTATTTCCTTCTATTCATTCAAATCCCGCTCAAATCTATCAGTTCAAACCATTTTATCAAATTGTAATAATTTTGTAACAAAGCTATTCTAACAGCAAACGAAATGCTTGTAAAGACAGATTTACAATTGTTTACGAAATAATTCTTATGCTATCCATGCTTATTATTCCCATATGAAAGTAATTTATGCAAAAAAGGAAGCCATCCCGGCTCCCCTTTATGATTGTAAGACTGCTATTACAAGGTTAATCTTTACTTCTTTTTTACACTATATCCGAAAGTGCCAATCTGTTCTCCGCATACAAGATATGCGCCGTGGGAGTAAACGATGGGATCAGCCTTTTCCAAATGGAACTTATGATTCTCATCCATGTATTTTTCATCCGCATGAACGGCTACTACCTCCGCAAGAAACATATCATGAGACCCCAGCGCCAATACCTGAGTAACCTTGCACTCCAGATTCACCGGACTTTCTGCAATCAAAGGTGCTTTGACCTTCTCTCCCGGCAGCGGGGTCAGCCCCATATCCTTGAACTTATCTGTATCCCGACCGCTTTTCACTCCGCAATAATCTGTCGCATACGCAAGCTCCCTGGTAGTGAGATTGATCACAAACTCTCCGGTCTCCTTCAAGATCTGATAAGAATAACGTTCCGGTCTCACGGAGATACTGACCATGGGAGGATTGGTACAGATTGTCCCTGCCCATGCAATGGTCACAATATTGTTCTTCCCGTTTTTATCCGCCACACTTACCATCACAACAGGTAACGGATACAGCATATTCCCCGGTTTCCAAAGCTCCTTTGCCATCGGCTTATCTCCTTGATATTATAACGATATTATTAAAACAGTTTAATATTCAGTAAATTCATGATCTGAAGTGCCACGCTGAGTAAAGAGGCAATCAAGGCAACAACAGAAACACCGAAAATTTTTCCCAGCTTGCCCTTCATCAGTCTGACTGCACTTCCCACCTCTGCATTTTCGGACTTCTGTTTTTCATTTTCTTCCAAAATCACGGCTTGAACATTGCGATATACTTTCACACATTCCTTATGAATGGCATCACTGACTGCAGCTGTTTTGCCTTCCATGCCAGCCTCAAGCGCTGCCGCCTGGTTCTCAGCCTGCTTCTCGAATTCCTTCTCCAGCCTGCCCTGCAGAGATGCGTCCAATTGGTTTTTCAACTGGCTCTGAAGCTGATTTCTGATAGCACCTTCCACACGGTTCTCCAGCTGACGGCTCAGCACGCCTTCTACCTGGCTCTCCAGCTGACGGCTCAGCACGCCCTCTACCTGATTCTCCAGCTGACGGCTCAGTACGCCTTCTACCTGGCTCTCCAGCTGACGGCTCAGTACGCCTTCTACCTGATTCTCCAGCTGACGGCTCAGTACGCCTTCTACCTGGCTCTCCAGCTGACGGCTCAGTACGCCTTCTACCTGGCTCTCCAGCTGACGGTTCACTGCAGTCTCCAGGCGTCCCTCGACTTTATCTCCGATCTCATCTGCCATACGCTCTGTCAACTCTGACTCAAGCAGATTTCTGATCTCCGTTTCAAGCTTCTCTCCTAATTCTTCCAATCCCGCGCTGTCCTGTTGAATCGCCTGAATCTTAACGATGCTTTCTTCTACCAGACGTTGGATTTCTTCACTGCAAGCTTCATTCCCCTGAAGCTTCTCAGCACTCTCGTCCACCAATTTCTTCAGCTTGTCCAGGCAGGCGGTATACTGTTCCACCTGTTCGCGAAGGTTTTTTAATTCCTCCGCCTCTGCGGTTGTATTTGCTTTAATGATCTCCTGGGCAGTAAATTTCTGTGCAAGCTTATCAATAAACATATCCATCTGCTCTCCTCCACGATTTCGAGAATTCTCTTGTCTGTCCGTTATGCTCACCATCAACAAAATAAGTTTATCATGTTTTTTCTCCAAAAACAATCCTAACAAATCCACCACCAAATTTGTACATTATGCACAAATATATCATTCAATTATTGACATGTGTTGTAATATTAACCAATAATTAATATTATGTTCACGATTTGTTCATATTTGATGATTATAATATAATCTATAAACATGAATGTGCATATAAGACAATTTTTTCATAATAGCCCGGGTGTCGTAAGATGCCCGGGCACTCCTCATTTTAGGGGCTATTTGCTGTCTGCCGCAGGAATCTCATCCCTCACCTGACTCAGTTCTGAAATCTCATTATTCAGAGAAAGCATTCGCGCATACAAATCAGAAACAAGCTTGGCACACTCTACCAGCTCCGAACGAATATGCTCAGGCGCATCCCCTTCGAATTTGTAATGGATCTTATGTTCCAGACTGGCCCAGAAATCCATGGCAACAGTACGGATCTGAATCTCCACCTTTGTCTCAACAGTCCGATCTGACAAATAAACCGGCACCGTAACTATCATATGGTAGCTCTTATACCCGCTGGTCTTCGGAAAAGTAATATAATCCTTCACCGTAATAACCTTAATATCTCTCTGTTCTCCTATCATCGTTGCGATTCTGAAAATATCCGATGTAAAAGAGCATATAATCCGAATACCGGCAATGTCATTTACATATTTGACCATATTGTCAATCGTGGACTCATAACCGCTTCTCTTAAGTTTCTTGACAATACTCTCGGGCGTCTTAATGCGCGCCTTGATGTGCTCGATGGGATTGTACTGATGCACATGCTGAAACTCATCATTCAGAATCTGCATTTTGGTCTCCACCTGACGCAGTGCTGCACTGTAAATCAGCGTGACCTCTTTCCAGCTGTCAATACCCTCTCCGTTGTTTGCATTCAACTCCATATATGTACCCTCATTTAAATAATCATACCTACAAACCCAGTATAACACAAACACCCCTCAAAATACATAAAATTCAACAATTTTTAAACTTTTTTTAATACAAGTCTAAAGCCTGCAGACATTCTATATATTTATGCCGTTTCAAGGGAAATATGCTTGCACAAAAAGAAAAAATAGATTAAGATTTAGAAAACAAAAAGGAGAGATTCAGATGTTTCGATTATGGGCCAGAACTTTCAAGGATAATCATATGTTGCAGGACATCTGCATAGAAGACGGCAGCGATGACACCCGCACCCACAAGGTGTTCCGGGCTCTGGACCGTGTATGCATGGAATTTGATCTGAGCAAGCCCATCTGGCTGGACAAGACCATCCATGAATTCAAGCGGCACCGCAAAGCCCGTTTTACCAAGGATAATTTCATTGACACAATAGAATTTGACTTTCTGGAGATTCAGGTGATTGAAGAAGATTAATCCTCAAAACCATTGGGATTGTTCTTCTGCCACCTCCAGGAATCGGCACACATTTCTTTAATACCGTACTGCGCTTCCCAACCCAGCTCTTCTTTGGCAAGACCCGCATCCGAATAGCAGGTCGCAATATCTCCCGCGCGTCTGGGCTTGATACTGTAAGGAATCTTTACTCCCGTCGCCTCCTCGAAGCTCTTCACCATATCCAGAACGCTGTATCCGATACCGGTTCCAAGGTTATATATTTTCAGTCCGGCTTTCTCTTCAATCTTCTTCAGCGCTTTCACATGTCCCTGCGCCAGATCAACTACATGAATATAATCTCTGACACCGGTTCCGTCATGAGTATCATAATCATTTCCAAACACACCCAGTTCCTTTAATCTTCCCACAGCAACCTGTGTGATATAAGGCATCAGATTGTTGGGAATTCCGTTGGGATTCTCTCCGATGGTCCCGCTCTTGTGTGCTCCGATCGGATTGAAATATCTCAACAGGATCACATTCCACTCCGGATCCGCCTTCTGAATGTCTGACAGGATCTGCTCCAGCATGGACTTTGTCCAGCCATAGGGATTGGTGCACTGTCCCTTCGGGCATTCCTCTGTAATCGGAATGAACGCAGGGTTGCCGTATACCGTAGCACTGGAGGAGAAGATCATATTCTTGACTCCGTGCTTTCTCATCACATCCACCAGGGTCAACGTGCCCGCAATATTGTTCTCATAGTATTCCCATGGCTTCTGCACAGACTCCCCGACCGCCTTCAGACCCGCAAAGTGAATGACTGCATCAATCTGTTCCCCGGAAAATATCTCTTCCAAAGCCTCGCGATCCAGAATATCTGCCTTGTAAAAAGGAACCTGTTTGCCGGTGATTGCTGCCACACGTTCCAATGATTTCTCACTGGAATTGGACAGATTATCCAATACCACCACATCATATCCGGACTGCTGCAATTCTACAACTGTATGACTGCCGATATACCCGGCGCCTCCCGTAACCAGTATTCTCATATTTCTCATACCTCCACGCCGTTTTTCACAAGCAGGGCTCTTGCACTCTCTACAGAGTCAATTCCCGTCTTATTCTTAATGGGGGCAAACTCCTTCTCGCGCACCACCTCAAAAGGAAGGCAGCTGTCCATCTGATGAATCATATCAAGCACAAGGCTTTCAAACTTATAGCCATTGGGAGCCTCTGGCTTCACCAGCTCCCCGTTTTCATCAAGATAAGGTATCTTCTTCTCTACGATATGCAGGGGAAGGTTCTTCTCCACCACCCTGATCAGTTCCTGCACCTTGAACAGATAATTCAGAATCACACCAAAGTAATAGGCGGGATCTCCGTTTACATCCTTTGCGTTCATCAATTCCTCGGTCAGCTCATAGTATTCAACAATGGAAGGTCTTCCGTCTTCCAGACACATCACACCGACCTTCTCATCGGGAGCGTTCTTCTTTACCACCTTGGCACCCACCACACAATTCTTCTCAATGGTGGCACCCACAAAGCAGGGATCCGCAATTCTCTGAAGCACATTGTCAACCGCAAATACATTCAGCCATTCAATACCTTCCTTCTCCACCACTTCCAGCAATCCCGCTCTCTGCATGGAAATGAACCAGCCTCCGTTACCGTTTGGAGAGGTGGAAAGCCTGCCCTTGCCTTCCAGATATATCTTGCCGTTATAGTCGGTAGCAGCTGCCATCTCCTGCATGAAGAAGTGAACATAGTCTGCATTATAACCGAAGAAATCATGTTCCTTCAAAAAGTTTACTGTCGCCTCATGGTTTTTATCACTGGTCATCACAAAGAGATGAATCCATGCATCCGCCTGTTTTACCACATCCATCAGATTGTTCACCAGGCACTCAAAAATATAAAGCTCTCTATTCACGCCAACATTGTACATACCCTTGGGATTATCGGAACCCAGTCTGGTACCCATTCCTCCTGCCAGGAGTACCGCTCCCACTTTCCCGGTCCTGATTGCATTCAAGCCGGTAGCGGTAAAAGCAGCCTTGTTGGCTTCGATTTCCGGAAGCTGCATGGCAGCCAGTGGAGTGATGACACCCTTTTTTACCAGATCCTCTTTGTGATTGCATGCATCCAGAATACTCATGTCCGTAGCATCAATCTGATCCAAAAGTTCCTGCTGTTCCCGGGGATTCAGTTCCTCATAATACTTCAATACCTGCTCCTGTCCGTATTTTGCAAGTTTTTCCTTCACTTGTGATAATGTTGCACTCATGACAGCCTCCCTGCTGCGTCTTATTTTAAGGAGTATTTCTCTCCAATCCGGCACGGACGCGCAGCAATCCTCCGGTTTCTTCTCTTCATTCCATGTCAGTATAACAAAACCCTATCATGTAATCAACCGGTCCTACGGAAATTAAGAATTTCTTCCAAAAAAGTTCAAAATATTCGTTACAGGTTATAAATCCAAATCATCGAAAAAAGCCTCTGCCTTCCCGGCAGTATTGCTTCCGCTTAAGAAAAAGGCCTTCATTTCGGGATAATTGTTCCCCACATCAGACAGAATCTTGTCCAGATTCCCATTGTTCACACAGCCCAGTTTCTGAAACAGACTGTAGTATGCCCTGTCGTCCCCGTGTTCTTTCCATATGACCTGCCAGGTTTCATCGCTCTCGCTCCCGGCAGTATGGGCCAATAAATATTGTTCCGATTCTTTTCGCAAGTCTGCAGATATTTCCATCGGATACAACAAACGAAGCAGCGCAAGTCTTACCTTACCCTTGCGTTTTTCTCTGATAAAGTTGTTCAGGTCCGTACTCCCGTAATCCTCTTCTCCACAGAGTACCTGTTTGGAATACCCATCGGTGTCGGAAGCATGCATCAACGCAAGCAGCCGGGCATCCCACTTTCTCAGCCACTCCTTACTGCCTGCCGCCTCTGTATCCAACAGATAATAGCTGTCCATCGCTGTCACTGCCGCTGCTAAAAGCTCCGCTGTCCCCTGATCGGTATTACCTTGCCCGACAGCCGTCGTATCACTCTCTTTCCTTCGGATTGCAATTTGCTCCAGCGTTGTGCATTCCTGAAAAATCGTCTTTCCGAATACCAACCTCTTGTCCGGCAGGCTCACCTCTCTCAGATTACTGCAATAGGCAAAGACCCAATCTCCGATTTCTTCCAGGGTATCCGGCAAAGTTATTTTTCTGAGTTGTTTTCTGCTGAGAAATGCTTTTTTCCCCAAGACGGTAACCGGGCATCCGTCCAGTTCCCCCGGAATCACCACCTCCGAGTCTGTCCCGGCATAGCCGTTGATCCAAGCCTTACCGTCTTTCACTTCATAATGCAGGCTTCCGCCCGCCAACTCAAATGTTCTTTCCTGCATATACCGGTTCACTCCTACAGTTTCAGTTCCGCAATCTGAGACTTAATATCTTCACCGCGCTCGCTTAACATCATTTCGTCTTTGTGACGGCTATAATCTTCACTTCCAAAGGCAGCAATAAACCGGGCCGAAGCATCGTTTACCGTCAGTTCTGTCATGAGGATCAGAAGCTCATTCCCGCCCATATCCTCCTCAGCAAAGGCTTCCTCCACAAAAGCAAACAATGCCCGGAGTTCCTCCTGCACTTCCCCTGTCCTCTGTTTCATTCGTGTTACCAGGGCAGTGTAGTTCTCCTTCAAATGACCGTAGGCCTCTTCTCCCCTGGTCAGTCCGCTCACATACAGCTCCTTGCGCTTCTCCTCCAGGAACTGAATCACTCTTCTGTGACGTTTCAACTCTACGTCCGACAGGGAATTGGCACTTCTCATTTTTTCTATCAGCTTTCGCTTTGCCTCCGCCTGATTCTCCAGCCCTGTCAGCGCCTGCTCCACAAAACTGCCCTCACCGCAGACCGTACCCACTGCCTTCAGGGAATTCTTAAGCTCCGTCAGGTAAGCTCCCCGCTCCATCACTTCCTTCATGTCTGCCTGTACCTTATCCAGAAGCATGCCAAGCAGAGAAAGCCTCTCGTCAAAAGCTGCCTCCCTGGCACGCACAATGGCCTGTACCGATGCATTCCCGCTTAAAATTTCTGCAATATGATAATCTTTCTTGTATTTCTGATATAAGTCGTAATAAGCAGTAAACTCCTTTACCACCTTTTCATTTCTCAAATATTGTCCCACCAGAGTCTCATCCACCGGCAACTGTTCCTCTTCATAAAGGAACAGGATCTCCGACAGATCCTCCCATCCTCTGGCAGTCACATAGCTGCGCCCCTTCACTGTCATTTCCATACAATAGAAATGATCCTTTTTCAGCTCCAGGTAGTTGATAATTGCATTGTGCAGCCCTCTGCCCCGGGCATATTCCTTCCAGATGCGATAATCCGGCTCCACCTCCAGCACCTTCAAACGGTCCATGGTGACCACGTCAAATTCCCTTACGGACTTATTGTACTCAGGAGGATTGCCGGCAGTCACGATCACCCAGCCCTCCGGCACCTTATGACGACCGAATACCTTGTACTGCAAAAACTGCAGCATGGACGGAGCCAGAGTCTCTGAGACGCAATTGATCTCATCCAGAAATAAAATCCCTTCCTTTATACCGCTTTCCTCCATCGTGTCATAGACGGAAGCAATGATTTCGCTCATGGTATATTCCGAAACGCTGAATTTTTCTCCACCATAGGTTTTCTCGGTGATAAAGGGAAGACCCAGGGCTGACTGTCTGGTATGATGGGTCATGGAATAGGCCACCAGGGCAATCCCCATCTCCTGGGCAATCTGTTCCATAATCGCCGTCTTACCGATACCCGGTGCTCCCAGCAGGAAAATGGGTCTCTGGCGCACAACCGGCACCCTGTAAGCACCAAACTCATCCTTCTTCAGATACAAATTCACTGAATTCTTTATATAATCTTTGGCTTGTCTGATATTCATCCGTCTCTGTACTCCTTCCTTCTACCAATCTCAAGTTCACACTGTCTGCTGCAGTCCGTCCGGTTCCTATGAATCCTCATCCTCCAGCACATCACTTTCCAAAACCACCTTCATGCTCCAGGGCGGTATGGGTTTGCGATTCTCATCCTCATCCAAAAAAGCAAAAATCACATCGAAATCCGGCATCTTCTCCGGATAGATTCCATAGCCGTCGGTAAAATAAATCAATCCCTTCAGATTTTCAAACTCTCCCTGTCTTTCCAAGTCCTCAAGATACTGAAAAACAGGTCTGAAATCCGTGGAACCGAAGCCGCTTAATTTTCCGTATTTCATGAAGGTCTCGAAATCGTCATCACAGGTAATCTTCGTATCACTCTGTACTTCACTGTCGCACTGAATAATGTGAACATTTATCTTGTGAAAGAAATTCTCGCTTCCCTTCAGGATAGAATAAGTTTTTCGCAGAAACGCCCTTACGACGGAACCCCGACAGGAGGCCGACGTATCAATGGCAATCACAAACTCCCTGACCTTATTCGTCTCCTTGTATTCCAAGGGCTCAATCAACGGCAGATTGCCATAATGCTCCAATCCATAGGTGTAGTAAATATAGTCGAACTCCTCATCGTTCACGGTAATATCCTCACCCATCACCGTGAAGCGCCGTAGTATCTCACTGTAATCATAGCGGTCTCTGGTGGTTTCCTCCAGATTCTTCTCCAATGCTTCCGCGCCCTTTTTGTCCTTGGAAAAAGACTTCAGATCCGCCTTGACGCGCTCACTGATTTTCTTCCACTGCTCCTTGGTGATCTCCAACTGTTCCGCAGGTTTCCAAAGAGTGTGAACATCCCTCGTAAAGAATTCCCGATACTCCTTTGCCGCACCGGGAGTCAGCATGCCGTGTCTGAAATACCGATATATTTTTTCTGCCGTGAGCCCTCCTGCATCTTCCTGCAGAACCTTTAGTTTTCTCTTAGCATCTGCGTCGGTATCCAGCGCAACCCCCGCCAAATCCATGCCGATAATGACATTTTCCACTGCGATATCCGCAGCCAGATCCCACAGCTCTCTCTCTAATCTGTCATACTGATAGTCATGAGAAAAAATACAGTGCAACAAGACATGAAGGTAGGTTCGCGCAACCGCCCCGGGCTCCAGGCGATACAACATCAGCACATAGACCGGATCATAAAACAAGGTATCCCCATCCGTTGCAAGACAGCCTGTTTGTTCTCTCTCCCTCAGCTTCAGCTTAGAGACTGCCATGTCAAAAAAGCGCAGATGCATCAAAATTTCATCATGGGCCAGTCCCATAACCTGTTTTGCCAGGGAAGATATTTTTTTCTCTTCTTCCGTTTTTTCTTTCCGTTTCGTATTACTCAAGAGTAACTCCTTTTCCCTCTCTCAGCTGTCCCCATACCTCTAAAAACATGGGGTTTACCCAATTGTACTGGGAATCATCTTCATACTGACGATAAGCAGGTTCCGTCATCATAGTCAGATACAGGAATACATCATACCAGAGTATTCTTCTCTGTTCCTTTTCCGACAGCTCAGCAATGCCAAATCCTTCCAGGAACGCTTCGTTTCTGTTGTGATGGCGAAATCTGTCATCCATCATGGGATCCGTCCACATGGCACGTTCCCAGTCTATAATTCCGGATATGGTATCCTTCTCCACAAATATATTGCCTTCCCACATATCCCAGTGTACCAGGGAAGGACACAGAATTTCCTCAAAAAGCTCCTTATCCTGTTGCAGTGCCTTCAGGATCTCTTCGCCGGGCACCCCAAATTCCACGCCTATCGCCTTTGCGTCCGATATCACGTTATTTATAAGATATTCCAGGAACTCATACTGACTGTCAAACCGGTGCTCTTCCTCTCCCAGAATACCGAATTTTTCCCCATGAATCCGTGACAATTTGTGTTGCAACTGCCCGGTCTCCCTGCTCAGCTTCGCACGAACCTCCGCGGACAGGGTATCTCCCAGGCTGTACCAGCTGTCACCGGGCAGATTCTCCATCAGGAAATACTGTCCGTCGATGAGCTCCCGGGATTTGTCGTAGTAATACACCTTCGCCACTCTGATATCCGTCTGCTCACCCACAATCCGCATCGCCTTCACTTCAGAATCCATCATGCCCACTTCATTCGACATGAATCCATCCCTTTTACCGGAGGCGACCTTCAGAATTATTTTCTGTCCGTCATCCAAGATCAGACGATACGCCGTATTACAGAATCCTTCCGTCAGCTCCGTGTAATCCGCCAGCTTTTTCCCGGGAAAGGAAACACTCGCAACAGCCTCCAGCTGTTCCCTGTTCAACTTTACCTTCGTTACTCCCATCTCCCATACCTTTCTGCAACAGGATTATCTAAACCGTATCGTTCCGTTTTGGGCATCCATGGATTCTACAATTGCCAGAGATTCCAACTGGTAACCAAGATTACGAATCACCTGACCGCCAACCTGGAAGCCCTTCTCCACCGCAATTCCGATACCTTCAACAGTTCCACCCGCCTGATTCACTATGGAGATCAATCCCTGCAGTGCACAACCGTTCGCAAGAAAATCGTCGATGATCAGAACATGGTCTTCCTCAGACAGGAACTTTTTGGAAACAATCACCTGATTCTTACATTTATGGGTAAAGGATTCCACCTCCGCAATATACATATCCCCGTCAATATTGATACTTTTGGACTTCTTTGCAAATACCACAGGCACATGAAAATGCATTGCAGCCACGCAGGCGATTCCGATACCGGAGGCCTCTATGGTCAAGATCTTATTAATCGGTTTACCGGCAAATCTCCTCTTAAACTCAGCACCCATCTCATCAAAGAGCTCAATATCCATCTGATGATTCAGAAAACTGTCGACCTTCAGTACATTCCCTTCTTTGATAATACCGTCCTTAACGATTCTTTCCTCCAAGAAATTCATGCCTTTCTCCTCCGTCAAATGTATCCCTCACAGGTTTTTGCATCTCTTTTACCTTACTATAATTTATCCATACAAAATATGCAACGAAAACCGTTGGCGATATTGACTAAAACAATTGTCGTTGGGCGAAATGTATGGTAAAATTAAGAATGTGTATTTACATCAATAAATCCTCCGGGGGAAGATAAATGCGATTAGAAGAGCTCTTAAAGTTTCATTCCGTTACCATACAGTGCCACGACAATCCCGATGCAGATACCATTGCATCAGGCTATGGTTTGTATTGTTATTTTAAATCAAAAGAGAAAAATACCCGGCTAATATATAGCGGAAGAAACGAGATGCAGAAATCGAACCTGCGTCTCATGACAGAGAAGCTTCATATTCCTCTGGAATATATTTCTCCGCCGGAGACGGAAACTTTTCATGCCGATGAGTTGTTACTCACCGTCGATTGTCAATACGGTGCGGGAAATGTCACAAAACTCAAAGCCGATTATATCGCTATCATCGATCATCATCAGATAGAAATTACAGACATTGAGCTGAGTCACATTATACCGGGCGTCGGCAGCTGTTCTACCATTGTCTGGAAAATGCTGACCGAGGCCGGCTATGAGGTGACGGATGACAACAATCTCGGAACTGCTTTGTATTATGGTCTTTCCACCGATACCAACCATTTTGTGGAGGCAAACAAACCTCTGGATCGCGATGCCAGAGACTTAATTCCCCACAACGATTCTCTGATTACCCTGTTTGATAATTCCAATATCTCCCTTCAGGAATTTGAGATAGCAGGAATCGCAATGCTGCGCTATCAGTACAACGACACCTATCACTTTGCAGTGATAAAGGCTCAGCCCTGTGACCCTAACATATTAGGACTGATCAGTGATTTTCTTCTTCAGGTAGACCAGATACATACCTGTGTTGTTTATAACGAGACCCAAGGCGGATATAAACTCTCCGTCCGCAGTTGTATCCGCGAGGTAAATGCCGGAGAGCTGGCTTCCTTTTTGACACAGGATGTAGGTTCCGGTGGAGGCCACTACATCAAAGCAGGCGGCTTCATCAGTGGTAAAAAATATGCGGAAGTCTATGGCAATTCCTACACGGATAACTATTTCAACAACAAAATGATTGAGTATTTCAGCAGCTATGAACTGATCTATGCCGATACCTACGAGGCAAAAGTGGAGGAGATGAAGCTGTATCAAAAGGAAAATATTCCCATCGGCTTTGCCAAGGCTACCGATTTTCTGGACGTGGGTACTCCCATCACAGTGCGTACTTTGGAAGGCGATATTGATTTGGATGTAACTGATGACATCATCATCATCGGAATCAAAGGAGAAGTATACCCCATCCGTCTGGAGAAATTCCAAAAGTCTTATCAGGTGATTTCCCATACCTATGACTTTCACAAATGTGTGGTAAACGATGAATATGAACCACAGATTATCAACCGGAGAGACGGCAGGATACTAAATCTTCTACAATATGCAAAAACCTGTGTCCCCACAGGCAAGGTTCAAATCTATGCCAAACCACTGGATAAATCCGTAAAAGTATTCACTGCCTGGGACAAAGAGAAATACATGGTAGGTAAACCCGGCGACTATCTGGCCGCCAGAACAGATGATCTTCACGATATCTATGTCGTGGAGAAAAAGATTTTTGGTATCAGTTATAGTGAAGTATAAAGGGAGTCTGTATGGGAAGCGAAATAAAATATGATGCCTTTATCAGTTACAGGCACTGTGAACCGGATGGATTTGTCGCAAAAAAACTGCACGAGATGCTCGAGTCCTATAAACCACCCAAAAAACTCAAAAAAAATGCTGCCATAAGCAAGTCAAAAATCACCAGAGTTTTCCGCGACAAGGATGAATTGCCTCTCACAAACAATCTGGAAGATCCTCTCATGAAAGCACTGGCCAATTCAGAGTTTTTGATTGTTATCTGCTCACCCAGACTAAAAGAATCCGTCTGGTGCCGCAAAGAGATTGAGACCTTTATTTCCATGCACGGACGTCAGAATGTACTGGCCGTTTTAATTGAAGGAGAGCCGGAGGATTCCTTCCCGGAAGAGCTCAAATACGACTACGAGCCTGTCACTGCCGCAGACGGGACAGTAGAATATCACAAAAGAAAAGTAGAGCCTTTGGCAGCAGACATCCGCGGAAGCACAAAAAAAGAAATGAAAAAAGCCATGAAGGAAGAAATCCTTCGCCTGCTCGCTCCCATGCTTGGCGTTAACTATGACGATCTGAAGCAAAGACAAAGAGAACGCAAAATGAAGCGTATGTTCGGGAGCGCTTCGATAATTGCTGTTTCCAGTGTGTTGCTTGGCTGTTATTTCGCATTGACCGCCATGCAGATCAAAGCCCAGAACAACATTATCCTGACCCAGTCACAGACCTTATCAAACCAGGCGGACAAGCTTTTAGAACAGGCAACGATTCTTGAAACACAAAATGAATCCTTAAAGCGTGAACAGGCCATCAGCTTGTCCAAAGAAGCGGCTGAACTCTTCGCCAAGGACAATCGTTACGATGCAGTCCGACTGGCCTATGAAGCCATGACGGAACGGAACGGTGTCTCATTCCCCGATACCGCAGAGGCCCAGAAGGTCTTGACCATGTCTCTGGGTATCTACGATGCCGGATTGCTGATAAGCGCCCGTGATCAGATTGAAACCCCGGGGATTGTCCAGAGCATGCAGCTATCTCCCAATGCTGCCTATCTGCTTGTCTCCGACAATCTGGGAAACCTGACGCTCTGGGATACTGAGACTCGAAATCTGCTCACCACAATTAATCTCAATCGGTCTCAGAGAAATGCTTTGCGTTCCGATGATAAGAATTCAGGATATGGTTTCTTGAACGAAGCAGCCTTTTATTATCTGTCCGAGGACAGTCATGTCGTCAAGGTGGATATCGCGACTTCGGAGCAGACAGCTCTGGAACTGCCGGCCACGGCGCTTCAGACCATATTTAATGTCACCGCTTCTATTGACGGCAACCGACTTTATGCAAGAACCATGACTTCGATATATGTTATTGACGTAGTAACCATGACAGTGGAAACACAGCTCCCCTGTTCCTTCGCTCCCAACCAGAACGAGCTTTTTGTTTCTGAGGCTCCGGATGAGTTTTACTGCTTTCTCAATGACGAGGAAACAAACAACCTCATCTTCTACGGTATTGACTCCATAAGCGGAGAGACTCATTTCTCCACAAATGCCATAAAGGGTACGATTGTCAGGTGCCTTAGTGTGAACAATACTCTTTATGTGACCAGTTATGAATATGCCAATAACTTTAATGAACTTTCCCATGTTGTCGCTCTTGACAAAACCACAGGAAGCATCTTATGGGAAAAAGAAGAGCTTGGCTATATGGCAAGCGATTTATACTACACAGTATCCTCTGGCAGAGAATGTCTGTTATGTACCTTTGATAACCTGGTCTGGCTAATTGATGCAAATACCGGAGAAACCATTGTCAGCATGACCCTGACAGGAGACATTCTCTACTGCAATCAGAGCCGGGGAGATTTTCTGGCATATGATTCCGCCGGAAATTGCAGCGTTCTCTCCAACAATCCTGATCATTTGCTCTTCGAGCTTTCTACCGTGAATTGCACTGAGCTCTCTTTGCTCACCATGGGCAAAGGCTTACTTCTTGGCGTTCCTGACGGAGAAAACCGCGTTGTTTTCTATTCCTATCGAAAGAATGAATCGGCAGCCCTCTATGAAGGAGCTATCGCGGAACCTCTGATTCCGGGCAGCCATGAAGATTCTGTCAATCTCAATTGGGCAACAGAGAATCGCTTACCCAAGGCTTCCTATATTGTCTCTTATCTGGAATTGCCTGAGATAAACAAAACCTTCGTCAGCTATCTGGACAATACTCTGGAGGTATATCAAAGCGATTCCATGGAGCTGCTTTATACCTACGATATAGAGTATTCACGTCTTGATTATTTGGGGAATGAACAGGATTACTATATCCTGACTAATTCCATCAGTGGGCTGTTTTTTAACAAAAACGGTGAGCTGTGTGCTGACATCGATTTATTTCATGGGCTGACAGAGGATCGAAAACAAATGGTTCTCTATGGTCGTGACGAAACCTCTGCAAAGCATTACTTTAGCTTACCGATTTATTCCCTGGAGGAACTCAAGGATAAGGCTCGGGATTATTTGAATAACTGATTGGGCAAGAGGC
>SAMEA3663235__coassemble_295_pt1 | contig 16910 bp, 13 predicted proteins | sample SAMEA3663235__metabat2_low_PE_011 | metagenome-assembled genome bin SAMEA3663235 (sample SAMEA3663235) | pig gut metagenome | biome: pig gut; feature: pig-associated habitat; material: faeces | place: China | collected 2013 | reverse complement strand
GCTTCTGCGCAGTGGAAATTACAGAACAGTATTCTGTGTCATTATCGGATTAAGAGGGGTAGCATTCCTTCCAGAAATGAATATACTGTTATGGTAGATGCTCTTTTTGGGACAGGTTTGTCCCGCGAAGTATGCGGAAGATATCTCGAAGCAGTGGAGCTGTTTGGACGGATAAAAGGTTACAAATTGTCCTTGGATGTTCCAAGCGGTGTTGACTCGGATACAGGAAAAATATGGGGAAGTGCAGTAAGAGCTGATGAAACCGTTACTTTTGGATTACGAAAAAGAGGACTGTACTTTTATCCCGGCTGTGAGATGGCGGGAAAGATTACGATAGCAGAGATCGGTATTGCGTCGGAAGCAATTGAGAATAGAAAACCTGGAATGTTTCAACTTGACGGAGACTTCAAAGAGATGTTACCGAAACGTGTCCCTTGGGGGAATAAAGGTACTTTTGGGAAGGTGTTGCTGGTTGCGGGCAGGATGAACATGGCCGGAGCTGCAATTATGGCAGGGAAAGCAGCGTACCGTATTGGCGCCGGCATGGTTAAGGTATTGACTGCAAGTCAGAATAGAGAGATTTTACAGATCTCTGTTCCGGAAGCCTTATGCGGAAGCTGGGATGATCTGCAGAACAGCCTGGAATGGGCTGACGTGATCGCTTTTGGCCCGGGAATGGGAACCGGAGAAGAAGCAAAAGCATTACTTATGAAATTGTTACTTGATTCAGAGCTCCCTTTGATCATAGATGCGGACGGGTTGAATCTGATCGCGAAAGAGGAAGAGATTCGAATGCTTATTGCAGAAAAAGGGAAAAAGGGGAGAAGCATAGTACTGACTCCTCATATGGGAGAGTTAGCCCGGCTATTAGGAGTAGAAGTTACAGTAGTGCAACAGGATGTGTTGAACTACGGAAGGAAATTAACGGAAGAATTACATGCGGTATTGGTGGCAAAAGATGCGAGAACACTGATTATGAAGGAAGATTTACCTGTATGTATGAATATCAGCGGAAATAGCGGAATGGCCACTGCGGGAAGCGGAGATGTCCTCTGCGGTGTGATTGCGGGATTGATGGCACAGGGAATGGATGATTTTCATGCGGCAGCCTTGGGGGCTTATTATCATGGGAAAGCCGGAGAAGCAGTTGCAGCAAAAATCGGAGAATATGCGTGTATGGCCGGTGATCTGATAAGATAAACCGACAGAAACAGACAGGTATATGAAGGAGCACGGGTTATGGAGAAACAGATAGAAATACCGGAGTATTGCAACAGAACATATGCAGAAATTGATTTGGATGCAATTGTGGAAAACATGAAAAATATGAAGGCAAATATTGCATCGGAAACAAAGATGGCAGGTGTTTTAAAGACAGACGGTTATGGACATGGAAGCGTTCAGATTGCAAAAGTTCTGGAACCGTTGGATTTCATGTGGGGCTTTGCAGTTGCCACACCTGAGGAAGGATACCGGTTAAGAAGGGAAGGAATTCGGAAACCATTACTTGTTTTAGGGTACACATTTCCTTATTGTTATCAAAGACTGGTGCAGGAAGAAATACGTCCTGCGGTATTCAGAACCGATACAATACCGCTTCTGGAAAAAGCGGCAGAAGCAATCGGGAAGAAACTAAAGGTACATGTGAAGGTAGACACCGGAATGAACAGAATCGGAATTCGTCCCGATGAGGAGGGGATTCATTTCATTGAAAGAATAAAGGAAAGTCAGTGGCTTGAAGTGGAAGGGATTTTCACACATTTTGCCGCCTCCGATGAAAAGGATAAGAGCAGTGCCGTCAGACAGTTGAATATTTTTCGTGATTTTACGGAAAGAGTTGAAAAAAAACTGGGAATTACAATTCCCCTTAAGCATTGCTCCAACAGCGCAGGAATTCTTGAAATGCCGGAAGCTAATATGAATCTGGTGAGAGCCGGCATTACACTGTATGGTTTGTATCCGTCAGATGAGGTGAGCCGAAATGCGGTAAAGCTCACTCCCGCGCTATCCTTATACAGTAAGATTGTTTATATCAAGAGATTATTTCCGGGCGAATCCGTGAGCTACGGAGGTACTTTTACGGCAGAGAAGGAAATGAGGATCGCAACGGTACCCATCGGATATGGAGACGGATACCCCAGAAGCTTATCAGGAAAAGGACATGTGTTGATTTGCGGGAAAAAAGCAGCGATTCTTGGAAGAGTCTGCATGGATCAGCTGATGGTTGATGTTACGGAGATTCCGGATGCCGCGGAAGGGGATAAGGTTGTACTTCTTGGTGCTGAAGGTGACGAGCATATAAGTGCAGAGGAGCTGGGAAGCATCTCGGGACGCTTTAATTATGAGTTGGTATGCGACATTGGTAAACGTGTTCCCCGTGTTTACATCAGAGATGGCAAAATAGAGGAGTGTAGTGAATATATCTGAAAAAGTCGGTAATACTTTTCCTTAACAAATACATTTGGAGGGAAAATGAGAAGAGGAGATGTTTATTACGCAGACTTAAGACCTGTGATCGGTTCCGAACAAGGAGGAATCAGACCTGTTTTGATTGTTCAGAACGATGTGGGAAATAAACATAGTCCCACGGTCATATGTGCTGCAATCACCTCAAAGATGAACAAGGCTAAATTGCCTACTCATATCGAACTGAATGCTTCGATATATGACATGGATAAAGATTCTGTTGTGCTTCTTGAACAACTCAGAACGATTGATAAAAAACGACTGAAAGACAGAGTGTGTCATCTGGACGGAGAAATCATGAGAAAAGTCAACAAAGCGCTGATGATAAGCCTGGAGCTTGATACATAGCACTTGGCAATTCTTGACGAAAAGAAAATAAGATGATATATTATGCTGTAATACCGCCAAAGCGGTAAAGAATTTGGAGGAAATTTTTTACGATGGATGACAGTAGTCCGGCGGCCAGTATTATTTTGTACCTGATATTTTTATTAATTGATGTCTTCTTCTATGGATTCAGTGAAGCTTTGGACTCTTTGAACGAAAATGAATTAGAGCGAAAAGTGGAGGAAGAAAAAGACAAAAAGTCTATTCGTCTGATGGAGATAATCAGTAAGCCTGCAAAATATGACAATACTTTTGAGATGATTACCACGCTGATTAACGTAATCATAGGTGCAATGCATTTGGGCTTGTTATTAACCATGATTCGAAACGGACTTACATATCTGGCAGAGAACCAATTTAAGCTTGAGGTTATTCCGGCAGAGGTTATTTTGGTGTTGGCTTCCATGCTGTCAACTCTGCTTTTATTGTATATTACACTGACTTTAGGTGTTCTTTTGCCTAAAAAAATTGCACAGCGTATGCCGGAAAAGTGGGCGTATGCATGTATCACACCGGTCTTTTTGGTGACACAGATGCTGCTTCCTTTTACAGGGTTGGTATCTGTGAGCGTAAGAGGTATCCTGAGAATCTTCGGAATGAAAGAGGATTCCGGAGAAAATGATGTGACGGAAGAAGAGATCATCAATATGGTAAACGAAGGCCATGAACAAGGTTTGATTCAGGCCAGTGAAGCGGAAATGATTTCCAATATCTTTGAGTTTGGAGATAAGGAAGTTCAGGATATCATGACACACCGCAATAATATTGTTGCCATTGATTCCAATACTTTATTGCAGGATGCCATTACCTATATGATTGAAGGCAAGAAGAGCAGATATCCCGTATATGATGAGAATATTGATCATATTCTTGGAATCCTGCATTTTAAAGACGCAGTAATGTATCAGAGAACGTCGGACGGGCAGAATCCTGCGTTGAAAGAGATTGACGGACTGATGAGGGAGGCACGTTTTGTGCCTCAGACAAAACACATCGATGAATTATTCCGTGAAATGCAGGCTGAGAAGCTGCAGATGGTCGTAGTGGTGGATGAGTATGGTCAAACAGACGGACTTGTGGCGATGGAGGATATTCTGGAAGAGATTGTTGGAAATATTCTGGACGAATATGATGACGAGAGCGAGTACATCGAGGAAAAGAGCGAGGACGAGTATATCATTGAAGGTATCACTCCTCTGGAAGAGCTGGAGGATCGCTTTGAAATCTCTTTTGAAGACGAAGAATTCGAGACGTTAAACGGTTTTCTGATTTCCAGGCTGGATCGAATTCCGGAACCGGATGAAAGATTTGATGTGGATTATCAAGGGTATAATTTTAAGATCCTCACCGTGGAAAACAAAATGATTCAAAGTGTTTTGGTGAAAAAACTTCCCGAAAGATGTGACGATAAGGCAGAAGAAACGGCTGAAAAGTGCGAATCCAAAGAGGATTAGTACTTGATGAATATCTAAAAAAATGATATGATAATATGAGGTCTAATTTATTTTAACAAAAGGAGTAAACAGATGTCAGGACATTCAAAATTCGCAAACATCAAACATAAAAAGGAAAAGAACGATGCCGCCAAGGGTAAGATTTTTACTATCATCGGCAGAGAAATCGCTGTAGCAGTCAAAGAAGGCGGCCCAGATCCTGCAAATAATTTTAAGCTTGCGGCAGTTATCGCCAAGGCGAAGTCTAATAATATGCCCAATGATACCATCGAGAGAGGTATTAAGAAGGCTGCCGGAGATACCGGTAATGTTGCTTATGAATATGTTACTTATGAAGGCTATGGTCCCAATGGTATTGCAATTATTGTTGATGCATTGACCGATAACAAGAATCGTACCGCAGCCAATGTGAGAAGTGCATTTACAAAGGGACAGGGAAACGTAGGGACTCCTGGTTGCGTATCCTTTATGTTTGACAAGAGAGGACTCATTATTATCGACAAAGAAGAGTGTGATATGGATGCGGACGATCTTATGATGACTGTTTTGGATGCAGGTGCTGAAGACTTCAGTGAGGAGGAAGACAGTTACGAGGTTCTGACAGATCCGGATAGCTTAGAGACAGTAAGGGAAGCCATGGAAAAAGCCGGTATTCCCATGATGAGTGCTGAAGTAACAATGATTCCACAGAATTATGTAACACTTACTGATGAAACTGCAGTTAAGAATCTTCAAAAGACACTTGATCTTCTGGAAGAGGATGATGACGTTCAGGCTGTTTATCACAACTGGGAAGAGTAAAATAAGGCACCGCCATTATTTGGTGGTGCTTTCCGCGTATTAATAATGATTAGGAAGGTAAAGCATGGATAAACTGGCAATTGTTGTCCCCTGTTATAACGAAGAAGAAGTACTGAAAATTGCATCAGAAGCTCTTAGGGGGGTACTGGATGACCTGGTAAGAAAGGAAAAAATAAGTGCAGACAGCTTTATTCTGTTTGTAAATGACGGAAGTAAGGACAGAACCTGGGAATTGATCGAAGAAGAACATTCGACATATCCTGTTCAGGTATGCGGTGTTAAACTGGCAGGTAATGTTGGGCATCAATACGCATTGACCGCTGGATTGATTACCGCTATGGAAATGAGTGATGTAACAATCTCCATAGATGCCGATCTGCAGGACGATATCAATGTCATTGAAGATATGATCGACAAATTTCATGAGGGTAACGACATCGTTTATGGTGTACGGAAAGAGAGAAAGACAGATACTTTCTTCAAGAGGACAACGGCACAGGCTTTTTATAAGCTGATGAAGCTTATGGGAGTCAAAACAGTATACAATCATGCTGATTTCCGACTGATGTCAAAGCGGGCGGTGGAGCAGTTTTCCAAGTATCGTGAGTCCAATCTGTTCATCAGGGGCATGATTCCGTTAATCGGATACCAGACGGACAGTGTCTACTATGATCGTAAAGAGCGGGTAGCCGGCGAATCCAAATATCCTTTGAAAAAAATGCTGGCTTTGGCATTTAACGGTATATCATCTTTTAGCATTAAGCCTATCAGTATGATTATGGGTATGGGACTTTTTATTGTATTTATCTCTGTTTTGGCCGCTGTCTATGCACTGATATCCTATGCTACCGGTCATGTAGTGCAAGGGTGGACATCCCTTATCCTTTCCATATGGTTCCTTGGAGGGCTTCAGCTTTTGGCAATTGGATTGGTTGGACAATATATCGGTAAGATTTATATAGAAGTAAAACAAAGACCCAGATTTAATATCGAAAAGGTGTTGTCTCCGGAAGAATAGGGTAGAATATATGAAGTGGAATAAGAATTGTTTCAGTTATGGCGTATGGCTGATATATACATTCATCACATGTCTGGCTGTATGGACATTGTCAGGCACCCTGAATCTGCCGCAATGGCAGACAATGGGAGCCGCTGCAATGGCGATTGCACTGTATGGCGTGCTGGCATTTATATTACATAAACTAATACCCGAGCAGTCGGGAAAAGGTAATAGTATTGTCGGTATTGTGGCAGAAGTGGTTGCAGTCATTTTGATTGTTTCGGCCGGAGTATATTTTCGCTGTCTTGGTTTTCCGGCAACAGAAGAGAACTCTGTGTATTACCGGATGGCTTCTTTGGGAGCCGGCAAACAGATTCCCCAGATATTGCAGGGGGCAGTGTTTTTTTATCTGCAGATATTAAGAGAGATATTTTTCTTTTTCGGTAATGAGATAACTGTTGCAATCTGGTTTCAGATTGTAGTTCAGACTGCTGCATTCCTTGTATTGTACTTTGCAGTAAGACAGATGGCAGGAAGAGTTCCGGCACTTGTAATGCTTGGCTTGTGTGAATTCTCGGGTTATATGATCGAGAGTGCGACTCATCTTTCACCGGATTGTTTATATCTTTTGTTTTGGGCAGCTTCGTTACTGTGGATTGCATCCATTCGTGAAGAAAAGACAGATCCCATAGAATTTATTCCGGTGGGTATTTTTACTGCCCTTATGGGGTATATCAATGTGATGGGATTCCTGCTTTTCTTTATGGCCATTATTTCTTTGTTCAGAGTGAAAGAAGAAAAACAGGAAAAGAGCAGCATAAAGAAATCGGTTATATTATGCGTGATCAGTATGGTGATTTCCTTGGGATTGTTTCTGTTACTGGATTCCTGCCTGAGCAAGAAGAACTTTGCCAGCGTGGTAAAGGCGTGGTTTATACAGTATGGACCAAAGGAGTTTTGCTTACCGATGTCTTTCGGCGGTTCTGTCGGAATAGAGTTGTATGTAATGTTTGCACTGCTGTTGCTGGGAATATATAGTTTTTGGTACAGCAAAAAATATGATAGGATAAAAGGGTGGCTGTTTCTTGCCCTTATCATAATGGCAGGAGATTGTTTTGGAATATTTACAGCGGAGGTTCCGGCAAACACCTACATTTATCTCTTATTTACTATTCTTGCCGGTATAAGCTTGAGAGAATGTTGCAGGAAAGAATCTCAAGTGAGTGTGATGGCTTCTGAAGCAGGTGGGCTGATTACGGAGCAGGAGAACCCTGAAGCAAGGCAGGAGAACAACAAGACAGAACAGGAGAATTCAGAAACAAGGCCGGAGAACAGCAAGACAGAGGAAGAGAACCCCAAGGCAGAACAGGAGAATGTTGAAACAAAGCAGGAGAACTCCATGGCAGAACAGAATCCCGAGAATACAAATGAAAAGACAATTCATTTTATTGAGAATCCGTTACCTCTTCCTAAGAAGCATGTCAAACGTGTTGCGGATTTTGCGATAGGTGCCAGTGCTGATGATGACTATGATTATATTGTTTCTGATGATGATGATTTTGATATAGATTAAAGGGCGTATTTTAATTTAATTATTGGGAACAATGAAAAGAGTATACAGTAATGTATACTCTTTTTGTGTTTGAAGATAGAAGAGGGAGAATAATGGAAAGGAATCAAGACGAACAAAATAATCACAATCAAAACAACAATGATGACGGCGCAAAGCAGGAAAAGGACAAGAACCGTGATGAAAAAATAGAAAAGACCGGTGAAGTTACCTTGGATGAAAACGAAGATATGGAGAATATTCATTTGATCTCGATCATTGGTGAAATAGAAGGTCATGATATTCTGGGAAATAATTCCAAAACAACAAAATATGAACATTTGCTGCCCAGTCTTGCTGCCATTGAAGACAGCAGGGAAGTGCAGGGAGTATTAGTGCTTCTGAATACGATGGGTGGTGATGTGGAAGCGGGATTGGCGATTGCGGAAATGATTGCCTCCCTCAGTAAACCGACGGTATCTCTTGTCCTGGGTGGGAGTCATTCCATCGGCGTCCCCATTGCGGTAAGCACGGACTATTCGTTTATCGTTCCGACGGGAACCATGGTGATTCATCCCGTGCGTATGAGCGGCATGGTTATCGGAGTTCCGCAGACATTTGATTATTTTAAGCTGATACAGGACAGAATAACCGGATTTGTATGTGAGCATTGTAAAACAGATCGCAGAACATTTGAAGAATTAATGACTGAGACAGGTATACTGACAAAAGACGTCGGAACGATCCTGGTGGGCAGTGACGCTGTTAAAAGAGGAATCATAGATGAAGTGGGCGGTATTGATAAAGCAATGAAAAAACTACATGAATTGATAAAAAATAAGAACAAAAAATAAGAGGAAAAGGTAATTTTTGATGACAAGCTGATGAAAAAATGTTATAATGTTACGAGTGTAAAATAATCTGAATACGAGAGAGGTATGATGATAGATGGCAGGTTCTACCGGCAAAAGAACATCAACTTCAAAAAATAAAAAGAAACAGGCAAATACAGGAAGAAAACAGGTACAACACAGACAGGTAACAGAACAGGAGGCAGCACTTTTTCACGAGATAGGGCTGATTGTCTTTTTTGTATGTATGGTACTTTTATTTTGCTGCAATTTTGGTATAGTGGGACCCGTCGGTAACTCATTAAGTGCATTCATGTTTGGCGTATTTGGCTTAATGGCTTATGTCGTCCCCATTTTATTCTTTGTCGGCGTAGCATTTCATTATGCCAATGAAGGCAATCCAAGTGCGGTAAGAAAGCAGGTTGCCGGAATTGTTCTGAGCCTGATGATTGGTATTGTGTTTGATTTACTTGCAAAGGATGCTTCTTCTTTAGAGAGCTACAGCATAAAGGCAATCTATGAGAATTGCAGCAGTGCCAAGAATGGCGGAGGTGTTTTTGCAGGAAGTTTATGCTATTTATTTCAGCATTATCTGGGAACCATCGGAACGGTTTTGGTAGTCATCCTTTGTGCGGCAATCAGTATTATTCTCCTTACGGAACGTTCTTTGCTGGACGGAGTGAAGAACAGCAGCGAGAGAATGAGAGAACTATCCAGAGAGGAAGCGCGTCGAAGAAGGGAATACAATGAGCAGCGCCGTCTGGATGCAGAAGAATTGCAGACAAGGCGTGAAGAAGAAAGGCTGCGACGCGAGGAAGAACGTGCAAAACGAGAAGAAGAGCGCAGACTGAAAGCGGAAGAAAAAGAAAACGAAAAGATACTTCGTATGGATAAAAAGGTCTCCGGAATCATGGCTAATACAACGATTGTCAGACCGGAAGAACCGGAGCACAGAGATGATATTCATGAGATTGTATACAACGAAGAAATCCCTGAAGAATCTTATGAAGAAGCTGCGGAAGAACCAATGGCAGAAGAGCCTGCTTTTGAGTTTGAAAAAGTGCGGATCAATAGTGCACATCAGATAACCATGGCCGAAGAGTATGGGGTTAAGACCTATGAAGAATATAAGAAGCAGCCGCAAACAGAGACTTCGGACGTAGAGGACTTATTGGGACAGTCGATTCGCATACATAAAGAAGATACGAATCCCAAACCGCAGGACAATTCACATATAACAGCGGCAGCACCTGTTGAAAAACCGGTCATTACCGCACCGCAAAATGAGATTTCCGGAGATGTATCCCGTGCGGAGAAAAAGATTCCCAAGAAGTATATGTTCCCTCCCTTGTCCAGATTACAGAAAGGACGTGCTGTGGCCGGTGATTCCGAAAGGGAATTGAAAGAAACAGCAATGAGACTTCAGCAGACTTTAAACACTTTTGGAGTTAAAGTCACGATTACGGACATCAGTCAGGGTCCCAGTGTTACCAGATATGAACTACAGCCGGAACAGGGGGTAAAGGTATCCAAGATTGTTGGCTTGGCTGATGATATTAAGTTGAATCTTGCCGCTACCGACATTCGTATTGAAGCACCGATACCCGGCAAAGCCGCCATCGGTATTGAAGTGCCTAACAAGGAAAATATGCCCGTGGCATTGAGAGATCTGCTGGAATCCAAAGAATTCCGTGAATTTCCGTCCAATCTTGCCTTCGCTGTGGGTAAGGACATCGCCGGTAAAGTTGTGGTGGCAGATATCGCCAAGATGCCGCATATGTTGATTGCCGGTGCCACCGGTTCCGGTAAATCGGTCTGCATCAATACCATGATAATGAGTACGCTTTACAAAGCACATCCCGATGATGTCAAGCTCATTATGATTGACCCTAAAGTGGTTGAACTGAGTGTATATAATGGTATTCCCCACTTACTTATCCCGGTAGTCACAGATCCCAAGAAGGCTTCCGCTGCACTGCATTGGGGTGTGACAGAGATGGAAGACCGGTATCGCAAATTCGCTGATTATAATGTAAGAGACCTCAAGGGATATAACAAAAAGCTGGAGAGCATGCAGGAGAGCGGAGAAGAAAGTGTACCCGCTAAATTGCCACAGATAGTCATTATCGTGGATGAGCTGGCTGACCTGATGATGGTCTGTCCGGGAGAAGTAGAAGAGTCTATCTGCCGCCTGGCACAGCTTGCCAGAGCTGCCGGTATCCATTTGATTATCGCAACGCAGCGCCCCAGCGTCGATGTTATCACCGGTCTGATCAAGGCAAATATGCCAAGCCGTGTGGCATTTTCTGTATCCAGTGGCGTGGATTCCCGTACGATTCTGGATATGAACGGAGCGGAGAAACTGCTGGGGAAAGGTGACATGCTTTTTTATCCTCAGGGATATACGAAACCGGCCCGTATTCAGGGAGCCTTTGTGTCAGATAAGGAGGTTTCGGATGTAGTAGATTTTCTGAAAAACCAATCCCTTGGAAATACCTATGCTGAAGATGTGGAAGAGAAAATCTTGAATATCGGCAGTGGCACAGGCGGTGGCGGAATGGATGGCGAATCAGAACTGGATGAGTTTTTTGAAAAAGCCGGAAGATTTATTATAGAGCAGGACAAGGCTTCCATCGGAGCCCTGCAGAGATTATTAAAAATAGGATTTAACCGTGCTGCAAGAATTATGGATCAATTGTGTGAGTATGGTGTGGTTGATAAGGGAGAAGGAACAAAACCGAGAAAGATTTTGATGAGCCCTGAGCAGTTTGAACAGCTTGTGGAAGAAATCGTATAGGAGGAATCGTCAGAATGAAGACAGATATTGAAATTGCACAAGAAGCGGAAATGGAACCTATCGGAAAAGTTGCGGAGAGGATAGGAATATCGGCTGATGACCTGGAATTTTACGGTAAATATAAGGCAAAGCTTTCTGACGAGTATTTGGAGAGTCTGAAGGATAAAAAAGACGGTAAGCTGATTCTTGTCACGGCAATCAATCCTACGCCTGCGGGAGAGGGAAAGACTACTACCAGCGTGGGACTTGGACAGGCATTCGGTAAGCTTGGGAAAAAGGCAATCATTGCACTCAGAGAGCCTTCCCTGGGCCCCTGCTTCGGTATTAAAGGCGGTGCTGCCGGCGGCGGATACGCTCAGGTAGTTCCCATGGAGGATCTGAACCTGCATTTTACCGGTGATTTTCATGCAATCACTTCAGCCAATAACCTTTTGGCAGCGCTTCTGGATAATCATATTCAACAGGGGAACGAGCTTAGAATCGATACCAGACAGGTGGTCTGGAAGAGATGTATGGATATGAATGACAGAGTTCTCAGAAATATTGTGGTAGGGCTGGGTAATAAGCTGGACGGAGTCGTCAGAGAAGATCATTTTGTTATCACGGTAGCAAGTGAAATCATGGCAATTCTTTGTCTTGCAAATGATATGGAAGATTTAAAGGAAAGGCTTTCCCGCATCATTGTTGCTTATAATTATGACGGAGAACCTGTGACGGCGGGAGAGCTTCAGGCGGTTGGTGCCATGGCAGCACTTTTAAAGGACGCGTTGAAGCCCAATATGATACAGACGTTGGAGCATACTCCTGCACTGGTACATGGCGGACCTTTTGCAAATATTGCACATGGCTGCAATTCCGTAAGAGCGACAAGGGCAGCTTTGAAGATGGCTGACTATTGTATCACAGAGGCAGGTTTCGGAGCCGATTTGGGAGCTGAAAAATTCTTTGATATCAAATGTCGTATGGCAGGTCTACAGCCGGATGCAGTTGTTCTGGTTGCTACCGTAAGAGCCTTGAAATACAACGGCGGCGTTCCCAAGGAAGATTTGAGCACAGAGAACCTTGATGCATTGAAAAAGGGTATTGTAAATCTGGAGAAACACATTGAGAATCTTCAGAAATACGGCGTACCTGTTGTGGTAACCCTGAATTCCTTTATCACAGATACTCCCGCAGAACTGGAGTTTGTAAAACAGTTCTGCGAGAGCAGAGGTTGTGAATTTGCTCTTTCCGAGGTATGGGCAAAGGGCGGCGAAGGCGGAGTTGCCTTGGCAGAAAAGGTACTGAATACGCTGGAGACAAAGAAGAGCAATTTCAGATTACTCTATGAAGATGAAATGTCTCTGGAGGACAAGATAATAACGGTTGCTAAAGAAATATACGGCGCAGGAAGTGTGAACTTTTCCTCAGCAGCAAAAAAGCAGCTGCAGAAAATAACGGATATGGGATTTGGAAATATGCCGGTATGTATGGCAAAGAATCAGTATTCTCTGTCTGATGATCCCAAGCTGCTTGGCAGACCAGAGGGCTTTGAGCTTACCGTCAGAGAAGTGTATGTATCTGCGGGGGCGGGTTTTGTTGTTGCCCTGACCGGAGATGTGATGACCATGCCGGGATTGTCCAAGAAGCCTGCGGCATATGGAATTGATGTAAATAAGGCCGGAAAAATAACGGGTCTTTTTTAACAAGAAATAATAAATTTCCCTAACAGGGACGGAGAGGTGGATTATGTACAGGATTTTAAAGAAGGAAGAGCTTACAACAAACATTTATCTGATGGATGTAGAAGCAAAGCGTGTGGCGAAGTCATGCCTGCCCGGACAGTTTCTGATTGTTAGGGCAGATGAAGAAGGAGAAAGAATTCCTCTTACCATCTGCGACTATGACAGAGAAGCAGGAACCGTTACCATTGTATTCCAGTGTGTTGGCGCCGCAACCCAGATGATGGCTGAGCTGAAGGTGGGAGACAGCTTCCACGATGTTGTCGGACCCTTGGGATGTGCGTCAGAATTGACCAAAGAACCTATCGAAGAGCTGAAGAAAAAGAAGATTCTTTTTGTGGCAGGCGGTGTCGGTACTGCCCCTGTATACCCACAGGTAAAATGGCTTCATGAGAATGGAGTGGCTGCGGATGTTATCGTGGGAAGCAAGACAAAGAGCCTCTTAATCCTGGAGAAGGAAATGGAGGCTGTTGCAGGAAATCTTTATGTAACTACCGATGACGGTTCTTACGGCAGAAGCGGTATGGTAACACAGACCATCAAGGATCTGGTTGCTGAGGGAAAGAATTACGATGTATGTATCGCTATCGGACCTATGATCATGATGAAGTTCGTATGCCTTCTGACCAAGGAATTGAATATTCCTACCATTGTCAGTCTGAATCCTATCATGGTAGATGGTACCGGTATGTGTGGAGCATGTCGTGTAACTGTTGACGGAAAGGTCAAGTTTGCCTGTGTTGACGGACCTGAGTTTGACGGACATGCGGTGAACTTCGACGAGGCAATGAGACGTCAGCAGATTTATAAGACTGCAGAGGGACGTGCAATGTTGAAGCTGCAGGAGGGCGATACCCATCACGGCGGTTGCGGAAACTGCGGTTGAGTCCGGGGATAAGTGTTCTGAATATTTGATCCCGGAATACCATTGAGCTTAAAGAAAACACGAAAACAGTATCATGAATTGCCATAACGGAGGATAGAAATGGACGTTTTGAATAAGATTCCTGTGAGGGAGCAGGAGGCTGAAAAAAGAGCAAAGAATTTCGAGGAAGTATGTCTTGGATATAATAAGGATGAAGCAATGCAGGAGGCTTCCAGATGCATCAATTGTAAGAATGCACAGTGCGTAAAGGGTTGTCCCGTTGCAATCAATATTCCTGCATTTATTGAGCAGGTTAAGGAAGGCAATATAGAGGAAGCATACAAGATTATCAGCGAGTCAAGCGCACTGCCTGCTGTCTGCGGACGTGTATGTCCTCAGGAGAGCCAGTGCGAAGGAAAGTGTATCAGAGGTATCAAGGGTGATGCGATTTCTATCGGTAAGCTGGAGCGCTTTGTTGCTGACTGGGCAAGAGAACAGGGAATTAAGCCGGAAGGCGCTAAGGAAAAGAATGGCAAGAAGGTTGCGGTTATCGGTTCCGGTCCCGCAGGACTTACCTGTGCAGGAGATCTTGCAAAGCTTGGCTATGATGTGACCATCTTCGAGGCACTGCATGAGGCCGGCGGAGTACTTGTATATGGTATTCCTGAGTTCCGTCTGCCCAAGCAGGCTGTTGTTGCCAAGGAGATTGAGAATGTTAAATCCCTTGGTGTCAAAATTGAGACAAATGTTGTTGTAGGTAAGGCTGTTACCATTGATGAGTTAATCGAAGAAGAGGGATTTGATGCCGTATTTATCGGTTCCGGTGCAGGACTTCCCAAGTTTATGGGAATTCCCGGAGAGAACTCCAACGGTGTATTCTCTGCCAATGAATACCTTACCAGAAGCAATCTGATGAAAGCATTTGACGCTAATTCCAATACCCCCATTATGGAGAGCAAGAAGGTTGCTGTCGTAGGTGGCGGCAACGTTGCCATGGATGCTGCAAGAACCGCTCTGAGACTGGGAGCCGAGGTTCATATCGTATACAGAAGAAGTGAAGAAGAGCTTCCCGCAAGAGTGGAAGAAGTTCATCATGCCAAGGAAGAGGGTATTATTTTCGACCTTCTTACCAATCCAACCGAAATCATTGCAGATGAAAAGGGTTGGGTAAAGGGTATGAAGTGCATTAAGATGGAACTGGGTGAGCCGGATGCCTCCGGTCGTCGCCGTCCTGTGGAAGTACCCGGATCCGAGTTTGTTATGGAGCTTGACACTGTTATTATGTCTCTGGGAACCTCTCCGAATCCATTGATTTCTTCTACTACAGAAGGGCTTGAGACCAACAAGTGGAAGTGTATCGTTGCGGAAGAGACTGACGGTAAGACCAGCAAAGAAGGCGTTTACGCAGGTGGAGACGCAGTGACCGGCGCTGCTACAGTTATCCTGGCCATGGGGGCAGGTAAGGCGGCAGCAAAGGGAATTGACGAGTACCTGAGGAATAAATAATCGGGGTCAAATACCTTATGATAAATCTTATGGGGAAAGAAGGTAAAGATTATGCCATGGTGTCCTAAATGCAGAAGCGAATACAGAACCGGCTTCACCATTTGTGCAGACTGTGGAAGTGAATTGGTGGATGAGCTCCCTTCAAAGTCAGCAAAGAATGACTTTGAAGGTGAGACATTAGAAGATTATCTGATGCAAAGAGTGGAAGAATCTGGATCATCTGAGTCTATGAGAGAGGCTTTAAAAGATCCTCGTCTGCAAGAGAGTGTTTTGAATATGGTCAAAACACTCCGGGAAGAGGATAGACCTCAAAGAGCCCCGATGACTGTCTATCAGGATAGTGCAGAAAAAGCGAGTGACAACAAATCATCTGCATGGATGCTTCTGATTCTTGGAATAGCCGGTTTGACATTTCTTGCGTTGTGCGCGACAAAGGTCATTCCGATTGAATTTGGTAATCCCTATCTTTTTTATGGAGTCATGGGAGCTATCTTTGTGCTCTTCCTTGTGGGCGGCTTTGTTTCCATGAAAAATGCAAAGGTTTTTGAAGTAAAGGCAAAGTCCGAGAATACCTTAAAAAACACGCTGCTTGATTGGAGCAAAGAGAATTTTACCGCGCAGGAGATTGATGCTGCAGTAAAAGCCGCAGATGACACGGAAGAGGTACTGTATTTCAAAAGAATATCTTACATTAAGGCAAAGCTGAATCACCAGTTTGTGAATCTTGATCAAGGCTTTTTGGACAGATTGATTGATGATTGCCTCTATGAAGATATCTTCGAGGAAAATGCAGAATGAAGATAACCATTGTGTGTGTCGGTAGGATAAAAGAAAAATTTTATCGGGATGCCATCGCTGAATATGAAAAACGGTTGAGCAAATATTGCAAATTTGAAATCATCGAGGTGGCGGATGAAAAGACACCTGATGGTGCAAGCCCTCAGACTGAGGAGCAGATTAAGGCAAAAGAAGGGCAGAGAATCCTTGAGAAATTGAAAGACGATGCCTATGTCTGTACCTTGGAGATAGCGGGGAAAAAGATGTCATCCACCGATATGGCCGACTGGATAAAAAAACTTACTGTTGGCGGGAATAGTCACATTGCCTTTGTCATAGGCGGTTCTCTTGGTTTGCATGAATCCGTATGTAAGCGTGCAGACAGTAACTTAAGTTTTTCCGATATGACTTTTCCGCATCAGTTGATGCGTGTCATTCTGACAGAACAGATTTATCGGTCGTTTCGCATTATCAACAATGAACCGTATCATAAATAGGGTATAGGGTAAAACAGAATCGTAAGAAAGTGTTGAAAGGATGGTAATTGTGCCATCCTTTTAATTATTGTAAGACACTTGGAAAGTCGATAGTCGGCAGGTGGGAGATGGGTGTGTTTTGTTCATGATTTCTATAATTCAGTAATGTCTATAGGATGTGATACGGTTTTTCTACTAAGGAAGTACTTCTGTATAGCGTTTGAAAAGAATAGTACACAGAGGAAATAACTCAGTAGAGT
>SAMEA3663235__coassemble_281_pt1 | contig 17257 bp, 14 predicted proteins | sample SAMEA3663235__metabat2_low_PE_011 | metagenome-assembled genome bin SAMEA3663235 (sample SAMEA3663235) | pig gut metagenome | biome: pig gut; feature: pig-associated habitat; material: faeces | place: China | collected 2013 | reverse complement strand
CCTTCGCCCAATCCAGCATCGCTTTGGCTGCCGGGTTAATCACAAAGGGAAGATACTCCTCCGTTGCCTCCGGGGATGCAAAGCCCATATTGTAGGCAGGCTTCAGCTCATTGGCACAGGTGAAGCTGTTAAACTGTGAGAGAATCAGCTTCTCCTTATCCGGGTTGCCAATCTCATGATTCGTCCAGCGTTCGCTGATTCTCTCTCCGGCCACGCCAATCTTGAAATACTCCCTGTACAACTCTTTTAAACTCGTCATATTCTTTCCCCCGATCTTTATGCATATTATTGTTCTGTATTCTCCCTGTAAAGATATCTTGGACCTTCTTCTCCGCACACTCCCATTGCGTGGAAACCGGCTCTCTCAAGCACTCTTCTCGATGCCTCATTCTCCACAGTTGTCTCTGCCTCCACCCTGCAGACTCCCTCTTGGGACATGGCCCATTTCGCAACAGTTCTTACGGCTTCCGTCATGTATCCCTTATGCCTGTAGCCTTCTTTTAGTCCATATCCGATTTCCACCATGCCATTCCGCCCCAGGCCCTTGAAGCTGAAGTCGCCCACCACTACTCCGGGAGAGTCTTTCAGCTCCATAAACCACACGGCATTCCAGATTCTATTAGTGGGAGTATCCTTACACCCCTGCAGCATTTCGGAATAGGCCTGTTTCATTCCGGCATCCGGCTCCTGATTAATCAGTATCTGCATCTCCTCGTCACTGACGGGATACAAAAATAATCTTTCGCTTTCCAGCTTTGTCATCTTACCACTCCTCATATCGCCCCTATTGGTCGTAAATCCTCATAATTTACCTGCAGACATGAACATGACAGAATTGCCGAAGTTCATCTTCCTGATATAAATCATAAGAATACCCGGCTTCTTTTAACAATCTGATAAAATACTTCCCCGATTCACTCTCCGGCACAAAACAGAACCCGGTATCTCTCTTCTGTCTCTCAATAAAGTCACAGAAAATATCCCTCGCAATCCCTCTGCCTCTGAATTCCGGAAGCAGGAACAACTCCTGCAGATAGGAGGCACAATCTGTATCTCCCACAGATTCCTTTGCCTCACAGTTCGCCAGCTCCTCATCGTAGAGCGAAAGCTCCTTCACATACTGTTCAAACAGTTCTTCGAATTCTCCTGGGGTCTCCTCCAGAAGAGCCGAGCCGATACCACATTGCGTCCCCCTTCTTCGCACATCTTTTTCATGATCCTTACGGTGGATTCATAGAGCCTGCCAAAGTCCTCTTCCGTAGCATCCTTCATGGGATATCCGGGGTCAATTCCGGCATCCCATAAAATATGGTTCTTTCGAATGAATTATCTCACATAAAACGAATTCTCATGTTCCACCAATGGAATAAGCTTGGATTCTATTTTATCAATCACAATATAATCGCTGCTGTTGATCATGACAAGCATCCGGTTGATGGCTTCCTCCGTCCCCTGAGCCTCCATCTCCACGGAACCGTCCCATTCATTTTTTACCCAGCCCGTAATACACATGCCACCTGCCGCGTACTTCGCCCGGTACCGGAATCCCACTCCCTGCACTCTGCCGGTGAATCGAAACCATTTTCTGACCACGGTTATGTCTCCTTCATCTTTTTGAATTGAATTTCATTCGTTGGTTTCTCACCATTGTCTGCATAAAAAATTCTGCACAATCCCATTCTATCATATGACAGGATTATTCGAAACCCTATTCACAAACATTACCTTTGAATTCTTCTGCATTTTATCTTGCCCCAGGCCTTCTGTAATGCTATACTTGTGAAAACACTGTGAGGTATCCTATGAAACCATTTGAAAATTTAAAACAAAAGAAGCTATTCTTATTTGATATCGACGGAACCCTGGCTGTAGGAGATACCCTTTACGAGGGCAGCAGGGAGCTCCTGTCCTACATTGACAGCATCGGTGGTAAGTCTTATTTTATCACAAACAATTCCACCAGAAGCGGTCAGGATTATGTCAGAAAATTCCGTGAAGCCTTTGGCCTGGAGACAACGGAAGATCAGTTTGTCACTTCCGGCTTCATGACTATCCGTTTCTTAAAAAATAATTTCATGAATCGTAAAATATTTGTACTTGGCACAGCCTCTTTCGTTGCCGAGCTTAGGAAGAACGGTTTGCAGGTCACGGAAGCCTTTGAAGAAGGAATTGACTGTGTGGTTGTGGCCTACGACAGCGAGCTGAATTATCAAAAGCTCATTCAGGCAAGCAGGGTATTGCTCACCACAGACGCCCCCTTTTATGCCACCAACTCCGACTTACGCTGTCCCATTGATTTCGGTTTTATTCCGGACTGCGGTGCGATCTGTGATATGCTTACTGCGACCACGGACAAGAAGCCTGTGTACCTGGGAAAGCCCAGCCGCGAGGTGGTTGATTACTGTTTATCCCTGAATCATTTTACGAGAGAAGAGACTCTGGTAGTCGGTGACAGACTGTACACCGACATTGCCTGTGGTATCAACGGTGAAGTGGATACCTGTGTAGTCTTCACCGGGGAAGCTCAGCCCGAGGACATGAAGACCACATCCTATCCTGCCGACTATGAATTCGCCAATATAAAAGAGCTCCTTGCCCACTGCACAGAAGCCCTTTAAACCGGATAAACGCACTTGATTCCCTATTGGGCACATCTAGGTCCAATAGGGTTTTTGGTCTTTATGACGGAATTCCTTCATTTTTTCTCTATAGGCGCCTAAAAGCGATTCATAATGTGCTTTTTGTTTCTCTTTTAGGACATTTTTCTGCACAAGTTCCATCAATTTTTTCTCATATTCATCCAGATATTCCTGGGCTGCATCCTTATAGTTGTTCGACACATTGTTATCAATTCTGGCAAGCAACCCTTCCAATTCACTGTTTTTTCTCATAAACATGGCAATCACTTCTCCTTGTAAAACTCAAAATGATTTCCCTTTTTCTTCTTGCAGATGTACATAGCAGAGTCCGCCATCTGGTACAGCTCATCGAACCTGTTCCTGTGTATACCGTCGCAGAGTGTGGCGCCCAGACTGACAGCCACCTTGAAATCCTCCATTCCGTCTATGGTCAGCTCATCCAGCTTCATGAAGAAACGGTAGATACTTTCTCCACCCACCTTCTCGCTGGTCACGCCTACTGCGTAAACGGCAAACTCGTCACCACCCAGACGCATGATGACATCCTCTGACCCAAAACTGTCCTTGACGCATTTTGCCACAGCTATCAACACTCTGTCGCCTGCCGCATGTCCATAGGTATCATTGATTGATTTAAACTTGTCGATATCAAACAGGCAAAGCATACCGGGCGTGCCTTCCTTCAAAAGCATCTCCACTCTGCGCTCTCCATACCCTCGATTACTGATCTGCGTCAGGGCATCCGTCTGAGACAGCCGCCGCAGCTGCTGTTCCAGCTTCTTCGTCTCCGTGGCATCCGTCAGGGAGCTTAGCGCTATCTTCTGACCGTTGCCCAGGGTAACTATCTTCGTGTGGGCCATGATATGAACGATTCTGCTGCCGTTATTCAGGGTATATTCACAGTTGTACTGACCGTACTTCCGCAGTTTGTCCTTAAACTCCTGTATAATTATGTCTTTGTTCTCCGAAAGCACTCTGTCCTGCAGGGAGGAGAAATCTCCATCATGTCCTTCCGTTCCCTCAAATCCGAACATCTCTCTGGCCGCATCGTTCATAACACAGATCGCCTTGGTCTCCACATCGTATGCTATGACACCGCCACCCTGCATTTTCAGCATTTCGGCGTACATCTCATTCTTATTCTCAAGAGCAGTCTTCAATGTTCTCTGATACTCCATCTCACGACGCTTTTCCTCATCAATCTCCTGAACGGCAAAAAGAACATTCTCAATACTGCCGTCCTCCAGCCTGCTCACCACAATAAAGCTTGCGCAGAACCACCTTTTACTTATCCCGAGGAATTCATGACTGATATAGTCGGTTTTTTTCATTCTCCTGTTCAATGTGGAAATCCTGGTAAAGGTAATCATTTCCTCATGGTACTCTTCGGCTGACACGGAAGTGATAACCTGCTTCATCTGTTCCCTGACTTTGTCAGGTCCGATAAGGCAATTCCTGATATCCTGATTGGTCTTGTACTCCTGGTGTGTATTCGTGGGAAGATTAAAGAGATACATGGATACATAGATTCCGCCTATGGCCTTGATAACTTTCTGATCAATGGTCTCTCTCTTCTGAATATCATTCGCAACGAAAGCAGCAACAGAGCGCAGGAGCAGCAATACCTCCGTATTCTTCCTCGGATTGTCCACACCGATAAATCCGATGAGCTTCTGTGCAAGATAAATCGGTGCCACCATCAGACTATCCACGCCCTGCATCTCGAGCATTCTGTATTCCTCGGAGTCCTTATCCACGTCATCGCCCAGGGAATTGATGTAGACCTCCCCCTGCTCCTGAAACAGAACCAGCCAACGTGCGATATGATCCTGGATCTTCAATCTCTGCAGCATCTGCATCTCAGGCCCCACACCCTCACGACACCACTCATAAGTATTGTCCATCAATTCTTCATCAAATTCAAAAATATATGCCCTGTCTGCTTCATGAAAATCCGCGACAATCTCCAACAAATGGTTGATGGAGGTATCCAGTCCTTCCCCACTGCGCAATGTATTGATACATTTCAACAGCACTGCATCAAACTGCTGATATTCCTGTATCGATGCCAGATTCGGCATTTGTTCGGATTTTAACTTCTGCATACCTTTTCTCCATTCCGATATATTGTGTTATAATTTACATTATAGCACAATATTTATACAAAAATATATATACAAAATAACAGAATAATTCTCCTTTTTTTTAGTTAATCGGCAAACTCTCACTGACACACAGTTTTCCGAATCCCACCTTCGCATTCGGATATTGTTCTATGCCCCGGAGGGGCTGTGCCCCCCTGCGCAGGTATGCCTTCACCTTTTCCCCATACAAAAAGGGATCATTCCCCCTCACAATCCCCCATTCCATAAGGAGCGCTGCGCTACCGGTCACAATAGGTGTCGCAAAGGAAGTTCCTGTGACAGGTGAAAATCCGCCATACACATCCGGTGCCGTCACCGCTACTCCCGGCGCTACAAGGTCAGGCTTTATGATACCTCCCGTGACAACGCCAACCGTTCTGTCCGGTATCTCCAATCCTCTTCCGGAAAAATCAGCATAGGCATCAAAGGTGCTGTCATAAGCCCCCACGGTAATCACCTTAGAGGCAGTGGACGGAATGGTCTGAGTCAACTTCGGTGTCGGTCTGAAAAACCCGGTTCCGGTACTTCTGACCGCTGCGCTGGGCAGATAAAAATAGTAGCGCCCCGTCACCGCACGCACTGCCTCAAGAGATATCTTCCATACTCCACTGTTAATATAAGGGCGCCCTCCCGGAATCAGTTCCAGATATATCTCCTGCGCAGATGCATATGGCGTAGGTTCTCCAAAATAAACGAGAATCTCCGTCTGCTCCAGCCGCAATGTATACTTACCTCCTTCAATCGTCTGAGGAAGCGCACTCTCCTGCCCTCCCGGAGAACGCAGACGGATTCGATAGATATCACTGTAATTTTTCCAAAGCTGAATACTCAGGGATCTTTCATACTCAGCCACCGCCAGCTCCACCTCAGCTGTGCGCCGCTCTCCAAAGCCTCCTGCCAGATGACCTCCACTGGCACCGTCATTACCGCTTCCCACACAGATGACGGTTCTTCCTATCTCAGCTGCGTTATCCAGAAATCGCTCCAGCAGAGAACTTCCGTCATGGGCGCCATAGCTGTTGCCGAAGCTTAGATTGACTGCTACCGGCATTTGCAATTCCACGCCTTTCCTCACTGCCCAGGTCACCGCTCTCATGATCTCCGTGGTACGGGGAAAGGAACCGGTCTCCGGAAGCCCTAATTTTACAACCAACAGTTCTGCCTCCGGTGCCGGTCCACGATAACGATCTGCCTGATTCCCTACAGCAATTCCTGCCACAGCGGTACCGTGACCACTGCTGTCCACCGTCGGCAAAAGCTCATAACGCCGCTGCGGATTTTCTTCCTTCAGTGCCGCATCAATTTGTTCCCGGTCAAACTCCACACCCACGCGAAATCCCCGGGGCGGGTTGCCGGACTTTAATGTCTGATCCCATAAATATCGGATGCGCGTACCTCCGTCTGCCCGGCGAAATACCGGAAGTGCATAGTTGATTCCACTGTCAATCACAGCCACCAGAACCCCTTTCCCGGTCAAAGAGAAATCCCCCCGGGGAAGCTGTGCAATACAGGAATCCCCGGTGGGATTTGTAACTTCGTAGAAATACCTTTTGGGCTTTTCCACATATTCGATTTCTTCCAGATTGGCAACTGATTCCACCAGATTTTGCGGTACCTGCAAGAGGGCATATCCGGCAATCAGATATTCCACCGGTATGTTCAGTGCTTCCAGCTTCTCCAGGCTCCCATGGTATTTTACGATTAATTCCCAGGAATCCGTAACAGTATCAAATCCCACGTTAAGATCCTCTGTCTGCAATCTGGTCTCTTCTGTAGTCTGCAGCGCCAGCTGTAATTGATTTTCCAGCTTCTGATTCATAGAACAGGCCGCCCGTAACACTCTGCTTTACTCTATTCTATGCAATGCTCCATCAGCAGTTGCTCCATCAGCAGTTGCTCCTGTATGCCGCTACTCCTCCTTCACCGTAATCCCTCTTTTCACCAGCCGTCTGTTCACCGTCTCTCTCACGATACAATACAGAACTGAGCTGATGGGGACACTAAACAACATGCCTATCACACCGGACAGGCTTCCGCCGATGGTCACCGCAACCAGCACCCAGATACCCGGAAGACCTACGGATTTTCCTACCACCTTGGGATAAATCAGGTTACCCTCCAACTGTTGCAATATGATGATAAACACGACAAACCCCACAGCTTTCCAAGGGTTATCCACCAGGATAAAGAAGGCACCCACAGCTGTTCCGATAAACGCTCCAAACATGGGTATCAATGCTGTAAAACCAACCAGTACGGAAATCATGGGGGCATACGGCATCTGCAGAATCAGCATCCCCACAAAGCACAGCACACCGATGATCACTGCCTCCGTCAACTGCCCTGTGACAAAGTTGGTAAAGGTCTTGTTCGTCAGGCTGCACAGAGCCAGAAAGCTCTCCACCTTTTTCTCAGGAAGGACCGCATAGAGAAGCTTCTTCGCCTGCATGGCAAGCTTTTCTTTTTGAAGCAACACATAAATCGCAAAAACCAGTCCCAGGATCACATCCACCACTGCCGAAAAGATCGAAACCGTAAGTCCCATGGTTGTATTCAGGAACAATTTACCACTCTTGGAGACAAAGTCCGTGAGTATCTTTCCGATCTCCCCTTCCTTCAGGTCGATCTCCGGCAATACGATATTATAATCTGCCATGAGACCCGTGATTCCGTTCCACCATTCCTTAACCTGTTCAAAGTACTGCGGAATCATTCCCCCTATGGTTAACACATTCCTCTGAATCTCAGGAATAATCATAAAGAATATGATAAAGATTACACCGAAAATCAGAGCCAGACTCAGCACCAGGCAGACAGGTCTTTTGAAACCACCGCCGGTTTTCTTTGGACTCTCGGCGGTATTCGTGTTTCCGGCTGCTTTCGCGTTTTTGTCAGTTCTCGCGTTTCTGGCTGCTTTTGCGTTTCCGGCTGCTTTCGCGTTCCTCGTTGTCTTCCGTCCACCGGCTGCCTTCAAACGCTTTGTTTTTCCGATGCTCCCTATCTTGTCCCACAGAAGCTCCAACCTGCGCATCAGTACATTCACCATAAAGGCAAAACAAAAACCCAGCAGGAATGGCGATATCACAGATATTCCCTTCCCCAGAATCTTAACAATCGTATCCACATGATTGATCCCCCAGAAAATGAGAAACGCTCCTGTCAGTATCAACATTATCTTTTTTATATTTTCCTTGTCCAATTCCATTTTGCGTTTATCCTTTCCGTCAGACATCAGTGTCCCTTTCGACAAGCAACAGTGTCTGTCTCCTACGACCGGAACATGCTCCTCACTTACTCTCCGTAAAACTCCGTCAACGCCTCAATCGCATACCCGGTATCCTTTGCCCCTGCAGTCTCAACCGCAGAATGCATTGCCAACTGCGGCAGGCCGATGTCTACACTGGAGACTGAAACATGAGCTGTTGAAATATTTCCCAAAGTTGAGCCTCCGGGAATATCGGAACGATTCGTATAGGTCTGATAGGGCACCTTTGCCTTCTCACAAATCATCTTCATCTTCGCTGCAGATACCGCATCCGTGGTATACTTCTGGCTACCATGATACTTGATCACGATTCCGCCGTTTACATAAGGACGGTTGGTAGGATCCGCTTTCTCCGGATGGTTGGGGTGAACCGCATGGGCGTTATCCGCTGAGATCAAAAAGCTGTCAGCCACCAGACGTAAATATCTGCTTTCCGTCATGCCGAGGGTCTCAGCGATTCTCCGCAGGGTATCCTCCAAAAATGTGGAATCCGCTCCCTGTCTGGTACCGCTCCCCGCCTCTTCATTGTCAAACACCGCACATACATTGATATACTGTTCCGATGCAGTCGCCAGAAAAGCCGTGACAGAAGCATAGACACACTGTAAATCATCCAGTCTCGGCGACAATACAAACTCTCCGTTTTCTCCAATCAGACGCCCCTTTTCCCTGACATATAGAAACAGATCGTGAGCCAGTATATCCTCCTGCTTTACATTTGCGGCCTTTGCCACCTGCTTCATCAGCAGGTTCTTCTTTTTGCCATCGCTGCAGTCCGCAAATAAAGGTAACATGTCCACCTGGGGATTGTATGCCACACCGTTGTTCATGTCACGATTCATATGGATAGCCACATTGGGAATCACAAACAGATCCCTGTCAACCTTGACCGATTTGGTTACTACTTTTCCCTTCTCCCTGACGGATATCCTGCCCGCCGCGGAAAGTGCCCTGTCCAGCCAGGTGGAAAGTATCATACCACCGTACTTTTCCGTGTTCAGCTTCACATAATGCTCATCCACAAAGGTCTCCGGCGATTCCTTTATCTTAAAGCAGGGGGAATCACTGTGAGAGGCTACAATATGGAACCCCCTGATTTCCTCAGTACATACCGGCATCACCTCTTCTTTTCGGGAAGGCAGTCGAAATGCAATGACCGAAGAATCATTACGAACCACATAGTACCCCTTCGGTTGATTGTCTTCTGCGCCATTGTCGGTCAGCCTCCAGTCATCCGCTTCCCGCAATTCCACAAATCCCTGTCCGGACAGTTTCCTCGTGATATTCTCCACTACCTGATAGCAGGTGGGACTCTCGTTGATAAATTCCAACATTTCCTTGGAACACTTGCGAAACTCTTTCATACTTTCTCTTCTCCCGACATGCGATAACTGACATCCTGATAGATTATGGCTTTTGCTATTTTCTGCGCCATTTCCTGTCCGCAGAAAACGCCGAGAATGGCAAGACCAAAGTCAATCGCCGTTCCCATGCCCCGGGAAGTGATTACATTGTCAGATATTTCTACAGGTCCCGAAGTAACTGCCGCCCCCTCCAGCTGGTTCTCAAAGGTTGGATAACTGCAAGCCCTGCGTCCCTTTAAGATTCCCTTATGTCCAAAGATACTGGGTGCCGCACAGATGGCGCCTATCTTTTTTCCTGCTGCATAAAACTCGTCCACCTGCTGCATCAAAGCTTCGTGTGCTTCAAGCTTCAAGGTGCCCGGCATTCCCCCGGGCAGAATCAGCATGTCGTAATCTCCGATTACCGCATCCTCAAACAGTCCGTCAGCCTTTACCATGATACCGTGAGAACCGGTTACCTCCGGTTTTCCCATGATCGATATCATATCAATCGTCAATCCGCCTCTGCGACAAATATCCACTACTGCAAGGGCCTCGATTTCTTCAAAACCATCCGCCAGAAAAATTGCCAGTCGATTCATTTGATATCCTCCTGCTCCTTAATTTCTTATCAACGCAAATTCTTAATTATTCTCTACCTTTGCCTGCGTTTCCCGCTTCTTGTTTCCTATCATCTATTTCCTGTTGGTTTAAGTATACACAGTTTCAAATTTTTTTCAATTATTTATAAGTATTTCATGGTATTACCAACGAATTTATGTTATTATGATATCATCCATTGCAGAACCTTAATCAGCAGGAAGAAATGGGGCGCGCCCCCTGTTGCCGGTACCGGCAACACAATCAAAATATGTTACGGAGAAATAAGAACAGCTATGGAAATCGAAAGAAAATTCACAATTAAGGAGCTTCCCGAGAATTTGGAAAGCTACCCTTTTCATCATATTGAACAAGGTTATTTAAACACATCTCCCGTGGTTCGTGTCCGCAAGGAGGATGACGAATATATCCTGACCTACAAGGGTAGCGGCATGATGGCAAGAGAGGAACATAATCTGGCGCTGAACAGCGAGTCCTACTATCATCTCCGTGCAAAGGCTGACGGTAATATCATCTCCAAGAAACGATACCTGATTCCATTGAAGCATCCTTCTTTCCGGGAAGGATTTCCTTTGCCTCCTGCAGACTATGAACTGACTATTGAGCTGGATGTTTTTGATCCGCCCTTTGCTCCGCTGATTACGGCAGAAGTAGAATTTGGCAGCCGTGAAGCCGCAGAGGCTTTCGTTCCCCCCGCCTGGTTTGACGAGGATGTCACCTACCGCAAAGAATATCACAATTCCTACATGGCAGCTCAACCCTTAATCGAACGGAACACGAACACAGAATAATGTGCTGCTCCATCAGAAACCCGAAATATGACGAAAAATAAGCCCTTTGTCACCAGCGTGACTCAGGGCTTATTTTTCGTCAATTTCCTTGCTTTCTGCCTTTTTTCACGTAATCCCGGTCTGACCTTACGAGTCCACTTTCAACTTTATCGTTTCTTTCATAGAACCGGGCAATACTCTTCCGCCCGCCCTCCTTCCCGTCCTTCCACATGCACTTCCGCATGCCTGCGATTACCTCCGTTCAAGGCGGCTCAGCCTCTCGCTTTACTACAGGTCAGATAAATAATCTGGTACTCTCCGGCTATCTCTCCGATAAACCTTCTTGCAGCCTCCAGTTTCTCATCATCAAAATTGGAAAAGGGATCGTCCATCAAAAGGAAGGGTTTCTCTTCCGTATACATCGCCTCCACCAGCGCCAGTCGCATGCAGATACCCACAATATCCCTGTAGCCCAGGCTCAGGGTGTTGACCTCACGCTGTTTTCCCAATTCATCCATGGTAAGCTTTGTGTTTGCATCAAGGTGGAAGTGTTCTGCCGGAGAAGCGGTAAGCATTTTATAATACTTGTCAAAAGCATTTAACAAGGGAGCAGTATATTTCGCTGTCAGACTCTCCTTAGCTTTCTCCAGATACTTTTTGGCAAAAACCAGACAATGATAACGCTTGATTTCCTCCTCCTGAGTTTCCTGCAGCAGCTCAAGGTCCCGCTTCTTGTCTTCGAGTTCATCCAGATCCTGCTGAAGTAATTCCAGTCTCATGTTATAATTATCAATCGCTTTTTTGCTTTGATCCCGTTCTTCCGTGATCCTGTTATTCTCCTCTGCGAGTGCGTCCGGGGAAGGCAGTTCTCCTGCCTCTGCCGCCTGCTGAAGCAGCTTGTCATCACAACCTTCCTCAAAGGTCTCCAGCTCTCTCTTTGCCTTTTCCATGGACGTTTTCTTTACGGAGTATTCGCTGATATCCTCTCTGATCTGTGATAGCTGGACCTTGAGTTTTTCCGTCGGACGATATCCCAAATGTACAAGATACTCCTCCAGCTCTCTCCTGACAGAATCAGCTGTTGCCATTTCCCGGGTATAGGTATCCCTTTCTGTAAGCAGGCGTGCATACCTCTTCGTGGTATCCTTCAAGAGATACAGGGTACTGATATCATCCTTACCTGTTCCCACGAACCCATATTGCTTCAGGAAAGCCTCCGTTTGATTCGATAATTCCCTAATCTTATCCTTGCAGGAGTCCTTCTGCAATCTCTGTTCTTTTTCCATAAGACCGGCATATTCTCTTTCCTCAGACGCAATCTCTGCCAAAAGAGAAGGAACCATATATTCCTCAAAAACCTTCCCATACCTCTCAAGGAAGTCTTTGACCTCGCCATCGACCTCTGCAATAAATCTCTCGTCTTCGTCCAGCGCCCGTCGCATATCCGTCACTTCCTGTGACTCCCTGACCTCTCTCGGTTTCCTGTTTTTCTTTGCCATGACCGGTCCTGACAATATCAGAACGGCACCCACAGCCACAACGGAACCCCAGAGATAAACAGGCTGATGAAATACCGAAAGCAGAATTCCCAGAACCACAACCGCCGCGCCGACAAGACAAAGAACATACCCTTTGTTGTTCTTCTCCTCCGGTCTGACCGCCTGAAGCGTGGACAATGCAGCCTTCTGTGTCGGCAATGCTGTCTTTTTCGCACTTCGCTCACTCCATTTTGCCGAAAGGATACCCACACCACTGCTTTCTTGCCCTGCATAAACCTTTTTCAGAGACTCCAGCCGTTGCTTCTCGTCTTCTGTCATCGCCATGGTCGCCAGCTTCTGCTTCAATCCGGAAATATCCCCGGCCATTTCAATAAACCGCTCCATTTCCTCTTCCGATGCTATCCCGTTTTCAAAGTTTGCGGCATGGCTGCTGACAAAGCTTTCTTCCTCCGCTGAAAGTCTGTGTTCCCCGGCTCTGTCCAGCGCTGCTTCAAAGACATCGCATCTGTCCAGCTTTTCTATCACCTCTTCCAGAGAAGGGATATCTCCCGGAAAGCTCTGTCTTGCTTCCTGCAGCTCTCTGTCGGCGGTTTTCAGATTCTCATTCAGCCTTGTCCACTCGCCTTTTTTGGCAAATGCCTCCTGCAGCTTTGAGACTCTGAGCTGTTCCTCCTGAATATTTTTCAGCTGCTCCTTAAACTGCTCATATTGCTCTGACTCCTTCGCCAGAAGCCCTGTCACCTCCGTCAGAGATTTCTCGATGGATGCTCCATCCTTGATCTCCCGCTGCAATTGCGCAATCTGCTCCTTTCTTTTCGAAGCGGTGCCCGTTGCCCTGTTCGGCGTAATCTCTGCCGCCAGCTTTTTCAAGGTCTCCCCGGCACTGACAAAATTGTTGATATCATTGGAATCCTCCACCAGATTGCCCAGCTTTGCATTGATGTCATCCGCGGTTTCCGCCCCGCGATAGGTCTGATCGATGAAAACCGTCCTCATAAAGGAATCATGCCCCAGCTGAAACAGCTCTTCTCCCAGGCGACTGGAATAATCCCGGGACTCCATGTTTGTCTCAGCGTCCCGCAGTTCAAACTCATCATTCGCATCCTTGTCATGAAAAATGCGGGTACCCCTGTATTTTTTCCCTCCGGTCTCAAAGGTCAGCCAGCCGCCGAAGGCACCACCCTGCCACGGTGCATAGCGCTTTCTCTCGTTATCTTCAATCTTCTGTTTTTTGGAACCCTCAAGTCCGTAAAACATTGCCCGGATAAATGCAGCGAAGGTACTCTTCCCCCATCCGTTGTTTTCGCAGATAATATTGGTGCCACGGGAAAAATCCATGGTATAATCATGTATTCTCCCGAAATTCTCAATATGACAGGACAAAAGCTTCAATTTACTGTACCTCCTCTCCGGCCAACGCCTGCAGACCGTATCTGATGACAATATTCTTTAACTCCTCGTCCATATCGGTAGCAGCCATAACCGTTCTGACGAATTCCCCCTTCAGAGATTCATCCAGAAGAAACTCCTTCTCGTCAACGGACAACTCCGTTCTGTCATACACCTTCACATAATAAAACCGATGGGTGAAGCTCTGCCTGAAATACTCTACATCCTTCTCACATTCCACATCAATGCTGCCCAACAGTACGAATTTGACAAAATCCTCCCCACTGCATCCGGTAGCTTTCACCTCTTCCTCTGCCCTGACGATCATTTCCGCGGTTCCGGGACACCCTGTCACATCCACTTCCACAGTGAAAAGCTTTCTCTTTGCAAAGGGTACAAAGGTGTGCTCCACCGTACCCTGCTCCTCGTCAATCTCCAGCACCACAAAGCCATGTTCCCCACACTCATCAAACCCTCGTCCCTCCAGACACCCGGGATAACAATACACCCCGCGGGAATCCAGAACTTCCTTTTTGTATGCGTGAACATGTCCCAATGCCAGGTAATCAATCCCTTTGTTCCGCAACGCCTTCAGGTTGATAATCTCAGCTTTGTCCTTGCTGTCACTTACCGCTTCCTGTCCATGCAACATGACGACATTACATTTCTTTTCATTTAAAACAAGACTTAAAAAGGCTGAGCTGGAGTTCTCCTCTCCCAGTTCAATCCCGGAAACCACTATATTACTTCCGATTTCATAGCTCCTCCAGGAATCGGTAAACATATATAGATTCTCAGGAATCTCCTCCATTCCCGTAAGAAAATTATCGCTGTCGTGATTGCCCTTCAGATAAAAAAACCGAATACGGTTATGATGGATAATCTCACTCATAACCGTATTTCTTACCGTAGCAGAAATGTTCTTTTTATCAAATAAATCGCCTGCAATCAAAATCGCGGATACCCGGTTTTTATCGGCATAATCCACCATTCTCACAAAGGAATTCAACAGTTCCCCCTTGCGTTCCTTCAACTGTAATCCCTCCAGATTCGTATTCATCTTCGAATCCAGATGGAGGTCGGCACAATGAATCAGTTTCAATATTTTCCCCCTCTACTGTTCTCCATAGGTATTGTAGTATTCTGTCCGGGCCGCATTGGCTTTGCTGTCTCCCTTGCGGCACCGGGGAGCCAGCAGGCTGCAGTGCCTGCCGCATCCGTTACAAAATAATCCTTTCAGGTATTCCTCCAAGGTAAGTACCTCTGCATCTCCTAGTTCTTTCCCGCTGCAACCACAACTGTGGTCTCTACGCGACTGATTGCCTGATTGACAGCCATTTCCTCCGTCATATCCAGAACCGGCTGACCATCCGGGTCAAAATGCACCTGCCTGATACCGCTGCAGCGGGGCGCGTCTACCCCTGGTCTTGCATGGTAGGTATTCCAGACGTCTCCATTCTCATCCTCCACATAAGCATTATGCCCGGTTCCGTATTCTCCCGGAACACTGCGGGAGGTAAGGATGGGATAGTTTGTTTTCTTCCAGTCGGATGCATCCAGAATATCCTTTCCCCGTTCCAGGGTCAGCAGCCCTACTACATAGGAGGTATCCACAGCTGCTGCCGAATAGGTGACATAGAGTTTGTCTTCTCTTTTCAGTGCAAAGGGTCCTTCCACCACAAAGGTATGATTATTTTCCCAGCCATACTCCGGCTTTGTAAGCAGAACCGGTTCACTTGCCAGCTTCCAGGGCTCCCGTGGATTCAGCCTGGCGATATACAGCCATGCCCCCAAATCCTTTGGCAGGAACTGTCTTTGGGACCAGATGACATAATCCTCTCCCTCCCAGATAAAATGAGTCATATCCAGGGTAATCACCTTTCCTGCCTCGCAGATATCGCTTCCGTCTGCCCTGACAATCCGTCGCGGTCCCTCCCAGTCTTCCTTTACCGTAGGATTACCGCCATCCTTCAGAATCATCACGCGGCTCTCTTCCTCAAAGAAGGGATCCGGAGTAGCGGCATGCATGATACACAGTCTGCCACCGATAATATGTAGCTCCGGTGCCCACAAGAGTCCTCCGATTCCTTCATAGGTGGTGCTGTCCAAAATCAGGTTTTCCTTTGCATGCACCAGCTCCGGAATGGAGTCTGCCTCACGGATATACATGGTATGCTCATGATCAGCATCATAGGTTGCGATAAAATAGTATTTACCGTTCCACTTTCCGATACAGGGATCCGCGTGGTTCTCAGCTACCGGGAACGGAAAATGATCCTGATGGAGAGTACCTTCTACCCGATATTCTCCCGGTGTTGCAAAATCCACTCCATCCGGATTCCAGTCCACGACTGCAGTACCTTCGGTTCCATCGGAGAAAACCTTCTTTGCCTTGATCCCGCAAAGTTCCTCCCGGGAACCGGCAAGTACTTTCTCCGGAAATATCGTTTTTACATGATAGGGAGTAAGCAGCTTATTCTTTAAGCGCTGTGCCGCCTCATCCGATATTTCAATATAATTACACAAATGCGCTCCCTCCGGAAGCTCTTTTATCCCCTGTGCTTCCTCTATCCCCTTTCCGGAATCCCAAAGGGCTGTCAGCGCCAGGTATTCTTCCGTAGGTTTCTGTAGCCCCTGCTCCGTATAGGAGATAAAATCCTTCGTAATAAAGGACAGCACCTTTCCTTCACTCTCCTCATCCGGCTCCCCGTCTGCCAGAGTACGAATCGCCAGGATTTCATACTCTCCATTTCCCAGGGAATGAATATAGGGATACCTGATACTTTTTGGATTCAGGGAACCATCCTCATTCTCCGTGGCTTTTGCAAACAAAACACCGCTGTTGTGATTCAGCACAGTCACTTCTCCGTCCTCTTCCAGCATCAGGTGCATGCTGTAAGCAAGTCTGGGATCGTAATACACCTCGTCAATAGGCTCTCTGGTATAACTCCATAGCTTTTTCATAACTTGTCTCCTTTGCTTCATACTTCATATCGATAGTTCTATTTTAATCAATTTGAATGCCAAATACAACAGGTCTTTCGTATTCCCCTTTAATCTTATGGGAAGCTGAGTTAATTATACCAGTTTTCAGCGGATTATGCTCTATATAATTCAATAAAATCAAGAATTTTAAGGACAAAGTTCACCGTCTATTGCCTTCAGCTCATAACCCTCCGGTTTATTTTTAACCAGCTCTTCATTGGGACCTCTTTCCTATGGCTTATCAATGTTCTTCACTGTTCATAAAATCCTGATGATTTACTATGGTATCGTAAACAACAAAGACACTTCCTGTCAGCATAAGTACCAATGCTATAAAATATACCCATGTAAGCCTCTCCCCATGAACAATAAATGCAAGAAATGCTCCAACAAATGGTGCAATCGCATAGTAAGCACTTGTCTTAGACGCACCCAAATCCCTTTGAGCTCTAATATAAAGAAAAATACTAAGCCCATATGCCACAAAGCCCAATATCATTGCAGACAGAATATATCTTACATCCGGAAGCTGCTCTCCTTTCACCATGGCTATCAAAAAAGAGCCTCCGCCTGAGAAAACGCCTTTCAATACAACAATCTCA
>SAMEA3663235__coassemble_264_pt1 | contig 17637 bp, 23 predicted proteins | sample SAMEA3663235__metabat2_low_PE_011 | metagenome-assembled genome bin SAMEA3663235 (sample SAMEA3663235) | pig gut metagenome | biome: pig gut; feature: pig-associated habitat; material: faeces | place: China | collected 2013 | reverse complement strand
TCCTTCCTTACCAGCTTGCCTTCTTAACACCGGGAATCTCTCCCTTATATGCCAGTTCGCGGAAGCAAACTCTGCAGATGCCATATTTTCTTAAATAAGCGTGGGGACGACCACAAATCTTGCAACGGGTATATGCCTGAGTAGAGAACTTAGGCTTGCGCTGCTGTTTAATCTTCATAGATGTCTTAGCCATGAGAATTTTACCTCCTGTTATTGTTTAGCGAAAGGCATATTGAACAGTGTCAACAGCTCGCGTGCTTCTTCGTCAGTCTTTGCTGTGGTAACAAAAATGATATCCATACCTCTGGTCTTATCAATCTTGTCATATTCGATTTCGGGGAAGATGAACTGCTCCTTAATACCAAGTGCATAGTTTCCTCTGCCGTCGAATGCGTTGGGGTTGATACCTCTAAAGTCACGTACACGAGGCAGTGCAAGGTTTACAAGACGATCAAGGAACTCATACATTTTCTCGCCACGAAGGGTTGTCTTACATCCGATAGGCATACCCTCACGAATCTTGAAGTTTGCAATAGAGCCCTTAGCCTTGGTCAGAACTGCCTTCTGGCCTGTGATTGCCTCCATATCAGCGACAGCGTTGTCAAGAACCTTTGCGTTGTCCTTTGCTTCGCCGACACCCATGTTAACAACGATCTTATCAAGCTTGGGTACTTCCATAATATTCTTATAACCAAACTTCTTCATCATAGCTTCTACTACTTCATCATAGTAAAAATCTTTTAATCTTGCCACGTTTCGATTCCTCCTTCCTATTGATTAATCAATCACTTCGCCGGTTGCCTTAGCAACACGTACCTTCTTGCCGTTTTCAATCTTGAATCCGACTCTGGTTGTCTTGCCCTTGTGAACAAGCATTACGTTTGAAATATCAATAGGAGCTTCTTTCTGGATGATACCGCCTTCAGGGTTAGCCTGAGAAGGCTTTGCATGCTTTGTAATCATGTTAACGCCTTCAACAAGAACCTTGTGATTCTCAACATCAACGGAAAGTACCTTTCCTTCCAAACCGATCAATGCGCCGTTTGCGCCCTCTTTAACTTTGCTGTCCTTACCGGCGATTACTCTTACGGTATCACCTTTTTTAATCTTCATAGTTGACATATTGGCACCTCCTTATAATACTTCGGGAGCCAGAGATACAATCTTCATGAACTGCTTTTCACGAAGCTCTCTTGCTACCGGCCCAAAAATACGGGTTCCCTTGGGTGTCTTGTCATCTTTGATGATTACTGCTGCATTCTCATCGAATTTGATGTATGAACCGTCCTTACGGCGAGCGCCCTTAACGGAACGAACTACTACAGCCTTAACAACATCACCCTTCTTTACAACGCCGCCTGGTGTTGCATCTTTAACGGAAGCAACAATCACATCGCCGATCTGCGCATATCTTCTTGTAGAGCCGCCCATAACGCGGATGCAAAGCAGTTCTTTTGCTCCGGTGTTATCAGCAACCTTCAGTCTAGTTTCCTGCTGAACCATGATTTTCCTCCTTTGCCGCACCTACGGCTGAATTACTTCACTTTCTCTACGATTTCAACGAGTCTCCATCTCTTGTCCTTGGACAGAGGTCTGGTCTCCATAACCTTAACGGTATCCCCAATGTTGCACTCGTTATTTTCGTCATGTGCCTTCAGAGTGTAGGTTCTCTTTACGACTTTCTTGTAAAGAGGATGCTTTACATGCTCTTCAATAGCCACAACGATTGTCTTATCCATCTTATTACTGGTAACCTTACCGGTACGAACTTTTCTCAAATTTCTTTCCACGTTGTTTACTCCTTTCTACCCGCAGGCAGCCCGAAAGCTGTCATGCGATGCACCTTTATGCTCTTGCCTTCTCGGTGATAACTGTCTGAATACGTGCAATGTTCTTTCTCACTTCGTTAATCCTTGCAGTATTATCCAGCTGATTGGTTGCGTTCTGAAATCTCAGGTTGAGGAGTTCCTTCTTTGCAGTAACAAGATCCTTATTCAGATCCTCAACGGACTTGTTCTTTAACTCTTTAACAAACTTATCTGCTTTCATTATTCTACACCGCCTTCCAAATCTGCCTTAGAAACAATCTTACACTTGCAAGGAAGCTTATGCATTGCAAGTCTCAGAGCTTCTCTGGCCTGGTCTTCAGGTACTCCGGCAATTTCGAACATGACACGTCCGGGCTTTACAACTGCTACCCAGTACTCCAGGGAGCCTTTACCGGAACCCATTCGAGTTTCAGCCGGCTTAGCTGTTACGGGCTTGTCAGGGAAGATCTTGATCCATACCTGACCGGTACGCTTAGTATAACGGGTAAGCGCAATACGTGCTGCTTCAATCTGATTGGACTTAATCCAGCAAGGCTCTGTTGACACCAATCCGAATTCACCGTAGGTTAAGGTGTTGCCTCTGCTTGCCTTACCTCTCATGGTGCCACGGAACTGTTTACGACGTTTTACTCTCTTCGGCATTAACATGATTATTTATCGCTCCCTTCCGTCTTATTTTCCTTTGTGGGAAGGATCTCACCTTTGTAGATCCAAACTTTAACACCAACCTTACCATAGGTTGTATCAGCTTCTGCAAAGCCGTAATCGATATCTGCTCTCAGTGTCTGAAGAGGAATGGTTCCCTCGCTGTAGAACTCACTTCTTGCGATATCTGCACCGCCAAGACGGCCGGCACATGCAGCCTTAATTCCCAGTGCTCCAGCCTTCATGGTTCTTCCCATGCAGGACTTCATAGCACGTCTGTAGGATACACGGTTCTCAAGCTGCTGAGCAATATTCTCTGCAACAAGCTGTGCATCTCTGTCAGGTCTCTTAATCTCCTTGATGTCAACAAGAACCTTCTTGCCGGTCATCTTGGAAAGCTCATTCTTGGTAACTTCGATCTCAGCGCCACCCTTTCCGATAATCACGCCGGGCTTTGCAGTATGAACGATAACACGTACTCTGTCTGATGCCCTCTCGATTTCGATTTTGGCAACACCTGCGCTGAACAACTTCTTCTTCAGATACTTTCTGATGTTGTAGTCTTCTACCAGATAATCTGAAAACTCGTTCTCAGCGTACCACTTGGAATCCCAATCTTTGATAACTCCGACTCTTAAGCCATGAGGATTAACTTTCTGTCCCATTTGTCTGCTCCTTTCCTTACTTTCTCTCGTCAAGCACAACGGTGATGTGGCTCATTCTCTTCTCGATGCGGTATGCGCTACCTCTTGCTCTGGGCTGCATACGCTTCATTGTGGGTCCCTTGTTTGCATAGCACTCTGCTACATAAAGGTTATCCCTGTTCATTCCGTTGTTGTTTTCTGCATTTGCAATTGCTGACTCAAGCAGCTTTTTGATAAGGCTGGAAGCATATCTGGGATTGTACTCCAAAATGCCAAGTGCAGTCTGCACATCTTTGCCTCTGATCGCATCCAGTACAAAACATGCCTTCTGCACGGAAACTCTTGCATAAGAAAGCTTTGCTGAAGGTCTTGTGTCCTTCTGGGCATTTCTTTCTCTCTTGATTTGACTTCTATGTCCTTTAGCCATAGATAAATATCCTCCTTTTAAAGAAATACGGCAACGCATCTGCTACAGGCGCAAAGCCTGCAGACAGACTCACCGCAATACCCTCCCGGGTAATTGTGCGCTGTAAAAATTATCTTACTTTGGACTTTTTCTCGTCTTTACCATGACCTCTGTAGGTTCTGGTTGCTACGAACTCACCCAGCTTGTGGCCTACCATATCCTCAGTTACATATACGGGAACATGCTTTCTTCCGTCATGTACTGCGAAGGTAAGTCCTACGAAGGAAGGGAAAATAGTGGAACGACGGGACCAGGTCTTGATAACCTGCTTCTGTCCCGATGCATTTAAAGCGTCTACTTTCTTAAGCAGGCTTGCGTCTGCGAAAGGTCCTTTTTTCAGTGATCTAGCCATTGTCTTTCCTCCTCAATTATTTGATTGCTCTACCGTTACGTCTTCTTACAATCAGCTTGTTGGAAGCCTTCTTAGCCTTACGGGTCTTAAGTCCAAGAGCGGGCTTGCCCCAAGGAGTGGAAGGACCGGGACGTCCGATACCGTTCTTACCTTCACCACCACCGTGAGGATGGTCGTTGGGGTTCATAACAGCACCACGAACTGTAGGACGAATGCCCATGTGACGCTTACGTCCTGCTTTACCGATGTTTACAAGGTTGTGATCAACATTACCGATGATACCAACGGTTGCACGGCATACCAGGGGAACCATTCTCATCTCGCCGGAAGGAAGACGAAGTGTTGCATACTTACCTTCCTTAGCCATCAGCTGAGCGCCGTTTCCTGCTGCGCGTACAAGCTGTCCGCCCTTGCCGGGATGAAGCTCAACATTGTGTACCTGGGTACCTACGGGAATCTCGGAAAGAGGCAGGCAGTTGCCGACTCTTACTTCAGCCTGAGGTCCGTTCATTACCTTCATGCCCTCTGTGAGCCCTTCGGGTGCAAGGATATATGCCTTCTCGCCGTCTGCATAGCAGATCAGTGCGATGTTAGCGGTTCTGTTGGGATCGTACTCGATACCTGTAACTACTGCAGGAACGCCATCCTTAAATCTCTTAAAATCAATGATTCTGTACTTTCTTCTGGAGCCGCCGCCGCGGTGTCTCACAGTAATCTTACCCTGATTGTTACGTCCGGCATTTTTCTTCAAAGAAACACAAAGGCTCTTCTCGGGAGTTGTCTTTGTGATTTCGCTGAAATCAGAACCGGTCATATTTCTTCTGGAGGGTGTATAGGGGTTGTATGTCTTAATACCCATCTTTTTTATCTCCTTATCTCAACTATTTTGCGCGACCTGTTTCTAAAGGTCACATACTTATATATCCGCTTCTCAATCTCTTGGATTGCCGATTATAAACCTGCAAAGATCTCGATGTCCTTGCTGTCAGCTGTCAAGGTAACAACTGCCTTCTTGGTCTTAGCGGTCTTGCCCAGGTTCATTCCACGTCTTCTGCCCTTGTTGGTAATCTTGGCATCGTAGTTCATGGTGTTAACCTGCTTTACTTTGGTTCCTTCGAAAATCTTCTCAACAGCCTCTTTGATCTGAGACTTGTTAGCCTCTGTATGAACCAGGAATGTATATTTCTTCTCGCCCATACCAGCCATACTCTTCTCAGTGATAACCGGCTTGAGGATTACGTCATAGTATTTAAGGTCTGCCATTATGCGTACACCTCCTCGATTTTTGCAACTGCATCCTTTGTCAGGACTAAGGTCTTAGCGTTCATGATGTCGTATACGTTGATGGTATTTACCAGAGCGGTATTTACATCTGCAACATTCTTCGCGGACATTACTACGTTTACATCGTTATCAGCGATAACAACCAGACCCTTTTCAACCTTCAAGTTATTCATTACATTGACAAAGTTCTTTGTCTTGATCTCATCGAATTTCAGCTCGTCAACAACTACCAGTCTGCTGTCCTGAACCTTGCTGGTCAGTGCGGACTTCAGAGCTGCTCTCTTTTCCTTCTTGTTGAGCTTGAAGGAATAATCTCTGGGAACGGGTGCGAATACTACGCCGCCGCCCTTCCACTGAGGAGCACGGATGGAACCCTGTCTAGCATGACCGGTGCCCTTCTGTCTCCAAGGCTTTCTTCCGCCACCGGATACTTCAGCACGGGTCTTAGCCTTCTGAGTTCCCTGACGATTATTTGCAAGCTGCTGTACAACTGCCATGTGAACCAAGTGCTCATTTACTTCTACTCCGAACACTGCATCGCTCAATTCGATTGTACCAACTTCTTTGCCTTCCATATTATAAACTGATACGTTTGCCATCTAATGGTCCTCCTTTCACGCGCGTGCTCGCCATTATGCCTCAACCTTGGTGGTCTCTTTGATAGTTACCATTGCCTTCTTGGGTCCGGGTACTGCACCCTTAACCAGGAGAAGGTTCTTCTCTGCATCTACCTTTACAACCTCAAGGTTCTGAACAGTTACTTTTACACAACCCATATGTCCGGGCATTCCCTTGCCTTTGAATACACGGCTGGGGGATGAACATGCACCGTTGGAACCCTGATGACGATGGAACTTGGAACCGTGCTTCATAGGTCCTCTGTGCTGTCCGAGTCTCTTAATGGCGCCCTGGAAGCCTTTACCCTTGCTGATTGCGGAAGCATCAATCTTGTCGCCCTCGGCAAAGATGTCAGCCTTAATTTCGGAACCCAGAGTATACTCTTCTGCGTTCTCGAACTTGAACTCTCTGATGTATCTCTTTGCGCTTACGCCGGCCTTCTTGAAGTGTCCTGCCTGAGCCTTGTTGACTCCGTGCTTGTGGATAACTTCTTTTCTGCCGCTTGCATCCTTGTTAACAATCTTTTCCTTCTTGTCAACGAATCCAACCTGTACTGCGCTGTATCCGTCATTCTCAACGGTCTTGATCTGTGTTACAACACAAGGACCTGCCTGAAGGACGGTTACAGGAATCAGTGTGCCGTCTTCGTTGAAGATTTGAGTCATTCCGACTTTTGTTGCCAAAATTGCTTTCTTCATTTTTCCTCTCTTTCTGCCTTTTGGGCTTTGCAGCCACGAAATATTTCATGGCTTTCTACATAGCGGACCACGCGGTTACCGTTGCGTCATAACCACAGGAGCTGCTGCTCCTTTTTCCGTATTGGTACGGAAAGTGTTCATACGTCTAGTAGAGGTTTTGTTTTGCATTTCTTACTTTGTCTTCATTTTAATATCAATGTAAACACCTGCGGGCATTTCCAGTCTCTGCAGAGCATCCACAGTCTTCTGGGTAGGTGCAATGATATCGATAAGTCTCTTATGAGTTCTCTGCTCGAACTGTTCTCTGGAGTCCTTATACTTGTGGGTAGCTCTCAGAATGGTAACAACTTCCCTCTTGGTAGGAAGCGGTACAGGACCACTCACCTCAGAACCGGTCTTCTTTACAGTATCGATGATTTTCTTAGCAGATGCATCAACCAGCTGATGCTCATAAGCCTTAAGTGTAATTCTCATTACTTGACTTGCCATAAAAAAAGTCGCCTCCTTTTCGCACTTTTAAGTTCTAAGTACGACAAGCGGTGACTGTACACTCTCCCGTGTGTGTCCTAAACCCTTACGCAACATTCTTCAGGTCTTCGGCTCTTTCACGTCGTTTCTGTCTGATACAGACTTTGTACAGTGACTTGTCGTCAGTTTTGGTAACTTGACATTCGCTCCACGGAAAACCCGTATGCCATCTCTGACATCCGGCAACCTCGCGTTTCAACGCTATCATGTCACAGCAAGAAGAATTATAAACGCAATCTCCAAATTTTGCAAGTACTTTTTAATATTTTTTTCAAAAAGTTCAGCCATGTGAAAATAAGCAAGCACAAAACATGCTCGCATGTTTTTGCGACGCTGTTTTCACATGGAATGAGCGCCCACCAAATGAGCAAAAATAGCTGCGAAGCAGCGGAGAAGTGCCGCAGGCACGTTTTGCGAATGCACATGGGCGCGGCTGAACTTTTTTTTGCCGCAGACGCGCATGGGGGCGCGGCTGAACTTTTTTGCCGCGGCACATGGAGCGCGGCTCCAAACACCCTGTTTACAGTTCAATGGTTATTCGTTATAATATAGAAGAAACAGATTATCCGAAGCAAATAATCAACATTATAATATAGAAGAAAAGGAATGCAATATGTGGGTAGCAAACGACTGGAAAGACTATGAAGTACTGGATACCTCTGACGGAGAGAAGCTGGAAAGATGGAGCGATTATCTGTTGATTCGTCCCGATCCCCAGGTAATCTGGAAGACTCCCCGTCGTCACAAGGGATGGAGCCGTCATAACGGGCATTACCACCGCAGTACAAAGGGCGGTGGGCAATGGGAATTCTTTGACCTGCCCGAAGAGTGGACCATTCAATACTCTCTGCCGGTGAATACAGCTCCTCTGACCTTTCACCTGAAGCCCTTCAGTTTCAAGCACACCGGTCTGTTCCCGGAACAGGCTGTGAACTGGAACTGGTTCTCCTCCATAATTTCCGACTCTGTTAAAAACAATCCCGGTCGTCAGCCAAAGATTCTGAATCTTTTCGCTTATACCGGCGGTGCTACTCTGGCCGCTGCTGCCGCCGGCGCTGCAGTGACCCACGTGGATGCTGCCAAGGGGATGGTCAGCTGGGCAAAGGAAAATGCTGTCTCCTCCGGACTGGGCGAGGCTCCTATCCGCTGGCTGGTAGACGATTGTGTCAAGTTCGTGGAGAGAGAAATACGACGTGGCAACAAATACGACGGTATTATCATGGATCCTCCTTCCTATGGCCGGGGACCCAAGGGAGAGATCTGGAAAATAGAAGAAAGCATCTGGCCTTTGGTAGAACTTGCGGCACAGCTGCTTTCCGAAGATGCCCTGTTTTTTTTAATCAATTCCTATACCACCGGGCTTCAGCCGGCAGTGCTGACTTATCTACTGAAATGCTCAGTTGAAAAACGCTTCGGAGGACACACGGAAGCTTCCGAAATCGGTCTTCCCGTAGCTGACACAGGGCTGGTTCTTCCCTGCGGCGCTTCCGGTCGGTGGTTTCGTTAAGCATCATTACAAAAATATGCCGTTTTAATAATATCCCTTTTTATATTTGTGTGTTTTATAATAATGATAGACAGATATAATCTTTCTATTTATCGAGGAATAATCATGAAACATGTAGGAACAAAAGAATATGTAACAGAGAGACTTATATTGAGACCCTTTACTGAAGATGATGCGGAAGCTGTATTTAATAACTGGGCATCAGATGATGAGGTTACTAAATATCTGACATGGCCTTCACACTCCAGTGTGGATGTATCTCGTGGATATGTCAGTTACTGCATTCAACAATATTCGAAACCATCCCGATATCAGTGGGGTATAGAATTAAAAAGCACTCACGAGTTAATCGGTAATATTTCTGTTGTTGGTTTAATAGAAGAATTGGAATGCATGGAACTTGGCTGGGTTATTGGAAGAGCGTACTGGGGAAATGGTTATATGCCTGAAGCAGCAGCGAAGGTGATAGATGTATTATTTGACGAAGTGGGTGTAAACTGTGTTTACGCAGGGCATGATATAAATAATCCGAAATCCGGTCGTGTTATGCAGAAAATAGGCATGAAATTTGAAGGTGTTTTGCGCCAATTCGGGAAAAACAATCAGGGAATAGTTGATGTTGCACGTTATTCGATAGTGAAATCCGAGAGATGCGACAAGCATTAAATATGTATATTCGGTATAAAAATAAATAATAACTGTATAAAAGTGATTTTATGCCGAAAAATATAAGTTTTTACATATAGACACACTTTTGTAAAAAGGGAGTTAATAAAAAAGATTAAAAAAGATTTATAATTTTATAATTTATAAAAAATTAATTGAAAAGAGGCAAAAAAAAATATATAATAGCTCTGTATTTGTTTCCAAAAATTCCCATCACGCCGTCCCAGCAGAAGAACGGACAAGCCTATGAATGATTCCATACACATATTATTTATCGAACCCAACAGAATAATCCGATCGTACATCGCGAAATCGTTAAGAGAGAATGGTTATCAGGTTACCCCCGCCTTTTCGGGGCGGGAGGGTATACGACAAACTTGTGCCCTGCAACCGAACGTAATACTTCTCGACATGGAACTGCCCAGCGTAGACAGCTGCAATATTCTAAGAACTCTTCGTGCCCAAAGCGACGTCATCATTATCGTTATTTCCGAATCCACAGAAGAAAAATCAAAAGTCCTGGCCCTGGATCTGGGGGCAGACGACTATATCACAAAGCCCATCGGTCCCGCCGAACTCATGGCCAGGATCCGTACCTGTTTGCGCCGCACACAGACCTACGCCGCCAAACGGGTCTATGTTTGCGGCGATTTGATAATCAACTTCGAAAAGCACCGGGTAACCTTAGAAAATGAACCGATACACCTCACTCAGATTGAATACCGTCTTCTTACCCTTTTGGCACGCAACGCTGGTCGCATCCTGACCTATGACGATATTCTCAACATCATATGGGGACCCTATGAAACCAACAATCAGATTCTGCGTGTAAACATGACCAATATCCGTCGCAAGCTGGAAAAAAAGTCTTCCGAACCCAGATATGTTTTTACAAAGTCAGGTGTGGGCTATTTCATGCCGGAAAATGAATACAAACCGGTATGATGTCTATTCTGCCTGTTCCCACCCCGTCAGCAGCAGGATGGTTTTCTCCTTGTCAAGATATCCGCAATACTCCAATACAACGCCATTCCGATCCACCAGTCCGAACCATACTCTGCCGTCTTCCTCCGGCTCCCAGAATTCCTCTTTCCAATCACTTTCGGTTTCAAACAATTCAATCCCGAGCTTTAACCCGGCGTCATGTATATTTCCTGTCTTTTCTCCGTCAGGGAGCTCCCAGAGTCTCAAGCTGACAAGATATCCTCCATCCACCCAGCTCCATGCATAGATTTCCCCCTTGATATCATCGGTAACTGTATACGAATCCCTATCGCACTCTCCGGGTAAATAGTAATTGTCCAAATATCTTTCCAGCTGCAATGCTCTCTCACCCATCGCAAGGCTATCCTCCGGCACTGACTCTGTTATAGAATCATCCTCCTGCTGCTTCCTCTCATCAGTAGCGCTTCCCTCAACATTTCCGGCACCGACATCATTTCCGGCGCCGACATCATTTGCAACATCGTCCCGTATTTCATGGAAATCCTCCGCCTTCTCAGCCATGGTATCCTGCAGATTCGGAGTCGCCTCTGCTTCCTCCGCCGGAAATGCTGTGATGCCCATAAGATTTGTTCCCATCTCAGGGCTTTCTTCCCGTGCTGACTTTGTTTTCGCCGCTTCATCGTCCAGCCGAAGCCGGGACACCCGGAAACCTGCCGCCAACAGCGCCACACAGAGACAGGCTGCAAGGATTCCCTTGTTGCGCAGCACAAACCCATAAACCCTGCCCGGCATTTTTACCGGAACCGGCTCTTTCTGTTCCGGTTCTTTTTCGCTGCGTTCCAGCAGCTCCTCATCAACAGCAGACAGCGCTTCCATGAGTCTCATCGTACTATTTTCTTTTCCTTGCCCTCTATCGCTCACAGCACAATCCCCTCTTTCATCAAAAAATCCTTCAGCTTGTTTCTCGTGCGGAACAGGCTGGTCTTCACGGTATTCAGTTTCAACCCATACCGTTCCGCTATTGCGGCGTAATCCTCCACATACCAGTATCGTCTCAGAAACACATTACAGTCCCTCTCTGGCAACATATGTAAAAAGGAATTCAGCAGCCGTTCCAGCTCCGCCGCCTCCACGGCGTCCTCCGTACAGTCATTGTTAGGAATACATTCTGAGAGTTCCTCCAGTGCAACCTGCGTCTCACCCCGACCTCTTTTCATCGCTTTCTTTCCTTTCCATCTGTCCAGAGACAGATTTCTGGTAATGGTTCCCAAAAACAAGGACAGCCTCATGGGTCGACTGGGCGGTATCGCATTCCATGCTTTCAGCCAGGTATCATTCACACATTCCTCAGCATCTTCTTTGTCGTTCAGAATACGCCATGCAATGCTATAGCAATAATTGCCATATGCCTTCTGCGTTTCTGCCAGAGCCTGCTGATCCCGCTGAAAATATAAATCAAGTATCTCTGTATCCTTCAACTTCCATCCTCCGCTCATTTCAGCCGTTCCATCCTTAATGACGATGTTCCGGCAAAAAAGTTTCATTCTGTTTCCTATAAATCATCATACTATAAAACCGCCAAAGAGTCAGTACCGGAATTTGCCCGGATTTCAAAATATTTACAAAATATCAGATTATTGTCAAATTATATTTCAAAAAGCAAAAATATGTAGTATAATAAGGACAGATTATTGCAGTTGTCAGGAGGAATGCGTGTATGGATGCAGATAATCATAAACAAACCTTTCAAATATTCTGCGATATTGCAAAAGTATTTTCCAATTGCATGAACGACTACCTCTATGTCTATGATTTAGTCGATGATATCTATTTCATATCAGAAAATGCCATGACCCGATTCAGATTACCTGCAAACATGTTCGACCATGCAACCGAAACCCTCAAAAAATTCGTATATCCCGAAGACTTCCCCCGACTGGAGGAGGATCTCAACCATGTCGTAACCGGCCTGTCCGATCAGCATAATCTGGTATACCGCTGGATCAGCATCAACGGACATGCTGTTTGGATTAACTGCAGGGGACACGTGATTTGTTCCAAGGACGGAACCCCGCAATTGCTGATCGGTTGTATCAACGAAATCGGCAAAAAACAATTTGCAGATAACCTCAGCGGACTTTTAGGTGAATCATCCCTGCAAGAGCATACCAGAAACGCACTCACTGCAACAGATAAGATCCTGCTCCTCCGTGTCGGTATTGACGATTTTAAAATCATCAACGAAAGATTAGGTATCGAATACGGCGATATTATTCTCCGCAAGGTTGCTGAATGTATTCAGGTCTCTCTGGGCAATATGCAGTTTGTATACAAGCTGACCTCAGATGAATTTATGGTATTGGATTTGGCCGGCTCTGACATGGAGCAGGTCTGTGATCTCTACCGTCGCATCCGCTCTGCCGTAGACCAGTCGGTAGCAGACAGCAATTACGAAGCAGTCTATACCATATCCGCAGGACTGGTGGCTCTGAAGGATATTAATATGCCTGACTGCTGTGCCGGCAACTATGAAGATGCCTTGAAATACTCCCTTTTTGCACTGAACGAAGCCAAGAACAGAGGTAAGAACCAGCTCTATGCCTTCCATCCGGAAGATTACAATGCCTTTTTGAAGAAACGGCAGCTTCTGAATCATATGCGCCATTCCCTTGCAGATAACTATAGGGGCTTCAGCCTGAATTTCCAGCCTATTATTGTCACAGGCGACGAAAAGCTGTACGGCGCAGAGACCCTGCTTCGCTTCCGTACTCCCGAAGGCGAAAATATCTCCCCCGTAGAGTTTATTCCCCTATTGGAGGAAAACGGACTGATCATTCCCGTAGGAAAGTGGGTAATCTCAAAATCTTTGGAAGTCTGCAAAAAAATCAGAACGATATATCCTGACTTCCATATCTCCGTGAACCTCTCGTATGTGCAATTGCTGAAGACTCCTCTCTTTGACGATATTCAGACAGCACTGAAGGAAGCCGGGCTTCCTCCCGAGAGCTTAGTGGTGGAGATGACGGAAAGCGGACATCTGGAAGACAGCAATATCATCAAGAAGGTATGGCAGCGCCTGAAGATATCCGGGGTCAGCATCGCACTGGACGACTTCGGTACCGGCTATTCCAACCTTATCAACATCAGCAACCTACAGCCCAGCATTGTCAAAATAGACCGCAGCTTCACTGTGAAAGCGCTTCAGAGCAGATACGAATACGACCTCCTGATACATATTATCCATATGGTGCACAGCATTGGACTGAATCTGGTGGTGGAAGGAATTGAAACAGAAAGCGAGCTGACCCGCATATCAGAATTAAATCCCGATTACATCCAGGGCTTCTACTACAGTAAACCCTGTACCGAAGAAGAATTTTTCAATAAATATTGCAGCGAGTGATCTCACCCGCTGCAATTTGTTTTCTATCGTTATCATCCTTTTTATGCAATCGTTTAACAACATTCTATCTTATTCTATGCAATGTCTTCCATCTGCGCAGTATACAAATGGTAGTAATACCCCTTCTTCTCCATCAGCTCTTCATGGGTACCGCACTCCATGATTCCTCCCTGATCGATATACATGATCTTATCGCAGTTCTTGATGGTGGACAATCTGTGGGCAATGATGAAGGAGGTACGCCCCCGGAGCATGGCATTCAGCCCGCGCTGCAATGCTCTCTCCGTCTGAACATCGATGCTGGAGGTGGCCTCGTCAAGCACCATGATGGCAGGGTCGGAAAGCAAGGTTCTGGCAAAGGAAATCAACTGCTTCTGTCCCTGGGAAAGCAGGGAACCTCTCTCCTTCACCTCTGTCTGATAACCGTCTGCGAACCTGCGGATAAACTCATCCGCACAGACCGTCTCACTTGCTTTGAGAATCTCTTCCTCCGTGGCATCCAGCTTGCCGTAACGAATATTGTCCTCTATGGTTCCGGAGAAAATAAAGCTGTCCTGAAGCATAATGCCCATCTGCGAGCGGAGCGAGTGCAAGGTCACCTTGGAAATATCGATTCCGTCAATCAGTACCCTGCCGCTGTCCACATTGTAAAATCTTGAAATCAGATTCACAATGGTGCTCTTTCCGGCTCCGGTAGGTCCTACCAGAGCCACACTCTCACCCGGCTTGACAGTGAAGGAAAGATTATTCAGCACCGTTTTCCCTTCCTCATATCCGAAGGTAACGTTCTCAAAAGTAACCTCGCCTCTGATAGCCGGCATCTCACCGGCATCCTCCGCATCGGCTACGGTAACAGGCTCATCCAGCGTCTCAAAAATACGCTCCAGATATGCGATGTTGTTGATAAAGTTATTAAAAATATTACCCAGGTTCATGATGGGCTGCCAGAATCGGGAGGCATAGGAAGCAATTGCCACTATGGTACCCAGGCTGGTATTGCCCTGTCCGAAGATCACCAGACCGAAGATAAAGATTGCCGATCTGACCCAGACAGAGATGTTATCAATTCCGGGCCATACCAGATTGCTGTACCTGACTGCCTGAAGCCAGGTGGTTCTGCAGCGGTCGGAAAGCACTGCAAAGGTCTCTTCATTCTCCTCTTCTCTTGCAAAAATCTGGGTAATCTTTGCACCCACGATATTTTCCTGCAGGTAGGCATTCAGGTTCGAATTTTTATTGGACACCTGCTGCCATGCCTTGCGCTGTCTCTTCTTGATCCACATCATGAAGACACCCAGGACCGGCACACCCGCCATAACCACCAGAGACAGTTTCACGTCCACACAGAACATGAAGATAACAATAAAAATCAGGTTCATTATCTCCAGTACTACGTTGATCAGTCCGTTGGACAACATATCCGATACGGAGTTTACATAGTTTACAACACGGATCAGAATCTTACCGTGAGGTCTGTCATCATAATACTGAAAAGGCAATTTCTGCAGGTGCTCAAAAATATCCTTTCTGATATCAAAAATAATATTCTGGCTCACATGAACCATGATCCGGGATCGAATGGTGGTAAAGATGACACTGATGACATACACACCAATCAATATGGCTACCAGCGTAAACAGCAGATTCATATTTTTATTGGGAATCGCATCATCCAGCGCCTTCTGATTAATCATAGGTGCAAACAGGGCTGCAACGCCGCCCAGTGCACTCAGCACAAGTGCCAGTGTCATCTTGCCAAGATACTTTTTAATGTATACCGAAGCCCGAAGCAGATGATGGAAGTCAAAGGGAGTTTCCAGGACTTCGTCTTCTTTATAGGTATTTCGTCTTGCCATTGTCTATTCCTCCCCTCCTGTCTGCAGCTGTACCAGACTGTAATAGTAACCCTTCTTCGCAATCAGTTCCTCATGGGTTCCACTCTCGGTAATTCTTCCGTCCTGAATTACCAATATCTTATCAGCAAATTTTGTGGTTGAGATTCTCTGTGCAATAATGATCTTGGTACAGGGGAAATCCAATTCATTCAGACTGTGCTGAATCTTCTTCTCCGTCTCCATATCCACCGCTGATGTGGTATCATCCAGAATCAAAATGGCAGGTCTGACCGCCAACGCCCTGGCCAGGGAGATTCTCTGCTTCTGTCCGCCGGAAAGTCCCACACCTCGTTCTCCCACGATGGTATCATAGCCCTCCGGCATCTTGGCAATGAAATCCGAAGCCGCGGAATATCTGGCAAATTTCACGACCTCCTCGGGTTTGATATGACTGTCTCCATAGGCTATGTTACCGTCAATGGTATCGGAATAAAGTAACACATCCTGGGTTGCCAGACCGATATTTTTGCGAAGCTGATGTAATTTCAGATCCTGCACGTTGATATCATCTACTAGGACTTCACCCTCTGTAGGTTCATAAAACCTGGGAATCAGCTGAATCAGAGAAGTCTTACCGCACCCGGTCTCTCCCATGATTGCCACCGTCTCACCGGGATTGGCCACAAAGGACACACCGTGAAGCACCGGCAAAGTACCATCTGCATATTGGAAGCTGACATTCTTAAACTCAATCTTTCCGGTAAAGCGCTCAGGTCTGTCAATGGCGTCCGGCTTGTCCACAATCTCGGGCTCGGAATAGTAGATTTCCATGACCTTGTCCGAAGCGGCAGCAAATCTCTGGAATTCGTTCATGATATTCCCCAGCTGGCGCATGGGGTTTGCCACCGCCCAGATCAGACCGGAAAAGGCAACGAACTCACCCATGGTAAGCCAGTCCTTGATGATGAACATGCCGCCCATAGCCAGCAGTACCACCGGCATCAGGTTTGCAAAGGATTCGATATAGGGATAATAAGTCAGCCAGGTCATGGCTGTCTTTCTGTTGGTTCGGGAATATTCCTCATTATACTGATTGAACTTCTCTATCTCATACTCTTCTCTGGCGAAGGCCTTTACCACACGGTTGCCGGAGATATTCTCCTGAGCCGCTGTATTCATATGAGCCAGTTTTTCTCTCAGTTCCTTGTGTCTGGGTGCTACCTGTTTTTTGAACATAACAATAATCAAGAAAATAAACGGTGCAATCGCCAGTATGGAAAGTGCCACTCTCCAGTCCATATAGAAGAAGTATACTGCAGTCGCTGCCAACAGGGAAAAGGACTCCACAATAACACGTATTACCCATGCCACCATATGGCGCACCGCATCCAGGTCTCCCGTCAGTCTCGTCATCAAATCTCCCGTGCGGTAGGTACCATAAAAATTCATATCCTGATGCTCTATTTTATGAAAGAGATAATTCCTGACCCTGTACAACACCTTCTGGGATACATGCTCCACGTCCATACATACCAGATAAACAATTACGGTACGAAGAAGTGTGAGCAGCACCATGGCAATGATCAGCTTGTAAAACAAATCTTTATGATTGTTCAGATTCTCCGCAGCTTTCTCACCGGTAAGAAACAGGTCTACAATCTTCTGGGTAACCATGGGTACCGTGAGCTGCATTGCATTGTAGACCACCGTTCCCAGGATACCGATAATGTATATTACCCTGTAGCCCTTCATGTTTTCCCAGAGCCATGCCATCTTGGATCTCTTTGTATTATTCATAAGGATAACCATACCTTTCTTTGTTATGTACGCTTATTCTATTCTCATAATTCCTTAGAGTAAATGTAAAAAACTGCGGTTTAGATGTGCTTTTTTGTTCATGGGTTACAGACCGGTGCCTTTTGATTCCATGAAAAATTCCGGCTGGCAAACCGGAATTCCACATTACCTGACTCATTGATACAATCACATCCATCTGTTTCTATTTTATCCAGGTTCGATAAAGCTCCGCATGGTCATAGATACAGGTCCAGGAGGAATCGGAGCCTGCGGTTACGCAGATATATTCTCTGCCGTCCGCACCCACAGCCAGACTGGCCGCACAGCTCTTCGACTGGGCCACAAAGCCTGTTTTTCCACAGAGCACCTCGCCGCCGGTCTCTTTATCCTCAATCCTGCGCAGGAACCAGTTGGACAATA
>SAMEA3663235__coassemble_250_pt1 | contig 18220 bp, 19 predicted proteins | sample SAMEA3663235__metabat2_low_PE_011 | metagenome-assembled genome bin SAMEA3663235 (sample SAMEA3663235) | pig gut metagenome | biome: pig gut; feature: pig-associated habitat; material: faeces | place: China | collected 2013 | reverse complement strand
TGGAAACCATGATTGATTTTCATCCGGTGGTTTCCGCGATTTTGAATATCACGCCGGATCATCTGAACAGGCACCATACCATGGAGGCCTATGTACAGGCGAAGGAGAATATCACCTGCAACCAGACCGGGGAGGATGTATGCGTCCTGAATTATGAAAACGATTATACAAGAGAGTTCGGAGAACATTGTCCTGCCCGCGTGGTATATTTTTCTTCCGCCAGGGAACTGGAGGATGGATATTGGCTCAAGGGTGATGTGATTATGGAGAGCCGGGGAGGTGTTCCCGTAGAGGTTATGGACATCCATAAGGATATGAATCTGGTCGGAATCTGTAATGTGGAAAATGTGATGGCTGCCCTGGCTATCGCAGAGGCAATGGAAGTACCCAGGGAGACCGTTCTGACAGTCATCAGACGATTCAGGGCGGTAGAACATCGTATTGAGTTTGTTGAGACCAGGGGCGGAGTGGATTATTATGACGACTCCAAGGGAACCAATCCCGACGCCGCGATTCAGGGAATCAGGGCAATGAGCAAGCCCACCATACTCATCGGTGGCGGTTACGACAAGCAAAGTGAGTACGATGAGTGGATTGAAAGCTTTGGCGGAAGAGTGAAGTGGCTGGTGCTGATCGGACAGACCAGAGATAAGATTGCGGAATGCGCAAGAAAACACGGCTTTGACAGAATCAAATTTGCAGATACCTATGAGGAATGTCTGAAGCTGTGTACGGAGCTGGCAGAGGAGGGGGATGCGGTACTGCTCTCACCGGCCTGCGCCAGCTGGGGCATGTTCCCCAACTATGAGGTGCGGGGAGACCTGTTTAAGGAATATGTCAGAGGATTGGATTCTTAAGGGGCGAAATATATGGCGATGCAGCGAACGGCAGTGAGAAGGAAACGAAGAGAGCAGACGGAGTTCTTCTTTGATTACAGTTTATTATTTATTGTATTGTTTTTGCTGGGCTTCGGACTTGTCATGATTTATTCGGCGAGCTCCTATGAGGCCTTTCAGGATTTTCAGGATGCGTCCTACTATCTGAAAAAGCAGTTGATAGCGATGATTATCGGTCTTGTCCTGATGATTGTCGTAGCCAATATTCCGTATCACTTTTGGGAGAGATTCGCATTTTTGGGCTATTTTGTGTCAATGGCACTGGTGCCGTTGGTGCTGACACCGCTGGGGGTGGAATCCCACGGTGCAAGACGGTGGATCAGAATCCCCGGGATAGGATTGAATCTGCAGCCGGCAGAGGTGGCAAAGCTGGGAATGATTCTGTTCCTGGCGGTCATGGTCTGCAAAATGGGTAAAAATGTGCGTACCATGAAGGGGTTCTTTGTCATGCTGCTGGTGCCCCTACCTGTGGTGGCAGAGGTATATCTGATCACCAAAAATCTGAGCTCCGCCATCATTATCATGGGAATTTCCGTATTGATGGTATTTGTGGCAAGTCCGGATTACAAGAAGTTCATCATCATCGGGGCAGCCGGTGTGGCGGCGGTGGCACTTTTGATTTTTCTCATCGTTTCCTCCGGCGGCGGAGACGGTGGATTCCGAAGCGAGCGAATTCTGGCATGGCTGGATCCCGAGGGGCATTCTCAGGGAAAGGGATTTCAGACGCTTCAGGCCTTATATGCCATCGGCAGCGGCGGAATCTTTGGAAAAGGGTTGGGGCAGAGTATGCAGAAGCTGAGCTTTCTGCCGGAGGCCCAGAACGATATGATTTTTTCTATCATCTGTGAGGAGCTTGGACTCTTTGGAGCTATTGCGGTGATCCTGATGTTTATCATGCTCCTGTGGCGAATGATGGTGATTGCAAATAATGCGGAAGATCTGTTCGGAGCCATGCTGGTGGTGGGGGTTATGGGACATATTGCCATTCAGGCGATTCTGAACATCGCGGTTGTGACCAACACTATCCCCAACACAGGTATTTCTCTTCCCTTTATCAGCTACGGAGGATCATCGGTTATGTTCCTGCTGATAGAGATCGGTCTTGTCCTAAGTGTTGCAAAACACATACAGCTGAAAGAGCTGTAGTTAATTGGGAGTAACTTGGAAAAGCCTGGCGACATAGGATATAGTAATCTTATGTCGGGCAGGGTAAAATGGAGTCAATATGTGTATGGGGCGGTGTAGCGCTTCAGGGAAAGGTTCATATTCAGGGATCTAAAAATGCTGCGTTGCCCGTACTTGCGGCAACCTTGTTGACCGGTGACAGCTCCTATATTCGGAATTGTCCCAGAATAAGTGACGTTCACGCCATGGTCAGTTTACTCAGAGAGCTTGGATGTGAGGTGAATTGGAAGGAGGACGGAGTCCTCGTCAATCCGGCAGGTATCTGTCTCGGAGAGATGAAATCCGATGCGGTCAGATGCATGCGCTCTTCCCTTTGTCTGCTGGGGGCATTGCTTGGCAGGTGCGGAGAAGTCGTGATGGAACATCCGGGGGGCTGTGTTATTGGCTCAAGACCGATTGACCTGCATATAGCTGCCCTGGAAAAGATGGGGGTGAGCTTCGCCGTAGAAGGAAGCAGACTCAAAGCTGTGGTCAAACGACTGCATGGGGCTGAGATCCGGCTGGAGAAGCCCAGTGTGGGTGCCACGGAAAATGTAATACTTGCGGGGGTTATGGCAGAGGGAGATACCATTTTACACGGGGCGGCAAGGGAACCGGAGATCTGTGCGCTGTGCAGATATCTGGAGAATTGCGGAGCTTTGATTGAAGGAACAGGCGGCGAAACGCTGGCGATCCATGGCGGCAGGACTCTGTACGGTACAGATTACAGGGTGCCTTCAGACAGAATTGTGGCGGGTACCTATTTGTTTGCCTGTCTGGTATCGGGAGGCAATATATTACTGGAGGATGCTCCGGCGTCGGAAATGGAAAGTGTATTGAGACTTTGCGAGCAAATGGGCGGTCATGTATGTATTTCAGAAGAAGGAATATATGTACAGGGACCTGCCGTTCCCAAGGCAGGAGGGTATGTCAGGACAGCGGCGTATCCCGGATTCCCCACAGACCTTCAGTCGGTTGCTCTGGCTACCGCTTCGGTAGCGGAGGGAGAAACGGTAATCGAGGAAACCATCTTTGAAAACCGTTTTCGAATCGTGGAGGAACTTCGCAGAATGGGAGCGGAGATTGAGGTATTAAACGATAAAAAAGTACTGGTCAGAGGCGTACCGTATCTTACGGGATGTGAGGTTGAGGCAAAAGAACTCAGGGGAGGAGCCGCGCTGACGGTAGCTGCCTTAAGGGCAGAAGGCAGGACCACGATCACGGGATGTTCCTATATTTATCGTGGTTATGAAAACATCTGCCGCGATTTCAAGGAGTTAGGAGCTAGGATTATCAGTGTATAGGTTGAAAAAAGCAGGCATTATCGCCCTGGCGATTGTGGTGTCCGGGGCGGTAATCCTGGGAGCGGGATGGTATTTTAAAAGTAAATATACCGTAAGTAATGTCTATGTAGAGGACAATGTTCACTACACGGATGAGGAGATTAAAGCGATCGTCATGCAGGGAAGATGGGGGAACAATTCAAAGTATCTCGCATTTAAGTATAAAAACAGGGAAATAGACAATATCCCCTTTGTGGATGCCATTGATGTGGACGTGCTTTCGGATGATACCATCCGGATTCGTGTGTTTGAAAAGCCGGTCATCGGATATGTGAGATACCTTGGATCTAATATGTATTTTGACAAAGATGGCTATGTGGTGGAAAGCAATGACACCATTACCGTGGGAGTACCGCTTGTGACCGGAATTGTGTTTGACCATATGGCGCTGGGGGAGAAGCTTCAGATTGAAAATGAAAAGGCCTTTGATATGATTCTGCTTTTGAAAAATATTCTGGACAAGGGCGATGAGCCTCTGTATGCAGACAAAATCAATATCAGCAGCCGGAATGAGCTCACCGTATATTTTGGGGGTATTGAGGTGAGCCTGGGGGATGATATGGCCACGTTGGAGGACAGGATCACCCAGTTAAGGGGAATCTTAAAGAAATATGAAGGTCAGGCAGGAAGCCTGCAGATGACTACCTATAACGGGGAAGGAAGATATTCTTTTCGCCCGCAATAAACTTTTTCAGAAAACAGTTGCGAAATTCTAAAAATAATTATATGATAGACTATATGGGATTTATTAAGTCAAAAGGAGGACGAACCTTTGCTTGAAATTAAGACGAATGAAGCTGAAGCTGCTGCCAAGATTATCGTAGTCGGAGTCGGTGGCGCAGGTAATAATGCTGTTAATAGAATGGTTGACGAACAGATTGACGGTGTGGAGTTTATCGGAGTGAATACCGATAAGCAGGCGTTGAAGCTGTGTAAAGCACCCAAGCTGATCCAGATCGGTGAGAAGCTGACTAAGGGATTGGGAGCGGGAGCAAAGCCCGAGGTTGGCGAGAAAGCTGCGGAGGAGAGTGCAGAGGATCTAGCTGCTGCACTTTCAGGAGCTGATATGGTATTTGTAACCTGCGGTATGGGAGGCGGAACCGGAACCGGTGCAGCCCCCGTTGTTGCCAGACTGGCCAAGGAGATGGGGATCCTCACGGTAGGTGTTGTGACCAAACCCTTCCGTTTTGAAGCGAAAGCCCGTATGATTAATGCGCTGAGCGGTATTGAGCGTATTAAGGACAGTGTGGATACACTTATTGTGATTCCAAATGATAAGCTTTTGGAGATTGTGGACAGGCGTACTACCATGCCCGAAGCACTTAAGAAGGCAGATGAAGTACTTCAGCAGGCGGTTCAGGGAATTACTGACCTGATTAATGTACCTGCTGTCATAAACCTTGACTTTGCAGATGTTCAGACCGTCATGAAGGAAAAGGGTATTGCACATATCGGTATCGGTGAAGGAAGGGGAGACGACAAGGCACTGGAAGCTGTGAAGATGGCGGTGGAGAGTCCTCTGCTGGAGACCACGATTACCGGCGCTTCCCATGTGATCATCAATATATCCGGAGATATTACGCTTACTGACGCCAGTGAGGCGGCAAGCTATGTACAGAATCTGGCAGGCGAAGAGGTTAATATCATCTTCGGTGCCATGTATGATGAGACCATGGCTGACAGCTGTACCATCACCGTCATTGCGACCGGTTTGGATGACACGGCAAACGTAGCGGCTGCCCAGTCCAGAATGGGTGTGGGAGCTACATACAGACCCGGACAGAGCCACATTTCATCCGGTGCTTTGAAGGGAATAACGCCGAATCCCGGAGTAGTGGCACAGCAGGTGGTTTCTCAGCCTGTTAAGCCCGTACAAGGGATTCAGAAGCCTGCGGATATCAAGAGCTCCGTAGAGGAAAGAACTCTGAAGATACCTGATTTCTTACAGAGAAAATAAAATAACAGAATCGGAAGTTCTGCCGGGCAGCTTGTCTGCCCGGTCTTTTTTTGTCATATAATTCTTATTTCTTCTTTCTCATTTTGACAAATTTCATGGAGACCTCCCTTTATAATGATTATGAAAAGGATGAATCCCATGCAATATGAAATCTATGCTGACAGCTTATTTTTAATTAATTTTGTGATGAATCTGTATGTGCTCATGCTGGTAAACCATCGCACAAACGGAACTGCCACTCCGTTACGATTACTGGGAGCATCGGCTTTGGGAGCAATGGGATATCTGTTGATCCTGTGGATTCCCGGGACGGCATTGCTGAAAATCATACTTGGGATGTCAGCAGAATCGGTGGGGACGATTCTTTTCGCTTTTCGGGTGAAGGGCTTGAGAAACTTTGTAAAGGTATTGGAAAAAACACTGGTTTATTCCTTTTGTCTGGGAGGTGGTTTTCTTTTTGCAATACGCTGTTTTCAACTCACAGGTGGAATGACAACCTGTACTTTTGGTATTTTGGGCATTGGTGGATTGGTATATCTCTTTCTCCGGACGTCTCCCGACAGGGAGACGGATGAGCAGCCTTTATGTCAGGCGATACTCAAGGTGGAAGAGGCACAGATTACAGTCAACGCACTGATTGATTCCGGGAATAGTCTGTCAGAGCCTATCAGCGGAAAACCTGTGTCAGTGGTGGATGAACAGATCTTTCGTGTGTTGTGGAAGGACGAAACGGCCGGCTTCAGAGTGGTTCCGTATCACAGCATCGGCAGAAAACACGGAATTCTCAAGGCATACCTTTTACCGGAACTGAAGCTTGAGATAGGTGGAATGCAGAAGATAATCCGAGAAGTCTATGTTGCGGTAAGTCCGGAACCAATATCTTCCGGCGAAGAAACAGATGACAATGCTGTCAAAATGATTATTAATCCATTACTGTTGACAAAGAAGCTCCGGTAAATATGAATTCTAAAGCAGACAACGAAGGGGTAAAGGAGAAGAAAAATGATATTAAAGGTGACTATGCCCGGAAGAACACAGTTTAAGATGATTCGAAGGGAAAAATTCCTGTTGAAAAAAAGGGGAGAAATCCACTACATAGGAGGTGCGGAAATATTACCTCCACCTCTGGAATATACCAGGGAGAGTCAGGTAATCAATGATCTGGGAACGGAGGATGACGCCGAAGCAAAGGCAACACTGATCGAACATAATCTGCGTCTGGTGGTATATATAGCAAAAAAATTTGATAACACCGGGGTAGGGGTGGAGGATCTGATATCCATCGGCACCATAGGCTTGATAAAGTCGATTAACACCTTCAAGCCGGAACGCAATATCAAATTAGCCACGTATGCCTCAAGGTGTATCGAAAATGAGATTCTGATGTATCTTCGCCGCAACAGCAGAGTCAGGCAGGAGGTTTCCCTGGATGAACCGCTGAATGTGGATTGGGACGGAAATGAGCTCTTACTGTCGGATATACTGGGGACGGAGGAGGATATTATCTATCGTGATATAGAGGATGAGGCAGAACGTAAAATACTTCTGGCCGCAATCGAAAAGCTTTCGGATCGGGAAAGAATGATCATTAATCTGCGATTTGGACTGGACAGTCGGGACGGACGGGAAATGACACAGAAAGAAGTAGCTACACTGCTTGGAATCTCTCAGTCTTACATCTCACGGCTGGAAAAGAAAATCATGCGTCAGCTGAAAAAGGAAATGAGCAATCATATTTGATTTTAGGCTTAATCTATGCTATGCTGTAGTGGATGAGTAAGGGCACCGGAGGATGCTGCAATCCGGTGTCTGCTGTTGAAAATATGCAGTGAAAGCAGCAACAAAGAGGGAAGAATAAGGCGAATGATTAAGCGGGACGATATTTTATCCATGGAATATTTTAAGAAAACACAATATACCGGATGCCATCAGGGCATGAGATATCGCCTTGAGGGTATCAAGGGGGAGGACGACGGGAAGGTACTTCGCTGTACGGTCTGGCCTGAACCCTTTAATTTTTTTACCACTCCTGCGGAGCAGAAAACTGCTGCAGATTTTACCTTTGATGAAGATGGGATTGTGGATGCCATAGCCTGGATGAATGACAGGCTGTTTGAAGACAGGGATAAATGGGAGCACGCGAAAGAAAATTGGGATAATTATGCTTGATACAATTCGATATATATACAAGGATCTGGTGAGAGCAATGGATTACCTTCCCTATGGGCTTTTGATCGGGATACCGTTAGCGGTGCTGGGTAATCTGTTGTTTACGGGGAAAAAAGAAAAGAGCGGGGAGCGGTCTGTCAACCGGGTGGCGGTTACATGCTTTTGCATCTATGCTGCCATCCTTCTGGTGATTACGATTTTGTCCAGAGAGGATGGAGTGAGAAAGGGGATGGATCTGAAGCTCTTTTCAACCTGGGGAATCAATAAACGAAACAATGCCTTCGTGATAGAGAATATTTTACTGTTTGTCCCCTATGGATTTCTGGGAAGCTGGGCTGTGAAAAAACTGCGGGGATTTTGGAACTGTATCTTCTGTGGCACTGTTACAAGCTTTGGGATAGAGAGCCTGCAGCTTATTACCGGGCGCGGCTTTTTTCAGATTGATGACATTCTGACCAATGTTTTGGGCAGCGTCATAGGGTTTGTCTTTTTCCTCATAACCTTCGGCATCGGCAGGAAGATTGTAAAAAAAAGAAGAAATGTTTAGATTAATAAAAGTTGACAATTTCGGGAAAAGCTGATATTCTGGCTTCAAACAAAGGGGAGTAGCCGGCATACTGACCTATATGCTTACATATCATCAGTACGATTGAAGACAATCTGGTATGTGACTAAGCGGCGAGACTTTTGTTGCATTATTATTTTAATGCAACAGAAGGCTCGCCTTTTTGTTGCGGAAAGGATGGAGGATATGGAAGTATTGTTGCAAATCGGACTTATGGCGTTGGGGTTCCTGATGCTGATGAAGGGCGCTGACTGGTTCGTGGACGGAGCGGCGGGAATAGCCACCAGACTGGGGATTCCCCAGCTCGTAATCGGGCTGACCATTGTGGCTATGGGGACCAGTACCCCGGAAGCGGCTGTGAGCATATCGTCGGCCATAAAAGGGAATGCTGACATCACAATCGGTAACGTGGTGGGAAGTAATATTCTGAACATACTGATCATTCTTGGATTGACGGCATTGATTGTACCTGTCAGGGTAGCGGCTTCCACCATACGCTATGAGATACCTTACATGATTCTGATTACCCTTGTTCTCCTGGGACTGGGATACACAGGGGAAGTGATTACTTTTGGAGAAGGAATTATTTTATGGGCATTTTTTGGTATCTACATCGGTTATCTGCTTCGAATGGCTAAGAAGCAGAAGGAAACCCCGGAAAAGGAGAAGGGAGAGAAGGGAATCTCTGTCAAACTGTCCCTGCTTTTTAGTGTGGTGGGATTGAGCATGGTTGTGGCAGGAAGCAGCTTTGCGGTGGATGGAGCAACTGCCATCGCAAAAATGCTTGGAGTCAGCGACCGGTTTATCGGGCTGACCATTGTGGCACTGGGCACCTCGCTGCCGGAGCTGGTGACATCTCTGAATGCGGCAATGAAAGGAAATGCTGACATTGCCATGGGAAATATTGTGGGAAGCAATATTTTTAACATTCTGTTTATTGTGGGTACCTCGGCACTTATTTTACCCATCAGCTTTGCACCGAATTTTGTGATTGACACCCTGATTGCGGCAGTGACCGGTGGATTACTATTCCTGGGATGCGTTCGAAAAAAAGAACTGACCGGAGGTCTTGGCATCCTTATGCTTCTGTGCTACGCAGGCTACTTTATCTGGCTGATGCAATGCTGATCAAATATTTCCGTATATCTTGGCAGAAAACAGTTTTTGTGGTACATTTATGACAAGGAACCCGATGCAGACAAAGACATCTGCAATCGAATCTGCGACTTCCAATCGAGGAACGCAATCCCGCGGAAAGGTAAGTGCAATGATGGAAGAGAGGAACAAAGGATATGGGGCTTGGGTCGGTTTTTTTACATAATTTTCTGAGATTTGACTGGATTATCTTTCTGATGTCAGCGGTTAATGCTGTCATGTATTTTAAGACGCTGGACAGGACGAACAGAATCTATGCGCACTTCAATATGCAGGACAGAACCGTCAATCTGACAGAGGATACCCAGGAGCTACTAAAGAATCACACGGAAAAGGAAAAAACAAAATTATCCGCAAACGAGCTGTTGACATACAGGGAGAAGATGAATCAGTATTATGCTCTTTATTCCAATTTAACCACTATGTTTCCGCTGATGGGAATGCTGGGAACTGTAATATCACTGATTCCCATGGTGAATTCCCTGGGAACCGAGAGCACCGGTCTGTTCTTCTCGGCACTGACCTCGACCTTTTGGGGTATTGTTGCAGCACTGATATTCAGACTGTCGGATGCTTCTGTTTCCTACAAGATAGAAGATAATGAGAAGCATATGGAATATATGTTCAATCCACACAGAAAAGAGTGATTGGGAGAAGGGCTATGAAGAAGAGAGAACTGATTCTTGATTTTACCTCTCTGTTGGATGTCATCATGATTCTGCTGTTTATCGTTATCAGCAATATGGCAAAAGCTTCTGCTTCCGTGAATGAGGATTCCAAACAGGCTCTGGCCGAGGCGGGAGCCCGGATAGAGGAACTGAGCGGAGAGCGGGATGAGCTGCTGGAGCAGCTGGAGCATGAGGCGGACAACGAAGAGCAGCTTTCGGAGGTCACTTCCCGATTGCAGACCCTGCAGATGGAATACACAGAGCTTCAGAACGAATATGAGTATCTGAAGTCACTTTCAGAAATCAGTGAGGACGACCCGGCTGTGTATGAGCTTGCGCTGGAGAGGATGACCCGGATGGTAGTACTCTGCGAAACCGGAGTCAATACGGAGACCGGTAATGCGGAAGTGCTGATCCATATTTTTCAAAATGCGGGAGACGCTTCGGAGCATACATTGGCAGATACGGTCGTGCTGGAGCATGATCTTGAACTGACAAGGGAAGAACGCGCAAAGTGCAAAGCGAAGCAGATTGTTGATGTTACCTCCGCATTCACGGAAGCATTGGGGGAGAGTGACAAAGACATCCTATGGTTCTCGGTGCAATACCGGTATGATGATGTGAATATATCAAAGACAGACTTGGATATTATTAAGGAGTCTGTGGAGAATCTGGAACGTACTTTCGGGAAAATATGTGTTACGGAAGAGATTAAAATGTATCAGGAGGATATGGAATGAAAGAAGCTGAAGACAAAGAAGGAAAGAAAAAGAAGAAATCCGGGGGCTTGTTCAAGGGGATGGCTGCCATGATTGCCGTGGCGCTGATGTTCCTTTTCGGAAAAGGCTTCGGACTGGGGAACGGGCTCGGGTTCGGCTTTGGCAACGATAAGGAGACCGGGGAAAGTCAGGTCAGCCGGTCAGACGAGGCTTCCGTAGAATCTGCGCCGGAGAGCAGCATGGAGAGCAGTGAGGTCACAGAGGTTACTGTCACGATTGTAGTGAAACAGAAACAGATTCTGATCGATGGAGAAGAAAAGACATTGTCGGATATTGAGGATCTCCTGAAACAGGAGGGCGGGACAACACAGACTACCTATGTGCTTGAGGATAACTATGCGACAAACGCGTTGTGGAATGATCTGAAAGCGTTGTTTGACAGCTACGGAATCACCGTGGTGGAGTAATAAACCAATGAGTTGGGAGGACGTCGGAGGAAGGCTATGAGACAGCTGATTGAGAACAGGCAATTTGAGGAAGAAAGAGCCTTGTACAATACTTGGAATTGCGATATCAGGAATTGTGTTTTTGCGGGACCGGCAGACGGAGAATCTGTCTTGAAGGAATCCGGAAATATTGTATTGGAGCATTGTGATTTTTCACTTCGTTATCCTTTGTGGCACGTGAAAGGATTTGCTTTGAAAAATACAACCATGGACGAGAAAACTCGTGCTGCAATCTGGTATTCCGATAACGGGGAGATAAAGAATTGCGTCCTGAACGGAATCAAAGCCGTCCGGGAGTGTCATAATGTCGTGCTGAAGAATTGCAAGGTGGAATCCCCGGAGTTCGGCTGGAAAAGCAGTGATATCACAATGAAAAATACAGAGATATGCTCCGAGTATCTGTTCCTGGACAGCAGTAATGTGAAGCTGGAACATGTGACCATGAGGGGGAAGTATTCTTTTCAGTATATGGAGAACCTGGAAATCAGGGATTCTGTGTTGGATACGAAGGATGCTTTCTGGCATAGTAAGAATGTCACTGTCAGTGACAGCGTTGTAAAAGGGGAGTACCTTGCCTGGTTCTCTGAGAATCTGACCCTGATCAATTGCAGGATTATCGGTACTCAGCCGTTGTGTTATTGCAGGAACCTGAAGCTGGTGAACTGTACCATGGAGGATACGGATCTGTCTTTTGAATATTCCGATGTGGAAGCGGATGTGAAAGGGCATATCATATCCGTGAAGAACCCCAGGAGCGGTGTGATTACAGCGGACAGTGTGGGAGAGATTATCAGAGATAATCCGGTGATGGAATGCACGGGAGAAGTAGTGATTCGGTAAAGAACGGCGTTATACTAAGAAAAACTTATGATGTAAAAAATAAATATCATAATTGAGACACTTGACAGCCGGTTCATTTGGAGTTATTCTATAAAAAATTTGATAGCGCTTTAAACCGTTGAAGCGGAGATAACGGTGATGATGCTCCTACAGAGAGTCTGTGTGGCTGAGAAGCAGATGGAAAACAAGTCATCAAATGGACCGCTGAGGGTGTGGGGAAATCGAAAGCCGGGTTTGCTTTCGAGAGTATTCTGCAACGTGTGGGCATACGTCAGTTGCCGGGGATATGATGGTATCTCGCTGAGGGTGCGGCGTAAGCCGCAAATCAAGGTGGCAACGCGGATTTTGTGAATTCGTCCTTGACAAAATAGATGTTATTTTGTCAGGGATTTTTTATTTGCCGCAGATACGACAGGTGCAGCCCGGTGTGAGGGCGGAAAGGAGCAGGCTATGTTGAATTTTTATCCATCTCTTGAGGAAATCCGGAACAGAACCGAGGACGGTGATTACAAAACCGCACCGGTATGCACGGAGATTCTCTCGGATATCAAAACGCCCATCGAGGTGATGCGGATTCTGAAAAATGTTTCGGACCACTGTTATATGCTGGAGTCCATGGAGGACCGGGAAAAATGGGGCAGATATACCTTTCTCGGCTATGAACCGAAGCTGGAAATCACCTGTACCAACGGCGAGATGAAGGTGGGTGACAGATGCTTTACCACCGGTGATCCCGGAAAGTACATCAGGGAGGTTCTGGAGGAGTATAGAAGTCCCGTATTTCAGGGGATGCCCACCTTTACCGGTGGGCTGGTGGGATATTTCTCCTACGATTATCTGAAGTATTCCGAGCCCACCCTGAAGCTGGACGCAGAGGATACGGAGGGCTTCAAGGATGTGGACCTGATGCTCTTCGACAAGGTGATTGCCTTCGACAATTACAGAGGCAAAATCGTGCTGATCGTGAACATAAGGCTGGAAAACCTTGAGGAGGAATACGGCAGGGCAACGGAGAAGCTGCAGGAGATGGCGGAGCTGATCGTCCATGGGAAGCCCCGGGCGGATGAGCCGGGCAGGCTGAAATCGGAGATAACTTCTCTGTTTGACAAGGAAACCTATTGCGGTATGGTACAGAAGGCCAAGCATCATATCAAGGAGGGGGATATTTTCCAGATTGTCCTTTCCAACAGAATGGAGGCCAGGTACGAGGGGACGCTGTTCAATGCCTACCGCATTTTAAGAACCGTGAATCCGTCCCCTTACATGTTTTATTTTTCCAGCTCGGATATGGAGGTGGCAGGGGCATCTCCCGAGACCCTGGTGAAGCTGGAGGATGGCGTCTTAAGAACCTTTCCCCTGGCAGGCACCCGGCCCAGAGGAAGGGATGAAGCGGAGGACAAAAGACTGGAGGAGGAACTGCTGGCAGATCCCAAGGAGCTGGCAGAGCACAATATGCTGGTGGATCTGGGACGGAATGACCTGGGAAAAATCAGCAGCTTCGGCAGTGTTACCGTGGAGAAATATCATTCCATCGAGAGATACTCCCATGTCATGCACATCGGCTCCACTGTACGGGGAGAGCTGGCTGAGGGTAGGGATGCCCTGGATGCGGTGATGGCGGTCCTGCCGGCGGGAACCTTATCCGGAGCGCCCAAGATCAAGGCCTGTCAGCTGATCAATGATATTGAGAATAACAAGCGGGGAATCTACGGCGGCGCTATCGGTTATCTGGACTTTGCGGGGAACCTGGATACCTGTATCGCCATCCGTATTGCCTATAAAAAGAACGGCAAGGTGTTTGTCAGAAGCGGGGCGGGAATCGTAGCGGATTCCGTGCCGGAGACAGAGTATCAGGAGTGTATGAACAAGGCGGCTGCCGTCGTAAAGGCGCTGAAGCTGGCAGAGGAGGTGCAGTGATGATTCTATTGATTGACAATTATGACAGCTTTTCCTACAACCTGTATCAGCTGGTGGGTTCCCTGCGGCCGGACATCAGGGTCATCCGGAATGACGCGGCTACACCGGAGGAGATCCGGGAATGGCACCCGGAGGCGATTATCCTTTCCCCCGGTCCCGGGAAACCGGAGGATGCGGGAATCTGTGTGGAGGTGATACAGAAGCTGGGAGGAGAAATCCCTATCCTGGGCGTCTGCCTGGGGCATCAGGCTATCTGCATCGCCTTTGGAGCTACCGTTTCTTACGCAAAGACACTGATGCACGGAAAACAGTCCATGACAAGTCTGGATCCCGGCTGCAGGCTGTTTGAGGGGCTGGAGGAGGCTGTCCCGGTAGCCAGATATCATTCCCTGGCGGTGGCAGAGGATACCCTTCCGCCGGAGCTGAAGGTGACAGCCAGAGCCGACGACGGAGAGGTCATGGCGGTCATGCACGAGAAATATCCCATTTACGGAGTACAGTTTCATCCGGAGTCCATTATGACGCCGGAGGGAAAACAAATGTTAATAAACTTTTTGGCTGTCGCAGGGGCAGGAAAGGAGAAAAACAATGATTAAAGAGGCAATTGTTAAAATCGTAGATAAACAGGATCTGACTTATGACGAGGCTTATGCCGTGATGAATGAAATCATGAGCGGGGAGACCACACCGACGCAGAACGCAGCCTTTCTGGCGGCTCTTTCCACAAAGAGCACCAAGGCGGAGACCATCGATGAGATCTCCGGCTGTGCAGCAGCCATGCGTGACCATGCCATGAAGGTGGAATGTGACATGGAGCTGATGGAAATCGTTGGTACCGGCGGCGATGGTGCGCACAGCTTCAATATCTCCACCACCTCCGCGCTGATTACGGCGGCGGCAGGAGTGAAGGTGTCAAAGCACGGAAATCGTGCAGCCTCTTCCAGCTCCGGCACGGCTGATTGCCTGGAAGCCCTGGGAGTCAATCTGGACCAGTCTCCCGAGCAATGTGTGGAGCTGTTGAAAAAGGTGGGTATCTGTTTCTTCTTTGCCCAGAACCTCCATGAAATATGTGGGCTCTATCAGAAAAGAGCTTGGAATCCGTACCGTGTTTAATATCCTGGGTCCTCTGACCAATCCAGCCTCCCCCTCCATGCAGCTGCTTGGGGTGTATGATGGTTCTCTGGTGGAACCCCTGGCGAGAGTGCTTTACAGCCTGGGAGTAAAGCGGGGCATGGTGGTCTATGGTCAGGACAAGCTGGATGAGATCTCCCTGAGCGCTCCTACCTCGGTATGTGAGTTCCGGGAAGGCACCTACAAGAGCTACGAGATCTGTCCCGAGGATTTCGGACTGAAGCGTTGCAAAAAGGAGGAGCTGGTGGGCGGTACACCCGGGGAAAACGCAGAGATTACCAGAAGCATTCTCAAGGGAGAAAAAGGACCCAGACGGGATGTGGTGCTGATGAATGCGGGAGCTGCCCTGTATATTGCAGGCAAGGCCGAGAGTCTGGCAGAAGGGATAAAGCTGGCAGCGGAGCTCATTGATTCCAGCGCGGCATTGCAGAAGCTGGAGGAATTCATCAAGGCTACCAACTGAGAGGAATGGAACATGGAAACGATATTACAGACAATTGCGGACTATGCAAGAGTGCGGGTGGCAAGGGACAAGGAAAGACTTTCCCCGGAGGCGTTGAAGGAACAGTGTAAGATGCTGCAGGCGGCGGGAAGACATGGTTTCCGGGGGACAGATGGGCAGAGTGCTCAAGGAACAGCCGGACAACCCTTCCTCGCCGCATTGAAAAAGCCCGGGGTCAGCTTTATCTGCGAGGTGAAGAAGGCCTCTCCCTCCAAGGGCGTCATCGCGGAAGAGTTTCCTTATGTGGAGATAGCGAGGGAATATGAGGACGCAGGAGCAGATTGTATCTCCTGTCTGACAGAGCCCAAATGGTTTCTGGGCTCCGATGAGATATTCGGGGAAATAAGAGGGCAGGTTACGGTGCCGATGCTGCGCAAGGATTTCGTGGTGGACGAATATCAGATATATCAGGCAAAGGTCATGGGGGCAGATGCGGTGCTATTGATCTGTGCACTGCTGGATGGGGAAACGATTGCAAGGTATCTGGGAATCTGCAAGGAGCTTGGGCTGGTCGCACTGGTGGAAACCCACGATGAAAAGGAGATCAGGGACGCTGTCCTGGCGGGGGCTGAAATCATCGGCGTGAATAACCGCAATCTCAAAGATTTTACCGTGGACATCGAAAACAGCTCCAGACTCCGGGAACTGGTACCGCCTGAGGTGGTGTTTGTGGCAGAGAGCGGTATCCGCACGCCGGAGGATGTGGCGGTGCTTCGAAGACAGGGAGTCGATGCAGTGTTGGTAGGGGAGACCCTCATGCGGGCACGGGATAAGAGAGAAGCCCTCAGGAGACTGCGGGGAGAGGAAGCAGGATAAGGCAGTCCCGGAAGACTGCGGGAGGATGGACTATGAAAAAAATCAAGATTTGTGGTCTGACCAGACCGGAGGATATCGAGACCGTGAATCTGCTCAAACCGGAGTATTGCGGCTTTGTCATCAATTTTCCAAAGAGCAAAAGGAATCTGATTCCGGAGCAGGTAAAGCTTTTGCGCAGAGAACTGAATCCTTCGGTGATTCCGGTGGGGGGTGTTTGTGAACCAGCCTCCGGAGCTTGTGGCAGAGCTTTTGAATCAGGGTGTCGTCTCCATTGCCCAGCTGCATGGGCAGGAGACCGAAGAATATCTGACTACCCTCCGCAGCCTTACGGTTCAACCGATCTGGCAGGCCTTTCAGGTGAAAACCGGAGAGGAGCTGCAGTTGGCGGCAAGGAGTACGGCGGATTTTATCTTGCTGGATGCCGGGCAGGGAGAAGGCATAACCTTTGACTGGAGCTGTCTGGAGAGTCTGGACAGACCCTTTGGTCTGGCAGGGGGATTGAAGGAGGATAACCTGCCCCTGGCACTGAGGACCCGGGCGGAGCTTTTGGACGTCTCCGGAGGAGTGGAGACGGAAGGCTATAAGGATCCGGAGAAGATAGAGAGATTTATTTTCCTGGTCAGAAGGGAAGTCCGTTGACTGGGAACCGAAAGACGGGAGCCGGAATCAGGCAACAGAAAATAGAAAAGAATGGCGAAAAGATAAAGCGAGAATGACAGGGAAAGGGAGAGGAGCAAACATGGAACAGAAGGAAGGAAGATTCGGTGTACACGGGGGACAATACATCCCGGAGACACTGATGAACGCTGTGATCGAACTGGATAAGGCATACAGCCGCTACAAGAATGATCCGGAATTTCAAAGGGAGCTTACCGAATTGCTGAATGAGTATGCGGGCAGACCCAGCAGGCTGTATTATGCGGAGAAAATGACGGAGAAGCTGGGCGGTGCCAAAATCTATTTGAAGCGCGAAGATCTAAACCATACCGGATCCCACAAGATCAACAATGTACTGGGACAGGCGCTGTTAGCCAAAAAGATGGGAAAGACCCGTCTGATCGCGGAGACCGGCGCCGGACAGCACGGCGTGGCCACCGCAACCGCAGCGGCGTTGCTGGGGATGGAATGTGTGGTCTTTATGGGAAAAGAAGACACCGAGAGACAGGCGCTGAATGTGTATCGCATGAAACTTTTGGGGGCGGAGGTGATTCCTGTGACGACAGGAACCGCTACCCTGAAGGATGCGGTATCGGAGGCTATGAGAGAGTGGACGAACAGGATTGATGATACCCATTACTGCCTGGGCTCCGTCATGGGACCTCATCCTTTTCCCACCATTGTGCGGGATTTTCAGGCGGTGATTTCCAGGGAAATCAAGGAGCAGATACTGGAGAAGGAGGGCAGACTTCCGGACGCTGTCATTGCCTGTGTGGGCGGGGGCAGCAATGCCATGGGTGCATTTTACAACTTTATCGGAGACAGCTCCGTGCGTCTCATCGGCTGTGAGGCTGCGGGCAGAGGAATTGATACCTTTGAGACGGCGGCGACCATTAATACAGGGAAATTGGGAATTTTCCACGGAATGAAGTCCTATTTCTGCCAGGATGAATACGGACAGATTGCACCGGTGTATTCCATCTCCGCAGGACTTGATTACCCCGGTATCGGACCGGAGCATGCATGGCTTCACGATATCGGACGTGCGGAATATGTGGCCGTCACAGATGAGGAGGCGGTAAATGCTTTTGAATATTTAAGCAAAACAGAAGGTATCATTCCGGCGATTGAGTCTGCCCATGCCGTTGCTTATGCAATGAAGCTGGCACCGCAGATGGACAGGGGCAAGATAATTGTGATTAATGTTTCGGGACG